>Ga0207678_10001992_pt1 | contig 18607 bp, 18 predicted proteins | sample KBSC63metaG_FD_184319 | JGI IMG/M metagenome (GOLD analysis project Ga0207678, IMG submission 184319) | Corn rhizosphere microbial communities from Kellogg Biological Station, Michigan, USA - KBS C6-3 metaG (SPAdes) (version 2) | ecosystem: Host-associated > Plants > Roots > Rhizosphere > Soil ...
CGCCAAGGCCCGCGCGTGCTGGGGGCTCCGGTCGAGCGCGCGGGAGAGGTGGCGCAACACGAGGATGCGGTAGACCAGCCAGCAAACTGCGGGCACGACGGTGGCGGCCCATCCCGGCACGTTCATGCTTACCTCCAGTCGAGTTTCCTGGAGGTCTCCTCCGCCGGCGATACGCCCGATTTGTCGGCTCACCTGACTGCCTGCGCCACCCGGACCGCGACGCCGGGTCTCCCAATCAGGGCGCTGACCTGCGTAAACGTGACCGAGTTGTCGAGGATCACCGGATACTCGGTGATGTAGCCGGTGAAGAACTCCGCCGAACTCGGACAAGAACCACGTTACCGCAGGGCCGCCTCCGATGATTGCTTGAACGAGCAACTAGATGCGAGTAGTAGTGGCATGAGGACCGAGTGGTCCGATCACTCTTCAGGGGAGAAGCAATGCGACTTGGGTTCAGCCTTCCGGTCTTCGGCAAGGCGGCGGCCACGCCGGGCGGGATCGCGCAGTACGCCCGCGAGGCGGAAAAGGCCGGAGCGGCCGGTCTCTGGGTCGGCGACCGGCTGCTCTCGCCGGTCGCCCCGGTGGTGGCCTACCCGGGCTACGACAGCATGCCGGAGGAGTTCCACACCGTGCAGGACCCGTTCACCGCGCTGGCCGTCGCCGCGGCCGTGACCGAGACCGCGGTGCTCGGTTCCAGCACCATCAACGCGACCCAGTACCAGCCCGCGAACTTCGCCCGGCTGCTGACCAGCATCGACGTCGCGAGCAACGGCAGGCTGCTGCCCGGGCTCGGCATCGGCTGGTCCCCGGACGAGTACGCGGCCGTCGGCGTGCCGATGTCCGAGCGCGGCAAGCGGCTCGACGACCTGCTCGACCTGCTCGAAACGTGGTGGACCAAGGACACCGTGTCGCACGAAGGCGTCGGCTACACGGTCGCGGAATCGCACGTCGCGCTGAAGCCGGTGCGCAAGCCGCCGATCCACCTGGCCGGCTTCGGCGAGAAGTCGCTGCGCCGGGTCGCCGAGCGGGCGGACGGCTGGCTGCCGGTCTGGTCGGTGCCCGAGCAGTTCCCGGCCGACGTGATCACCTCCACGCTGGCGAAGCTGCGCGCCGACGCCGAGCGGGCCGGCCGCGACCCGCAGGCGCTCGGCGTGGCCCTGCGGGTGAACGCCGCCCCCGGCACCGACGCGGCGACCATCGCCGAGTCGGTGACCCGGATCGTCGAGCTCGTCGCCCCGGACCACACGTTCGTCGACCTGACCTACCTGACCGGCAGCGTGGAGGAGCACCTCGACCTCACCGGCCGGCTGCTGGAGCTGACCGCCAAGGGCTGACCCGGTGCGGGAGCCCCGGAGCGGGGCTCCCGCCCGCCGTCAGCAGCCCACCGCGCGGACGTTGTTGCAGCTGCCGCAGCTGTGGGTCCCGCCCACCACGTGGCAGAGCCGGTAGATCGCGCGCCAGTCGGCGGTGCAGTAGCAGTACTCGTAGTAACTCGTGTCCGCCTTCGCGGACGCCTTCGGTGCCAGCCGGTCGAGGAGGCGGTCGGCGAGGGTGGTGACGAAACCGGGCACAGCGGGTCCCTTCGGTCGGGTGTTCGGACGGCGGAACCTATCGCCGCCCGATACCGCCGGGCATACTCGCGCGCTACAGCTTCCCGAGCACGCGCTCGAGAACGGGATCGACCTGGACCGCGGGGGCCGCGAGCCCCGTGGCCGCGCGGCGGCGGGCAGCCGCCGCACCGGCGTCGTCGCCGCGGGCCGCGAGCACCTCGGCCAGCTGGCGCTGGACCGCGGCCCGGCCGTACGCGGAGCCGGCCTGCCCGGCCAGCGCGGCCGCCCGGTGGAGGTCGGCCGCCGCCGCGTCGATCTCGTTGCGCCGCAACCGGATTTCCGACCGGCAGAGCAGGACCTCCCACTCGTCCTCCCGGTTGCCCACCTCCTGGCAGCCGCGCTGCGCCGCGGCGAACACCGCCAGCGCGTCGTCGGGCCGGCCGAGCAGGCAGTACGCCCGGCCGAGCCCGGCCAGCGTGATGCTCTCCCCCAGCCGGTCACCGCACTCCCGGCGCGCCGCCAGCGAAAGCTCGAAGCACTCGACAGCCTCTTCGCAGCGGTCGAGCAGCAGCAGGGCTTCCGCGAGGTTGTGCCGGACGAACCCGGCGACCCGCGGCGCCGGGCGGTCGCCGAGCAGCTCGATCGCCCAGACGAAGTGGCCGTGCGCGGCCGTGACGTTCCCGCGGCGCAGCTCCAGCCAGCCGAGGTTGTGCCAGGCCCGTACTTCGCCCTCGACGTCGCCGGCCGCGCGGGCCAGCTCCAGGCCGCGCCGGAGGGCGTCGCGGGCCGCGTCGGCCCGGCCCGCCCGCCATTCGACGGCCGCCACGGTGGTGAGCGCCAGGTGCTGCGCGGCCAGGTCGCCGATCCGGGCCCCGACGTCCAGCGCGAGCCGGGCCAGGACCTCCAGCTCCCGCCAGTACCCGCGTTTGGTGGCCAGGGGTTTGACGGCCGCATGGAGGTCGACCGCGAAGCGCGCCGGGAACGCGGCCTGGCCGGCCGCCGCGACCAGGCACGGCAACTCGGTGTCGAGCCAGGCGGCGTCGCCGGCGCTGTCCCGGCAGCGGGCGAGGTACCAGTCCCAGGCCCGTTCCAGCGCGAGCCGCCGCTCGCCCGTGGTCAGCTCGCGCTCGGCGAGTTCGGCCGCGTAGCGCCGCAGCAGGTCGTGGACGGTGAACCGGCCTTCGGTGACCACTTCGGCCAGCCGGACGGACACCAGCTCGCCCAACGCGTCTTCGGCCGTGCGGACGTCGGTCCCGGCGAGCGCGGCGACGAGCTCGGTGCCGAACTCGGGCACGTCCAGGGAGCCGAGCAGCTGGAACACCCGGGCCGCCCGCCGGGCACCCGGATCCGCGCCAGTGTCCAGTGCTTCGTAGCTGACCGCGAAGCAGGACCGGACGTCCAGGTCGTCGACGCGCAGCTCGTCCAGCCGCCGCCGCTGGTCCCCCAGCCGCGCCGCGAACCGGGCCAGCGACCAGTCCGGCCGTCCGGCCAGCCGGGCCCCCGCGATGCGCAGCGCCAGCGGGTGGCAGCCGCACCGGCGGGCCACTTCCGTGGCCAGGCGCCGGTCTTCGGCCACCGGCCGGGTGCCGGCCGCCAGCGCCAGCAACCGCACGGCCGCCGCCTCGTCGAGGACGTCGAGCGCCACCGGTTCGGCGTCGAGTGTCGGGAGCACGGCCCGGCTGGTCACCAGCACCGCGCACCCCGCCCCGGCGGGCAGCAGCGGGCCCACCTGCGCGGCCGACGCGGCGTTGTCCAGCACGAGCAGCACCCGGCGCGCGGCGAGCATCGACTGGAACCGGGTGGCCGCCTCCGCGCCGGTGGCGGGGAGATCGGCTGGTGGGACGCCCAGGGCGCGCAGGAACCGGGCGAGCGCCTCGGCCGGGTCCAGCGCCGCCAGTCCCGGCGTGGCGCCCTGCAGGTCGACGTAGAGGTGCCCGTCGGGGAAAGCGTCGGCGACCGCGTGCGCGGCGCGCAGAGCCAGCGCGGACTTCCCGATCCCGCCGGGACCGTGGACCACCACCACCGGCGGTGTCGTGCGGGGTGTCCGCAGCACCGCCCGGATGCGGTCCAGCTCGGCCGTCCGCCCGACGAACGTCCCGGGGTTCCGCGGGAGTTCGCGCGGCGGCCGCACGGCTCGCGGGCGCACCGGCTCTTCCCCGGAGGGCGCCAGCTCCGGGTCGCGGCGCAGGATCGCCTGGTGCAGCGCGGAAAGCTCCGGCCCCGGCTCGAGGCCGAGCTCCTCGGCCAGCACCTTCCCCGCCCGGGCGTACACCGCCAGTGCGCCGTCGACGTCTCCTCGCTGGTACAGCGCGAACATCAGGCGGCCGTACGCGCGCTCGCGCAGGGGATAGCGTTCGACGAGGTCGCGGAGCCGGTCGATCGCCGTGCCGTGGTCGCCGAGCGCGAGTTTCGTCTCCGCGTGGTCTTCCAGGGCGCCCGCGTACTGTTCGCCGACGCGGGCGGCGAAGTTCCGCAGGGCCGGTCCCGGTTCGACGTTCTCGGCGAAGTCACCGCGCCACAGCGTCAGCGCCTCGTCCAGCGCCGCTTCCCCGGCGGCGAGGTCGGCGTTCGCCATCGCCTTGTCGGCCCGCTCCAGCGCGGCCTCGAACCGGCGCAGGTCGATCTCGCCCGCGTCGATCCGCAGCAGGTAGCCCGCCTGCGTGGTGACCAGCTCGCCGCTGCCGGGTTCGGCGGAGAACAGCAGCTTGCGCAGCTGCATCACGTACGTGCGCAGGTTGGCGACGGCCGACTTCGGGGGTTCGTCGCCCCACAGCTCGGTCACCAGCGATTCTACCCGTACGACGCGGCCGACGTTCGCCACCAGCAGCGCGAGGATGGCCCGCTGCTTGGGCGCGGTGACCGGAACCGGGCGGCCGCCACCCTGCACCTCGAGCGGGCCGAGGATCCGTATCCGCACCTGGCTCCTCACCGCCGGCGTGATCGCTTCCGCCGTAAGGACGCGCCGGCGGCCGGTCGGTTGGGCGCGTGGGGCCGCGAACCCGCCCCACGCGCCCGCGGGAGCTCACACGCAGAGAGCCACGGCCTCGCACGGCCCGCACCCGGAGGTGCCGCCGACGACGTGGCAGTACCGGCGGTACTCCCACAACTGTTTGCAGTAACAACGTTCGGTCCACGACGTGTCCGCCTTCGCGGCCACGTTCGGTACGAGGACCCCCAGTACGCGGTCGCCCGCGCGGCGCAGGAGTTTCGTCATCAGTACTTCACGTACAGCGCGTAGCCCGGGCTGTCGTACTCGCACTTCCAGCCGTCGACGACGTTCCTCCTCAGCAAGGCCTTGCCGACCTCGGAGCACGTCTCGTAGCTCGCGTAGACCTGGTAGATCTGCCAGGCGGCGGCCGGTGCGGCCACGACGGTGGGCGAAGCCGCCGCCGGCATCGCGACGGCGAGCACGCCGCCGCCCGCGATGGCAGCCGCCGTCACCAGCCGGATCAAGGTGTTTCTCATCGGATCACAACCTTTCCGTTGAGCCGTCGCCGATCGGCGACGTCGGCGACGCTACTGACGCCCGGTACACCCACCGGTACAGCCGGGCTACAGCCCGAACGGCCGGACGACCACGCCGAGCAGCCCGTCGCCCCGGAAGAGCCCGCGCTGCCGCGAATCGGCGCTGTCGGCGTTGTCCCCGAACACGGCGAGCGAGCCGGGCGGCACCCGGTCCCCCGGCCTCGCCCCGGCCACGCCCGGCGGCACCGGATCGCCCGGCAGCGCCCCGACCCGCTTGACGTTCCAGACGCGGCCGTCGGCCGTTTCCGGCGGTGGCACAAGGACCACGACGTCACCGCGGCGCACGGCGTCGAGGCCGCGGCGCCGGACGACGAGCCGCTGGCCGTCGGCGAAGGTGGGTTGCATGCTGCGTCCGTCCACGGTGACCACGAGCCAGCGCGCGCGGAGCCACGCGATGCCGGCGCCCAGCACCAGGCAGACCGTTAGTGGGGCGCCCCAGGAAAGCCCTTTCACCCGGCCAAGGTAGCAAGGTTGTCCACTGTGCCCGATCCGGCCAAAAGCAGGCCGCCCCGAGCGCGCCACGCAGCTGTCGCTCCGAAGCCATCGGCCGTGACTGTGGCCGGATCGGGCACTATCGGCACTGTATCCGGAATGTACGGACCGGTGTACTACTCGCGGCTAGCGTCCGGCTCGATGTCCTACCTCCTCATCGCCTGCCGGACCCTGCTGCTGGGCGTGTTCCTCGCGGCGCTGGCCGGCAAGGTCCGCCGCCGCGCCGCCTACGACGGCTTCGTGACGTCCCTGCGTGCGCTCAACGTCCTGCCGCCGCGGCTCGCCGGCGTGGCCGCGGCGGTGGTCACCGCCGCGGAAGCCGCGATCGTGGTGCTGCTGATCGTGCCGGTCACCGGGCCGGCCGGATTCCTGCTGGCGGCCGTCCTGCTCACGACGTTCACCTCGGGAATCGCGGTGGCGGTGCGCCGCGGCACGACCGCGCCCTGTGCGTGTTTCGGCGTCTCCGTCACACCGTTGGGACGGGTGCACGTGGTGCGCAACCTCCTCCTGCTGGCCGTCGCGGGTGCCGGGTTGGCTTTCGCCGACGCCGGCGGTGGCACCGAGTTCGCCGGTGTCGTGCTCGCTGTGGCCGCCGCGCTGGTGACGCTCGTGCCCGTGCTGCGGCTGGACGACCTGACCGCGCTGTTCTCCCGCGCGCCCGCGCGGTGATCCCGAACCGGGGGTTCTGCTCATGACCGTCCTCGCCGCCGCCGTCGCCCTGGTCGGGGTGCTGTGCGTGTTCGACCTGTTCCTGACCTTCGCGGTCCTGCGCCGCCTGCGCGAGCACACCGCGGAACTGGCGGCCCTCGCCGGGACGCGCCGTCCCGGGCCCGATGTCGGCGCACTCGTCGGCCGCCGGCTGCCCGATCCCGTGCTCGCGCACGAACCGCGCTGGGTGGGCGTCTTCGACGCGCACTGCTCGACGTGCTTCGAGCACGCGCCCGCCTTCGCCGCCGAAGCGGCCCACACCCCGCTGGCCGCCGTGGTCGCCGGAAGCGGCCCGAAGGCCGGGGAACTCGCCGCGCTGCTCACCGGAATCCCCGTGCTCACCGGGACTGCCGCCGCGGAGGTGGTGAGCGCGCTGGAGGTCCCGGCGTTCCCGACGTTCCTGCGGGTGGCGCCGGACGGCACGGTCGAACTGGCGCACGCCGGTCCCCTGGCCGAACTGCCGGTCCCGGTCGGCGCGTGAGCGACGGCCCCTTCCGCCACGTCCTGCCGGTGTGGCGGCTCTGCGCGCGCTGCGGGCCCGGACTGACCGGTGGCCTGCTGCTCGCGACTGTCCTTTCCGGACTGCTGCCCACGGTCGCCGCCTGGCTGACCAAGCTCCTCGTCGACGCCATCGCGGCCGGCCTCGCCGGGGACGTCCTGCCTTGGATCGCCGTCGCACTGGCCGCGACCGGGCTGGTGGCCGGGGTGCTGCCGCACGGGAGCCGGCTGCTGCAGCAGGAACTCGACCGGCGGCTGGACCGGCTGCTGCACGACCGGCTGTACACCGCGCTCAACGGCTTCCAGGGCCTTTCGCGGTTCGAGGACCCGGCGTTCCTGGACCGGCTCCGGCTGGCGACCCAGGCGGCCGGTTCGCTGGGCCCGGTCACCGGCGGGATGTTCGACATCGCCCGCAACGCCGTCACGGTCGCCGGGCTGGTGGCCGTGGTCGCGGTGCTCAGCCCGGTGCTCGCCGCGCTGGTGGTCGCGGCAGCCGTCCCGGCGCTGCTCGCCCGCCTGGCGCTGTCGCGCCGCCGCGCCGGGATGCTCCTGCACGTTTCCGGGGCCGCCCGGCGGCGGATCTTCTACTCCGCGCTCGCGACGGAGGTCAAGGCGGCGCAGGAGATCCGGCTGTTCGGCCTGGGCGGGTTCGTCCGGAGCCGCCTGCTCGGCGAGATCGGCACCGCGCACGAGGCCGAACGCCGGCTGGACCGGCGCGAGGCACTGGTGCAGTTCCTGCTCGCCGGGCTCTCGGCGGCGGTGGCCGGGGCGGGGCTGGTCTGGGTGGTCCGGTCGGCCGTGCACGGCCATTCGACCGCGGGCGACGTGACCGCGTTCGCCGCGGCCGTGACCGGCACCCAGGCCGCGCTGACCGGGCTGGTGGGCGCCGTCGCGATGGCGCACCAGACCCTGCTGCTGTTCGGTCACCACGCGGAGGTGACCGCGCTGCCCGACGACCTGGCGCCACCGCGGGGTCCCGCGCACCCGCTTCCCGCGCTGCGCCGCGGGATCGAACTGCGGGACGTCTGGTTCCGGTACGGCGAAGACCTTCCGTGGATCCTGCGCGGCGTCGACCTGACCATCCCGCACGGCCGCTCGACCGCGCTGGCCGGGCTCAACGGCGCGGGCAAGAGCACGCTGATCAAGCTGCTGTGCCGGTTCTACGACCCGACGCGCGGCCGGATCCTTTGGGACGGCGTGGATCTGCGCGAGGTGCCCGCGGCCGAGCTGCGTGCCCGGATGGCCGTGCTGTTCCAGGACTACATGGAGTACGACCTCACCGCGGCGGAAAACATCGGCCTCGGCGAGCCTGCCGCCCTGCCGGACCGGGAGCGGATCGCGGCCGCGGCCCGGCTGGCGGGCGCGGAGCCGGTCGTGGCGGCACTGCCCCAGGGGTACGACACCATGCTGAGCCGGATCTTCTTCGGCGGCGAAACGACGGGCGTCACCCTGTCCGGCGGGCAGTGGCAGCGCCTCGCGCTGGCCCGCACCCTACTGCGCGAGCAACGCGACCTGCTGATCCTGGACGAACCGAGCGCGGGCCTCGACGCACAGGCCGAGTACGAGATCCACGAGCGGTTGCGGCGTCACCGGGCCGGCCGGACCAGCCTCCTGGTCTCACACCGGCTCGGCGCGATCCGCGAGGCGGACTCGATCGTCGTGCTCGGCGAGGGCCGGGTGGTCGAGCACGGCACCCACGACGAGCTGATGGCCACGGGCGGGACGTACGCCCGGCTGTTCGACGTGCAGGCGAACGGATACCGGGAAACGCCGCCGGAGGTCGTTCCGCCGGAGCCGGTCGCGGATTCCGGCTGCTGACGCACGAGCTGTTCTACAGTTGGACGTCGGCACAACAGGCGCGGGGGGCATGGTGAACGAACCGTCGAGCGGAAGCCTGCACAACGAGTCGTCGTCCAACGCGGCCGAATTCGTACTTCAGGCTCGCGATATCCAGGGTGGCATCAATATCGACAATAAAACATCGGCAACACGGCTACCGATACCGAACCAGCTGCCGCCGGACATCCGCCATTTCGTAGATCGAGACAGCGAAATAGACCAACTTGATTCATTGATGGAAGAACATCTCAACACATCCGCACTGACAGTTGCGGTGATTACCGGCACCGCCGGACTCGGCAAGACTTCCTTGGCAGTACATTGGGCACACCGATTTCGAACCCGGTTTCCGGATGGCGGCCTGTTCGTGGATTTGCGGGGTTACGCTGCGGACGCGCCAGTCGCCCCTCGGCGCGCCCTTGACACCTTCCTCCGAGCGCTCGACGTTCCGGCAACCAAGATTCCCGTCGACGACATAGATGCATTGACCGGGCTCTACCGGTCCGTACTGGCCCAGCGCCGCGTACTGGTCGTGCTGGACAATGCCGCCCAGGCGTCACAGGTGCGACCCCTGCTTCCCGGCACATCGACATGCCTGGTGATAGTCACCAGTCGCAGCAAGTTGTCCGGTCTGTATGCGAGACACGGTTGCTCCCGGATTGCGCTCAGCGAGTTGCCACCCAGCCAGGCCCATGTCTTGTTTCAGCGCACAGTCGGGATAGCCCGGACGGAAGCAGAGCCGGGCGCAGCAGCCGAACTGGCCCGGCGGTGCGCTTATTTGCCACTCGCCCTGCGCATTGCCTCCGAACGTCTGTCCGCCCGACCGCACTCGTCATTTCAGGACCTGGTCGAAGAACTGGCCGGCGAGCACGACCGCTTGGATGCGCTCGCCATAGACAACGACGAGACGACGGAGGTACGCACAGTGCTGTCCTGGTCCTATCACGCTCTCCGCCCGTCGACCGCTCGCGTGTTCCGGTTGCTCAGCCTGCACGCAGGCCACGAGATAGGCTCCCCTGCAGCTGCGGCTCTGACCAGGTTGACGGCAGGCGAGGCGCGGCGGGAGCTGGATCTTTTGACCAGCATGCACCTGCTTGACGAAGTCGGACGGGAGCGTTATCGATTCCACGACCTCCTGCGCGTCTACGCCGCCGAGCGCGCAGAGGCCACCGAGACCGCAGACGATCGCACTTCAGCCGTTCGGCGCGCACTTGAATGGTACTTACATTCTGCAGGAGCAGCACAACGCACACTCTATCCGCAACGCCACCACTTGGAATTACCCACTCCTGACAGCGACCTACGTCCATTGTCCTTCGCAAGCCGCGACGATGCGCTGGCGTGGTACGACTTGGAGTGCGACAATCTGGTCGCCGCCGTTCATCAGGCAGCAGACATGGGGTTTCACGCGATAGCGTGGCGGCTCCCGATAGCCTTGGGCAGCTTTCTGGCACTCCGCTTTCATTGGGCGGACAAAATTGACGTGGAACAGGTCGGCATATCATCAGCCCGGATCGACCAAGATCACGAGGGTGAATTTTGGCTTCTCGGCTCCCTCGGCGAGACCTACAGCGATCTTCGAAGGTTCGAGGAGGCCGCTCCCTGCTTCACGGAGTCGTTGACAGTCGCCCGAAACATCGGGAATCGATGGGGCGAAGCGTCGACTTTACATGGGCTTGGGCTTGCAAACCTCGGATTAGATCGACTACGGGAGGCCAAGGAGTACTTCAACCTGGCATCCTCGGTTTTCCGCGCCATCGACGACCGACGAGGCGAGGCTGTCGCACTCGAATATCTTGGCGATACCCTTCGCCGCGAACACCGGTTCGACGAGGCCGTCGACCATCTGAACCGCGCGTTGACAATCCACAGGTCAACCGGCGACCGCCCGAGAGAAGCGTGGGCATCGCGCGTCCTCGGTCTCGTTCACCTCGGTCGCGAGCAGATGGAGAACGCCGTAACCGCCCTCGGTCGCGCACTGGCGATCTATCGAGAGCTGGGAGATCACAACTATGTGGCCCAAACACTCACCGACATCGGAGAGGCACACCGACAAGCCGGGGAACCGGACTCGGCGCGAGGAGCGTGGCAAGAGGCCGTAGCGATACTGGACAGCCTCCAATCGCCGTACGCGAGCCATGTTCGCGATCGACTGGCAACACTTGACCCGAACGGGGCTGACAACTCAGCGTAACCCCCGGTACACTGCGGGACACGAGTTCAGGGGAGGCATACCGTGGAATTTCTTCGCAGGCTCGGGCCAGATCCACACAGCGGGGACCGGCCCACCCCCAACCTGAGCGGGTGCCCGGACATCTGGGAATTGAAGTCAGGCGACTTTCTTATTATTGGTCGCGATCTCACCAGCGAGGTTTCGGACACGCTACCTGCAACCGCTTCCTGCGGGCCGGATGAAGCTGCGATCATTATTCCGCGAGCCACCCTGCTACGCGCCAAGAACGATATCCCCGAGCCCTGATGGAAACCCACGAAGCTCTGTTGGAGAAGTGGAATGCCCATCGATTGACAGCACAGGGTTTCAGTGAAATATTTCTGAAAGCCTGGAAATCGACCAATGCCCTCTTCTTCAAATACGAGGCGCACCAATACTACAACCAGCCAGACGACCCCAGTTTTGAAGCATTGACCGAAGGCAAGCTCTACAAAGCGGCACGCCTGATATCCGAACAGATCATGGCGGACAAGCACCTGTACGAGAGCGCCAAAGCGCACGGCGTCCGCCTGGTAAGAGTCCATGCAATCAAGCTCCCGTTGAGTTACTACCTTCAGTACGAGTTCATGTCCTACCTGACCAGCCAGCGACTGGGAGAAGAAATTCGCGTCGTCGATCTGCACAAGGTAAAAGAGATAGGAATACGCGACTTTCTGCTGTTCGACGACCGCTTCGCACTCGTTCACAACTATGTTCCACCCACTAATACGCAAGACGGCGGCTGGCTGGTCGAAGATCCCACTGCGCTCGACTACCTCAAGCAGTGCCGACATGTTCTCACCGAGCGGTCAGCAACACTCGACAACTTGGTGATTCCAGGTGTGCCCCTGCCCTGAGTTCGGACTCCGGCAGCTGTCCGGGCCGGGCCCGCAGGCGTTCACCACGTGGTGGCGAAGTTTGACGCGTGCGTCGTCGGTGGTGAGCTGCCGACGGACCTGGCGTTGCCCGGTGTTGATCGCGTGTTGCCAGGCGGCGAGTTCGGCGTTGAGGGTGTCGAGGTCGCTGATGCGGCGGTCGAGGCGTTGCCGCGACAGTGCGAAGAGTTGGTGGACCGTCAGGCGCTGAGCCGGCGCGAAGGCCTCGCCGGGGCCCGAATGCCTCACGGAGTGAGGCGATGCGGCGGGTGTCGAGGCTGTCCAGCGCGAGCAGCACCCGCGCCCGCATGATCATCGACGCCGTTTTCCGCGAGGGCACCACAACCGACCTTGTCCGGTAGCAGCGAAACTCGACTAGGAAAGCTCGACCAGACCCAGGAGCGTTCGCGCATAACCGGTGACCGCCGCCTCGGCCTGTTCGGTTCCTTCGTGCAGCGGGGAAGTGCGGTTCACCACCAGGACCACATTGGACTTCCGGGCGACGAGGATGACCAGGCTGCCGTGCGCGCTGATCCTGGCTTCGTCGCCGAGCCCGCTCACCGGGGTGTCCGCGCCGAGCGTGTACCCCGCGACAGGCCCGTGGAAGCGGGTCACCCGCGACGCGGCCTCGTGTTCGGCTTCGCCTGTGCCGCTGGTGTTTCCCGCTCGCCGGTACAGCGAATACTGCGCTTCGACCGCGGAAGCGCTGCCCCAGGAGCAGTCGGTGCCCTCGACGTCGCCGGGGCCGGTGAGGCGGACCGGCGTTCCTCCTTCGGGCAGGCCGGCCAGCCGGGGACACACAGCCGGCAGCGTCGCCGCTTCGTGCCGGCCTGGCCACCACGGGCTGAGCCACGGGCGGAAGGCCGCCGCGGAAGCGGTACCGAGCACCACGACGGCCAGCACCGCGCCCCCGACGTACCAGCGTCGTCGCCACCCCGCCACGGCCTCTGTCACCAGCCCTCCCGATGTCCTGGTCACCGGCAGCCTAACCGAGCGGCCGCTGGTCCATCCGGGTGGAAGGGGCTCAACCGTGTTGACCGCCGGCCGGGATCGCGCGTTGCCTGGTATTGCCGGACGAGGGGCCCGGCCGGGGGCGTGCATGGGGGATCAAGCACTCATTCCACTTTCGTGCGCTAACTGAATAGCAGCCACTAGGGGGTAGTGGAGTTGTTCCATCGGAAACGCTTTCCCATGGCCATGGTATTGGCCGCATTACTGGCATTGACCGGAACCTTCACCATTGTGCAACCGGCCGCCGCGGCCGGTTTCAGCGACAACGCCATCGGGGATTCGGTGGTCGCCACCATCGTGAACCGCGAAAACCACAATTGCCTCGACAGCGACTACAACGGCAACGTCTACCTCAACACCTGCGGCACCCGGAACTACTACCAGCAGTGGCAGGCGGTCGGCCACACGCTGGTGAACGTCCAGACGGGCCGGTGCCTCGACAGCAACGACGCGGGTGACGTCTACACCCTCGTGTGCAACAACGGCGAGTACCAGCAGTGGGGCGGCGGTGGCGAGCACGTCGTCGGCAACCGGAAGACCCTGCTGGCCGTCACCGCCGTCGACGAGCACGCGGTGCACGCCCACGCCCCGATCGGGCTGGACGAGCAGCTGTGGGACACGCACCTGACCGACGGCGTCTGCGATCCCGACCCGCTGGAGATGCGGATCGACGAGGTCCTCGAAGACGACTGGACGAAGATCCAGGACACGCAGCAGAGCACCGAAGGCCTCGCCGGCCCGTGGGACTGGAAGGTGACCAGGGGCGTCGGGACGCACATCAAGGCGACGACGTCCGCCTCGGTCGGCGCGGAATTCGCCGTCGGGCAGTTCAAGCTGTCGGCTACGGGAACCATCACCAAGGACGTCACGCACGACATGACCTACACCGTCGAACTGCCCTTCCACGCGAACATTCCCAAGGGCCAGGTCATGTACGCGAACTACGGCGCGCACCAGCACAACATCCTTTTCCACTGGCACCGCAGCGCGAAGGACTGCACGGACCTGGAAAGCGGCCAGTACAAGCTCACGGTCCCGTTCACCCAGGGTTTCTACTGGCGCTGCGAGACGCGCCTGGATCCCGACTGCCGTCAGAAGATCGAGGCGGCGAACAGCGGGAGCAGCCGGGCCCGGCTCGAGGCCTCGTTCTACCCGTACTACGCGCTGCTCGAACTGGGTCCGCCGCAGGAACCGCCACCGCCGGTCCGGAAGGCGACCAGCGTCGCCTACACCGGCCCCGCCACGGCCGCCTACCACGACTCCGTCACCGCCTCGGCGAAGGTCACCAGTGAAGGCAGGCCGGTGGGCGCCGGCCTGGTCACCTTCGCGCTCGGCCGCAGCAGCTGCGTCGCCGGCGTGAACCCCGCCGGCACCGCGTCCTGCGCGCTCGACATCACCGATACGCCGGGCGCGGCGACGATGCGCGTGAGCTACGGGGGCACGGCCGACTTCTTCCCGAGCTCCACGAGCGCGCCCTTCACCATCACCAAGGCGCCGACGAAACTCGCCTACACCGGCACCAAGCACATCGCCAACGGCGAGCCCGCCCACCTGGCCGCCGTGCTGACCGAGAACGGGCGGCTGACCGGCCCGCTCGCGGGCCGCGCGGTGCACCTCACCCTGGGCCAGGGTGCGACGCAACAGGCGTGCGACGCGACGACGGACACCGCCGGGACGGCGCAGTGCGACATCCCGGCGGCGGACCAGCCGTTGAACGACACCGCGACCGTGCCGGTCGGGGCGAGCTTCGCCGGCGACGCGTTCTACCTGCCGTCCAGCGACTCGGCCACGGCCCGGCTGCAGTACTACACCGGGCGCGCCGTCGGGCTCGAGGCCGCGGTGAACCTGCCGCTGCTGCCGCTGAAACTGGGTCCCGCGCCGGACACCGGGCCGGTCCGCACGGCCACTGCGTCGCGGACCGGCACGCCGTGCGCCGCGTCGCTCGGCGTCCTGGTGGTCAACGCCCACGCGCTGTGCCCGCAGGTCGCCACCACCCTGAAACCGGGCACGATCGCCTCCACCGTGCGCGTCGACGACGTCCACGTGGGACTGCCCGGTCTGCCGGTGATCGACATCGCGGGGCTGACCGCGACCTCGACCAGCACCTGTACCGGCGCGAGCGGTTCGGCGACGATGCGGCTGTCCGTCGCCGGCGTGCAGGTGACGGTGCCGACCCAGCCGAACAGCACGATTCCCCTGGTGGGCGGCGGGCGGATCGTGGTCAACGAGCAGAAACCGGTGCCGGGCGCCGACTTCGGGCTGGCCGAAACCGCGGTGCACATCGTGCTGCCGGGACTGACGGGCAACCTGGTCGACATCACCGTCGGCTCGGCGGCCAGCGCGTCGCACAACTGCACGTGAGAGCCGGGTGATCCCCTCGGGCCGGTTGCGGCCCGAGGGGATCACCCCTGTCGGCATGCCGGCCCGGCTCACCGGCACGGTGGTGGTCGCCGCGAACTACCGCCTCGGCGCGCCCGGCTTCCCGCACCTGGCCGGGCTCGGCCCGGCTGCACCAACCTCGGCCTCCACGACCCCCGAGCGCGAGCCGGCACGGTTCCCGGGAATGCGGTGAGCGGAATTCGATCAACAACAACATTGTCGGCCCGTTTTCCGAAACTTTCGAGGACGGGAAATAACCCCAACACTTTCGCGACGTTTGGTTGAATTCTTGCCGATTGCCCGATAAACTGCTGCCACCCTGGGAGCGCTCCCACATGAACCACCACCGCTCGATCTTCCGAGAATGGAGGCTCATCCATGCGTAGGCGCACCTTCTCCGGCACCGGACGCCGCGGGCTCCTCGCCCTCGTCATCGCCGGGCTGGCCGGCCTGTTCGTCGGGGTACCGGCCGCCTCGGCGCACGGCACCATCGTCGGCCCCGCCACCCGGGCCTACCAATGCTGGAAGGACTGGGGCAGCCAGCACACGAATCCCGCCATGCAGCAGCAGGATCCCATGTGCTACCAGGCTTTCCAGGCCAACGCCGACACCATGTGGAACTGGATGAGCGCGCTGCGGGACGGGTTGCACGGCAACTTCCAGGGCTCGACGCCCGACGGGCAGCTGTGCAGCAACGGCCTGGCGCGCAACAACTCCCTGAACACCCCGGGCCAGTGGCGGACCACCAGCATCGGCAGCACCTTCTCGATGCACCTGTACGACCAGGCCAGCCACGGTGCCGACTACATCCGGGTCTACGTGAGCAAGAACGGGTACGACCCCGTCACCCAGCGCCTCGGCTGGGGCAACCTCGACCAGGTCCTGCAGACCGGCCGCTACGCGCCGGCGAAGGACATCAACTTCACCGTCCAGACCTCCGGCGGCTACCGGGGACACCACGTCGTGTTCACGATCTGGCAGGCTTCGCACCAGGACCAGACGTACATGTGGTGCAGCGAAGTGAACTTCGGCTGACCGCAGTCCGCCGTGCCGCGTTGAACAGGACCGTTCGGTTCAACGCGGCACGGCCGTGTTCTTCTTTGACCGGTTGTGAGCGTTTCGCTTCGAAACCCTGGCCACTTCTCCGGGTTCGGTGTTACCAGTGACTCGGACATTCCGGCTGCGCGAAGATCCGGGAGGAACGAGCCTGATGAGATCACCGAACCACTCCGTGCTCCGCAGGGCGCTGTCCCGGGCGGCCTGGTTACTGGCGCTGTTCGCGCTCGCCGGCGGGCTGCTGACGGCCGGCCCGCAGCAGGCCCAGGCGTCCACGGCCGGCCTCAAGGGCGTCAACTGGGCCGACGCGCGGGACAACTTCGTCAACGGCGTGCTGTACGTGTCCGGGCTGAGCGCCTCGGACACCTACTCCTCGGCCACCACCGTGGCGAACGAGGTGGTCGGGCAGCTGTACTCGATCACCGGGGCCGACACGGTCCGGATGCCGGTCAACGAGCCGACGGTCGCCGGCTACTGGGGCACCTACACCGGGGCGATCGACGCCGCGCTCGGCAAGGGCAAGGTGATCCTGGCGTACTGGGCCCACACCGGGGGCAAGCCGCCGGACACGGCGAAGTTCCAGCAGATGTGGGACACGATCGTCGCCAAGTACGGCAGCAACCCGAACGCCTACTTCGAGGTCATCAACGAGCCGTACGCCTACAGCGCCGGCGACCTGAACAACTTCTACAACGCCTGGCTGGCCCGGTACGCGAGCGTGCCGCGCAGCCGGGTGATCCTCGACGGGACCGGTTACGCCCAGAACGTGCCCGCGGTCGGCAGCGACCGGCGGCTCGACGGGACCCTGCTGGCGGCCCACGACTATTCGTTCTTCGCGGGCTACGAAAGCGAAAACGAGTGGGCCGACCACATCGGCGGCTACATCGGCGCGTACGCGGACCGGACCGTGGTCACCGAGTGGGGCGGCCCGATGTCGCCCGGCAGCAAGAACGGCGTGCACTACAACACGATCGACTACAACATCCCGAGCGGGTCGTTCTTCGCCGACTACATCCGGGGCGTCAGCTCGAAGATGCGGAGCCTGGGCGTGGGCAGCGTGTACTGGCCGGGCCTGCGCGACGGCGACTGGTACAGCATGACCACCAAGGCCGGAACCGGTGCGGGCATCAAGCTGACGCTGTCGAACCCCAGCGGGCTGGCACGGCTGCGGTACGCGTGGGGCTCCGGCAGCGGGGGCGGCACCTACGTCCGGATCGTCAACGCCGCCACCGGCCGGTACATCGACGGGCTGGGCCGCACCGCCGGAGGCGCCACCGCCGGGCAGGCGACCGATGACCCCGGCCGCTACGACCAGCAGTGGGTCATCGAGAACTCCGGCAACCGCGTGCGCATCAAAAACCGCGCCACCGGCCTCTACCTGGACGGCGCGGGCCGCACCGCCAACGGCGCCGCGGCGGCCCAGTACGCCGGCAGCGGCAGCGGCTCCCAGCAGTGGCTGGTGGTGACCGACGCCGACAACGTGCGCATCAGGAACAACAGCACCGGGACGTACCTCGACGGCATGGGCCGCACCGCCGCCGGCGCCGATCTCGGCCAGTACGCCGACAGCGGCAGCGCCAACCAGCGGTGGCGCATCGTCGCCGCCGGCTGAGCGCGCCGGCCGGGCGGGCGCCGGAACACGGCCCCCGCCCGGCCGGCGCAGTCCGGGTTCTCCCGGCGGTCACGGGCCGCGGCGGCGAGCCGCGACCGACCGCGGCGGCGAGCCGCCCGATCGGGCAGCAGGGCCTGCACCGGTTGATACCCGCGGCGGCCACCGAACACGGCAGGCAACCCCGGAGCCGGCCGCGGCGGCGAGCCGCAGTCCGTTCAGGCGTCGGCACTTCTTGCTCGAGAACAGCCTCCGGCAGCCGCGCGAATCAGCCGGGCCGAACCTTCCCGAACGCCCGCAGGAACGTGTCGACGATGACGTCCGCGGCCTGGACGTCGTTCAGGACCATCAGGTCCTTTGTGGACAGCTGCAGCAGTGACCCCAAGACGCTGCCGGGCCAGCCGAGAGGCAGCTCCGCCCGCAGGAAGCCCTCGTTGGCGGCCCGCTTGAGAAACCGATCGACCTCCCCGACCGCGCGTAGGCGGCGGGCCCAGATCTCCGGGTCCGAGCGCATCCGGCTCACCTCGGTCGGCCAGGTGCGGTTGACCCTGACGATCCCCCGGACGTACCGGTCCAGCGCCTCCGGCACCGGCGCCTCCCACAGCCGGGCGGCCTCGATCGTGGCTTCGATCGCGTCCAGGCGGGCCTGGTAGACCGCGGCCAGGAGCTCCTCCCGGCTCGTGAACCGGCGGTAGACGGTCCGGCGGTCGACGCCGGCCTCCGCCGCGATCGCCGCGATGCTCGTGGCCGGGTCTTCGGCGAGCATGCGGGCGCCCGTGGTCAGCAGCAGTTCGAGATTGCGTGCGGCGTCGGCTCTCACTCTCACACCCTAGCAGTAACTGCCACATCGATG
>Ga0207678_10001993_pt1 | contig 18597 bp, 16 predicted proteins | sample KBSC63metaG_FD_184319 | JGI IMG/M metagenome (GOLD analysis project Ga0207678, IMG submission 184319) | Corn rhizosphere microbial communities from Kellogg Biological Station, Michigan, USA - KBS C6-3 metaG (SPAdes) (version 2) | ecosystem: Host-associated > Plants > Roots > Rhizosphere > Soil ...
TTTCGAGCGTGCCCGAGCAGCACGTCAAAAGGCGCCTGATCTAGGCGCAAAGCGCAGCCATAGCTCGGGCTATGGCGAGCATTTGCAACGACGAGCAGGTGTCTTTTGGCGTGATGAGCGGGCATGATCGAAAAACTCTCAGCCTCTTAGAAGGCCACGCCCACGCTGACGTGCACACGCATCTGGTGTACCTCCTGCCCGTATGCCAGGTCGAGGCGAAGCGGCCCGACGGGGCTGCGCCAGCGAAACCCGACGCCGTATCCCAGGGCAGGATGGAGGTCGCTCCAGCGGTTGGCCGCATTGCCAGCGTCGATGAACGCCGCCCACCAGAATGCCGGCCGGTTGGCGAAGATCGGTCGCGCGATTTCTGCGCTGCCCGTCCAAAGCACGCGGCCGCTGGTGACAGCACTGTCCACGACCGGACCCAGCGTTCGGTAGGCATAGCCGCGCACCGATTCGTCGCCACCAGCACGAAAGAGCAATGTGTCTGGGACGCCCACGCGGTCACGCGCAAACACTTGCCCGCCCTCGGTGCGGAGGGTGGCGTACCAGCTGCCCACCGGCTTGTACCAAGTGATGCGGCCGTAGGCGCGGGTGAACGGGCCGCGTCCTTCGGTGATGCCGTCTTCCTTGATGTCGCGCCCCACTGCGTAGCCGCCTGCGCCTTGCAGCGACAAGGTGAGGCCCTTGGTCGGCAAGAGCACGCTGTCAACCTTGCGCCAGATCCAGTTGTAGTTGAGCGATGCGGCGTCGCTGTTGGCCACGCCGGCACTCGTGTCGAGCCGCGAATGCGCAAGCTCGGCGTAATACAGGCGTTCTATGTGCGGCGTGTCCTGCGCGCGGCCCACGCGGGCGCTCCACGAAGTGCGCAGCTCGCTGGCAGATTCGAGGCGTTCCGCGCTGCCCGAGACCAGGTTGCGGTACAGGCCTTCAAGAGGATACGAGGTCAGCTCACCCTGCCACGACTTGAGTTTGGGGCCCAGCTCGAACTTGTTCTTCGCGATCCAGGGTCGGCCGAACACTCGGCGGTGCATGTGCTCGAGCGTGAGGCGCGGCCCGGTGTTGGCGCTGTAGCCCACGCCGACGGTGGCGCCCTGCATGGGCAGCTCCTTCACGTGGATCAGCACCGGCGCGGCAGTGGCGGTGGCAGGGTTGGGATCAATCTCGATCACACTGCCTTCAAAGAGACCAACTTTCTGCAGCCGGTCTTGATAGTCGAGCAGCAATTGTTCGCTGTAGGGCTGTCCGGGCCGGAAGGTCGCGAGCTTGCGCACGGCGTCTTCGGGGTAACGCGACAGGCCCTCGATGGTGATCTGACCCATCCGAAAAAGCGGGCCGCTTTCTGCAGTGACGCTGAGCGTGACCTTGTTGTCCTGCGCATCGATGTGCGCATTGGTCGTGACCCAGGTCGCCGCCGGATAGCCTTCGGCGCGAAGCTGCGCAAGCGCTTGGTTCTTGGCCTCATTCCACGCCCCCTGCCGAAAGGGCACGCCCGCCTTCAGCGCCCATCGGCGGCGCAGCGATGCGAGTTCCATGATCGCGTCTTCGTTTTCGGCCGCCACATATTTTTGCAAGTCGCCGACGACATCCAACGACCACTTGTCGATGACAGCCCGCGGTCCCGGATTGACGATGACCCGAAACAGCGGAGTGTTCTCGCCTGTCGTCGCGCGCGTGATGTGCACCTCGGCGTTGAAGTAGCCTTCGGTCTCAAGCAGCGTGCGGGCCTGCGCGGGCGCTGCTGCGACGAGGCGGTCGAGTTCGACGCTGGTGATGCTGTCGGTGGCCGGCGCGTTCTGAAAGCGCGCCAGGTCGAGGTAGGTCAGCAGCATTTTGCGCAGGTCGTCGGGGGCTTCGACCTCGAGGGCATAGACGGCGCGATCGGCTGACGCTGCAGCCGCGGACCCTTCAGCTTTCTTCGACAGAAAGGGAATGCTCGAACACCCGCACTGTGTTGCCACAAGCACGGCAACCGACAGCGCTGCAAGCAAAGTTCGCCAGCTCATTTGCTGAGCAAGCGCATGGCCCCTTCCAGCCCCTGCAGCGTGAGGGGGAACATGCGCTGGTTCATCAACTGCTGGATGACGGCAATGCTCTGCCGGTAGCCCCACACACCCTGCGGCTCGGGGTTGATCCAGGCGAACTTCGGGAACGCATGTGTGAGACGTTGTAGCCACTCGGCGCCGGCCTCGTCATTGTTGTATTCGACACTGCCACCGGGCTGAAGGATCTCGTAGGGGCTCATCGTTGCGTCACCGACGAAGATGAGCTTGTAGTCCTTGTTGTACTTGCGGATCACATCCCAGGTGGGAAATTTCTCGCTGTAGCGGCGGCGGTTGTTCTTCCACATGAAGTCGTAGACGCAGTTGTGGAAGTAATAGAACTCGAGGTGCTTGAACTCGCTCTTGGCCGCCGAGAACACTTCCTCTACCCGATGGATGTGCTCGTCCATGGTCCCGCCTACGTCCATCAGCAGCAGTACCTTCACCTTGTTGTGCCGCTCGGGCACCATCTTGATGTCGAGGTAGCCGGCATTGGCCGCTGTGCAGCGGATGGTGTCGTCGAGGTCGAGTTCTTCGTCCGCCCCTTCGCGTGCGAAGCGGCGCAGCCGGCGCAACGCGACCTTGATGTTTCGCGTGCCCAGTTCGAGCGTGTCGTCGTAGTCCTTGTAGGTCCGCTGGTCCCAGACCTTTACTGCACTCTTGTTTCGGCCCCTGTCTTGCCCAATGCGGATGCCCTGGGGGTTGTAGCCATAGGCGCCGAAGGGCGAGGTGCCGCCGGTGCCAATCATGCGGTTGCCGCCCTCATGGCGCTCCTTCTGCTCCTCGAAACGCTTCTTCAGCGTCTCCATCAACTCGTCCCAGCCCATCTTCTCGATGGCCGCCTTTTCCTCGGGGCTCAATTCGAGCTCAAGCTTTTTCTGCAGCCATTCCAGTGGAATGTCCTGCGTGAAATCGGTGAGCATTTCCACGCCGTGGAAGTAGGTGCCGAACGCGCGGTCGAACTTGTCGAAGTTGGCTTCATCCTTCACGAGCGAAGTGCGGGCGAGGTAGTAGAACTTGTCAACCGTTGGCCCTTCATCATCGTCGATGACGCCCGCCTTGATCGCCTCAAGCAGGGTCAGGTATTCCTTGACGGATACCTTGAGCTTGGCTGCTCGCAGCGTGAAGAAGAAGTTGATGAGCATGGATTCACCGTTCGAAGGAGGATACACGCCAATGAAAAGCCCGGGGGCGGGCGGTCGTTACGACGGGAGACAAATGGGTCGGCAGAAGCACCATCGAATCAGCGGCTTTTTGTGCCGGCTTCTCGGAGCAATGCGCCGCAAAGACTTGATTGTGGTGTCAGCTCTCGTCGCGTGGTGCGCGCCATGGATCACTTGCAGCACCGGGCAGCTTCTTCACGTATGAGAGGTGAAACCTGAAGGAGAACCCGCGCCCGGTTTCAAGGTTCGCCTTTCACGTTGAACGGTTCATGGCGAGAAGCCACTCAAGATGTGCCTTCACTTCGGGCCATTCCCCAGCGGCGAGGCTGTACATGACGGTGTCGCCTACCGTGCCGTCGCGGCGCAGGCGATGGTGCCGCAGGACGCCGTCACGCCTGGCGCCAAGCCGCTCGATGGCACGCTGGCTCGCGAAGTTGAAGTTGTCGGTGCGCCAGCCCACGAGTTGTGCGCCCAGAGTGTCGAAGGCATGGCACAACAACAGGTACTTGGCCGTGGTGTTCACATGCGTGCGCTGCGCGCTCTTGGCGTACCAGGTCCAACCAATCTCGAGCCTTTCGATGGCAGGCACGATGTCGTGATAGCTCGTGCAGCCCACGACATGGTTCGTCATCACGTCGATTGCCGCGAAGGGCAGCCGGTGCCCTTCGGCCTGGTGCTTGAGCGCTGCTTCGATGTAGGCGGCAGTGGCCTGCGGCTCGGGCACGCTCGTGAAGCGCAACTTCCAAAGTTCGCCGTCCGCTGCGGCGTTCAGCAGGCCGTCGAGGTGCCCCATTGAGAGTGGTTCGAGCCTTAGCCGATCGTCAGCGAGTGTGATGGGTTCGACTGCTTTCATCGTTCATGTCAGCGATTGTGGCGCTGCATGAATACCAGCTTCTCGAAGAGCGAGACATCTTGCTCATTCTTGAGCAGGGCACCGACGAGCGGCGGCACGGCGACTTTGTCGTCCTTGCTCTGCAAGGCCTCGAGCGGAATGTCTTCCGCCACGAGCAGCTTGAGCCAGTCGAGCAGTTCGGAGGTCGAGGGCTTCTTCTTCAGCCCCGGCAGGTTACGAACCTCATAGAAGTTCTTGAGCGCGGCGCCGAGAAGCTCCTTCTTGAGATTGGGAAAGTGCACACCCACGATCGCCCTCATCGTGTCGGCATCCGGGAACTTGATGTAGTGGAAGAAGCAGCGACGCAGGAAGGCGTCGGGCAGTTCCTTCTCGTTGTTCGACGTGATGAACACGAGCGGGCGATGCTTTGCACGAATGAGTTCGCGCGTCTCGTAAACGAAGAACTCCATTCGGTCGATTTCACGCAGCAAGTCGTTCGGAAACTCGATGTCCGCCTTGTCAATCTCGTCGATGAGCAGGGCGGCCGGTTGATCCGAGGTGAAGGCCTGCCACAGCACGCCCTTCACGATGTAGTTGTGAATATCCTTGACCCGCTCGCCGCCGTCGATGGCCGAAAGCTGGCTGTCGCGCAGGCGACTTACAGCGTCGTATTCGTACAACCCCTGCTGCGCCTTGGTCGTGCTCTTGATGTGCCACTGCAGCAGCGGCATGTTGAGCGATTCGGCGACCTCCTCGGCGAGCATCGTCTTTCCGGTGCCCGGTTCGCCCTTCACGAGCAGCGGGCGTTTCAAAGTGGCGGCTGCGTTCACAGCCAACATCAAGTCGTCGGTGGCGACGTAGTTTTTAGTGCCGGTGAACTTCATCGGAACGATGCCTCGGGAGGGTGTTGGGTCAGTATACGGGCGCACTTGCGTGCGGCGCCGGGCCGCCCCAAGCCGGACGGCGCCCCTTGGGGGCAGGAGCGAAGCGACTGGGGGGCCCTCATATAATCCGCCGCTGCACTGATTTCACGCGCGCTGGAACATGAGAAAACTGCTTGCCTCCCTCGTTGCCCTGATTGCCCTCTCGGGCCTCACCTTCCAGGTGGCCGCCCAGACCGCAACGGGCAGCGCCGCCGGCGGCGAGAAGAAAGCTGCCATGTGCATCGGTTGCCACAGCATCCCTGGCTACCAGGCGAGCTTTCCTGAAGTTCACAAGGTCCCGATGATCGCGGGCCAGAACGCCAAGTACATTGCCAGTGCGCTCAATGCCTACAAGACCGGCGACCGCAAGCACCCGACGATGAAGGCCATCGCGGCGTCGCTCACCGACCAGGACATTGCCGACCTGGCCACCTTTTACGAGATCTTGCCCCAGGACAAGAAGACGCTGCCGGCCGAGCCTGCGCAAAAGCCGTCGGCCGAAGTGGCGGAGCTGCTGAAGAAGGTCAATTGTGTGTCCTGCCACGGCAGCAACTTCAGCAAGCCCATCGATGCGGCCTACCCGAAGCTGGCCGGCCAGCATCCGGACTATCTCTACGTTGCGCTCAAGGCCTACCAGACGCAGAACAACCCGCAAGTCGGCCGCTCCAACCCGGTGATGAGCGGTATGGCAGCGAGCTTCACACATGAGCAGTTGAAGCAGCTGGCGGCATACATCGGATCCCTGGAAGGTGATCTGCATGTGGTGCCACAACCGCGCTTCAAGATGAACGAGACGCACGCGCAGTAAACAGACAGTAAAGGGACGGTAAAGGGCTTCATCGCCCGACAAGAAGCCGCTGTTGTCCAGCGGCTTTTTTGTGCCTCTTCACCGCACACCGGCACACCCAGCCTGGGAATATCCTTGACCATTCCACCATGGCACCGACGACACTTGGTGTGTAACACCCGCCGAGCGCTCTCATGATCGAACTCATTCTTCCCACCATGACCTGTGGCCACTGTGTGCGCACGGTGACCGACACCGTCCATCAAGTCGACGCGCAAGCCACGGTCGACATCGACCTTGCTGCTCATCGCGTGCGAATAGATTCGCAACGCCCCGGCGAGGATTTTGCAAAGGCTTTGGCTGAAGAGGGTTACGAGCGTGCCTGACTGGCCATCGCCGAAGCCTTGTTTCCCCTGGCGAGCGCTTGCACCCTGATCAAGCAATGCCCCTGGGACCGGCTTTGCCGGCCCACTGGGTGGCGCCCCATGGGGGCAGGAGCGTCAGCGACTGGGGGGCCCAGATTTCATGCCGAGCTTGAAGGCGATCATCGCTCGCAACTTGTTCGGCACGACGGGCTTGATCAGGAGATGGAAGTTCTTGTCCTGGGCTTCCTTCTCGTGCCCAGTCATCGTGCTGCCTGTCACCATGATCGCGGGGACATGCATGCCGAAGCGGTCGCGCAGCACGGCGATGGCTTCGATCCCGGTCTTCCCGTTCTCCAACCTGTAGTCGACGATCAGCAGGTCGGGCATGATGACCGTCGGGTCGGCTTCTTGCGTCCATGCGCTGCAGCTCGCCACGCTGTCAAAGGACGCGATGTTCGCGCCCCAGCCGCGCAGCAGCGCTTCGAGGCCGCTGCGCACGGCGGGTTCGTCTTCGACTACCACGATCAGCCTGCCTTCCAGCGTCAGCCCGAGGGGCCCTTTGTCAGGGGCGGCGGCAACGGCTGCAGGAATCGCCTTGCCCGGCGGCAACTCCAGCGTGAACACCGTGCCCCTTCCAAGTTGCGATCGGATGGTGATCGGCGCTTCCATCAAACCTGCCAAACGCTTGACGATTGACAGGCCCAGTCCGAGGCCTTTGCGTTCATGCGTATTTGCGGTTGAGCCCGGCACCTGATAGAACTCCTCGAAGACTCGGTCCTGCTCTTGTTCGCTGATCCCTTGGCCCGTGTCCCACACCTGAAGCAGCACGCGGTTGCCGCGCCTTCTGCAGCCGACGAGCACTGTGCCGTCCCCCGTATAGCGGATCGCGTTGGACACAAGGTTGCGCAAGATGCGTTCGACCAGCAGCGGGTCGGCGTGCAGCATGTGCTTGTCACCGCGCAGCCGCAGCGCAAGGCCCTTCTCGAAAGCTGTGGATTCGAAGTGCAGCCGCAGCTTGCGAAAGATGTCGCCGATCTCGAAATGCTGCGGATTCACCGCCACGCCGCCGCTGTCGATGCGGGTGATATCGAGCAGTTCCGAGAATAGTTCTTCCAGCGCATCGACTGAGGCGTTGATGCTGTTGACCAGGTGCGCCACCTCGTCGTCGTGGCTCTTGTTGCGCAAGGCCTCGGCGAACAGGCCCATGGCATGCAGCGGCTGGCGCAGGTCATGGCTCGCGGCAGTAAAGAACTGCGTCTTCGAGCGATTGGCCACCTCGGCCTCGCGCCGCGCAGCATCGGCGGCCAGTTTCTCGACGCGAAGCTGCACCAGCAATTCGTCGGCTTGCAGCTTCAGATCGATCACGCGCAGCAAGGCCTGCCGGTAGCTGCGGGCGAGTACGTTGGTCAGGCTGATGATGAGCAGCAATAGACCCGCAAGTTGGTAGGAGTAGGCCGTGCCCTCGCTCGCGATGCGCACCGCCATCGGTGCGAAACACAGAGTCGCGAAGGCGGCGTAGATGCGCGGCTGTGAGCAGAGAACCGGAACCGCGGCTACACAGAACGTGTAGACCAGGATGATCAGCCCCACCTGCTGGATGTTGTCGCCGTTCGGATAGAAGATCCAAGCCGTCGCGCCCCACAGGGCGCCCGAACACAGCGTGCCGACATTTGCGTAGATGCGCCAGCGCTGCCAGTCGGCCATTGTCTGCAGCGTGGCCCGCGCGAATTGCCGTGCCGTCCAGGCGCGCCCGAGCCAGACGACTGCGAAGGCCGACAGCCAGGGCAGCATGACACTTGCCGGCGTGATGGCCCAGTGCAGAAAGGCAATGACGCCGATGCCAGCCATGTAGCCGGCAAGCGTGGCTGGCATGTACGCGTAAACGCTGCTAACTTCCTCGGGCAAGGCCGACAGGTGGGCTTCGGCCCTGTCATTGGCAGCCACTTCGGGCAGAGCGACTGCCTCTGCCGGCGCGACGGCGCTCACGAGGGCTTGCTCCAGGCGGGCTGACTGCCCGGCTGCTGGGACATCTGTCCGATGGCCAGCACCGCTTGCGTGCGCGAACTGACATTCAAGGCGCGAAGCACCGCGGCCACGTGGTCCTTGATAGTCTCGACCGACAGGCCCATTTCACGTGCGATCAGCTTGTTGGGATGGCCCTTGAGCAAGAGCAACAGCACGTCGCGCTGCCGCGGCGTGAGACCCAGCGATTCGATGCTCGCGGGTGTCTGAAAGTTGCTTTCCGATGCGCTGCGCCGCACACCCTGCAGTCCGCCTTGCGAGGCGTCACTGTCGAAATTGGACGGCTTGTCGGGCGACCCCATCTCCATCGGCGGTACGAAGATTCCGCCGGACATCACCATGTGCAGCGCTTCGAAAAGTGTCTCGTTGGTCGCGCGCTTGGGCACGAAGCCCATGGCGCCCAGATCGATGGAGCGGATGACGTCGCTGGTGCGGTCGCTGGCCGACACGACGACGACAGGAAGAGCAGGATAAGCGCTGCGGAATTCGGCCAATACGTCGAAGCCATTGGCATCGCCCAGGTGAAGGTCGAGCAGCACGAGATCGAAATCGCTGTTGGCGGCGAGTGTCTCGCGGGCGGCGCGGGCGCTGCCTACTCCGACCACCGTGACATGGTCGCCCAGGCCTTTGATCACTGATTGCAATGCCGACAGGATCAGCGGATGGTCGTCGATCAGCAGCACTTTCATGGTCTCGTCCCTTTCAATGGTCGGAAGGCGAAATCCTAAGGGACTGCGGCGGGATTCCCGCTACAAAAAGGGCGGCGGAAGGCGTCTGAATTGTGCTAAGAGTCCCGTCAAGCCAAAAGTATCGGCTGATCGCTCGCTGTCGGAGCGCAGTGCCCCGGGGCTGTGCCTTGGCCTCGACGCCGATCCCCGGTTTTCACCCAAGGGTTGTCCCGGGCTACGAACTCAGAGGCTGAGAGTAATTTCGAGCGTGCCCGAGCGGCGCGCCAGAAGGTGGCCGATCTAGGCGCAAAGCACAGCCATACTCGGACTGTGGCGAGCATTTGCAACGACGAGCGGGCGCCTTCTGGCGTGACGAGCGGGCATGATCGAAATTACTCTCAGCCTCTCAACCCACGTATCGCCCCGTGTGCGGCATCAAAGGCCTGTTCCACGACGCGCGCCTTCCACCCGTCCTCGTCGATATAAAACGCATCCCGCATCTGCTTCTTCACAAGCGCACGAAAACCCTCGTCCGCTTCTGGATGGTTCTCTATCCACTGATCGCCGCGCAGGGCGTTCAGTGTTTCCATCAAGGGGACCGTCCCGTATTCGAGTGCAATGCCGGTGTACTCCGCCTGCGAGCATTCCTCGTAGGCGGCGAGCCACATCAAGCCCGTCAGCGGTGCTGAGGTCGAACTGCCGTCGTAGATCGAGGTGACTTCCTTGCCCCACCAGTCGCGCGCCCTCGCAAGCGCCACATCGTCGTTCTTGCATGCAAGGATGCGTTCGCCGTGCCCTTTCGGCCCAAGGCCCGTGTGCAAGTCGATCCACGCGAGGCGTTGACAGCGCTGACCGTGATCGCGCAACACATGCCGCAAAGTCTGGTTGCTCCAGGTCGGGTTGTGGCCCCCGTAAAACAAACCCTCCGGATGGTCATACTGGCCGCCGGAGATCACGGCCTGCAATGCGTCCAGGCCTTGCTCCTGCACCAGGCGCATCGTCTTTGCGTTGATAGAGTCAGACGGTGGCCACGTCGGCGGCACCAGAAGTCCGGCGATGTCGTCGTAAGCCGGGTTTGCAGGCAAGGGCTTCGAGAAGTCGTGGAAGTTGCGATTCAGGTCCACGTTTTCCTGTGTGACGCGGCGCCACCAAGAGAAGCCATAGGGGTTGAGTGCATGGACGTAGAGCACTGCAACCCCTGCATCGGCAGCAGCCTGGCGCCAGGCGCCGTCACGCAGCAGAGCGTTCTGGATGCCCGAGCCGCAGAAACCCTCGACCCCATGGCACGCGCTGGTGATAAGCAGCAGGCGAGATGCATCTCGCGAGCCGCCGAACACCACGTCCATGGCCAAGGCCTCGCCATCGCGGCCCAGCATCGGATGTACATGCGACTCGACGTCGAGACCAGCCGCTTCGGCACTGGCGAGAAACTTCTCCCGCGCTTCCCGGTACGTCTGCGCGAAATGCGAAGCGGCTGTCATCGCTGGCCAAATCAACGCTTGGCCGCCAGCCACTGCTCGGCCATGCGCACCCACAGGGTCGCCCCGAGCGGAATCAGGTCGTCGTTGAAGTCGTAACTCGGGTTGTGCAGCATGCACGGGCCCATGCCGTGGCCGCCCTCGCGGTGACTGCCGTCGCCGTTGCCGATGAGGAAGTACGCCCCCGGCTTGTCGAGCAGGAAGTAGCTGAAATCTTCCGCGCCCATCGTGGGTTCGAACTCCTGCACGTTCTCGGGTCCGACAATCTCGCCCATCACCTTGCGAGCGAACTCGGTTTCGGCCGGGTGGTTGATGGTCGGCGGGTAGTTGCGCACGAACTCGAATTCGCAAGTTGCACCGAAGGCCGCGGCAGTGTGCTCGGCCACCTCCTTCATGCGCCGCTCGATCATGTCGAGTACATCCAGGGTGAAGGTGCGCACCGTGCCCTTCATGACGCAGGAATCGGGCACCACATTGGTTGCCTCGCCCGTGTGGATCATCGTCACCGAGATCACGCCCGCATCAATTGGCCGCTTGTTGCGCGAGATGATCGTTTGCCAAGCTTGAACCAGTTGGCAGGCAACGGGTACCGGATCGATGCCGTTATGCGGCATGGCGGCGTGGCCGCCCTTGCCGTGAATCGTGATTTTGAACTCGTTGCTTGACGCAAAGCAGGGGCCGCTCTTGATCGCGAACTGGCCGACCCGCATGCCGGGCCAGTTGTGCGCGCCGAAGATCGCTTCCATTGGAAACCTCTCGAACAGCCCATCTCGGATCATTTCGCGTGCGCCGCCGCCGCCTTCTTCAGCTGGCTGGAACACGAGGTACACGGTCCCGTCGAAATTGCGGTGCCTGGACAGATGCTTGGCCGCCGCCAGCAGCATCGCCACGTGACCGTCGTGGCCGCACGCGTGCATCTTGCCGTGATGCTTGCTCGCGTGGGCGAAGGTGTTGTGCTCGGTCATCGGCAGCGCGTCGATGTCGGCGCGCAGACCGACGGCGCGGTCGCTGGTCCCGTTTTGAATGATGCCCACGACCCCGGTTTTGCCCATGCCGCGGTGCAGGGGAATGCCGAATTCTGTGAGCTGCTTGGCAATGACGTCCGAGGTGCGTTGCTCCTCGAAGCAGAGTTCAGGATGGGCGTGGATGTCGCGTCGAACGGTCGCGATGGCAGCCGCGTCCGCAAGGATGGATTCGATCAGGCGCATGGGTGTGCTCCGCAGCTCGCACGGCCTCTTGAGGTGAAGCGACCCAGTTTACCCGCGGCTGCGCCGGCCTGCCAGCGACCCGATACGACCGTCCGACGGTGCTATCGGCGCACCTTCCCGTCCGCCGTCAGCATCGACAGATCGACGAAATGGGAAGCCACATGCTGCTTAGGACCGAAGTTCACGTTGAAGCCGCCGAAGTCGGCGTCCTGGATCGATTCCAGTCCGTTCACGAGGGCATCGCGCGAAGGATTCCGTCCGGCGCGTTTGATGCCCTCGGACAGCACCTTCGCGGCGACATAACCCTCCATGCTCGAGTAGTTCGGCTTGGCATTGCCGCCCGCCCTCTTCACCGCAGCGATGTACTCGCGCGCAATAGGGGTCGCCGTCGAGAACGGAAACGGCATGACCTGACTGATCATCACGCCGCGGCCGTCCTTGCCGAGTTCGTCAGCAAGGGCCTGTGTACCGACGAAGGACACGTTGTAGAACGTTCCGCCATAGCCCGCCCTGCGAGCCTCACGGATGAAGGCGGCGCACGACCGGTAGGCGCTGATCTGCACGACTGCGTCTGGCTTCTTTGCGACGATGTCCTGCACTGCCTTCGTCACCTTGACGGTATTTCGCTCGACGGTCCCAAGCGCAATGGGCTCAAGGTTGCGCCCCTTCAGCGCCCGCTTCACGCCTTCGAGCCCGGCCTTGCCATAGCTGTCGTCTTGATAGAAAACGGCAATCTTCTTCAGGCCCAGCTCGGTGAGCTGCTTCACGATCAGGCCGGTTTCGTCGTAGTAAGACGCCCGCAGGTGGAAGATTGACGGGCTGAACGGATCGCGCAGCGCCTCCGCGCCGGTGAAAGGGCCGAAGAAAGGAATCTTCTCCTGGTTCACCAGTGGAAGTGCTGCCAGGCAAGTCGGTGTGCCCACATAGCCGAAGAGGGCGAACACGTCTTCCTTGATGAACCTCTCGGTGTTGGCGCGGCACCGCTCGGGCTCGTAGCCATCATCGAGCGTGCGCAGCTCGATGAGCTGTCCGTTGATGCCGCCCGTCGAATTGACCAGGTCGAAATAGAGCTTTGCGCCGTGATTCATCTGGATGCCAAGTTGCGAGGCCGGGCCGCTGAATGCAGCCGACTGGCCGAGAACAATGCGACCGGACTGAGCCCAGGCGGGCAGGGCCAACGCAGCACTTGCGGCGGCCAGCCTCGTGATCGCGTCACGACGTTTCATGAAAGATCCCCAACGAAAAAACGGCCTTTCGGTCCCCTCGACCAGTGCCATCCTTTCAGGATAAAGCCTGGTATGGCCAATCCGCGAAGTGGGGACGTGCTGTCTGTGCAATAGTTGACGCATGAACGACGACGTCATCACCGTGCGAGCCGCCTGTCCGCACGACTGCCCCGATACCTGTGCAATACGTGTCACGGTGCAGGGCGGCAAAGCTATCAAGGTTCAGGGTGACCCTGAGCATCCGCCGACCCACGGCGCCTTGTGCACGAAGGTGTCGCGTTACCCTGAACGCACCTACTCCTGCGATCGTGTGCTTCATCCGATGCGGCGTGTCGGGCCCAAAGGCAGCGGCCAATTCGAACGCGTGAGCTGGGACGAAGCCTTGAGCGACATCGTGTTGCGTCTAAAGGCCATCGCGGCGCGCGACCCACAAGCCATCGTTCCCTACAGCTACGGCGGCACCATGGGCCTGCTGCAAGGCGAGAGCATGGACCGGCGCTTCTTCCATAAGCTTGGCGCCTCGCTGCTCGACCGCACCATTTGCGCAAGTGCCGGCGGCGAGGCTCTGGCGGCCACCTACGGCGGCAAAATCGGCATGCACGTCGAGCACTTCGCCGAGAGCAAGCTGATCGTCATCTGGGGCAGTAATTCGATCGCATCGAACCTGCACTTCTGGACCTTTGCGCAAGCGGCCAAGCGAAGCGGCGCAAAGTTGATCTGCATCGATCCGCGCAAGACGGAGACAGCGGACAAGTGCCACCAGCACATCGGCATCCTGCCGGGCACCGATGGCGCTCTGGCATTGGGTTTGATGCACGAATTGATCGTGAACGATTGGCTTGATCACGACTACATCGATCGTCACACGGAAGGCTGGCAGAAGCTGCGCGAGCGTGCGCTGCTATGGCCGCCCGAACGTGTGGCGCAAACCTGCAGCATCACTGCGGATGAGGTACGCGGTCTTGCGCGTGACTTCGGGACGACCAAGCCTGCTGCGATCCGCCTGAACTACGGCATGCAGCGCGTGCGCGGTGGAGGCAATGCAGTTCGGCTGGTGGCGATTCTGCCTTGCTTGACTGGTGCCTGGCGGCATCGTGCGGGCGGCATGCTGCTGTCAGCATCGGGTTGGTTCCCGGTCGATCGTCTTGCGCTCCAACGTCCCGATCTGATGGGCGCACGAAAGTGCCGCACGATCAACATGAGCACCATCGGCGACGACCTGCTGCGCGGCCAGTCGGCCGAGTTCGGTCCGAAGATCGAGGCGCTCATCGTCTACAACAGCAACCCCGTCGCCGTGGCGCCGGAGTCGCCCAAAGTGGTGAAGGGCTTTTTGCGCGAAGACCTTTTCACGGTCGTGCTCGAACAGTTCATGACCGACACCGCCGATCACGCCGACTATGTGCTGCCCGCGACCACGCAGCTTGAACACCTGGATGTGCACTTCAGCTATGGCCACATCTACGCAATGATCAACGAGCGTGCCATCGAGCCCCTGGGCGAGGCGCGGCCAAACACGGCGGTGTTTCGCGAGCTAGCGCATCGCATGGGCTTCGACGAGCCTTGTTTCAAGGACAGCGATGAAGCCATGGCCCGAGTGGCCTTCAACAAGGACGTCAGCTTCGACGCGCTGCGTGCCTCGCACTGGGTGAAGTTGCCGCTTCCGGACGCACCGCTCGCGCAAGGTCAATTCCCCACACCGAGCGGCAAGTGCATCATCGATTCGCCCATCTTCGGCGTGCCCGATCACGTCCCCAACTACGAATCGCCTCAGAGCGAATTGGCGAAGCGCTTTCCGCTGGCCATGATCTCCCCGCCAGCGCGCAACTTCCTGAACTCAAGCTTCGTCAATGTGAAAAGCCTTCGCGACATTGAGGGCGAGCCGATGGTCGAGATGCATGAAGTCGATGCGCGCGCTCGCGGCGTCACCAATGGTCAGTTCGTGCGCGTCTTCAATGACCGGGGCGAATACGTCTGCAAGGCGGTGTTGAGCGCGCGCGCCCGACCGGGCGTGGTCAATGGCCTGGGCATCTGGTGGCGCAAGCTCGGGGCAAGGGGTACCAACGTGAACGAGGTGACGCATCAACTGCTGACCGACATCGGTCGTGCGCCATCGTTCTACGACTGCCTGGTGGAAGTCCAGCCGGTCGACGCTTCAGTGTCGTGAGACGCTGGCTGCTCATGGCGGGTCTCGGTTTTGCGGGCGTGCTGGCACTGGCTGTCGGCACGGTATGTGCCACGTCGGGTTGCAGCACCCTGAACTACTACGCGCATTCGATTGGCGGGCACCTCGACCTGCTTCGAAGCGCGAAGCCGGTCCCCGAATGGCTCAATGACCCAGCAGTAACTCAACCGTTGAAGGATCGCCTTGGCTTGTCGCAACGCATGCGCGACTACGCTGTGTCGGAGCTCAAGCTGCCCGACAACGCAAGCTATAGGCGCTATGCCGATCTGCATCGCAACGCAGCAGTCTGGAATGTGGTTGCAGCGCCGGAGTTGAGCCTGACTTTGAAGACCTGGTGTTTCCCGGTCGTGGGATGCGTCGGATATAGAGGCTACTTCGACCGTGCGAAAGCCGATGCATTTGCTGGCGAACTGAAAAGCCTGGGCCTGGAAGTCAGCGTGTACGGTGTGCCTGCATATTCGACGCTTGGGGCATTGCCCGGCGACTTCTTCTCCGACCCCTTGCTCAATACCTTCATCAACTTCCCCGAGGGAGAATTGGCGCGCCTTGTCTTTCATGAACTCGCGCACCAGGTCGCTTATGCCAAGGGGGACACCGAATTCAACGAATCTTTCGCGACTACGGTCGAACGCATCGGCAGTCAGCGCTGGCTCAAGGAGCGCTCAACGCCCGAGGCGCGTGAGGAATATGAACGCTACGACGGACGGCGACAGGACTTCCGCGCACTCACGCAGAAGTATCGCGATAAGCTCGATGCTCTTTTCAAGAGCAGCGCAAGTGACGAGCACAAGCGCGCAGGCAAGGCGGCCCTTATGGCCGAACTCCGCGTTGAGTACGAAACGATGAAAGTTAATCGCTGGAGCGGGTTTTCTGGGTATGACGGCTGGTTCTCGCGCGCCAACAATGCGGCCTTCGGTGTTCTTGCTGCCTATAACGAATTCGTGCCCGATTTCGAGCGTCTGTTCGAACGCGAGGGCCGCGACTTTCCGCGCTTCTATGCGGAAGTGAAGCGGCTCGCCAAGTTGCCCAAGCAAGAACGCCGCGACGCATTGCGGCAAGGAGATTGACCCATGCCCGACATCAGCATCCACCGTTCTCACAAGCTCGGACTCGCCAAGGCGCGCGAAGTCGCATGGCAATGGGCCGAGGAGGTGGAGAAGAAGTTCGACATGGAATGCATCGTGATCGAAGGCGACGACACCGACACAGTCGAATTCACTCGGCCCGGGGTGAAGGGGCAACTGCTGGTGTCAGGGGGGCGCTTCAAGCTGGATGCGACGCTTGGAATCCTGCTGGGGGCTTTCAGCAAGACGATCGAATCGGAGATCGAGCGCAATCTGGACGACTTGCTCGCGAGCAACAAACCAAAGCCGGCGAAGAGGGTGGTCGCGAAGAAGACGACCAAACAGGTTGGGTTATAGCCCGGGAATAAGTTTCCCAGTAGAAACCTCAGGACTTAGGTATCGAAAGGTAAGCCAGAACGGACTGCGGAGCTATTTTGCAAATGCTCGCCATAGCCAAGCTATGGCTGCGCTTTGCGCCTAGATCAGGCGCCTTTTGACGTACTGCTCGGAAACGTTCGGAATACTCTCAGCCTTTCAGATTGATCACGCGTTGGTGTAATTGCCGACCAGCCCTAGCAAGTGTTCATTCTGGGCCGGTTCAAGATAGGGCATGAGCAGGCTCAGCACGTGAAAGGCGCCGCGCAGCAGAGCGGCACCGGCGCTTTCGGGCTCGAGCGCCCTGCGCGGATCTCGCACGTATTCGTAGCTGAGCCAGTAGGTCAGCACGACCACCATCGAGGTGGCAACCGGCTCGGCCTCGCGAGAATCGATGTGCATGGCACCCCCGTGCGCCATGCCGTCGAGAATGTTTTGCACCGCACGCGACTTGTTCTTCAGCACGAACTGGAAATGCGTTTCGAGTCGACGGTTCTTCGACAAAAGGTCGTTGAGGTCGCGGTAGAGAAAGCGGTACCGCCAAATCATTTCGAAAAGCATGTGGAAGAAGAGCCACGCGTCTTCCACATTGCGTACGTTGTCCGCCGCGTGAAGCAGTTCGTTGAGCGACTTTTCGTAGCGATTGAAGAGGCTGTTGATCAGCTCGTCCTTCGCCGGGTAGTGGTAGTAGAGATTGCCAGGGCTGATGTTCAGTTCGGCCGAAATCAGCGTGGTGGAAACGTTGGGCTCGCCGAAACGATTGAAGAGATCGAGTGTGACTTCGAGAATGCGCTCCGCAGTGCGGCGCGGCTTCTTGGCCTGGGTTGCCATGGATGGGTTGTCTCTTGTGCCCTGCGGTTTGCCGGGCAATCTAGCATCATCTGAGTGCCGGTCCGATGGCGGTCGCCCCTTCGGCAGCAAGATTCGGTGCGCCTGCCTACAATTCCGGGCCTCATGTCTCCCAATTCGCAAGCTGCCATGCCGGCCATTTCTTTCCAGGATGTCAGCAAGACTTATTTCGGCGCGAAGGGCAATGTGCACGCCCTTGATCATGTTCATTTCGACATCGAGCCGGGCGAGTTTTTTGGACTGCTCGGGCCCAACGGTGCCGGCAAGACGACGCTGATCAGCATTCTCGCGGGGCTTGCGCGCGCGACAGGCGGGCGGGTGCTGGTGCACGGGCATGACGTTGTCACAGACTTTGCAGCTGCTCGGCGCAGCCTCGGCGTCGTCCCTCAGGAACTGGTCTTCGATCCGTTCTTCAGCGTTCGCGAGGCCTTGCGGATTCAAAGCGGCTACTTCGGCGTCTACGACAACGACGCGTGGATCGACGAATTGCTCGACAGCCTGGGCCTTGCCGACAAAGCCAGTTCCAACATGAGGCAATTGTCGGGCGGGATGAAGCGACGCGTGCTCGTCGCACAGGCGCTGGTGCATCGACCGCCCGTGATCGTGCTCGACGAACCGACCGCTGGCGTCGACGTGGAATTGCGTCAAACGCTGTGGCAATTCGTCGATCGGCTCAACAAGCAAGGCCACACCGTGCTGCTGACCACCCACTACCTGGAGGAAGCCGAGGCGCTGTGCGGCCGAATTGCAATGCTCAAGCAGGGCAGGGTGGTGGCGCTCGATCGCACCTCGGCGCTGCTGGCGGGTACTGCAAGCACGATGATGCGCTTCAAGATGGACACCCCGGTTCCGCCTGAGCTCGTGCCGCAATCGCGCGTCACAGGCCGCATCGTGCAAATCAAGACGCACGACGCGAAGGAGGTGGAGGCTGTGCTCGCCAAGCTGCATGCAGCTGGTTGCCACCCTGAGGACCTGGAAATCGGCCGTGTCGACCTTGAAAACGTGTTTCTCGAAATCATGCAGGGCGAATCAAAGCCGCTGCCCCTGAAGGCGGTGGTCGCATGAGCCTCGTTCAGCATGCCAAGTTTTCGGCGGTGTCGAAGAGCCGCCTCGCGGGCACCCAGACGCTGCTCTACAAGGAAGTGCTGCGCTTTTGGAAGGTCGCGTTCCAGACAGTGGCCGCGCCAGTGCTCACTGCCGTGCTGTATCTGCTGATCTTCGGGCACGTGCTGTCGAATCGGGTGCAGGTGTTCGAGGGAGTTGGGTACACCAGCTTCCTGATTCCCGGTCTCGTGATGATGAGCGTGCTGCAGAACGCATTTGCCAACAGCAGCTCGTCGCTGATCCAGAGCAAGATCACCGGAAACCTAGTTTTTCTGTTGGTCGCCCCGCTTTCGCATTTGGCATGGTTCA
>Ga0207678_10001996_pt1 | contig 18581 bp, 18 predicted proteins | sample KBSC63metaG_FD_184319 | JGI IMG/M metagenome (GOLD analysis project Ga0207678, IMG submission 184319) | Corn rhizosphere microbial communities from Kellogg Biological Station, Michigan, USA - KBS C6-3 metaG (SPAdes) (version 2) | ecosystem: Host-associated > Plants > Roots > Rhizosphere > Soil ...
TTTCCGCCGACCGCGCGGTGCACGCCCGCGAGCCGGACCCCGATCACCCACACGACGAGCACGAAGGCGACAAGGAAGCGCGACAGCCGGCGTTCCTGTGATCCAAACGCCGCACGCTCACGCGCGGGCCAGCGGCGGGCTCTTGGCGAAGTACCTGCGAATGCCGTCGGCGATCGAATCGGCGAAGCGCTGCTGGTGGCGCGGATTGCGCAGCATCAGTTCCTCGTCGGGATTCGAGATGAACGCCGTCTCGACGAGAATCGAAGGAATGTCCGGCGCCTTCAGCACGGCGAAGCCCGCCTGTTCGACGGTCGCCTTGTGCAGCGCGTTGTGCGTCCCGATGCCGTCTAGGATCTGTCGGCCGACCTTCAGGCTGTCGCTGATCTGCGCCGTCTGCGACAAGTCGAGCAGCGTGCGCGCCAGCACCGGATCATTGACGTCCAGGTTGACCCCGCCGATCAGATCCGCGGCGTTCTCGCGCTGTGCGAGCCAGCGTGCGGCGGCGCTGGTTGCGCCGTGATCCGAAAGCGCGAACACCGACGAGCCGCGAGCCGACGATTCGCGAAACGCATCGGCGTGGATCGACACGAACAGGTCCGCCTGCACGCGCCGCGCTTTCTTCACCCGGTCTGCCAGGGGAACATAGAAGTCGTCGTTGCGTGTCAGCATCACGCGCGTGTCGGGATCGAGATTCTGTTTGAGCTTGCGCGCGATCGCGAGCACGACGTTCTTCTCGTAGGTTCCGCGGCGACCCACGGCACCGGGATCCTCGCCGCCGTGGCCGGGATCGATCGCGACGGTGATTCGCCGCGACGGTGCCTTGTGCGAAGCGCCTGCCGACGGCTCGGATCGCGCTGCGTCGCGTCGGGGTGCCGTTCCCGCCGGCGCAGGCGTCGGCGTGTCGGCGCGCTCGCGGTCGAGCAACGCCATCAGCGGATCGACGGCATTCACCGGATACAGATCGATGACGAGCCGGTGGCCGAACTCCGCTACGGGTTTGAGTGCGAACACCTGTGGCCGGATCTCGGATTTGAGATCCAGCACGACGCGCAGGAAACCGCCCGCCGGCTGGCCTACGCGAATCGCGGCAATGTACGGGTCCGCCGGCTGAACGCGCGACGCGAGGGCCGCGAGCTCGTCGGATCGCTCGACGCGCGCGAGATCGAGCACGAGCCGGCCTGGATCGCGGAGCACGACAAGTTGATGCTCGATCGGTGTCGCCGATTCGAAGATGACGCGCGTGTATTCCTGCGCGGGCCACAGCCGCGCCGACGCGATCCGCGCTGCATCGGCCCACGCGGCAGGCGCCAGCCATTGCGCGGCCGGCAGCAGCATCCAGCCGAGCGCGCGCCGCCGCTGGATCGACACGCACTTCAGCGTCACAGCGGTTCGCCTTGCGCGAGCGCGGTCAGGCATCGCTCGCCGTCCGCCGTATGCGCGACGGCGACGACGTCGCGACCCTCGTCTTCGTCCGCGTAGGACAGCGATAATGCGAGATCCGGTTTCGGCAGCCGGTCACCGACGCGTTCCGGCCACTCCACGAGGCAGACGGCGTCGTCGCGGAAGTAGTCGGACATGCCGGCGGAATCCCATTCATTCGGATTCGTGAAACGATAAAAATCAAAGTGAAAAAAGTATAAGCTCGAAATCGGATAATGTTCAACCAACGTGTAGGTCGGGCTCTTCACCGCACCCCTGATGCCGCGGGCGCGCAACAACCCGCGGACGAACGTCGTCTTGCCGGTTCCGAGCTCACCTTGCAGCGTCACGACCATGCCACCCTGCAATGCAGGTGCGAGTCGGGCACCGCACGCCTGCATTGCGGCCGCATCGGCAAGATGAATTGTCAGTGACACGCGACGACGACGCGCGGCCGGCAGCGGCGCGCGATTGGGGCGCGCTCGCGGCGCGAATTCAGGCGTGGGGGCATGAGCTCGGTTTCGAATCGGTGGGTGTTGCCGGCGTCGATCTGGGCGTCGAGGAACTTCGCCTGCTGAACTGGCTTCGTGCCGGACGGCACGGCGAAATGGATTATATGGCTCGGCACGGCGCCGCCCGGGCGCGTCCCGCCGAGCTCGTGCCGGGTACCGTGCGGGTTATCACCGCGCGAATGAACTACTGGCCGGCGGGGGCCGAGCCCGCCGCCAGCGCGCTCGGCGACTCGCACCGCGCGTACGTCTCGCGTTATGCGCTGGGGCGCGACTATCACCGCGTGCTTCGGCGCGGCCTTGCGCGGCTCGCACGCCGAATCCAGGATGACGTCGGCCCGTTCGGCTGCCGCGTGTTCACCGACAGCGCGCCGGTGCTCGAAGTGGCGCTCGCCGCGCGCTCGGGACTGGGCTGGCGCGGCAAGCACACGCTGCTCCTGACGCGCGACATGGGGTCGTATTTCTTTCTCGGCGAGATCTACACCGATCTGCCGCTGCCCGAGACGGCGCCGGTCAGTGCGCATTGCGGTACGTGCACTGCATGCATGACTGCGTGCCCGACCGGTGCGATCGTCGCACCGTACGAGCTCGATGCGCGGCGCTGCATCTCGTACCTGACGATCGAGCTCGCCGGCAGCATCCCCGAACCGCTGCGCGCGCTGATCGGAAATCGCATCTATGGCTGCGACGACTGCCAGCTCGTGTGCCCGTGGAACCGCTACGCAGTCGCCGCGACAGCGACGGATTTCGCGAGAGTCCGCAACGGCCTCGACACCGCGCAGCTTACGACGCTCTTCGCGTGGGACGAACCGGCCTTCCTGCGCAACACCGAAGGCAGCGCAATCCGGCGAATCGGCTTCGAGCGCTGGTCGCGCAACATCGCCGTCGCGCTCGGCAATGCGGCGCCGGCACCTGCGATCGTCGCTGCATTGCGAAGCCGGGCCAGCGATCCGTCGCCGGTCGTGCGCGAGCACGTCGCGTGGGCGATCGAGCGCCAGCGCAGGCTCGCTTCAACCGCCGCCACATAACTGACCGGTCTCCGGCGGCGCATGTCCGATGTGCGCGACGGAATAGCGGATCGATTGCGAGTGTTCGATCCATCACGGCGTCCATCGAGAGATCGAGCCCGTGAAGCTTCGAATGCTGTTGTTCGCAACAACATTGCTGGCGTGCGCGCGTTCGTTCGCGCATGACGGCCATCATCCTTCTCCGGAGGCGATCGGACCCGCCGATTCCCCGATGCCGGTGATCGCGAGCCCGCGCGAACGAGCCGCGCGTCTTTTCTTCAGCGATCGGCGGCTCGTGACGCAGGACGGGCACGACGTCGCGTTCTACACCGACGTGCTCAAGAACAACGTCGTGCTGATCAACTTCTTTTTCACGCAATGCACCGATTCGTGCCCGACGCAAAGTGCCCGGCTCGAGGAAGTGCAGACGCTGCTGCGGGCGAATCCGCGACCGCGGGTGCGGCTCGTATCCGTCAGCGTCGATCCGGCGCACGATTCACCGGCCGCGCTCGCCGCGTACGCCGCCACATGGCACGCCGGCAACGACTGGACGTTTCTCACCGGATCGCCGCAAATCGTGAACGACGTGCTGCGCAGGCTCGGTCAACTGGTCGCGGAGCGCAGGGCGCATACATCGATGTTCATCGCGGGCAACGCGGCAACGGGGCATTGGCTGAAGCTCCATCCCGATACGCCGTCCGCGACGATTGCCGCCGAGCTTCAAGCGCTGGCCGACGAATCGCCGACCCGCGCGGCAGCACCCCGAGGCGCCGTAGCACGCCGTTGCGCGCCGTGACACCGAACTCGTCATAACGCCGGACGGGCATCCATTCCAGGTCGGTCAATCATCAAGGAGCCTTTCATGAGAACTCTCGTGCGCTTCGCCGTGGAGCGTCGGCTTCGCCACCGCCACTTCCGTCGCCATCGCGGCCGATCATGTCTCGATCGTCGACTATTGCGATCCGGCGGATCCGGGCTGGGCGCCCACGGGTGGATGCCTGCTGAAAGACGGCGACGTAACACTCGCCGAGTTCAACGCGCTGTTGCACTCGGTGCTGTCGCCGGCCGTCGTTGGCCATCCCGGATGGCGGATGGAACCCTCGTTCAGCGAAGCGCGCGCCGGCAAATCGCTGCGCGTCACGAACGACGGCGGTCGCACGCATACGTTCACCGAGGTGGCAAACTTCGGTGGCGGCAAGGTGCCGCAACTTAGCGAAGGGTTGACGCCCGCACCCGAATGCGCGGCGTCGGTGAACATCGCGCCGGGCGAGCGCGTCGTGCTGCAAGGGCTCACCGAGGGCGATCATCTGTACCAGTGCTGCATCCATCCGTGGATGCGTGCGCTGGTCAAGGTGGAGGACTAGCGCGGCGTCGGTTCGCCCGCCGGTCAGAGCACTCGCATCGGCGGGCCTACGAGTCCAAATGGGCCGTAAGCGGTGGCCGCCCGGCTCGGGTGCGCTGCGGCGGCGCGCGCGAGAAAGTCGAGGAAGCGTCGCTTGTCGTAGGTACGGCCACCTTCGAGCAGCTCGGTGTCCTGCGACAGCACGACGACGCCGCTGGCGTCCAGTACGAACAGATGCGGATAGCCGGCGACCTTGGGCCAGCGCCGCAGTACGCCGGCGTTCTCGTTCTGTTTGGAGAAGTTGATCTTGAGCCACACGAACTGCGCGTCGAGCGTGTCGCGCACGTCGGCGTTCGCGGCGATGAAGCGATCGAGCACGTGACACCACGAGCACCATTCGCCGCCGACGTCGACGATCACACGCTTGCCCTGCGTCTTGGCGAGCGCCAGCGCGCTTTCGAGGTCACGCGCGGCGTCGCGCGCGGGGTCGAATGTGGACGGCAGGTCGGCCGCACGCACGCTCACGGCCATCAGCAGCGCTGCGCATGCGACGCCGATCGCTGCAACGAATGCACTTTTCATCGCCCGGCGAAGATCCGGTAAAGATCGCATGCCGATTCTACACAAGCCAACCAGGCGCGGTCAGCGTACGAGCTGGTTCATCGTCACGATCGGCAGCATCACCGCCAGCACCAGCACGAGCACGATGGCGCCCATCGCGACGATCAGGGTCGGCTGGATCAGCGCCGCGACCCACGCGAGCCGCCGCTCGGCATCGCGCTCGAGCTCGGCCGCAGCGCGTTCGAGCATCGGCGCCAGTGCGCCGCTCTGCTCGCCGTTGGCGATCAGATGGATGAGAACAGGTGGAAACGCCTTTTGTTCCTTCAGCGCCCGGGACAGCGACACGCCTTCGCGCACGAGCGCGCTCGCCGTGCGGGCCGCGCGTGCGAGCGGCAGCATCCTGACCACACCGGTGGCCGCGTCGAGCGCGCGCAGCAGCGGGGTGCCGCTGCCGACGAGAATTGCGAGCGTGCTCGCATAACGGGCCGTGTCGAGGCTTGCCGCCAGCCGTCCCACGCCAGGAAGCCGCAGCAGCGCGCGATGCAGCCGCTCGCGCGTGCGATCGCGTCGCCACGCGAGCGCCAGCGCTATCGCCACCGCTGCGAGCGCACCGAGCCACAGCCAGCCGGTGGCGCGAAAGAACTCGCTCGTCGCGATCAGCGCCCGCGTGAGCAGCGGCAGCGTCTGCCGGCTCTGCTGATAAACGGATACGACCTGGGGCACGACGTAGGTAACCAGAACGGCGATCACGCCCACGGCGATCACGGTGACGAGCGCCGGATAGATCAGCGCGACGACGAATTTCTGCCGCAGCGCGAGCCGCGCGTCGAGATAGTCGGCGAGGCGCGTGAGCACTTCCGGCAGCCGGCCCGTCTCGGTACCTGCGCCGATCAGCCCGCGATACAGCGGCGAGAAAGTGCGGGGGAAGCGCGACAGCGCCGCCGGCAGCGATTCACCCGCAAGCACCTGCGTCCGAATCGCGTCGACGAGCTTGCGTGCCGGCGCGTCGTCGGCCTGCTCGTGCACGGCCACGAGCGCCTGATCGAGCGGCATCCCGGACTGGACGAGCGATGCGAGCTGCCGTGTCAGCAGTGCCAGCGACGCGGCCGGCAGCCGCGTGCGCTGCAGCGGCGTGTCGCGCGACGGTGCCGCATCGACGGCCGTCGGCGTCAACCCGTCGGCACGCAGGCGGTCGCGCGCCGCGCGTGCATCCGCAGCGTCGACGAGTCCCTGCCGCAACCGGCCGTGTGCGTCGACGGCTTCGAAGCGGAACGCGCTCAATGCTTAAGCCCGATGCGTCACTGCTCGCGCGTGACGCGCGTCAATTCCGCGAGTGAGGTGCTGCCGTCGGCGACCAGTCGTGCGCCGTCGCGGCGCAACTTCTGCATGCCGGCGCGAACGGCGGCATCGCGCAGCGTCATCTCGCCGGCGCCGTCGTGGATCAGTCGCCGCAGCGTCTCGTCGATCCGCAGCAACTCGTAGATGCCGGTGCGGCCGCTGAATCCCGATTGATTGCAGTGCGCACATCCCGGCGCCCGCCAGACCGGCTGATCAGCCGGCAGGCCCAGCTCCTCGAGCAGGTGGCCCTCGCCTTCACTGGGCGCAGCCGCGTGCCTGCACTGCGGACACAGCGTGCGCACCAGCCGCTGCGCGAGCACGCCGAGCAGGCTTGTTGCGAGCAGGTAGGGCTCGACGCCCATATCGGCGAGACGCGTGATCGCGCTCGCGGCATCGTTGGTGTGCAGCGTCGCCAGCACGAGGTGGCCGGTCAGCGACGCCTGCACGGCGATCTGCGCCGTTTCGAGATCGCGGATCTCACCGACCATGATGACGTCCGGATCCTGGCGCAGGATCGAGCGCAGCGCGCGCGCAAACGTGAGCTCGATCCGCGCGTTCACCTGGGTCTGCGCAACACCGTCGAGCGCGTATTCGATCGGATCCTCGACGGTCATCATGTTCGTCGTCCCGCGCGGCAGCCGTGACAGTCCGGCGTAGAGCGTCGTCGTCTTGCCCGAGCCGGTCGGGCCCGTGACCAGCAGGATGCCGTGCGGCTGGCGGATCAGTGCGTCGATCGTCGCGAGCGTGTCGCCGCTCATGCCGAGCGTCGCGAGATCGAGGCGCGCCGCCTCCTGGTCGAGCAGGCGCAGCACGACCCGCTCGCCCGCCCCCGTGGGCAGCGTCGACACGCGCACGTCCACCTGCCGGTCGCCGAGCTTCAGCGCGATGCGCCCGTCCTGCGGCAGCCGCTTTTCGGCGATGTCGAGGCCGGCCATGATCTTCAGACGCGATACGAGCGCACCGTGCAGCGCTCGCGGCGGCTCGACGATGTCGCGCAGCATGCCGTCGACGCGAAAGCGCACGACGGCGCGCGCCTCGTACGGCTCGAAATGCAGGTCCGACGCGCGCTCGCGCAACGCCTGCAGCAGCAGCGCGTTGATCATTCGGATGACCGGGGCCTGCGCGCTGCCGTCGAGCAGGTCCTCGCTCGTCGGCAGATCCTGCATCAGGCGCGCGAGATCCGCCTCGTTGGCGAGACCTTCGCTCATCGCGAGCGCAGCGCCGCCCTGGTTGTAGACGCGCGACAGCTCGGCGGCGAACGTGTCGGCTTCGACCGCGCGCGTGACGAGCGGCCGGTTCAGCACGCGCTTCAGCTCGGCGATGCCTTCGACGGTTGCATCGGGGCGCAGCAGCACGACGACGGCATCGCCTTCGGTGCGCCATGCGAGCACGCCGTGCGCCCGCGAAAATGCGTAAGGAATCCGCGCGCCCGGTGCTTCAGCGGTTGAGGGGTTCGGGCGGGCCAATCGGCGTTGCCTGCGGTGTGCCCTGCATCGTCCCCTGCGGCGGCAGTACGGGCGCCGAGGGGTCCTTCCAGAACCAGCGCTCGGGTGGCGCGATGTTCCACTGCTCGCCGCGCAGGTAGTCGTAGCGCTCCGACGTGAGCTCGCGGCCCTCGGTCGTGCCGCGCACGATTGTCGGCTTCAGGAAGATCATCAGGTTGGTCTTCACGCGCGAGCGCTTGTCATAGCGGAACAGCGATCCAAACACGGGCATGTCGCCTGCGTACGGAAGCTTCTCGGTGCCGTCGGTGAGAGTGTCCGAGATCAGGCCCCCGAGCACGACGATCTGCTGGTCGTCGATGATCACCGAGGATTCGAGCGCGCGCTTCGACAGGATGGGACCGGCGTTCGATGTGTCCTGCACACGCGACACTTCCTGGTAGATGCCGAGGCGCACCGTGCCGCCTTCGGTGATCTGCGGGCGCACGCGCAGCACGAGGCCGACGTCGCGGCGCTCGATCGTCTGGAACGGCTGCACGGTCGCGGTGTTGACCGTCGTGGCGTACTGCCCCGTGATGAACGGCACGTTCTGGCCGACGATGATCCGCGCTTCCTCGTTGTCGAGCGTAAGCAGCGTCGGCGTCGACAGGATGTTCGCAGTCGTGTCTTGCTCGAGCGCGCGGATCAAGAGTCCCAGGTTGCTGATGACGCCGAGGCCCGGGATCGTGATCGTGCCGTTGATGATGCCCAGATTGAGGCCCGTTGCGACGCTGCCGATGTTGATCGCGGCGTCGATGATGTTCGTGCCCGTGTCACGCGCGCCGAAATTGGTGCCGCCGAACCCCTGCACGCCGCTGCGATTGCGAGCGGCACCGGTCAGCACCTGCCACTGGATGCCGAATTCGGCCGCCTTGTCCGACGACACCTCGACGATCAGCGCCTCGACGAACACCTGCGCGCGACGCGAGTCGAGTCGCTCGATCACCGCACGCAGGTTGTTGTAGACGGGCTCCGGCGCCATGATGACCAGCGCGTTGCTCGTCGTGTCGGCCTGGATCATCGCACCGCCGGCCGAAAACGCCGTCGTCGGACCTCCCGCACTCGTCACCAGAGGACTGGTGGCCTGCACCGATCCCGGGAAGCCGGACGCCGCGTTGGCCGGCATCGCCGCGACAATCGGAAGTGTCGCGGTGGGGCCGCCGGCCACTCCGCTCTGCGAACGGTCGCCGCCGTACAGGCCGCGCAGCGTCTCCGCGACGTGCGCTGCATCCGCGTTCTTGAGATACACCATGAACACATTGCCGCCCACGCGTGAAGGCGTGTCGAGTTGCTCGATCAACTGCCGCACGCGCGCGCTGCGCGCCGGATTCTCGGCGCGAATCAGGATGCTGTTCGATCGCGGATCGGCGACCAGCACGACCCGCTGTTGCGCATCGGCTTGCGCTCCGGGGGTACCGGACGTCCCCCCCGTATCGGTCAGCATCCGGTTGACGAGTGCGACGACATCGAGCGCCGAGGCGTTTTTCACGGGCACCAGCATCGGCTCGCCCGCAGGCGCCTGGTCGAGCGATGCGACGATCCGGTCGATCCGCCGGAGGTTGTCCGCATAGTCGGTGATGATGATCGCGTTGCCCGGAACGTACGCGGCGATCGTGTTGTTTGGCGTGATCAGGGGTCGCAGCACCGTGACGAGTTGCGCGGCCGACTCGTAGCGCAGCGCGATGACCTGGGTGACGATCCGCTCGCCACTCGCCGTGACGGCGCCCCGCTGCACAGGACCCGCCTGCGTCTTTGCGTCGGCTTCGGGCACGATCTTCACGACGCCGTCGGTTTCCACGGCTGCGAACCCTTGCATCCGCAGCGCCGACAGCAGCGTTGGGTAGACGAGCGCCTTGGCGACCGGTCGTGCGGAGACGATGTTGACCGTCCCCTTCACGCGCGGGTCGACGAGGAAGTTGCGGCCGGTGATCTCGCCGACGGCCTTGACGACAGCGTCGATGTCGGCGTTGACGAAATTCAGTGTGACCGTATCGGCATCCTGTGCCGACGCCGGAAGACCGGCGACCAGCAGCAACGCGGCGCAGATCCAGGCAAAGCGGCGGGACAGCATCAGGCGGAGTGAAAAACGGCCTGCATCAGCCGGCCACGGGCGGACGCAGAGAGGATGAAACCACGGCCATCGACAGGAAAGTGCGGCGCTCCGGTGCTCGTGCAGACTTGTTCCGAGACGTCGGCAAGCTTTCCAAGGCGCCGCGAAGCGGAATCGGCGGCGATGATAGCATGGTGCGACGCGTCAGCACGCGCGCCACGCAGGCGAAAACGCGGTGACGGCCGGTGAATCCGGCGACCCTTCACGCAGCATCCAATCCCTGTGCAACTCGAGGGAGTACCCATGCAGGATTCAGGCAGTTCGCCGTGCGGGAAGCCGCCCCGCCGGCTGATTCTCGGCGCGGCGCTGGCGCTCGGGCTCGTGACGGCGCTGACGCCACACATGCCGACTGTGCTGGCGGCCGGCCCCGCGATTGTCATCGTACAAGCCGAACCGGCGAAGGAGTCCGGCAAGGCCGCCGCGGGAACCGGCGCCCGGTCGGCCAACGTACCCGCAGCGCCCGCAGCGCCCGCCGCGGCCGCGCCGCCGGTCCCACCCGCCGCGACGCCGGATGCCGACGCCCCGGATGCCGACGCGGATGTCGACGAGGACGCAGCCGACAAGGGCCGGAGCACCGTCGGCAAGCGCACGATCATCATCGAGAAGGGGGGCAAGCGCGTGCATGTGGGCGTGCTGGGACGCGATCGCGAATATGACTCCTTCGAGCAGTTCGTACAGGATGCACCCTGGCTCGCCGGTCTGGTGTTCCTGACGGTGCTGCTGGTGTTTCTCGTCCCGCTGCTCATCATCGTGTTGCTGATCTGGTACAAGATGCGCAAGAACCGGATGGCCAACGAGACGATGCTGAAGCTGGCCGAGCGCGGCATCGTGCCGCCGGTCACGGCAATGGAGGCCGTCGCCTCGGGCAACGCCGCATCGCTGGCGGCCACTGCCACTGCCGCCCCGGCGGGCACCCCCGCCTACGAGCATGCCCGCGCATTGCAACGGCGCACCGTGTGGTCCGACCTGCGCAAGGGCGTGATCCTGACGGGCGCCGGACTCGGACTATCCGCCTGGTCGATGTTCGACGACGCCTCGCCCAACAGCGTCGGTCTCATCCTGCTGTTCGTCGGTCTCGGTTATTGCCTGTTGTGGTACCTGGAGGACCGCACGCGGATGCCGCAGCGCGATCCTTCGGGCACGCCGCCGGCCGGTGGTGCGTAAATGACTCGATGGAAAGCCGCGTACAACGATGGTCCCGATGCATGACCCGAGCCGCTCCGGCGACCGCCCCGCGTTGCGGGAACGCGGCGCAGCCGCGACCCCGCGGCCCGGCGTGACCGATGGCCGCGAAGGCAGCGTCTGCGGACGTCACCGACGCCCAGCTCATTGCGCGATGCCTGGTTGGCGACGACCGGCATGCGTTCGCCGAGCTCGTCAAGCGGCACCAGTCGGCAGTGCGGGCATGCCTGCGCAAGCTGACGGCGGGCAACCACGCGCTGGCGGACGATCTGGCGCAGGACACATTCGTGCTCGCATGGCGCAACCTGAAATCGTTCCGGCAGGAAGCGCGCTTTTCGACATGGCTGTACCGGATCGCGACCAACTGCTGGCTCGCGCAGGCGCGCAAGCGGCAGGAAGAACTGCTTGGCGATCGCGATGACGACGTGGCGGACAGCGACGCCGACGCGGCGGATTCGCCGCATTCGTGGGAAGCCGACCACGCGGCGGGAACGACGATGAGAATCGACCTCGAACGCGCGATGGCGGTGCTGTCGGACGCCGAGCGGGCGGCAATCGTCCAGTGCTACCATAACGACCTGTCGCACGAGGAGGCCGCGTACGTGCTCGGCTGCCCCGTCGGCACGGTCAAGACTCACGTGTTGCGCGGCAAGGCGAAGCTGAAGCGTGCGCTCGCCGCGTGGGGTCCGGCACAGCCGGCGTAAGAACGCGATGAACACTGTCAGCCCGAACGCATCCGACTCGCCCGATCCGTCAGCGGACTGGATGGATCGCCTGCTGCGGTTCGACGCCGCCGAGCATTCAGGCGATTACATCGACGACGCGGGATTTACCGCGCGCGTCATGCACAAGCTGCCGCTGGTAACGAGCGCGCTGCCGGCATGGCGGCGTCCCGCCGTCGCGGCCTTGTGGGTGGTCGCGGGTCTGCTGCTCGCGGTAGCGCTGCCCGGCGTCGCGTTCGATGTCGCGCGCGCGGCGTACAAGCTGTTTGCGGCGCGACCGTTCGCGCTGTCCACCGTCGCGTTCATGGTCGTGGCGTTCGGCGCCGCGTCGTGGACCGCCGCAGCAGTCGCGCTGCGACGCGATTAGACGCACCAGAAACGGCCCCGCTTGCCAGCAGGTTGCCGCGCATCGCGCGCGTGACCGAGCGGCGCACGCATCGCAGCGAGACGCGAACGACGCGCCCTCCGCGGTCGCGGCACGCTCGGCGACGGACCGTCCCGAGCCGAGCGTGGAAAACTAATCGAGGAAAAGTATCGTGCGACCGAAGGTCGCGAAACCTTTCCTCGTCATTCGTCCTTCAGCGTGAAGTTGATCTCGACGGACGCCTGATACCGGCTGCCCTCGCCGACGCACTTCCACTCGGACAGCGTGTCCTGCACCACGCGATCGAATACGCGCGGCGGATCCGCCGAAGCGATCTTCACCTCCGCGACATTGCCTTTTTCGTCGATCGTCAGGATCGCGTTGACACGGCCGCGCTGAATCTTCGCGCGGATCGCCTCACGCGGGAACGTCGGCGCGTCGCGCTTCGAGCACGAGACGCCCTGGCGGATCGCAGGCTTTGCCGGCGCGGGTGCCGGCGGTGCCGCGATGACCGGCGGTGCGATGGCCACGGGCTCCGGCGGCGGAGTCGGCGCCACGTTCGCGATCACCGGCGCCTGCGGCGCGGGAACGGGAATTTCGGGCGGCGGCACGAACGGCTGCTCGATGACGACCTTCGGCGGCTCGATGACCCGCTTCGGCGGTGGTGGCGGCGGTGGCGGGGGTGGCGGCGGCGGCTTGATCTCCTCGATGATCTTCGCCGTCATCGGCTTCTTGACGACCTCGATCACCTTTTGGCCGAGCCCGCTCATCAGCGCCCAGATCACGAGCACGTGAATCAGGATGACGAACGTGATGCCGACGAGGTGCCGGGCCGGATCGCGTTGTTGTCGTGCGAAATCCATTACTGGGAGCTCCTGCAGCCGGTTGCCGGACCTGGCCGGCGCGCCGCTACTCGATGAACTGCTCGCTGCCGACGATGCCGATCTTCGTCAGGCCGAGGCGCTGCGCCGACGCCATGACGCCGGCGACGACCGAATACTTCGCCTGCTTGTCGGGCCGCAGGTGCACTTCGGGCTGCACCTGTTCCTGCGCGGAGGCGCTCATCTTCGACTCGAGCGTCGCGCGATCGTCGACGACTTCGCCGTTCCAGTACACGCGACTCTGGTCGTCGATGTCGAGCTTCACCACTTCGGGCAGCACGAGCGGCGGTGGCGGATTGCCGGTCGGCAGGTTGAGATTGACCGAGTGCAGCTGGATCGGAATCGTGATGATCAGCATCACGAGCAGCACGAGCATCACGTCGATCAGCGGGGTCGTGTTGATGTCGATCATCACGTCCATATCGCTGGAGCGACCCGGGCTGCCTACGTTCATCGCCATGGGAAGTCCTAACCGGTAGAAAAGACGTCAGCTCGCGGCGGCGCGCGGCGGCGGCTCGGTGATGAAGCTGATCTTGGCGATACCGGCGCGCTGGCAGGCATAGACGACGCGCCCGACGCCCTCGTAATTCGAGCGACCGTCGCCACGGATCTGCACCTCGGGCTGCGGCGTCAGCACGGCGACCTTCTTCAACCGCTCGACGAGTGCGTTGGTGTTCGGCATCCGCAGCTCGTTCCAGTAGATGCGCGCCTGCGAATCGACGGAGATTACGATGTTCTCGGGCTTCGTCTCGCGGATCTCGTTGCGCTCCTTCGGCAACTCGACCGGAACCGTCATCCGCACGACCGGCACGGTGATCAGGAAGATGATCAGCAGCACGAGCATGACGTCGACGAGCGGCGTCGTGTTGATCGTCGAGATCGCGTCTTCTTCGTCATCGGCCGAGCCGACGTTCATCGACATGGTTGCACCCTCCGAAGGGTTCGGGCGCCGGTCAGGCCACCGCCGGCGAATGCCGCGACGACAGCAGGACCGCGTGCAAGTCGGCACCGAAGCTGCGCACGCGGTCCATCGCAGTCTTGTTGCGGCGGATGAGCCAGTTGTAGCCGAGCACCGCGGGCACTGCAACGGCAAGACCGATCGCTGTCATGATCAGCGCTTCTCCGACCGGGCCGGCGACCTTGTCGATCGACGCCTGGCCGGCGATGCCGATCGCGGTCAGCGCGTGATAGATCCCCCACACTGTCCCGAACAGCCCGACGAAAGGCGCCGTCGAGCCAACGGTCGCGAGAAACGCAAGGCCATCTTGCGTCCGCGCTTGGATGTTGTCGATCGCCCGCTGGATCGACATGCTGATCCACGCATTCATGTCGACGCCGCCCAGCAGTCCCTCGTGCTTCTTCGTCGCCTCGAGACCGGATTCGGCCATGAAGCGATAGGGGCTCCCCTCCTTCAGGCCGGTAGCGCCTTTTTGCACCGATGGGGCGGTCCAGAACGTTTTCTCGGCCGCTCGCGCCTGCGCACCCATGCGCGCCTGCTCGAACAGCTTCGTGATGATCACGTACCAGCTGCCCATCGACATGATGACCAGGATGCCCAGCGTGATCCGGGCGACGAGGTCGCCGCCCTTCCACAACGCTTCGAGGCCGTACGGGTTCTCGATGATTTCGGTGGTCTTCTCACCGACCTTGGCTGCCGGTGCCGGTGCCGCGGCGGCAGGGGCTGGCGGCGGCGTTGTGGCCGCCGGTGCGGCGGGGGGCGTTGCGGGCGTCGCGGCGGGCGCCGGTTGCCCTTGCGCGGACGCGACGGACGGCGCGAGCGCCGCGGGCATCGCCAGCACCAGGGCCGTGGCGAGCATCGCCAGACGGGTCATCTTCAACATGTTCTCTCCACGCGAGTGTTGGTCACTGACTACGATGTAACAGGACGGCAATGCCGGAGCCACGACTATTGGCCCGTCACCCGCAAAACGCTGCGGGCGGGCCAGCATCGCACTCATGCAACGGGGGTACGACAGGCTTCGGCGTTGCGGCACCGGAGAATCCGATCCAGCGATACGACAGGAAGCCCGTTGGGGGCGCACCCGGGTGCTGGCCACGCGAACGTCGGGCCATAGCATCGCCGGAAAGTCGCGGATTCTACACAAAAATGCGGGGAAGTCCACCGCCGCCCGAAACCGGGGCGTCGACGGTTTCGCGAACCCTCCGATGCGGCCTGTCCGCCGCAAACGGCCTTGCATCCGCGATTTGCGCGGCTCGTCGCGAGCGCATTGCGGGCGTCCGGGCGGCTGCCTACGATGCACCCATGCCAAACACGAACGACTCACCACCGCGCCGCCATCGCGTTGAATCCGAATCGACCGGCGAATGCATCGAACCTTGCAGCAACAACATGAAAACCCAGGAGACCGCAATGAACAGCTACCACCCCGCCACCTCCCGCACGCTCGTCGGTGTCGCCGCCGCATTCATGAGCGTTGCAACGCTCGCCGTAGCGGTGCTCGCACCCGCGTCGCTGGACTCGGTGAGCCACGACGTCAGCGTGGCGTCGACCTCCACGGCTGCGCAACCGACCAGCGCGAATGCGGGCACGCTTACCACGTCGATCGACGTCGTCGCACTGCGCACGACGAAGCTCGTACCCGTCGTGAGCACGCACACGCAGTTCCGCCGCAATCTCGCAAGCTGACCGGCGAACTCACCGTGCCCCATCCTTCGGAACGCTGAACGATTCAGTCTATCGCGCGAGCGGCACTGCGGCGGCGGCGTCGTAGTCCTGCACCGCGCGAATCTTTTCCTCGAGTTGCATGTAGCGCGCGGCCTTGACGGCGGGAAGCGCGCGCATCACGCGGTTGCGCATCGAGCGCCGCGCCTTGACTTCCGCTTCGTCGATCGCGAGCATCTCGGTCGCATATTGCTTCGCGGCAAGGTTGGTCACCGGCTTGTCGCGGAACATGAACCCCTGCATCGCCACGACGCGACGACGCAGGCCCTTGTCGAGCGTCTGCTGATACTCGTCGTAGATCGGCCAGAAGCGCTTCGCTTCAGCGGCCGTCAGATTCATCACCGATTCCACGAACGCGTGCTTGTCGTTCTTGACGACTTGCCGCAGCGCCTGCAGATCCGTTCCGTCGCCGGCATTCCCCTGCCCGAGGGCCGCGGGCGCGGATACCGACAGCACGACCAGCATTACGCCCACCAGAAAATTCTTCATCGTCATGTCCTCGATTGCGAGCGATCGACGCTTTGCGCAGCGGCGCAGCAATCGCCTGAGCGTCGTTGCGACACGCGCGAGCGCGTCCGAAAGGCCGCTAGCATAGTGCAACGCGCCGCCGGCCGGCATGGCGTCGCACAAAAAAAGGGGGCCGAAGCCCCCCTTGTATGATGTTTCGAAAGCCTCGTTACTTGAACGTGTACGTGACCGCGCCGTACACGAACCGCCCGCGCGGATCGTAGTACGTCGGATCGAACCCCACCACGAACGTGCCCTGCTGGTTCGACCTCGGCGGGTTCGTGTCGAACATATTCTTCACCCCAAGCGCGAGCTTCCAGTTCTTGAAGCCGGTGTACGAACCCTGGAGGTCCCAAATGCTCATGCCTCCCACCGTCCGCGCGCAGCAGTCGTCGGACGTGCCGTCGAACGCGTAGTCGGTATACGACGTCTGGTACGTCTGGGCGATTGTGGCGGACCACGGGCCCTGATCCCACGTCATCGATGCGTAGTGCTTCCAGCGCGGTATCACGCCGGTGTTGAGGCTGTTGAGGATGCTGTTCAGCATGTTGCCGACCTGGCCGTAGTACGAACCGTCGGGTCGCTGCACGTCGTAGCGCAGGTAGTACGTGCCCGCGAGGTTGAATGACAGCCTGCCCCAGTCCGTCGTCGGCGCACGGTAATGCGCTTCGATGTCGAGGCCCTGGATCCGCTCGGCGCCCAGATTGATATAGGTCTGGTCGATCGAGGTTATCCGTCCCGGTAGCCCGGGGAAATTCGGATCGTCCGGGCCGCGCGTGACTAGGGACCCGAACTGACTGAGGTCTGCCAGGATCGTCGGAACGGCAATGCCCGTCTGGATCGCGTTCTTCAGGTTGATCTTGAAGTAGTCGATGCTGAACGACGCGCCGGGAATGGGCTCGAACACGACGCCCAACGTCGCCTGCTCGGACTCTTCCGGCTTGAGTTGCGCGTTGCCGCCGAAGAGCACGTTGAACTGGGTGTCGCAGTCGAGACCGGTGTCGTTGGTGACCGGGCAGCGGATCGGGTCGGTCTGCCCCGGCAGCGACACACCGCCGAACTGCGGCGTGAAGCTCTGATACAGCGTCGGAGCGAGGAAGCCCGTGCCATACGAGCCGCGGACCAGAACGGATTGGAGCGGCTGCCACCGCAGGCTGAATTTCGGGTTCGTCGTGCTGCCGAAATCGCTGTAGTGGTCGTAGCGGACCGCGACGTTGCCTTCGAGCGTCTTGACGATCGGGATGTTCAACTCGCCGAATACCGCCCACTGCGTGCGGTTCTTGCCCTCCGTCGACTTGATCGGGCCGCCGTACCCGGTGATGTTGCCTTCGTTCAGCGCCTCGACGAAGATCTGGTCGAATTCTTCCTTGTGCGTTTCCAGACCGCCAGCCAGCGCGAGCGGACCCGCAGGCAGCTTCCAGATTTCGCCTGATGTCACGACTTGCGCGCCGTAGCTCTTCGTCGTGCCGTGGAAGGTGTCACCGACGAAGTTGGTTGCGAGCAGTTCATCGTGGATTTCGGGTGTGTTGAAGCCGAACAGGTTGACCCTTCCGCTGTTCAGCAACGGCAGCAGCTTCGTATAGTCCTGGAAGCCGCCATTCAGGCGCTGCTTGGTTTTGCCCTCGCTATAGAACAGCGAAGCGTCCCAATCCCAGTGGGCCCAGTTGCCCTTGAAGCCGCCGACGACATTGAAGTGCTCGTTGGTATCCGTCGTATCGCGGAAGCCGTTCTCGAGCGTCCGGTAGCGGACGTCGAGCGGCTCGCCATCGACACCCGCGTCCGCTGCGAGTTGGTGCGGATAGAACGGGCTCGTCGGCTGCAGCGTGATCGTCGTGGGGATGTCGTTCAGCGGTCCGTAGGTGAACAGGCTCGACACCGGGCCCGGCTGGATCACCAGATGCGTCTCGTCATGCGAGTAGTTGCCTTGCAAATACGCCTGCCAGTTGCTGTTGATCTGGAACCGCCCGGCTGCGAACAGGTTGTACTGCTTGTCGTTGGCGATCATGTTGACGCCGGGGGTCCGTGACGGATCGAAGTAACAGCCTTCAAGATCGGGGAAGAACGTGGCAAAGCCGCAGTTGTTCGGTGCTGCGAGCTGGCCGTTCGAAACGACCCCGATACCGCCGGTCGTGATCCGCCCCGGAAACGTATTGCTGGAGATCCCAACCAGACCGATCTCGGGGATGTAGGAAGAATTCGAAAAGTCGCGCCGATTCTGGTCGAGCGATTTCTGCTCGTTGTACGAACCCGAGATGAAGGCGTTCCACCGGTCCTTGTTCAGGTCGCCCCAGCCGGCCGAGACGCTGCCCTGCCATTGCTCGCCGCCGCCGCCGCGGGTTGGCGAACCGTAGAAGCCCGTGACTTCGGCGCCGGTGTAGTCGTTGCGCGTGATGAAGTTGATCACGCCCGCGATCGCGTCGGCGCCGTAGCTGGCGGACGCGCCGTCCTTCAGCAACTCGACTCGCCAGATCGCCG
>Ga0207678_10002001_pt1 | contig 18558 bp, 17 predicted proteins | sample KBSC63metaG_FD_184319 | JGI IMG/M metagenome (GOLD analysis project Ga0207678, IMG submission 184319) | Corn rhizosphere microbial communities from Kellogg Biological Station, Michigan, USA - KBS C6-3 metaG (SPAdes) (version 2) | ecosystem: Host-associated > Plants > Roots > Rhizosphere > Soil ...
TTGGAGAGCATCTTTGGGAAGAAGGAACTGTGAGTCGCCTCGGCGAGACTGGCCGGCGAATGGGATCGCTGGTTTTATCGTGGGGTGCGGTAAAACATGGCGCAGCTGATCCGTCCGATGGCAAAAACGTTGTTCTTCACGAATTTGCTCACCAGCTCGACTTTGAAAATGGCGCAACCGATGGGATGCCTGGATTAGCGACGCGTGAACAACAATTAGCGTGGGCCGGGGTGATGAGAGCCGAATATACGTCATTGCGCGCTGCAGACGAAAGCGGGGTTCCTACGTTGCTTGATACGTACGGAGCCACTAACCCTGCCGAGTTCTTCGCGGTGTCAGTAGAAGCGTTCTTTGAGCAGCCTCGTGCACTCCGCGCGCATCATCCAAAACTGTACGCCGAGTTGCGAGCATACTTTCAGCAGGATCCGGTGGAATTTTCTGCCGAGAGTTTCGGAGAAGAACAGCCATCGTCATCCTGAGCCCAGCGCAGCGATGTCGAAGGATTCCGTCGCGCCGGTATGAAGTAATGCCGCGGATTCGTCGACTTTGGCTCGGAATGACAGCGAACTTATTGCGGCTGAGGGACGATCCGAAGATATGGCTTAGGCGCTTTCCAACCTTGGGGATAGCGCTTCTTTGCCTCTTCGTCTGAGACAGAACCGGCAATAATAACATCCTCTCCTGGCAACCAGTTGACCGGAGTAGCCACCTGGTGCTTCGCAGTCAATTGCAAGGAGTCGATCACTCGCAGCACTTCATCGAAATTTCGGCCCGTCGTCATGGGATAGACAAGGATCAGTTTGATCTTCTTGTCTGGTCCGACGACGTAAACATTCCGCACCGTCGCGTTGTCGGCCGGCTTCCGCGATTTGGCGTCCCCTTGAGTATCAGCCGGGAGCATCCCATACAGTTTCGCAACGTTAAAATCGGCATCGCCGATTATCGGGTAATTTGGTGCGTGACCCTGAGTCTCTTCAATGTCCTTCGCCCATCCTTCATGATCGCCCGTCGAATCGACCGATAATCCGATGATCTTTACATTTCTTCGATCGAATTGTGGCTTGATTTTCGCCATATATCCGAGCTCGGTCGTACAGACTGGAGTGAAGTCTTTCGGATGCGAAAATAAAACAGCCCACGAGTTGCCGATCCAATCATGGAAACGGATTCGGCCTTCGGTCGTTTGTGCTTCAAAGTCTGGTGCTGTATCGCCAATTTTCATCGTTCTACCTCCTCGTTAGTCTCCGAAAAAAGTTATCTCAGCCGCCGCCGGCAAAGTCAATAGTCGGTTCAGGCGATCAACTCACAAAACTTCTGCAGATCGATGTTGCCGCCGGAGATGATCGCGACGATTGGCCCCTTACCGGCGCTGCCACTCAACGCCGCCGCCACTGGCATGGCGCCCGCACCTTCAGCAACAACCCGTGCTTTTTCAGCCAACAGCCGCATGGCATTTCTTGTCTCTTCGAGAGTGACAACGAAGCAGCCGTCTACAATTGGTTTCATCCGTTCCCACATGCGAGGGAACATGCTTTGACCACCGGCACCATCCACAAATGACGCTTTCCAGTTTGGAAAAACCTGCGGTGAACCCTTTTCAAACGAGAGCGCTGCCGGAGCTGCTGTTTCGGGTTCAACACCGAATACTTTTACTTCCGGTCTCAACGCCTTGATTGCGCTGGCCACGCCCGCGATCAATCCGCCACCACCAATACTGGCTATGACCGCCGTCACCTCCGGTGCGTCTTCAAGAATCTCCAGTCCCATCGTTCCATGGCCGGCAATGAAATCGTCGTCATCGAATGGATGAATGAATGTTCCGTCAACTCCCGGAAAGGATCTTTCATCGAGCGCTTTCCAGGCAATCTGGTAAGGAACTGGAATGAGTGTCGCCCCCAGCGCTTTCATTCGTTCCAGCTTCGACTTCGGCGCTGTCTCTACAACCACAACCGTGCACGGCACGCCTGCAGCCCTCGCGGCGTAAGCAACACCCTGGCCGGCATTCCCCGCACTGATTGTCCAGACACCGCGTTTGCGATCAGCTTCGGCCAATGCCGCGACGGAATTAGCTGCGCCACGCAGCTTGTATGCGTTGATCGGTTGTAGGTTTTCCAGCTTAAGGCGTATGTCTGGATATTCCGGTCCCAGTTCGAGGCGAATCAATGGTGTGCGAACAATCGTGTTCGCGATCCGCTCGCGAGCATCGCGTATTTCTGAAAGCTCAATCGGTCGAACAGGTTCAAGTGTCGTAAGCATGCTCCGTTAGTGTAGAAGTGGCTGGAACACGCGCAATCTCATGTTGTCGGACGACTGATTTTGGTCTGACCTTCTTTAGAACGTCTTGTCAGAGTCCAAAAGAATGGTTACCGGACCTTCGTTGACCAATTCTACCGACATCGTTGCGCCGAAAACTCCCGTTGCTACGGTGATTTCCAATCTGCGCAAGGCTTCTGCAAACTCTTCATACAGATTCTTTGCTTGTTCAGCCGGCGCAGCGGCAACAAAGCTGGGTCTACGCTGCCCGCGCGCGTCGCCATAAAGGGTAAACTGGGAGACGACGAGCGCGCTGCCTTTTACGTCCAGCAATGATCGGTTCATTTTTTGCTGGTCGTCCTCGAAGATTCTGAGGTTTGCGATCCTCTCGGCCATGCCTGCGGCGACTACGGCGGTGTCATCGTGTCCGACCCCGAGCAATATCAAAAGACCCGTCGTGATTTCTCCGGTGGCGCTGCCATCCACGGTTACGCGTGCGCGGCTTACACGCTGGACAACGGCTCGCATCTTAAATTACAGAATTTTCTCCAATAAGTCGGCGAGACGCCATCCGGCTTTGTGCAGCTCTTCGCGCACTATGGCCGTCGCCCAAGCACGATACAACGTTTGTTCTAACGCCGGCTTTTCGATCGCTTGCCCCGCTGCGACTACTCGGCCGTTATCGAGCAACGGATGTACATTCCGAAACTCAAGGCGCGCATTGGCTTCACGTGCGATCGGCAGGATTTCGTCCGCCCAAATTTCGGCGTAATTGTCGATCGAGACATTTGATGGCATTTGCCAATTGCGGGGTTCTTGTGTCGACATCTCGTGGACCAGTTGCTGTTTCAGAGGATCGATCTGCCCTTTGAGGTTATTTTTCGGCAAGCTGCTGGGTACCGGAGGAAACAGCATGTTTATCGCATCGTTATCCCAAAACCCGTGGAACTTCTTCCTGCGAATTCCCCGACGACGTGGCGGTTCGTCGCTTAAATCCAATGTAAATGTATTTCCACCTTCATCTGCCAATGCTGATTTGTCCTTCTCCGGGTCGGTGACGCGGCCTTGTGCATCGAAGTACGCCGCACCGACGTGCAACGGCTGATGAATGTCAGCTACGTAATGCGCGAGGAGAATGACGGCAATCGGTTTCGTGATTTTTCGCTCGTTCTGTTCGGGGATTCGCCCCTGCAAAACGTCGATGCAGAACGAAATCATATGCACGACGTCCCATTTACTCCGACCGGCGTATCCTTCACGATATCGTTGCGCGGGCATCACCGGGACATCGGTGTAATGAAACCAGTGGTGCGAAGGCGCTGTCGAATTTGGATCATGCGTTGGCTGGTTGGCGCGCCAGAAATCACGCAGTTGTCGGTCGATGTTGCGATGGCGGGAGTAATGAAACGATCTCGGATCGTCTACGCCCTTTTTGTCCCACCCCTTAATTTCATCTGCAATCAACGCGGCCTTTTCCAACGTAAGTCCATCGAGTAATGCAGACACTTTTGCGGCTGTCGGTGTGTTTGCTAACCGCTCATCCGCAATCGCACCGACGATCTGATGTCCCAATGGTCCATAGGCGAGGATCGATGCGCGAAACGCGACGACGATGGAAGTAACCAGAATTCCTCGCGCGATGAATTTCATCGATGTGCTGCGCCGGTTAGAACTTCAGCGAGGCATCGAGAAGATGGTATTGCCATGCAAACAAACCGAATACAATTCCGCCAATCGCTAACAGAATTGCGTGACCACGAAACCAAAGCCCGTGTCCAGGCAGTCCGGCAAAGCGAAACGCAGCGACAATCAAGAGAATCACCCCGGCTATCAGGATCCAGCCAACGATATGGAACGCCTGCAGCCAGGGATTGATGGCGTCCCCGAGAATCACGATGTGCTCCAATCCCTGGCTGAGCACAACGATTGGTGCGAGAACAAAAAGCACTTCGCCAAGGCAAATAATTCGCGAGAAAAAATATAGCACGCGATCGCTTTTCGTATTGAAGAGGGGGCGCTGGTATCGTTTCCGAATTACAACCGCGACAGGCCAGAGCAACACGGTGAGGAGCGCAAGCACCAAGCTTCCGCCAATCTGCAAGCCGATTACACTTTTACTCACGTACCACGGAACGCGCTGTCCTGCATAGATCGCAGGGAAGGGGAGCATTTCGCCGATAGCGCCTGAGGCGTCGCGTCGAAAGCCGATTCTTTCCAAGCCGTCTATCTCTCGATAAATAAGCGGAGCGACCTCGCGCCATCGCTTCAGTTCTCCGCTCTGGTTCTTCATTCCTTCAATTTGCAGGACGCCTTCCTTGTCGCTGCTGACTTGAGACTGATCGGCCAACGCCAGAATGCTCAGAAACGTTGTCTCTCCACGTCGCGTTCCATTATAAAATCCAGTGATTGCACGCCCGTCTGACTTCGCTGTGTCTGGATCAACATCGATCTTTGGTTGGCCTGCACTCGGGAAATACCGATTCACAAGGCTGCGCAATACTTCGCCGCGGCCGCCGCCAACATCCTTACCAAGGGTGTTGTACGATAGGAAATAGCCGAGGTGCGCGTCAGGAACGAGGATCATGTCGCTATGGAAATAAACTGTGTCACCGCCGTGAGCGATGATGCGCACTGGGTCGATCAGATATTCCATGAATGTGATGCCGAGTCCGGGAAGCTTTGGGTGAAATTCAAATTGCCGAGTCTCCATTTGCCGCACGGTTTCCGGTTTTAGAATCGACACACCATCGACGGCGCCATCTTGAAGAAAGGCGAGCATGAATCGCGTCATGTCGGCAGCCGTTGTGGTGAGTGCTCCGGCCGGCACAACTTGCACAAATTCGAAATCGCGCGGCTTTTTGGACGCGCTGAGATAACCCTTCGACATTTGCGGCGCGAGCTCCGCCGGCAGCGGTTGGTCGAAGGTTGAATGGTTCATCCCGAGCGGTTTCAAAATGTGACTCTCGACGTAACGCTCGAATTTTTCGCCGCTGACGCGCTCGACGATGTATCCAGCAAGCGTGAATCCGTAATTGGAATAAGACGGAATTTTACCCGGCGCGAAGATGCGAGCGGGCATTTCATTCACGAGATACGCGCGCAGCGGTTTTATGTCGCTTTGATGCGCAACGAAAAGATTCTTCAATATTTCTTCGAATCCGCCCGTGTGAGTAAGCAATTGCCGGAGCGTAATTGGCTCCGGATACGTTTTCGGAATTGCGAAATCGAGATAATCATTGATGTCGCGGTCCAGATCGAGTTTTCCTTGTTCGACTAACTGCATCACGGCTGTAGCGGTGAATAATTTCGAGATCGAACCCGGGCGGAACAAAGTCTGATCAGGAAGCACCGGTTTCTTTTCTTCGACATCAGCGTAGCCGTACCCCTTTTGGAATAGCACCTGACCATCTTTCACCACCGATACGACGGCGCCCGCGATGTTTCGATTTCGCAATTGCGAGGGGATCAGCGCATCAAGAAAGGTTTCGAAATCGGCTTTGGTAAATTCGGGCGCCGCACTCGGCTGCGGTTCGAGCACAGGAACCTTCGCTGGCGGCGGTGGTGGCGCTGGTATTAACGGCGACGGCGCCGGGCCTTGACCGCTTGCGACGTTGATCACGATGGCGTTAGCGACAGCTAGCGCGGCAAAACGCACCCGCGAGGAAAAGGCGAGCAGCATATGGGAGCGGAGTCTGCCAGTTTTGCTGAGCCGCTGACAAGCCTACGGTTTGCCTCGAACCCGCAAGCGAATGGCTTCGATTCGCTTTTGCAGCTTGGGAAAGTGCGACCCCGACCAGTAGATCTGCCCGCAGCCAGGACACCGGCGAAACTGGTTGTAATAAATTTTGGTCAGCGGTTCGAGTTTATCGATGATGTCGTCCTTGGCTGTCTCCTCCAACGGTGCATTACATCGCAGGCAGCGCGTGAAAGGCGTGATCAATGCCGCGAGGTCAAAACGCTTGAGAACTTCGACCGTTTGTTCTTCGGGATTTTGGGAGCGCGGGGAGTATCCATGTCGAACGATCGCGTGCATGAGCAGATGCCGATCCCGCGTCAACAGTGCTCGATTTTCGCGCGCCATCACCTCGAGTAGTTGTCGGTCGTTCGCCTTCTGGTCATACGCGACATCAAACCCGAGCAAACGAAGATTGCGAGTGAGGGTCCCTAAATGTCCGTCGGAAACAAACTTAATAATATAAACGTCTTGTAATCGTTCATACGTATGATACGTGCCACAATTTCCGACCGAAAAGACTTCTACTTTTGCTTCGGTCGCAAGCGTGTAATCGAAACCGACCGATCGTCCATCGATTAAAATCAAATCAACTTCTGGATGCGGAACCCCGCACGATTCAATGATGTCTTTTATGGCCGTCTTTTCCGAGAGTTGGCGGTCGATCACCGCATCGGAGCTTTTTGACCTAAGGAAAAAATTCAAGTCACCGTGGAAGCGAAGCCGGACCGTGAATGGCTTCACGTCAATCTACGACTCGCGCGTTGGCGTAAGCGTACTCAAATGGGGTCGCACGCGGCCGACCCTGGAGCTTGCCGGGCCCGAGCGGTTCATCTTCGCCGAAATAACAATCGATCTGCCATCGGCGCAGACCCCCACCGGTGTCCGTGATCTTCCAACGATTGCTGCTAAAGACCTTTTCAAGTTCTGGCGACGACGTTTGTACAATCGCACCGCGACGCAAGCCGCCGTGGCCGCCAATCATGGCCGCTGAATAACGCGGCACTAAAGCACCGCTGCTGCCCATTGCATTTGAGGCAAACGCGTACGAATCGCTGCCGTTGTAGCGGATGTAGTTTCTCCCGTTAACCGGCGTAGTAATTCGGCCGAACCCTTCCTTTTTTACAGAGCGCAGAAAATCGCGCGGATATTTTCGGCCATGCAATCCGGGCTTGGTGACGAGCGTTGCATCAAAACCCCGCTCGAAGGTGAAACCCGATTCCTTCGGTGTGTAATAGAGCGTGCATACGACGAAGTATTCACCGTTATGTCCCTGCGGGCGTCGCGCCAGTTTGTCGTTTTCATAGGCAAGCCGCTGCACGACTTCCTGCCATGGGATATCGGCGCGCAACTGCGAAGCGTGCGCTGCAGCGAGAATAAAAGTCCCGAACGCAAGGATCAGTTGCCAAAAACTGATTCGATTGGACCGCCGATTAGAATTTCGATGGGGAGTCGCTTCCATTCGTATTCGTAAGGAGGTTGTTTCCATTGAAAATGTTCAGGGCAAGTTTTGCGGATGTATTTGATAATTTCCACCGCGACGCGAAACGGCTGGAATCCTTCGCGATCGATAACATGAATTTGCGCGCCGCCACAGAGTTGAGCGGCAAATTTTTGGAAGGTCGGTTGGAAATAATTTTCGCGAAAGAAAACACCCGGCAGCTTTAGAGCGTTTAGCTCGGTGCAAAGGCTCTCTGCATCGATGAACGGCGCTCCAAAAATTTCGAATGGTCGCGTCGTCCCGCGTCCCTCGGAAATATTCGTGCCTTCGAATAGGCACATGCCTGGGTAAACCGTGGCGCTACTCAACGTCGGCATGTTGGGCGATGGCATCACCCACGGCAGACCGGTTTGGTCGAACCACATCGCGCGCTCCCAGTTTTTCATGGGCAAGACGGACAGATCACACTTGGGAAATTCTTCATCGCGGAACTGCTGTGCCAGTTCGCCAATTGTGCGGCCATGCCGCACGGGAAGGGGATACATGCCGACGAACGATTTGTAATTCGGATCAAGCATGGGCCCTTCAGTCGTTATGCCATTGAGTGGGTTCGGCCGATCCAATACCACGACTGCGACTCCGGATTTTTCGCAGGCACGCATGCAAAGATATAACGTCCAAACAAAAGTGTAATAACGCGATCCAACGTCTTGAAGATCGACCAGTAAGACATCCAGTCCTTGCAGCATTTCCGCTGTCGGTTCGCGATGGTCGCCGTAAAGACTGTAAACCGGGATGTGCAAGCGCGGATGCTCGTAACTCTTCCATTCCACCATGTTGTCCTGCGTCTGACCGAGGAATCCGTGTTGGGGGCCAAAAAATGCGGCAAGGCGAAGCAAATCGCCACTGTGTCGCTCCAGAATTTGTGACGTGTGCTCAAACTTTGAGGAAACCGAAGCTGGATGGAGCAGCGCTCCGACACGCGCACCACGAAATTTGTTAGGCCAAAGTTCTGCTAAATGATCAAGCGGCAGTTGGACGGGCACAACGGTCTTTTACTACAACAGCCAGATTGTAGCGAACCAGTTGTAGGGTCTGTACGAGACGCTGACGAAGGGGCATCGGACACGAATATAGCTACGTCCGTTTCCAACGACGGACGCCAAAAAGTATTAGAAGTGAAATCAGCGTGATTGCCGCGCAGGCTTTCGCGAACACCTCGCCATGTCGGACATAGAACGTGAGCCCTTCCTCCGTAGGCACTTTGATTTCGCCGGTGAGAACGCCTTCCGTAAACGTGCTGCCCGTGTCGTCCCGGAGCATCTGTGTGACGCGACCAAATTGATTGATGAAACAGGTCACGCCTGTATTCGCGGCACGGACCATTGGCCGGCGCGTTTCTACGCAGCGAAAAAGTGCGTTCGCCAGATGCTGATGCGATCCAGCGGACCGCTCGAACCACCCGTCATTCGTCACATCTACTAGCAAGTTCGCGCCAGGAGTTGTCTCGTTTGGAAGGACAAATCGTCTGGTGAGCTCACCGATCGTGTCTTCGAAACAGATCAACGGCGCCACATGGACTTCGGTATTGGTCAGGGTAAACACGGTGTATTCTGTTCCTTCTTTGAAATCGGCGGGTACCTGATCGCCCACAATCCGTGCAAGCAGCGGCACCTTATGTCGACCCGGAACATATTCCCCAAAAGGCACCAGGTGCACCTTTCGATAGACCTGCGTGCGTTCGCCACCATCGGAAACGAGAAGCGCCGCGTTATAGACGTCTCGCTTGTCTACGTCGATTGTTCCTAACAGAAGATCTGTCTCTGAGGACGCAGCCAGCTCCATAACGAATCCATTGCTTTCCTGTTCTGCAAGGACTGGCCCGGGCATTGAGCTTTCCGGCCAAACCAACAAATCGGGTGGCGGATTCGAGCGCAGCGCGATCTCACTCAACCGCCGAAATTGATCAAAGATTCTCCTGGTGAACTGCGGATCAAACTTCTGATTTTGTGGAACGTTCGATTGCACTGCGGCAACGCGCAGCAGTTTTGCAGGCGGCGAGACCTGGGTCGCTCGGATTCCGAAAGCCAAAACGCCTACGATGGCCGCCATGGTAACGGTGAAATCAAAATGCGGCCGCATCACGCGGGTGCGCGCCTCCACAACGAAGCGAAACACGGTCGTGATGACAATCACGTTGGCAAAGGCAACCATGAACGACAACCCGGCAACACCAGTGAGCTCTGTAATTTGAATGAGCGGCCAGGTATCGTGTAGGGCGACGCCGAGGCCATTCCAGCCAAAGCCTGAGAAAACCCACCCGCGCAACCATTCAAGCGTGGTCCATGCCGCCGCGAGGATGAAAGCAAGTCGCAGGTTGTTCGTCGATTTTGTCCATGGTGATTGTACGGGAGCTGCGCTGCTGCGGGCACGGACGAGCATCTGGTCCCATTTGCTTGTCGCGGGGGATTGCCTTTTGCTTGTGCGTGGCCGCAGCAGATCGCAAAACCACGCCCAGATCGCGAAATAAATCGCCATGTAAAACGCAAGGACGAACCAACCAAGGGCAGTCACCGTCGTGAGCCATGAAAATACGATCCAGAAAAACGTTAGGCCGGCGACATAGCCAAGAAGCAGGCTTTGAAGCCACGGATAACGCGACTTCCTGCCGGAAAACCAAATCGCCGTGATAAGCGGAGTTAGTGCGATCCAGCAGAACCACGTCAGGTTGAATGGCGCGAAGCAAGCCGCGTAAAGGGCGCCGCTAAGGATCGCAGCCAACCACGGCCAAAGCTTCTTCATTCTTTTCATTGGCTCCGCTAGTAACAAATCAAGGACGCTAACATTCAAGGACCACGCTCCGTCACAGGACGGATTCGACGTGCGAATTCACCAGCTGTCGATTTCAGATTAAGGGCCGGGAAAACCCTCAACCCTTGATTAACCATCTGTCATTCCGAGCGAAGTCGAGGAATCTCTGATCATTCATCCTCATCCTATGCAAAGAATAATCCGAGATGTTTGAAAGCCTGACCTCATGCTTCGCCTTTCGTTGCAGCGCTTCGCACAACATGACATTTACCCTGCCAGCCGCGAGTCGGCATCCTTCTGCAACCAATTCCAGAGATCTTCCAGTTGTTTTTCAATTGCCGCTTTGATTCGGTCGAGGTCGGCGCTGGTGAATCTTTCGCTTTCTGGCCGTCGGTGCGCAAACAGGTAATACTTTATTTTCGGCTCTGTGCCGGACGGGCGCACGGTGATCCGGGTGCCGTCTTCCAAGTCAAACATCAACATTTTCGTCTCTGGAATCAGATCGCCTTCGATGTCCCTGATCGGATCTGTCTCGAAATTTCTTATGTTCGCGACTCTTAAGCCGAGTATTTCGCGGACCGGATCGCCCGCGTACGACTTCATCAGACTGGCGATTTTGTTTGCACCCTCCGCGCCTTCGAAAACGAGCGAACTGGTTTTCTCCGCAAAATAACCGAACTGCGAATAGATTTCGTCGAGTAACTCGTCGACCGTTTGTCCACGCGATTTCGCATAGGCGGCCACTTCACAGAACATGATGACAGCGCCGTTGCCGTCCTTGTCGCGAACAAAATCAGCGCCGCTATAACCGTAGCTTTCTTCACCACCGAAAACATAAAATGAAGAATGTGCGAGGCGAAGGCGGCGCGTTTCGGTCTCGGCAAGATCAGCATAACTCTGTCGCAGTTGTTCGGGGATGGCGCGCTCATAATTTGCCAGTTTCGCGCCGATGTACTTAAAACCAGTCAACGTCTCCACACAGCGCACGCCGTAATGATCGGCGATTGCGTTTTGGAGATCGGTGGTGACGAAAGTTTTAATTATTACAGCGTGCGCTGAGTTTTGCTTGTTCAGTACGCCTTTGTCGAACAGTGTCTTGATTCTATACCATGCCAGCAGGGAACCGGTTTGGTTTCCGGTAAGCAATTTCATCTTGCCATCCTTCGTTCGAACAGCCACCCCCATGCGGTCGCAGTCCGGATCAGTCGCCGCGACCAGATCAGCCTTTTCTTTTTCAGCAAGATTGATCGCCATTGTCAGCGCTTCGCCATACTCGGGATTCGGCGATTTCACCGTTGGAAACCGTCCGTCGAACGAATCCTGCTCCGTTACGACTTGGAAATTGAATCCAAGCCGGGTCAGCATTGGTTTGATGATTACGCCACCGGTTCCGTGCAACGGTGAGTAAATAATTCGCAGCGATTTCGCATCGCGAATTGCGCGCGGATCAATGATCAACGTTTCGAGCCGGCGCATGTAAGCCTGGTCGATATCTTTTCCGATGACCGTCACCTTTCCTTGTTGCTCTTTAGGAATCGGCGTGAATGACTCGGTCGCGATCGCGTTCACTTTGGTGATGATTCCGCTGGCGTGTGGATCGATCACCTGTGCGCCGTCGTCGAAATAAACCTTATAACCGTTGTCGTGTGGCGGATTGTGGCTGGCGGTGATTACAATCCCTGCACTCGCGTGCAGATGGCGAACGGCAAACGAAAGCTCCGGGACCGAACGCGGACCATCGAACACAAACGCGTCGCAACCATTTTCAGCTGCGAGTTTGGCTGCCAACTCAGCGAATTCTTTCGAGAAGAATCGCGGGTCATGCGCGATCACGAGTTTTGGCTTTGTCGAAATTCCCTCTCGCCGATTCCAGTCCTGCAGATAAGCAACAAGCCCGCGGGTTGCGCGGTTGATGTTGAAGGAATTCATCGCATTCGTGCCGACGCACGGAAATTCCGGGCGTTCGCCTTCGCGTGCATTCCCGCGTTCCGCAGCCGTCACGATTTTCCCGATGGTGCGCCCGCGCAGCCCACCGGTGCCAAATGCCAGCGTCTGGTAAAACCGGTCGTTTAGTTCCTGCCACTCGGCGGCATGTACTAGTTCCTTGACCGATCGAAGATAGAGATCTGACGCTGCGCCTTCGAGCAGTGTCCGAATATTCTTTGCCGATGATGCGATCAGTTGCTTGTGAGCAACGGCTTGTTCGATCTTAAGGTTTAGTTCTTCAACATCAGTTGGCATCTCTGCCAACTGTTCCGTCATCTGTGGTTGTAGAGCAAGCGTTCCGATTACGGGGGCAAGGACGTAACGGAAACGGTCACGCCGCGGTGGCTGCTCGATATACCAGCGTTGCTGCGGCGATATCCTCGACTGCCATCCCTAACGACTTAAAGATTGTCGTTTCGTTTTCGCGCGCTGGAACTTTGCCGCCCAGCACTTCACCCAGCTCAGCATAGATCTTCGCGCCGGAAAGAATCACGTCACCCGACTCTTTCATAGCGCCTTCGCGCGAATCGACAAAAACGACGTTGTTTTGCATCGCTTCATCATCGAGCTCGCGCCAGTCCGGCCGGCACGCACCGATTGCGTTTACATGACAACCTGATTTCAGCCAGGCACCTTTCAGCACCGGCGTTCTCGAACTGGTCACGGTCACGATTACATCTGCATCGCGTACTGCTTGCTCCGCAGAGACGGCTGTTCCGCTAATCTCTTCGGCGAACTGCCTTGCATGCTCAAACGTCGGACTCCAGACCCGAATCTCCTCAAATTGCCTAACGACCCGCAGGGCTTCCACATGGCTGCGGGCTTGCACTCCGCTGCCGAGAATGGCGAGCACTTTAGCATGAGGCGATGCAAGCAGTTTCGTCGCCACGGCAGATACAGCGGCCGTTCGCATCTCGGTGATTAAGCGGCCATCCATTATCGCAAGTGGCGTTCCCGTCTGTGGATCGACAAGAAAAATCGTGGCCATGTGCGTCGGGATTCCGCGTTCGGCATTTGGCGGGTAGAACGTGACTGCTTTCAATCCGAGTCCATCCGGCGTGAGCGCAGGCATCAAACCCAGGAATCCCCCAGGCGGATCGACCGAAATTATCGAGCGCACCGGCTGAGTCACTCTCCCGGCAGAAAAATCGATGAGCGCTTTTTCCATCGCCGGAATCAACTTCGTCATAGGTAGATGTTCCCGGACTTGTTCTTCGTTGAGGAAAAGCGGCTGACCAGTTTTCATGTGAGGTTTGCAGCTTCGGGCTTCGTCGCGAGTGCGTAGAGAACATTTGTTTCAACGGCTGAAACATTTTCGTCGCGAATAAAGGCCAGGTTGGCTTGTTTGACCTTTTCTCGCTCCGCCGGGGTTAACACTTCAATTGTTCCGCGGTAGCCGGAGCCTAAAACAATTGTCCACCAATCATCAGCCGAACTGATGGGGTGCAGGCGATTTTCAGCAGTGATTGTTGGTGATGCGACCCCGGCTTCGTCAAAGATTTTTCTCAGACCCGTTGGATCGTTGATGCGATCCCATGGGTTGAAGCCTTTGTAGAGATCAGGTCGTACATTTTTGATCGAGGACCAGAATGCGCTACTGGCCGGCTCGCAGAAATTCCGTCCCCATGTGGTCACAGCCAGTTTGCCGCCTGGTCGAATGCGACGCCAGAGTTTGGCCACGGCCGTCGCCATATCGGGCACAAAGAAAATTCCGAACACACAAACGACGGCATCAAAACTCGCGATGGGAAAGCGCAGCGAGAGCATATCGCCCACTTCAAATTCGATGTTGCCGAGACGTCGTTGAATTGCTTTTGCCCGCGCCGACTCCAAAAGCTGCGTTGCAAGATCAACTCCTATCACGTTCCCCGTGGGTCCGACCGCCTCAGCAGCTGGCAAGGCAGAAGCTCCAGTCCCGCAGCAAACATCAAGCACTCGCGAACCGCTTGGAAGTGAGGCCAGTTCAATCGTCCGACGTCCGAAATAGTCCCAGAAGCCGAGTGGTGATGCATCGAAGAAATCTGCCGCGGCGTTATAGGTAAAGGCAGCGCGATCTTGCGCATTGTCCGGCATGTTTGCTTTCATTTTAATTTCGGTGCTATTCGATTGAAACCCCATGGCTGAAAAACTGCAAACGCGCTGTGTGATCGCCGGCGGGGGACCAGCGGGAATTATGGCTGGTTACCTGCTCGCGCGGGCGGGCGTGCCGGTAATCGTTTTGGAAAAACATGCCGATTTCTTTCGCGATTTCCGCGGCGACACTATTCATCCCTCCACACTTCAGTTGATGTACGAGCTCGGATTGCTCGATCAATTTCTAAAGCAACCGCATCAGGAAGTGCGAGAACTACGAGCTGTCGTCAACGGTCAAGTCGTGCCGATCGCCGACTTCACGAAGCTGCCTACGCGCTGCAAATTTATCGCTTTCATGCCGCAGTGGGATTTTCTAAATTTTCTTGCCACGCGCGCGAAAGAATTTCCTGATTTTCAATTGCTGATGCAGCACGAAGTCATCGATCTGACGTTCGATGATCAGCGCGTGACCGGTGTGCGTGTGAAAACTCCACGCGGCGAATTGGAAATTCGCGCTGATCTGGTTATCGGCGCGGACGGACGGCATTCGACCATTCAGACGCGGGCCGGGCTGGAGCGGCAGGATTTCGGCGTCCCGATTGACGCGCTGTGGATGCGGATCTCAAAGAAACAGGGCGATCCGCAACAATCATTCGGGTTCTTTGAGCGTGGAAAACTGCTTGTATTGCTCGACCGCGGTGATTACTGGCAATGCGGCTTTGTAATTCCAAAAGGCGGCTTCGATAAAATCAAAGCCCGTGGTATGCAGGAACTTCAAAACAGCATCGTTAGCTTCGCCGGATTTCTGCGCGACCGAGTGGCGGAGCTTGATGACTGGTCAAAAATCAGGTTGCTCACGGTCCAGATCAATCGGCTGCGCGACTGGTATCGCGACGGGCTGCTTTGCATCGGCGATTCTGCTCATGCGATGTCACCAGCCGGTGGCGTGGGTATCAATCTCGCCATTCAGGATGCCGTCGCGACGGCCAACTTACTCGCCGAAAAATTGCGAACCGGTCCGGTTTCCGCGACCGATTTGCGACAAGTGCAGGCGCGTCGCGAATGGCCGACACGGCTCATCCAGGCGATGCAAGTTTTCATCCATCGGAATCTGGTCACCGGTCAGACTTCGCAGCGCAAAGACTCATTGCCGATCGTGTTTCGTCTGTTGAAATGGTTTCCAGTTCTGCGACAAATTCCCGCCCGGTTCATCGGCATCGGGCCGAGGCCGGAACATTACCTTAACCGGGGGCGTTGACCTCGGCGGTTCATCGATATTCATGTCATCCAGTGTCCCGTTTCCTTCCCAGAGTCCTCTGGCGTCACGAACGCTAAGTGCCTTCGAATTCTGCTTTGGCGCTTTCATTGTAATTGGTCACAACGTTTTCCACATCGTGCCGAACGAAGTTATTGTTCTTTGTGTTATCGGATTGATTTCGATCCGGCTTCGCGATGGCAATTGGTCGGCGATGGGATTCAAACGACCGGCATCGTGGCGGCGAATCCTTTTAATCGCGCTTGGCGCTGCGATCTTGCGCATCCTCCTCGGGCAATTTCTGGTCGAACCGGTGACCGGCTTTTTCTGGCCAAAGCCGATCGCGCCTGCACTCGCAAACGAGATCACAGGGAACATCAAAATTGCACTGATTGCTTTGTTGCTGGTGTGGACGTTTGCCGCTTTTGGCGAAGAGATCGCCTACCGCGGATATCTGCTGACACGAGCGGCTGACATTGGAAGGAGATCCATTGCCGCTTATTGGATTGGGATCGTGCTGGTTTCGATCTTGTTCGGATATGGACATTATTACAAAGGCGCATCGGGAGTGATCGATTCCGGCGTGGCAGGAGTGATCCTGGGTGCCGCTTACATGCTTGCCGGTCGCAACCTCTGGGCCAGCATTTTTGCTCACGGATTCATTGACACGTTCGGGGTTTTCGACGCCTTTTTCGGATGGTCGAACTAGCTGGGTCAGCCAACCTGGATACGATCCGGGCGGCGCACGAACGAATTCGTCCATACATTCATCGCACGCCCGTGCTGACGAATTCGTGGCTGAATGATGCGAGCAGGGCGTCTTTGTTTTTTAAATGCGAAAATTTTCAGAAGGTTGGTGCTTTCAAGGCACGAGGTGCAACTACTGCCGTCTTTGCGCTTGATGATGAAACTGCACAGCGCGGTGTCGCGACGCATTCTTCAGGTAACCACGGCGCCGCGGTGGCGCGCGCGGCCAAGTTGCGCGGCGTACCCGCATATATCGTGATGCCGTCGAATTCGGCAAAGGTGAAGATCCGCGCAGTCCAGGGTTATGGTGCGCAGGTAGTCTTTTGCGAACCAACCGAGGAGTCGCGTGAGATCAAATGTGCAGAGGTGATCAATCAAAGCGGTGCAACTTTGATTCACTCATTCGAAAACGAACACGTGATAGCGGGGCAGGGGACAGCAGCATTGGAACTACTTGAGGATATTCCCAACCTTGACGTGATCATGTGCCCGGTCGGAGGCGGTGGCCTGTTGTCCGGCACCGCGATCGCAGCAAAATCAATGCGGCCGCAGATAAAAGTCATCGCGGTCGAGCCGGAGAATGCAGATGATGCGGCGCAATCGTTTCGCGCAGGACGACGGCTCGTGACTGAAAAGAAATTCACCATCGCCGATGGCCTGCGCACAAATATCGGCGAACCAAACTTTGCGATCATTCAACAATGCGTGGATGACATCGTGACCGTAAGCGAGGAGGCAATTGTTTCGGCGATGCGGACGATTTGGGAGACGATGAAGATTGTCATTGAGCCATCGGCGGCCGTGCCATACGCAGCGATTCAAGAATCGAAGGTCGACGTCGGCGGCAGCGGCGTAGGTATCATTCTGACGGGCGGCAACGTCGATCTGGATGCTTTGCCTTGGAACCGTATCCGAGACCGGTGACACAGCGGCAGCCGTGCGGCTACGTGATTTCATTGGGGCAATGCGCCTATTTCAGATGGGGACGATCAAGAGGAAGAGGAAGAGAAACAAAAGAGGATTATGAATTACTTCCTTTTCTTTATTGCCACTGTCGTTGCCGGAACAATCAATGCCTTGGCAGGTGGCGGTGGACTGATCACCTTCCCATTGCTAATGCTTGTCGTAACGCCGGTGACCGCCGACGCCACAAGCGCACTCGCTCTTTTTTTCGCCTATCCCACTGCTGTGTGGCGCACTCGGAACCAGTTGGAAGGTGTCTTCGGTCGCGGGTGGTTATGGCTGCTTCTGATTCCAAGTGTGCTCGGCGGTTTGATCGGAGCCGTGCTGCTAAACCGGACAGACAATCGCAACTTTATCGAGATGGTACCGTGGTTGGTGTTAGTCGCCACTCTCATTATTGTGCTGCGGCCGATCCTGGGTCGGCGCGACGAAAGTGGCAGCGTGCATCCGGATCTCACGCTCGCGCTGTGGCCCGTTGCAATTGCGGGCATTTTTTTGGTGGGATTGTACGGCGGCTACTTCGGCTCGGGTATTGGCATCCTCATGATTGGCGCGCTCGGCTTTATTTCGCGGGGAGATATTCGGCATGTGGTCGCGCTGAAGAACTTCCTGACTCTTTGCATGCGAGGAGCGGCGGTCCTGCTGCTCGTCTTCGAAGGTAACGTGAACTGGAGTTACGGGGTGCCGATGGCAGTCGGTGGTCTTGTTGGCGGCTACATCGGGGGGATGATATCGCATCGCGCGAACCGTACAGTTATTCGCACCATCGTCATCGTGATTGGTTTTGCCGCGTCGGCTTATTACTTCTGGAAGTTGTTCGGCCCGACCGTAATGCGACCAGGAGCCGAATAGGCCGAGCAGAAGACGTCAAAGCTTAAAGGTTTAGGACGGATCTTCAATTCTCACCGGCGACTAATAATTTTAACGCACAAGGGGACCGAGTCGCCCCCAAAAACCGAAACTTCTATTCTGGGGGTTTAATCACTATGAAAAGCTTAGGTATTATATTAGCGGCATTCGTTCTGGTCTTTGGCACGCTTGCATCACGCGCAGGCAACGTGGACAGAATCTCAGCGGCAACGGGAGTACCCGTCGCGACGTTGCAGGCAGAAAGAGCGTCGACTGGTCTTGGCTGGGGCAGCTTGGAGAAAGCACATCTGCTAGCAAACGCTTCGGGCCAGAGTTTTGATAATGTTGTCGCGCTGCATCAGTCCGGCCAGGGCTGGGGTAAAATCGCGCGCAATAGCGGGCTCAAGCTCGGGTCGCTCGTGAGTAATGCTCATCGGTCCAGCAATG
>Ga0207678_10002002_pt1 | contig 18551 bp, 24 predicted proteins | sample KBSC63metaG_FD_184319 | JGI IMG/M metagenome (GOLD analysis project Ga0207678, IMG submission 184319) | Corn rhizosphere microbial communities from Kellogg Biological Station, Michigan, USA - KBS C6-3 metaG (SPAdes) (version 2) | ecosystem: Host-associated > Plants > Roots > Rhizosphere > Soil ...
GAGGGCAAGGGGTCGGGCGATCCCGTGCCGCACTGGCAGCGCGCCTTGGCCGACGATGCGACGAACGTCTACGCGCACGCGATGTGGGGGAACACGCTCTTGCCGGGGCGGCTCGCCGAGGCGCGGCAGCACTTCGAGAAGGCGGTGGCGAGCGGGCGCGACCGCGAGTTCGTGCGGCGCCTGCAGTTCGGCGGGGCTTTGGGGGGCGGCGACGAAGCCACGAACTATGCCGTCGTGGTCGGCGACGAAATGCGTCGCGGCGGGGAAGCGCTGTCCGCCACCCAACGCCGTCGCCTGTCGGATTACGCTTTCAACTCGCGTCTGCTTTCCGAGGATGCCCGCAGGTCGTTGTTTTCTGCGTTGCCTCCCCGTGAGCTGCTCGCCACTTTCCAGTCGCTGCCCTCTGCAGCGGAGTACTCGGAGAAGACGAACTACGTCGGCCGCTTCTGCCTGGCCACTTTGCAGGCGAATGCCGGGGAGTTGGATGCAGCCGCCGCCGGCTTCGCGTCGCTCGAACAGGAGTTGCGCGCCGACCGGCAAAGCGGGCGGTTGCTCGACGAAACGCAGAAGGCGTTGGCTGCCATCCGCAAGTCACGGGGCCGATAGCCGGAGCGCTTCCACTTGCGCAGCCGGCGCGAACTGGGTCAGCAACAGCGCGCGCCTCCCCCCTTGCCGTACTTGCGCTCGATCGCCTGCGCAAAGAAATCCCCGCGCGTCAGGACAGGCCCTCCGGGATGACGCGCCGCGGCGTGGGTGAGGTAGCGCTCGTAGTCGGGCATGCCGAACACCTGGCGGCAGGCCGAGCACAGGTAGCGGGCGCGCTCGCGCAGCCCGACCGGGGTATCGCCCTTTTCGGCTGCCGCGCTCATGCCGGTGCGCCTCGTGCGCCGGCGAGCGGCGGAATCTCGTGGGCGGTCGGATTCGCCTGCTTCAGCGCCTGCAGGCAGATCTTCACCGCGAAGACGCACATCGCCACCACCAGCAGGACGAAGAAGGCGCAGACGGCGGCGTCGAGGTAGTTGTTGAAGGCGACGCGCTGCATTTCCGCGATTGACTTGGCGGGCGCGAGCACGGTCCCTTGCGCGGCGGCGTCGCTGAACTTGCGCGCCAGCGCAATGAAACCGATCTTCGGGTCGGGATCGAAGATCTTCTGCACGCCGGCGGTGAGCGTGGTGATCAGCAGCCAGGCCGTGGGCACCAGCGTGACCCAGACGTAGCGCTCGCGCTTCATCTTCACCAGCACGCTGGTGCACAGCAGCAAGGCGATGCCGGCCAGCATCTGGTTACCGACGCCGAAGAGCTGCCACAGCGTGTTGATGCCGCCGAGCGGATCAACCACTCCCTGATAGAGGAAGTAGCCCCAGAGCCCCACGCAAAGCCCGGTGGCGAGGAGGTTGGCGGGCAGGTACTCGGTGTTGCCGAGCGGCTTGTACACGTGGCCGAGCATGTCCTGGATCATGAAGCGGCCGACCCGGGTGCCGGCGTCGACCGCGGTCAGGATGAACAGCGCCTCGAACAGGATCGCGAAGTGGTACCAGAACGCCTCCATCGACTTGCCGCCCAGGGCCTGGCCGAGGATCTGCGCCATGCCGACTGCCAGCGTCGGCGCACCGCCGGCGCGCGAAAGGATGGTGGTCTCGCCGATGTCCTTGGCGGTCTGGGTGATCATGTCCGGCGTGATCGTGAAGCCCCAGTTCGAGATGACCTCGGCCGCCCCGGCCGCGGTGGTGCCGATGACCGCGGCGGGCGCGTTCATCGCGAAGTAGATGCCCGGATCGAGCACGCACGCCGCCGTGAGCGCCATCACCGCGACGAACGATTCGGCCAGCATGCCGCCAAAGCCGATCAGGCGCATGTGGGATTCGTTCTCCACCATCTTCGGCGTCGTTCCCGAGGAGATCAGCGCATGGAATCCCGAGACCGCCCCGCATGCGATGGTGATGAACAGGAACGGGAACAGCTTGCCCGAAAACACCGGGCCGGTGCCGTCGAGGAAGCGGGTCGTGGCCGGCATGGCCAGCTTCGGCGCGACGTAGTAGATGCCGATCGCCAGCGCGACGATCGTGCCGATCTTGAGGAAGGTGCTCAGGTAGTCGCGCGGCGCGAGCATCAGCCACACCGGCAGGCTGGCGGCGATGGCGCCGTAGACGATCAAGGCCCAGGCCAGCTGCTCGCCAGTGAGCGTGAACAGGGGCGCCCAGGTGGGGCTTTCGGCGACGGCGCGGCCCATCATGATCGACAGCAGCAGCAGCACCACGCCGAACGCCGAGGCTTCGCCCACGTGTCCCGGCCGGATGAAGCGCATGTAGCAGCCCATCAGCAGCGCGATCGGAATGGTCGCGAAGATCGTGAACAGGCCCCAGGGGCTCGCGGTCAGCGCCTTGACCACCACCAGCGCGAGCACGGCGAGGATGATGATCATGATCGCCAGCACGCCGACCAGGGCGAGCGAGCCGGGGATGGGACCGAGCTCCATCTTGATCATCTCGCCCAGCGACTTGCCGTCGCGCCGGACCGAGACGAACAGGACGATGAAGTCCTGCACCGCACCGGCGGTCACGACCCCGGCGAGGATCCAGAGCGTGCCCGGAAGAAATCCCATCTGCGCGGCCAGGACGGGCCCGACCAGCGGGCCGGCGCCCGCGATCGCGGCGAAGTGGTGGCCGTACAGGACCCACTTGTTGGTCGGCACGTAGTCCAGGCCGTCGTTGTGGCGGACCGCGGGCGTCGGGCGCGTCGGGTCGACCTGCAGGACTTTTTCGGCGATGAACTTGCTGTAGAAGCGGTAGGCGATGAGATAGACGCTCAGCGCTGCCGTGACGAGCCAGACGGCGTTGACGCTTTCGCCGCGGCCGAGGGCGAGCGCGGCGAAGGAGAACGCACCGATGACGGCGATGGCGGGCCAGACGAGAACAGACGCGAGCTTGTTCATGAAACCGCTCCTTGCAGCTGCTTGCGCTCAGGATCGAGTGACAGGTCCCTTTTCCAGGAGGTGTCCCCCTTCAAACTTCATGATGTTCTCGAGGTTTCGAAGCGTCAAGTCGTGCAGCGCCGGCCCGGAGCGAATCCCGTGTTCGACGGGCGCCGGTCCGCCACGCAAGGGCGGCGGCCACAGCCGCCGGGCACGCAGGCGCAGGCGCTCAGCCCGGCCTGCGAAAGCCGTTCTCAATCCACGCCGAAGCGCTCGCTGCGCTCAGCCTGAATCCAGCGTCCACGCGCACGCGCGCCAGCTCGGTGCCGGCGGCATCGAACGCGCTCAGCTCGGCGTAGGGATCGTCGTCGTCGGCAGTGATGTCGAGCTTCACCAACACGCGGCCGGAAGCGGCGGTGACCGCCACCTCCCGATGCCGCTCGGCGTGCAGGTGCTGCTCGTGCCGGCGAATCACCTCGGCGGCGGTCTTCACCAAGGTGTTGAACGCGGCGCTGTCGAGCGGCTTCGGGTTCTTCTTGTCGCGGCCCATGGTCCAGGGCCCGACGAGTGCCGGCTCGGGCTCGCCGTCCTTGATCATCTCCACCGCCCAGCCTTCGTCGTCCTCGTTCTTCACCACGCGGGCGGTCCAGCCGTTGTCGCGCCACAGGCGGTCGTCGTGGACCGGATCAACGTCGTCGGCGCCCGGGCCTTCGTTCAGGAGAGACATGATGGCGATGTTGCCATGGCCGTCGATGACGTCGCCGCCCAAGCGGCTTGACATGACGTACGGTTTCACGTACGCTTTGACGCCGAGCTCATCATGACCACCCTCACCGCCAGCGAAGCGCGCGCCAACCTCTACCGGTTGATCGATCAGGCCGCCGAGTCGCATCAGCCGATCCTCATCGCCGGCAAGAGCAGCAGCGCCGTGCTGGTCGCAGCCGAAGACTGGCAGGCAATCCAGGAGACGCTTTACCTGCTCGCGGTCCCCGGCATGCGCGAGTCGATCAAGAAGGGCATGGCCGAGCCGCTCGCCAAGAGCACGAGGAACCTGCGCTGGTGAGCTGGACGGTGGTCTTCGCGAAGCATGCCGTCAAGGACGCCCGCAAGATCGCCGCCGCCGGGCTCAAGGAGAAAGCGCAATCGCTGCTCGACGTTCTGCGCCACGACCCTTTCCAGAATCCGCCGCCGTTCGAAAAGCTCGTCGGGGACCTCGAAGGCGCGTACTCCCGGCGCATCAACATCCAGCATCGGCTGGTATACGAAGTGTTCAAGGCCGAGCGGACCGTCCGCGTCCTGCGCATGTGGACGCACTACGAATGACCGGGGTCGCCACGCCGCGTCCCGCGCTGGGGCGGTCAGCCGAGCGGTCCTGTTGCATGCCGCGGATGCGGTCGGCCGTCTTCTTTCTCGCCGTGTTGCTCTGCGCGTGCACGACGACCGCACCTCCCCGCGGCTGGGACGATCGGCTGCGTGGCGATGCAGTGGTCCTGCTCGGAGAAGTTCACGACAACGCGGAGCAGCACCGGCTCCGGCTGGAAGCCTTGCAGCGCGCGTTCGCGTCGGGGTGGCGGCCCGCGATCGCGATGGAGCAGTTCGACCGGGAACATCAAGCCGACATCGATCGCGCGCGCCGCGAACGACCGGGGGATGCTCAGCACGTCATCGATGCCGCGACGCCGTCTGGGAACCGTGCCGGGAGTGGATGGAACTGGGCCTTCTACCGGCCGTTCGTCGAGCTGGCGCTGCGCTACGACGTGCCGCTGATCGCCGCGAACCTGTCGAACGCCGATACCGCAAAGACCGTTCGCGGCGGCTATGCCGCGGTCTTCAGCGCGGCGGAGATCGCGGCGCTCGGACTCGACCTGCTGGTCGCACCCGAAGTGCAGGCGGCCCAGGAACGCGAGATCGACATCGGCCACTGCCACGCGTTGCCGCGATCGGTGTGGCCCCGCATGGCGCAAGCCCAGTTCGCCCGCGACGCCCTCATGGCCGAGGTGCTGCGCCGAAGCGCCCAGGCCGGCGGTGTCGTCCTCCTGGCGGGCAATGGACACGTGCGCCGCGACATCGGCGTGCCTCGTTGGCTCGGCGATGTGAAGGACAGGACATTCGCCGTCGGCTATCTCGAGATCACCGACGACTCGACGCCGATCACCGCCTTCGACGCGGTGGTGCGAACCGCCCCGGCGGAACGCGCCGATCCCTGTGCCGAATTCGAACGACGCGCCGTCGGGAAGTGACGGCGCGGCGATCGCCACTCACATCGCCGGCCCCGACAAGTTGACCGCCGCTGCCGCGGCCGCCGCCTCGGCGGGCTGTGCTTCCGGCCGCGCCTGATGGTGCGAGATCAGGATCTGGCCGAGGAAGTTGCGCGTCGTCTCGTTCTTCGGATTCGCGAAGAATTCCTCCGGCGGCGCCTCCTCGACGATGCGGCCCTCGGCCATGAAGACGACGCGGTCGGCGACGCTGCGCGCGAAGCCCATCTCGTGCGTCACGCAGAGCATCGTCATGCCGTCTTCGGCGAGGCCGATCATCGTGTCGAGCACCTCCTTGACCATTTCCGGATCGAGCGCCGAGGTCGGCTCGTCGAACAGCATGATCTTCGGGTTCATGCACAGTGCCCGCGCGATCGCGACGCGCTGCTGCTGGCCGCCCGAGAGCTGGCTCGGGTGCTTGTTCGCCTGCTCGGGGATGCGCACTCGGGTCAGGTACTTCATCGCCGTCGCTTCCGCCTCCTCGCGGCTCATGCCGCGCGAGCGCATCGGCGCCAGGGTGCAGTTCTGCAGCGCCGTCAGGTGCGGGAACAGGTTGAACTGCTGGAACACCATGCCGACTTCGCGCCGCACCGCGTCGACATTGCGGCGGCCGGCGGCCAGGTCGACGCCGTCGACGACGACGCGGCCCTTCTGCGCCGTCTCGAGCCGGTTGATGCAGCGGATCAGCGTCGACTTGCCCGAGCCCGACGGACCGCAGATGACGATGCGCTCGCCGGCCCGCACCGACAGGTTGATGTCGGTGAGCACCTGGAAGTGCCCGAACCACTTGTCGAGCCCCTCGATCCGGATGATCGGCTCGGCGCCGCCGGCGTCGCTCATGGCACTGGCCTCGCGTCAGCTCGCCTGCATCGCCGGCAGCTTGGTGCCGAGCCACTTCTGGTAGAGCTTGTCGAGCTCGCCGTTGGCCTTGTTGCGATCGACGAAGTCGTTGACGGCCTTTTCGAGCTCGGCCTGGGCCGGCCGCATCGCCACGCCCATCACCTGCTGGCGCAGGACGAACTTCTCTTCGTAGGTGCCCGCACCGGCGCGCTTCTCGATCTGTGCCGCCACGGTCGTCGAGCAGCCGAGCGCGTCGACCTGGCCCGACATCAGCGCCTGCATGCCCGAGGCGTCATCGTCGAAGCGGCGGATCTCGGTGCCGGGCGGCGCGACGGCGGTGAGCGCGATGTCCTGCGTGCTCGCGCGGGCGACGCCGACCTTCAGGCCCTTGAGGTCGGCCGGGCCCTTGACGGCGGTCTTCTTGGCGGCGAGAACGACGATCGTCGCCGCCGCGTAGGGCTTCGAGAACTGGACCTGCTTGGCGCGCTCGGGCGTGATCGCGAGCGACGCGATCAGCACGTCGACCTTGTTGGTGAGCAGGAACGGGATCCGGTTCGGTCCGGTGACCGGAACGAGCTTGAGCTTGACGCCCCAATCCTTGGCGAGCAGGCGGGCGACGTCGGCGTCGTAGCCGTCGGGCTCGTTGGCGCTGTTGACCGTGCCGTAGGGCGGGAAGTCGACCAGCAGGCCGACCGTGAGCTCGCCCTTCTTCTTGATCTCGTCGACGCTTTGCGCCTGCGCGGTCGCGAGCCATGCAGGCATGGCGGCGGCGAGGCCGAGGCCGGCCGCGCCGATCGCGAAGCGGCGCCGTTGAGGGGATCGGATCATGTGGTTGTCTCCTGTCTGGGTGATGAAGCGATGATGCGGCAATCGGCTGGCCCGTCGCGCCTCAGCGGGCGAGCGCCTTGCGGTGCCGGCGCTCGATGCCCGCCGCGACCAGCGACAGCGGCCAGCACAGCACGAAGTAGATCGCCGCGACGGCGCTGAAGACGATCAGCGGCTGGAAGGTGGCGTTGTTGATGATCTGGCCGGCGCGCGTGATCTCGGTGAAGCCGATGATCGCCGCCAGCGACGTTCCCTTGATGATCTGCACCATGTAGCCGACCGTCGGCGCGACGGCGATGCGCACCGCCTGCGGCAGGATGACGTCGCGCATGCGATCGCGGTACGAGAGGCTGAGCGAATCGGCGGCCTCCCACTGGCCGCGCGGAATCGCCTCGATGCAGCCGCGCCAGATCTGGCCGAGGAAAGCGCTGCTGTTGAGGACGAGGGCGACGCCGGCGGCGACCCACGGGTTGATGTCGAAGCCGAGCACCGGCGCGCCGAAGAAGATGAGGAAGAGCTGGAGCAGGAGCGGCGTTCCCTGGAACAGCTGGATGAACGCGGCCGAGGCGGTGCGCAGCCACGCGATGTCGCTGGTGCGACTCAGCGCGACGATCAGGCCGCCGATCGCGCCGCCGACGAACGCGATCAGCGAGAGCGCCAGCGTCCAGCGCGCCGCCGCGAGGATGAACAGGAAATCGTTCGGTCCGAAGGTGCGCATTCGTCGCTCCCGCCTAGCGCCGGTCGGGGTAGTTGAACGCGCGCCGGTAGACGGCGCGGAACAGGGTCGAGAACGAGAGCGCGAGCGCGAGGTAGATCGCTGCGACGACGATGTAGATCTCGAAGCTGCGGAAGGTCTGCGACTGCAGGTTCGAGGCGACCGAGGTCAGGTCGTCGGCCGAGATCACCGAGACGACGCTCGAGCTCAGCATGAGCAGGATGAACTGGCTCGTCAGCGCCGGATAGATCGCCTTCAGCGCGGGCTTCAGCACGACGAAGCGGAAGATCTCGTGCGCCTTCAGGTTGAGCGCGAGGCCGGCCTCGATCTGGCCCTTGGGGATCGCCTCGATACCGGCGCGAATGATCTCGGTCGCGTAGGCGCCGAGGTTGACGATCATCGCCGTCAGCGCCGCCGTGTGCGCCGACCAGCGCAGGCCGATCGCGGGCAGAGCGAAGAAGAAGAAGAACAGCTGGACCAGGAACGGCGTGTTGCGGATCAGCTCGATGTAGGCGTTGACTAGCCACCGCAACGGCGCCGGGCCGCCCGTCTTCGCCCAGGCGCACACGATCGCCACGGCGAGGCCGCCGATCATGGCGAGGAACGAGAGCTCGATCGTCTTCCACGTCCCCTCGAGCAGGAGCGGCCAGGCCGCGAAGACGGCGCCGAACTGGAACGAGTAGTTCATTCGATGGCACGCAGGCAGCTCATCCGACGATGGTAGCGCCGGGCTCGCGCCCGCCTGGGACGGTTCATTGCAAACGGCATGAGCATGCGCAACACTCGGCGCATGGCGGTTGACGACACGCGAGCCAAGAGAACTCGGGGCGACGGCTCCGGCGCAGAGGCTCGGACTTGACCGAGGCCGCTCGACTTCGGGAGAAGCCGTCGTGGCGCGACGCGCTGCTGCGCGTGCTGAAGTCATGGAACCGCCACCAGATCCCGAAGATCCTGGCCGCCGTCGTGGTGATCTGGATCGTCAGCGGCACGGCGCTCCACTTCGTCGAGGGCGCCACGACGCCGGCGTACGAGACGTGGCGCGAGTCCCTCTGGAACGTCTGGGTCACCCTCTTCAGCGGTCTCGGCGAAGCGCCCAAGACCGTTGGCGGGCGGCTGATCGTGTCCGGCGTGCTCATTGTCGGTGTCGCCCTGGCGGGCCTGTTCACCGCCAGCGTGGCGTCCATCCTGATCGAACGCTCACTGAGGAGTCGCGAAGTGACCCATCTCGAAATGTCCGACCATCTGGTCCTGCTCAACTGGTCGCCGCGAGCGCTGGACTTCATCCGCGAGGTGCACAGCGGCATCGTCAACGACACGCGGCCGGTCGTGATCGTCCACGACCAGCCCGACGAGGTCGTGCTGCCCGACACCCAGGACGAAGCGGCGTTCAACGACGTCTACATCGTCAAAGGCGACCCGGCCAACGACGTGATCCTGCGCCGCGCCAAGGTCGCGCAGGCGCACTCCGTCGTCATCCTGGCGGACGAGCGGCAGGGCGACCACGCCGACGGCAAGACCATCGTGTGCTGCATCGCCGTCAAGGGCGTCTGCACGCAGGAGCGCCAGCCCAACATCGTCGCCGAGTGCCAGGATCCGAAGTACCGGCAGCACATGCGCAAGTCGGGCGCCGACGAGATCATCTCGGCGGCCGACTTCGGCTTGCGGCTGATGGCGCGTGCCTCGCTCTTCCACGGCATGACGCGCGTCTACCAGGAGTTGCTGTCGGTGCGGCGCGACGCCAACGAGATGTACATGGTGCCGGTGCCCGCCACGCTGATCGGCATGGATTTCGTCGCGGCGGCGAACGTGTTCCTGCCCGATCGCACCAACATGAAGGCGTGCCTGCTGATCGGGCTCTACCGCGGCGAGACGATGATGCTCAACCCGGTGGGCGGCGAGGCGGGACCCTTGTGCGATGGCGACCAGCTGATCCTGCTGAGCCAGAACCTGCCGGATCTTTCGCGACTGGAGGCGACGGTCAGCGCCGGGCGGAAGGAGGCGTGAAGGTTGTCGGCATGTCGGGCGACTCGCTTCAATTCGCCGGCTCGCAGGAGCACGCCGGAGCTCGACGCACCGTCTCGGGCAGAGATGCGGTCAGGGCAAGGCGCGATAGAACCCGTCGAGCGCCGGCGGCATGCCCGCACCGACGGCCTGTCGCAGCTGCTTGAGCAAACCGGAAAGGGCCTGAGGAGTCGCCGGCGCCGGCTGGTTGGCACGCTTGCTGATCAGCGGCGCGAGATACGTTGCGGTGATCCGGTCCTCGAGAGAGGTCAGCGACTGGTTCGAAGCGTTGCCCGAGGTGAACTCCGTGCGAAGCCGCGATTCGAGCGCGTTGCTTCCGGCGGCGTAGGCCTTGGGCGGCCGGTACTCGACGACCGCAACGGTCAACGCCGAGAACTGATGGGTCTGCACCGAGGCCGCCTTGAAATAGCCGGTGACTCGCGCATACGGGTACCAGCCGATGTCGGTCCAGAACGGCATGCTGTCGCGCAGCAGCGCGGCGGCGGCCGCCTCGAACTCGAGGATGAGCAGCTCGCCCGTGAACCTGCTGCTGGCCAGCAGATGCGGCGGGCCGTCCGTCATCAGCCACGCGCTTGCATCGGCGAGCTGCGGCCTCGCCTGGGGATAGTAGTGAGCGAGCACCGAGCTGTGGGTCAGGCACCCCTCGACGCAGACCAGCGTCCCGGGAAGCCGGCTCGACGCGGGAAGCAGCGGCGGCGAGGTCGGGTTCGCGATCTGAACCGTCGGGAAGTAGCTCCCCTTGCTCTTCAGCCGACGGTGCAGGTCGTGGAGCTTGGTGACCGGCGCTTTTCGATCCTGCCGGCTCTGCAGCTCCTTGACGACGTCCTCCATGGAAAGCCCCGTCCACTTCTTGACGAACGGGTTGAGGCCCGAGAAAAGTGCCTTGATCGCGCCGTACCCGAGGCTCTCGAGGTCTCTGCGGAGACGCTCTCTCTCGCCGACGTAGTCGAACAACTGGTAGTCGTCGAACAGGCCATCGAAAACCCCACGGACGAAGACGTTGGAAAGCACGCCGGCCATGGTGGACTGCTCCGGTTTGTCGATACGCACAGCGGCATCCGCAGATGCCGGCAGCGAAGCGTACGCCGGCTCGGCCGGCCTGAAAACGTCAACCGGCCGATTCTTTCAGCGCACCGGATCCGCTTCCACCGGAGGCGTCACCGTCGTCTATCGGCGAACCCTGCGATCGATCGCCCGGACGCCGGACTTCGTGGTCCTCGCCACCATGCCCATCAACAGCGCGCCCACCGCCGCCGCGATGAGCATCGCGCGGAGGGGATCCTCGCGGGTGTAGGTGGCCACCGTCGACTTCGCCCGCGCGCCCACCTGATCGCCGGCCGACCGCAGCGCCTCCCTGGCCTTGCCCAGGGCCCATTGGGCGGCGTCGCCGAGCTTGCTGCTCGCGGTGTCGACCTCGTCGCCCACACGACCCAGGGCTCGATCCGTCCGCTCCCCCGCGGCATCGACCGCGTGGGCCATGGCGGCGGCCATGTTCACGGTCTCCCGGCTTTGCGTGCCCATGTACTTCAGCGGACTCGGCTCGGTGCTCGTCTCGTTGCCCATGATGGTTCTCCCAGGTTGCCCGATGGCTGATGAATGAATCGACGACACGTCGATGTCGAGTCGGCAGGATGCGCCCGCCAGCTTCGGCGCCGCGACGGGGGACGCCGGCGCGCGTTGTAGGACCTTTCCGAGCGCCGCCCGGCACTCGGGTCATGGCCGCGCCGGCCGGATTCGCTCTCCGCACGGATCGGCGCTTGACACGAGGCCCGGACGCGGCTCGACTTGGGCCCTCCACCTACAAGACCGCTTCCCCCGCTCCGACCTCGCAATGGCGGCAGCCGGGAGACGATGGGTCCGCGCGATCAACACCGAGAGGACTCGCCCCATGGACGTCGCCGTCAAGGAGCCCGCGCGCAACTACGTGATCGGCGCGTGGATCATCACGGCGGCCCTGCTCTTGCTCATCCTGCGTCTCGATCTGCTGCCGGCGCTGCTGGCCGGATTGCTCGTCTTCGAGCTGGTGCACGTGCTGACGATGCGCCTGAACTTCGTTCGCGAGCGACGCGCCCGGATTGTCTCGGTCGCGTTCATCGCGGCCGTCGTCGTCGGCCTGCTGAGCCTGACGGCATTCGCTTCCCTGCTCTTCTTTCGCAGCGACACGGGCGGCTACGTCCTGCTGCTGAAGAAGTCGGCCGACGTCATCCAGAGCTGGCGCGGCATGCTGCCGGCCTGGCTCATCCACACGCTGCCGACCGACGCCGAAGGGCTGCAAGGCAGCATCGTGACGTGGCTCAAGGAGCACCTCGCCGCCGTGCAGACGATCGGCCAGGAAGGAACGAGGGTCCTGATCCGGGTGCTGATCGGCATGGTCATCGGCGCGCTCATCGCCTTGCGCCAGGCGGATCCGCCCGTCGACTATCGGCCGCTCGCGCTCGCGCTGGCCAATCGCGCTGCGCGCTTCGGCGCGGCGTTCCGCCACGTCGTCTTCGCCCAGGTCCGGATCGCCGCGCTGAACGCGGCGCTGACCGCCTTCTATCTGGCGATCGTGCTGCCGATCCTGGGCATCCACCTGCCGCTGATCAAGACGATGATTGCGGTGACCTTCGTTGCCGGCCTCGTGCCGGTCTTCGGCAACCTGATCTCGAACGTGGTCGTGGTGGTGGTCAGCCTGAGCGTCTCGCCCTACGTCGCGCTCGGATCGCTGGTGTACCTGGTCGCGATCCACAAGCTGGAGTACTTCCTCAACGCGCGATTCGTCGGCACGCGGATCGAGGCGCGGGCGTGGGAGCTGTTGCTCGCGATGCTGCTCATGGAGGCGGCGTTCGGCGTCGCCGGCCTGATCGCCGCCCCGATCTACTACGCGTACCTCAAGGACGAGCTGTCGGCCAAGGACTGGGTCTAGGGCGACAGCAGCGAGCGCGTCGGCAAAGGTGATGCACCCCGTGCCCCCGCTGTCGGTCACGACGTCGGCGGGTACAGGAAGTACTTCGAGACCGGACCCCAGTCGCTGCCCAGGATGCGCCACTCCAGGACGGCGTTCGGCGCGGCCGCCTCGACCGAGATGTAGTAGAGCCGGCCGATGTCGAAATCGAACGCCGACTTGACCCGGGCCGTCGTCAGGTAGACCTGGCCGCCGCCGCGCACCCGGAACTCGTGCTTGCCGGGCATCATCGAGACGACCCAGCCCTTGCCGTCGCGAAGGCCGGTGCCGGGGCCGAGCTGGCCGCAGGCGCCCTTGGCATGCGCCTGCTGCGCCTCGGCGTCGGAAGGCACGGGAGGGCGCGCCGGCGCCGCCGACGAGAGCAGGACGAGTGCGGCGAGAGTCGCGCCGACGAGCCCTCTCTTTCCCCGGGAACGGAGCGGATTCATCGGTTCGACCTTAGCGCAAATCGAGCCGGCTTCGCCCGGCCGGCCGGTGGCTGCGGTCCACTATTCCTCGTCGGAAGGCGGCCGCTTGCGGCGAAGACCTTTTCTGCCATGCCAAAGCCGCGTGCGGTCGGCCGGGCGCGCTTGCTATCGTAGGGCCGTCCGGGCCCGGCCGATCGCAAGTGGCGACCATGCTCGCTCTGCTAGCGCCACGGCCATCTGATTCCAGCACGACGACGGGAGAGGCCACGGTGATGATCGGCGCGGACCAGAAAGACTTCGAATCGGAAGCGGTCCGGGGCCTGCGAGAAGATCTCGCGCTGGCCTTGCGCGCCGCGGCGCTGCATGGCCTGGCCGAAGGCGTCTGCAATCACTTCAGCGTCGAGCTCCCCGACGGCTCGGGGCGATTCCTGCTCAACCCGCGCGGCCTGCTGTGGAGCGAGGTCCAGGGCGACGACATCGTCCTGGTCGACGGCCTTGGCAGGACGCTGGCGGGGCGCCATGCCGTCGAGCCGACGGCGATGTTCATCCATGGCGCCCTCCATCGCCTCGGCAGGAAGGCCTGCGTCCTGCACACGCACATGCCCTATGCGACCGCGCTGACGCTGACCGCCGACCGCGCGCTCGACACGACGCTGTCGCAAAACGCGATGCGCTTTCACGGCCGGGTCGCCGTCGACGCGCGCTACAACGGCCTGGCGCTCGATGCGTCGGAGGGCGAGCGGATCGCGGCGGCGATGGGAGGCGCCGACGTCGTCTTCCTCGGCAACCATGGCATCGTCGTTTGCGGCGAGCGCATGGCGTACGCCTACGACGACCTCTACTACCTCGAGCGCGCCTGCATGGCCCAGGTGCTGGCGCAGTCGACCGGGCGTCCGCTCGTTCCCGTCGCGGCCTCGATCGCCGAACGCGTTCGCGACCAGACGCTGAGCGAACGGCTGCAATCCGAGCTGTTCTTCGAGGCGCTCCGACGCGGCACCAGCGTGCACGGGAAGTGATCGATCGACGCGTGTGCCTGCCGGCGGGCGCCGTCGGTGATGGCGCGGGCGCGCCAGCTGCCTAGCGACGCAAGTCTTCGAGGTCCGTTCGCCGCGACGCCATGAGCAGCCGGCTCAGCGCGTCGACGTCGTAGAGCGAGCCCCGGGTCGTCGTCGCGGTGAACGCCGCCGGCTGCGTTTCCACGCCCGACCAGAACTCCGTCGACATCGAAGCGTTGCTGGCCCGGCCGCCGAGCTGAGGCCGCTCGGTTCGCAGGCGCCGCAGCGCGCTCCTGAACCCGCTCTGGGTCATCTCGAAGCCCAGGGCGCGCAGCTCCTCGAGGATCACGACCTGCGAGACGCCGGCGCGAACCGCCTTCTCGATCTCGGGCAGCACCTCGCGCAGCACCGCCGTCCTCGAGCGACGTGCGGCGTCCGAGGCGAGCGATCGAAGCCGGCTGGCTGCTTGGGCGGTGTCCACGATGGGTTGCACGTTCTCCGTGAGGCGGCGCCGGCAATCTACGTCATCGCGGCGCCGGCGACGTCGATTCACACGAATGATTACCGTTGTTGCCGCTGCAGGCGAGCGCCGGCAAGCCGTCAACGGCGCGCGAACAGCGGCTGCTCGAAGTGCGCCACGCGCGTCGCCCGGCCGGCGATGCAGAGCTCGCGGAACTGGTAGAGCACGGCCGCGGTCGGTGCTGCGATCCAGGTGTCGCCCACCGGCATCCTGAGCACCAGCTCCTCGCTTTCGTCTTCGCGGTCGAGCATGGGCGCGTCGTCGCGCATGAATTCGCTCACCGGGATGCGATGGATGCTGGCGACCTCGGCCGGGTTCGCGACGAGCGTTCGCGCCGGCCCGGCCCAGACCACCACCGGCGTGATGACGAAGCCGGAGCGGGTGATGAAGTCGTCGAGCCGGCCGAGGACGGCGCTCGGCTCGAGATCGAGCCCGACTTCCTCGCCGAGCTCGCGCAGCGCGGCCGCTTCCGCCGATTCGCCGGCGTCGACGCGGCCACCGGGAAGCGCCCATTGATCGGGATGGTGGCGAAGGTGCACGGCGCGGCGCGTCAGGATCAGCGCGGCTTCACGGCTCCATGCGCCCGGCGCGGCGATGCCGGCGAGCCGGGCGCCCTCGCCCTCCTCGGCGATGGCGACCGCCACGGCGGCGACGCGATGCGCGCCGGGGATGGCGCGGTGCAGCTCGAACGAGCCCAGGCGGCGCTCGATCTGGTTCCTCAGCGCGTCATCGAATTGCATGCGAACCTGTCGTCCCGACCACTCCGCGGTTTTAGACGATCTCGCCGGGAGGCCGGGAGGAAAGCGGCTGCAGCCACAGCTCGGCGGCGTCTTCGGCGGCCATCTCGCGCAGCCAGTCGATCCGCCAGAGCTCGCTGGCGGCCTCCTCGAGCGACGCCACGTCGACGTGCGGCCAGCGCCGGCGCAGGCGATGCGCGCAGCGGGCGACCCACTGCACGTCGACGAATTCGCTCGCGGTCCTGTCCATCGGCGATACTGTACATCCATACAGTCTTCATGGCACGCGCCGGATCGACGAGCATCCGGCTTGCCGATCTCGGCGTTTCATGTCTTCGGAGGATGCAATGGACGAGAACACGGGAAGCGTTCCCAGCGCAGTCAGCGGCGCTCGCAGCCGGGAGATGGCCGAGCAGGTGCGCCAGCGCGCGCTGCAGGCTTCGGAAAAGGCGGCCGCCTACGCACGCGACGAGCCGATGAAATCGCTGCTGATCGCGGCCGCCGCCGGCGCGCTGCTGATGGGCTTGCTGAGCCTGATGGTGCGATCGGACGACTAGCCGTCCGGGATGCGGCGAACCTCGCCGGTCATCAAGGCACCGGCACGGGCGAGTGCTGCAGAGCCCACTCGCCCGGCTCGACCCAGGTCGCCGTCACCCACAACTCGTAGGCGTCGTTGTCGTCGCCGACGCAGACGAACATCGCCGATGTCCGCGTCGGCCTGACGATCGCCTTGCCGAACGCCCAGGTCAGTTCCTGGTCGGCGAGCAACTCCGTGACGTAGCTCGAAATGGCGTCCGCGCACGAGCAGACGGCGATGAAGCGCTCTTTCGACGTGACAACCACGATGCCAAGACCTCGCGGGCATCGTAGGTTCGGGGACGGGTCCTGGCACCTGTAAAGGCTGACAGGCAGAGCCCACAGACCGGGATCACTTGCCGCGGGGTGCGTCGACGCACGGACCGGGCGGCCATTGCGGCGCGCATTGCTCCGTCCGCTCGGTCGAGGACGCACACGCGCTGAGCAGCACGATCAGGAAGAACGGGGGGAGTAGTCTGGACATGCTCGAACTGTAGAGCGATCTCGCCGGTTCGGTCCCCTTCTGTTGCTCAGCCGCAGGCGACGGCATCACCGCCCGCGCCGCCGCGCTGCAACCGCCGAAGCGAGCGAGCGCAGCACCGGCACCGTCTGGTCGAAGCCGATGCAGGCGTCGGTGATCGAGACGCCGTGCTTGAGCGCGACGCCGGGAACGAGGTCCTGGCGCCCGGCCTCGAGGTGGCTCTCGATCATCAGCCCGAAGACGCGGCGCTCGCCGGCGGCGATGCGCTCGGCGAGCCCGGTCGCGATCGCGATCTGCTGCTCGTGCCGCTTGCCGCTGTTGCCGTGCGAGACGTCGACCATCACCTGCTCCGGCACGCCCGCCGCGCGCAGCACCGCGCAGCTCGCCGCCACGCCGGCGTCGTCGCAGTTCGGCGCCTTGCCGCCGCGCAGGATGACGTGGCAGTCGTCGTTGCCGCGCGTCTCGAAGATAGCCGCCTGGCCCATCTTGGTCATGCCCATGAACGCGTGCGGCGCCCGTGCGGCGAGGACGGCATCGGCGGCGACCTGGACGCTGCCGTCGGTGCCGTTCTTGAAGCCGACCGGGCAGCTCAGGCCGGAAGCGAGCTGGCGATGGCTCTGGCTCTCGGTCGTGCGCGCGCCGATGGCGCCCCAGGCGACGAGCTCGGCGATGAACTGCGGGCTGAGCAGATCGAGGAACTCGGTGCCGGTCGGCACGCCGAGCAGGGTCAGCTCGAGCAGCAGCTTCCTGGCGCGCTCGAGGCCTTCGTTGATGGCGAAGCTGCCGTCGAGGTGCGGGTCGTTGATGTAGCCCTTCCAGCCGACGGTCGTGCGCGGCTTCTCGAAGTAGGCGCGCATGACGACGAGCAGGTCGTCCTGCAGCTCGGCCGCCACTGCCTTCAGGCGCAGCGCGTACTCGATCGCCTGGTCGTGATCGTGGATCGAGCACGGGCCCACCACGACGACGAGCCGGTCGTCGCGGCCATGCAGGACCGCGGCGATCGCGGCGCGGCTGCCTTCGACGAGGGCCAGCGTGTCGGCCCGCACCGGCACCCGCTCCTGCAGCAGCGCCGGCGTGATGAGCGGACGGACGGCGCCGATGCGGACGTCGTCGATCCGGGTCGTGTCGAGCGTGCTGTCGCGCGAGCCGATTTCGCGGTCGTGCAGGGGATCGTCGAGGGGCTTCATCGGGAAGAAAGGGGCGGCGCTGGCGATGGCGATTGTCCGCGTTGCCGCCGTGGCGCAAGATGGGGCCCCTTCTGCGACTCCATCACATGGCCCGATACAGCGTCGTTTCCATCGACAACGAAACCATCGGCCGGGGCGGCCGGTCCGAGAGCCGCGGCGAGTTCGAGAGCGCCGAGGCGGCGATCAGCCGCGCCCGGGAGCTGGTCGACGCCGCGCTTCTCGAGCACTTCCCGGGTGCCTCGTCGGTGCACGAGCTGATGGCCAAGTACATGCGGGAAGGCAGCGAGGTGCCGATGATCTACGGCGAGCCGCGGCTCGAATTCCACGCCTATCGGTACGCGCGCGAGAAGGCGACTTCCCTGTTCGCCGTCCGGCCGCCGGACTAAGGGCAGCTCGCCACCCGGATCACGCTGCCTCGGCAGGCGCCTGGGCGACGTCGATCCATTCCGCGCCGGCGAGCTCGACCAGGCGGTCGGGCGCGATGCGAAGCGCATGGTGGGTGTCGCCGGCGGCCGGCACGACGACGTCGAACCGGCGCAGCGAGACATCGGCATAGACACGCAGCGGCCTCGGCAGCCCGAACGGGCAGACGCCGCCGACCGGGTGGCTCGTCGCCTCGAGCACCTCCGCCGCATCGAGCATCGTGGCCTTGGCGGCGAAGCGATCCTTGTACTTGCGGTTGTCGAGGCGCGCCTCGCCGCCCATCACGATCAGGATGACGTCGCCGTTCAGGCGCAGCGACAGCGTCTTGGCGATGCGCGCCGGCTCGACACCGTGCGCGGCCGCCGCGAGCGCGACCGTCGCGGTGCTGGTCGTCGCTTCGAGGATCTCGATGTCGGGGGCGCGCTCGGCGAAGAAGGCGCGGACGGATTGCAGGCTCATCGTCTGTTCAGAGTGTGCTCACGAGATGCCCGCCGTCGACCGGAATCACCGCCCCCGTCATGTACGAGGATGCGTCCGAAGCGAGCAGCAACAGCGGCCCGTCGAGCTCGGCGAGCTGGCCCGGGCGCTGCTGCGGTACGCGGGCGATGATCGCCTGGCCGACCGGCGAGCGCAGCAGGTCGCGGTTGATGTCGGTCTCGAAGTAGCCCGGCGCGATCGCGTTGACGCGGATGCCCAGCTCGGCCCATTCGAGC
>Ga0207678_10002003_pt1 | contig 18542 bp, 16 predicted proteins | sample KBSC63metaG_FD_184319 | JGI IMG/M metagenome (GOLD analysis project Ga0207678, IMG submission 184319) | Corn rhizosphere microbial communities from Kellogg Biological Station, Michigan, USA - KBS C6-3 metaG (SPAdes) (version 2) | ecosystem: Host-associated > Plants > Roots > Rhizosphere > Soil ...
AACTCGTCGCCACAGGGAGCACCGATGGTTCCGTGCGGCTGTGGCGCTCCGACGGCTCCCCGATCCGGGCGCTGCCAGGTCACACGTCCACAGTCCAGGCCGTCGAGTTCAGTCCGGACGGCCGGACACTCGCCTCGCTCGACCGGGGTTCGACCCTCCGGATCTGGGACACCGAGGAGCTCCACTGCCGCACCGCGTTGGGGCTGGGGAACCGGATGCGGAACGTCCACTGGCACCGCGACAGCCGGCGGCTTGCACTCAGCGGTGGCGGCGATTGGTGGCAGCGGAGTTCCCCTGGGTGGCACGAACTGCGCCTCGTCGATCCACGACCCGCCGGCGATGGGTAGGCTCGTCGCCGGCCGGAACGGCAGGAGCCTGCGTGCCCCGAACGCGGATGCCGCACCCACCGCGAGCCCGCCCCGGAGACCGGCCTGTCGTAACCAAAGTCCGAAGCCGCCGGGCCGATCGATACACTCGTTCGGACCAATTCGAGGCACTCAAGCGCCGCTGTCCGCGCGCATGCCGGCATTTTCCTGACGCCACGCGTTCCAGCTCCTACGCTCAGTCGGGTGGACGGCATCGAGAGTCTCCGGCACGCCATCGAGACGATCCCCATTCCCGGCGCCCCGCCCCGGCTGTCGCGGCAGGGCGCCGCGGTCGGGCTGGCGCTGCTGGACACCTCGCTGCGGCTCAACCACGTGCGCCGGCTGACCGAGCGGCTGACCGTGGTCGAGCACGGGACCGCGCGCCGGAGCACCGAGGTCGACGTCAGCCTCAAGCTGCTCGACGAAGGACAGCGTCAGGCCACCGCGCAGCTGCAGGACCTCATCGGGCGGGAACACGGCGAGCGGGCCGCGTCGCGGCCGGCGCGACACCGGTCCCTCTGGGTGCCGCTGGCCCGGCTGCCGCGCCGCGACGTCTCCCCCATCGACGTCTTCGACAGCTCGGGCCAGAAACTGCCGCGGCTCACCCAGCACGAGGCGTCCCGGCTGGTCGCCGCGGGGCTCTACCGGCTGTTGCGGGGGATCCTCGCCGGCGACGAGAACGCGCAGACCGCCAAGCACGAGCTGAACACCTTCCTCTTCCAGGTGCACGAGCCGCGCTGGCTGATCCAGCAGGCGCTGTTGACGCTGCTCACCGAGCGGAACCACCCGGAAGAGAAGTTCACGCTGGCGCCGGCCGGCGGCACGGTGCCCGGCTACGGCCGGCAATGCCGGGAGCTGGCTCTGGACGTCCTCTCCGGCTGTTCCGACCTGCTCGTCGAATACGCGTACCTGCTGAACGTCGCCGTCCGCGACTACATGCTCGTGGTGGCGCTGGACGACTCGGTCGAGGAACACCGGCTCAGCTACGAGACACCGCTGCACGTCGACGCGCGCCGGTCCGTCGCGAAGGAACAGTGGCGGCGGCTGGCCTCCAGCCGCCGCGGCTACGTCGTGAGCTACGAGACCATGATCCCGGCCACGCTGAAGTCCTACCACCTGGTGGCGCGGACCGCGCCGGAGGCCAAGATCGCCCGGATGTACCTGTCCACCGACGCCGACCGGCACCAGGTGGACGGCCTCGCCGACGACCTGCTGTCGCTGGCCGAACGGCAGGACGCCGCCCCGCTGCAGGAAGCCGACGGCGCCCGGCACAAGATCCTCGAACTGCAGGCGCAGACCGTGCTGCGCCGGCTGGCGGACCTGGTCCGCCGGCGCAAGTGGGAGGCCGGCCAGTCCGGGGTGGAGCTGTCCCCGCGGAGCCTGCCGGCCTGCCACCGGCTCACCGCCGCGGCCATTACGGGCGAGGCCGTGCGGACGGACTCGGGAGAGCTGGACAACTCCCTGCGGCGGCACCCCGAGTTCACGGCCGCGAACCTCCGCGAGGCCGCCCGCGAGCTGACCGACCGGGAATTCGGGCAGGACCTCGTCCTGGTCAACGGCATCGCCGAAGACGAGGCGCGGGCGTACTGGCGCCGGTCCGGCGGTCCCGACCCGCGCGGCGACCACATCCGGGTGCGCGCGACGCTCGTGCTCAAGGACTCGACGAAGTCCGGCCCGCTCAACGTGACGTTCTACGCGCTGGCCGTCGCGACGGTCTCGTTCGTGCTCGGCTGGCTGCTGGTGGGCCGTCCGTGGCCGTACGGCCGGGAGGCCACCGACGCCCTCGGCCACATCGGCGACGGCCAGTCCGTGATCACCATGCTGCTGCTGTTGCCCGGTTTCCTCTACAGCCGCCTGTCGCTGCCGCCGCGCCGTACCGTGCTCGGCTATCTCGGCACGCTGCCGCAGGCGCTGGTCCAGCTGAGCATCGCGGCCGTCGCCGGGTTCGCCGCGGCGGTCGCGACGCAGAGCCCGGGCGAGGTCGTGCAGGTCACGCTCACCATCGCGGTGGCGCTGCCGGTGCTCGCCGCGTTCGTGCTGTTCAGCCAGGCGTCGTGGCGCGAATCGGCGGTCCCGTTGTCGCGCATCGGGGCGCCGCGCTGGGCGGGCGCCGGCGCCTGGGACCGCCGCGAGCCGCTGGACGCCGACGTGCGGTTCGACTCTTCCGGCGGGTGGCGATGATGGGCAGCCAGCGGATCTCCGTGCGAAACGTGGCCGATCTGGCACGGGCCGGCTTCGAAATCGCGCGGCAGCCGGTGACCAAAGTGGACTTCGAGGTGCACCACGCGGCGGCCCGCGCCGGCTACCTGCGCGAGCTCGTGGCCGCGGGCACCGACAGCGCGGTCTTCCTGGAAACGCTGTGTTCGGCCACGAACGGCGCGGGGGTCGTGATCGGCACCCGCACCCGCAAGCCCCTCGACGGCACCGAGGTGGTCGAGCGCGTCGACGGCCAGCAGCCGGCGGAGCGCCCCCAGCAGAATGTGGGCAGCTGGGTCTTCCAGCAGACGACCTCGCCCAACCCGACGTTCATCTACGAGTCGGCGCAGACCTTCGAGGGCCTGATCGCCGTCGACCCGGGGGCGCGCGAAGTCTTCGAGTGGCACGGCCTGGCCGTCCGCGACCTGGTCAAGGAGATCTCCGAGGCCGCGTCGTCGCTCATGGACGCGCCCCTGTTGTCGCTGCAGTGCCCGGCACAGCTGCCGACGATCGTCAAGACCCGCAATCACGACCTCCGCACCCGCAAGGAGGTCGCGCCACCGTGCGCGTCGCTGGCGGTCCGGTTCGCGATCGCGCTGCGGGACGTGTCCGTCGCCGCCCGGTTCGAACTGGCCGACCGGTTCCGCGAGCTGTGCGAGAAGCACGGCTACAGCCTGTGGCTCGCCGACACGCGGCCCGGCCACCGCCAGGGGAACTGGTTCGAGGTCTCCCACGCCGACGGCCAGTTTTCGCCGCTGTACCGGGGAGAGTTCCGGTCCCGCCAGCGCATCGGCACGATCCTGCCGCTGACCTTCGTCGGCCCGGCGCGCATCGGCTCCACCCACGCGATCGCCTCCTTCCTGCAGCGCTACACCCAGGTGGGGGTGGTCGGCTGCGCGGGCACGACGCTGTCGGACGTCGCGTTCGTCCACCTGCAGCTGTCGATCCACGGCGTGGCCGCGGACCGGCTGAACCGCATCCTGGGCAAGCTGCTCGGCGAGTCCTCGACGCCGGCCCGGCCGCAGAAGCTGCTGCGCGAGCTGTTCAAGCGGCTCGGCCTGCCGCCCGACCCCGACGGGCCGAGCTCGGCCGCGCCGGACCCGACCGGCGACTACCAGACGTTCGCCGGTCCCGCGTTCGCCTACCGCCCCTTCCAGATGCCCGACTGCATGGCCGTGTGGGTGTCGTGGGAGGTCGCTCGCCAGCACCGGGGCCTCGCGGCGCCGCTGGACTGCCTGTACCGGGCCCTGGCGCAGATCGCGCCCGAAGTGCCGGTGGCGGACACCACGGCGTCGGCGGCCGACCTGGCCACGGTCGAATACCTCATCTGCCGTGCCACCGAGCAGTCGGTGGTCCGGGGCAAAGCGAAGCTGGCCGTGCCCAAATCGATCCTGCAGCAGTTCTCCTCGGGCGGCATCGAACAGCCGGCGGCGAAGTTGTGCTCGTCACTGGAAGAGGCGTGGAAGGCGCACGTCGACCAGTCCGGTGTGGACGGAGTGGGCGAGCTGACGGTGGCGTGGCGCGAATCCTGGCTCGGCCACTGGACCTACTCGTGACCGCTCAGGCGGAGTGCCGGTACGCCGGGTGGGTCAGGTGGCCGGCGTCGCCCTGGTAGATCGTGGCTTCGCACGTGGGGGACTGGCGCGTTCGGCGACCGGCCGCGGCGCGTGGGTCATCGTCCCGAGGGGCGAACAGCGGTGTCCGGGCCGCCGCGCAGCACCTCGTGTTCCGCCCGGCGCGGCGAAGCCTGGCCGGCTTCCGCGGCGTACCCGATGCGCAGGAGCGCCTGCGGAAAGCCGGTGAGGCCGAGGTCCTCGCAGAGCGCGGACCGCACCGGTTCCAGGTGCAGCGGCTGAGTCAGCACCGCGGCTGCCAGTCCGAAGTCGACCGCGGCGAGCCAGGCCCGCTCCAGCGCATACCCGGCGCGGACGTGGTCGGCCCTGGCGTCGTCCGCGGTGACGAGGATCAGCAAGGTCTCGCGGGCGAGCCGGTGCTCGAGTTCCGCCGTTTCCGGGACCTCCGTAGCGCGGCGGACCAGGCCGGCCCACGGCACCGAGCCGGCCGGGACCCGGCTCGCGGGAAGACCGACCCCGTGCCGGTGGGCACCTTCGTCCCGGATCGTCCAGAGGGACAGCTCGCGCTGGTAGCCGCTGTCGGACCGGAAGCGCTCCGCGGCGAAGTGCAGCAGCCGTGCGACGACGGCGACCTCCTGCCCCGGCCGCAGCGGACGTGCTTCGACGCCCGGTGCCCCGGCCGCGTCGACGAGCCTGCGCACCACTGCGGCCGGCACGGCCACGCCGTCGAACGGCGCCCGGTGGCTCGCCCGGCGGGCGATCGCCCCGTACCGGCGGAGCTCTTCGTGGGTGGGGGCAGCCTCGGCGCCGACGGCGATCCGGGCCACCAGGTCCGGCCGGCGTGCGTCGGACGGGAACTCGATCTCCGCGGCCCGGCCGAGGGTGCGGACGGCGAGCTCGAGGTTGGCCACCGCGGCACCGCACGACGCGGCGCGGTCACGTCCGTGCGGGTCGTGGTGCGGCAGGGCCGGTTCGCCACGTTCACGCACGCGCAGCTCGTCCGGCTCGATTTCCAGCAGCCACGGCTGGGTGTTGTGCACCGACGGCGCTCGCATCATCGACCGGACCAGCACTTCGCTCTCGGCCGCCGTCCAGGGCTTTCCCTCCACAGCAGACATCCGGATCAGCCGGCCCGGCGCAGGAACGGGACGGCCGCCGCCCACTCGTCACGGCGACAGCGCAGCAAACGAGCCACCAGTTCGCCCGGGTCGCCGCGCAGGTCCGGCGGCACGAGGTCGCCGCCCGGGTGGCGGGCCGGCCGCACGTCCAGGGCGACATAGCCCGACACGGGGGTGCCGAGATCCACGGTGCAGGACTCCTCGGCCAGGTAGCCGGTCGGCCCGCACCGCAGGCCGTGATCACGGTCGATACCGGTCAGCAGGGGAATCACCTTCCATCACCTCGGATCGGGCACCGGCTCGGTCGGACCGGCCTCCCCCACGCCCCGACCGTACGATTCCGCCGCCGCGTCGCGATGGCGTCGTTCGACCCCGGCGGGAAGGACTTTCGTCACCTGGCTTCCGCACGGCCCGGAGCACGTCCGGCCGCGCCCCGGACCGCCCGCGACGGTATCCGGCGGTGCCGGGCCAGGCGTCCTGCGGATCCGGCGGCGGTGGCTTGTCCTCGTGCCCGAGCACCGAAAGTCCTCCTTCCAGAGGCATTCCGGCCCTCCCTGCGGGCCGGTCGGCGGTGCGAGCGTCAGGCAGGCAGCCGAACCCGAGCGTGAGGAAGACCGATGACGGACCGAGCATTCCCGGACGACTTCACCGTCAAGACCGCGGTGGCCATGGCGGTCCGCGCGCCGTCGGTGCACAACACCCAGCCGTGGAACTGGCGCATCGGCCACAGCTCGCTGCACCTCTACGCCGACCCCGGCCGCCGCCTGCACGAAACCGACCCGGACGGTCGCGACCTGGTCCTCAGCTGCGGCGCGGCCCTGCACCACCTCCGGATCGCGTTCGCCGCGCTCGGCTGGACCGCCGAGGTCCACCGCCTGCCCAACCCGGACGAGCCCGACCACCTCGCGGCCATCACCCTGCGGCGGCACGAGCCGTCGCAGGACGAGGTCGCGATGGCCGCGGCGATCCCCCGGCGGCGGACCGACCGGCGCCGGCGCAGCTCCTGGAGCGTGCCGCGCGGGCACGTCGAAGCGATGTCCCGGGCGGCGGCGCTGGAAGGCACCGTCCTGCAGGTCGCCGAGAACTCGGCCCGCTACCACCTGGCAACCGCGATCGAAGAAGCGTCTCAGCGGCACACTGCCGACCCCGCCTACCGCACCGAACTCAACGCCTGGAGCGGACGGCACATCTCGCCCGACGGCGTCCCGGCCCGCAACACCCCGGCACCGGACGACACCCCGGGCGCACTGCGGACCCGGCCCTTCGCCGACCCGCTCCTGGCCCAGCCACCTCGTGCCAAGGCCGAGGACGACGAGACCGTGCTGCTGGTGCTGAGCACCGCCTCCGACGACCGGATGTCGCGACTGCGCGCCGGCGAAGCGACCAGCGCCGCCCTGCTGACCGCCACCGCGTTCGGCCTGTCGTCGTGCCCGCTGACCGAGCCGCTGGAACTCACCGACGTGCGCGACACCGTCACCGAGCGGGTGACCGGCGGGTCGTTCCCCCAGATGGTGCTGCGCATCGGCTGGGCTCCCGCCAACGCCGACCCGCTGACCGCCACCCCCCGTCGCGACCTCGCCGACGTGCTGCAGCCGCTCGAAGCTCCCCCGAAGCACTTCCAGGCACGCTAGAAAGGAGCCGGTCATGCACGCTCGCCCTGATGGCGCTCGTGCTCGCCGCGCTCGTCGCCCTCGGCGAGATCGGTCAGGAAGAATACGAACGCCGCCGCGACGCGCTGACACGAGCGACGTGATCATGCGGCCGCGCCGTCATGCCTTTCGACCTCGGACCGCCCACCACGCGTTGCGCGCGGTCCCCGGGAACCGGCGTCCAAGGGCCTCCCGGCCGGGGACCTTCGACCCCAGACCCCACCGTGGCGACGGCCGAAACTGACCGCAGCACCGAAAGTTTGGAGGTTCCCCATGTCCATCCGACCGGATGAGAAGAAGACCACCTCGGGTCACCGGGCCGCCCAATCCGCACCGGTTCCCGACTTCGTCGCCGGGCCCGCCGTCGCCGGGAAGTCCCTGGCCGTCCTGCGCGTCGCCACCGGGTTCGTGTTCCTGTGGGCGTTCCTGGACAAGCTCTTCGGCCTGGGTTACGCGACCCCGGCCAAGGGCGCGTGGCTCAGCGGCGGTTCGCCGACCAAGGGCTTCCTCAGCGGCGTGCACGTCGGCCCGTTCGAGTCGATGTTCCACGCCTGGGCGGGCACCTGGTGGGCCAACTGGCTGTTCATGCTCGGACTGGCCGCCATCGGCATCGCCGTCATCGCCGGCATCGGGCTGCGCCTGAGCGCCGCCGCGGGCGCGCTGATGATGCTCATGATGTGGGCCGCCGAATGGCCGTTCGCGCTGAGCACCAGCACCGGCGAAGCCACGCACTCCACCAACCCGGTCATCGACTACCACCTCATCTACGCGCTGACCCTCATCGTGCTGGCCGCCGCGTCGGCCGGGAACACGTGGGGCCTCGGCCGCCGCTGGGCCGCTCTCGTCGGCGACCGCACGTGGCTGCGTTGAAAGCGATCCCGCTCCACGGGCGCCCGCCGGCCGGCGGGCGCCCTTTCCCCTGCCGGAGGTAGGAAATGAAGGCACTCGTGTACGACGGTCCCGGCCGGCGCAGCTGGACCGGCCACGCCGACCCCGAGCTCACCGCGGCGACCGACGCGATCGTGCGGGTCGACGCGGTCACCATCTGCGGCACCGATCTGCACATCCTCAAAGGCGATGTACCCGAGGTCGAGCGCGGCCGGATCCTGGGCCACGAAGCGGTCGGCACGATCACCGAGGTCGGTGCGGCCGTGACCACCGTCAAGCCCGGCGACAAGGTGCTGGTCTCGTGCATCTCGGCGTGCGGCCGATGTGAATACTGCCGGGCCGCGGCCTACGGCCAGTGCCTCGGCGGCGGAGGCTGGATCCTCGGCCACACCACCGACGGCGTCCAAGCCGAGTACGCGCGCGTCCCGTTCGCCGACACCTCGACGTACGTGCTGCCGTCCGGGGTGAGCGACGAGTCCGCGCTGATGCTGGCCGACATCGTCCCGACGTCCTACGAAGTCGGCGTCCGCAACGGCGGCGTCAAACCGGGCGACACCGTCGTGGTCGTCGGCGCCGGGCCGATCGGGCTGGCCGCCATCACCAACGCCCAGCTGTTCGCCCCGAGCACGATCATCGTGGTGGACAAGGAACCGGCCCGCCTCGACGCGGCGAAGTCCTTCGGCGCCGACATGATGGTGCAGCCCGGTGACGCGGCGGCCGCGGTGGCCGAAGCGAGCGGCGGGCTCGGCGCGGACGTCGCGATCGAAGCGGTCGGCGTCCCGGAGACGTTCGAGCTGTGCGCGAAGCTGCTCCGCCCGGGCGGGCACCTGGCGAACGTCGGCGTGCACGGCGCGCCGGCGACCCTGCACCTCGAGGAACTGTGGATCAAGAACGTCACGATCACCACAGGCCTGGTCGACACCTCCAGCACGCCGATGCTGCTGCGGATGCTCGCGGCCGGCCGGCTGGAGACCAGCCGGTTCGTCACCCACCGGTTCGGGCTCGACGAAATGGACGAAGCCTACGACGTCTTCGCCCACCCGCAGGACAGCAACGCCCTGAAGGTCGCGCTCTTCCGCAGCTGACACGAAGAAGCGGCCACCACCCGATTCGGGTGGTGGCCGCTTCCGCCTTGGCCGGGGTTCGGTTGTGCGGCTCGTGCGAGCTCAGTATCCCGGCCGCCCGGGAAACGCCCCGGTCGTCATGACCGAGCCCGCCTTGCGGCGACCGGGCATCCCGACCTCCTTCACAGCAGCGGTCCGGGGTAGTAGGTGCCCACAGGTTCCGGCGTCGCCATTTCCTTCTCCGGCTCCGGGACCGTGCGCGCCGGGATGACCACCACGGGGCAGCTCGCCTCGCGCAGGCAGTGTTCGGCGACCGAGCCGACGAGCAGCTTCAGCAGCCGTCCGCGGCCGTGGCTGCCGAGCACGAGCATCGCCGCCGTCTTCGACGCCTCTTCCAGCGCCACCGCGGCGGAGTGCTCGACCAGTTCGGCCCGGACGGTCACGCCCGGGTGTTCGGTCCGTACCTCGCCGACGACCTCGTCCAGCTGCTGCCGCTCCCGGTCCGCGACCGTCTGCGGTGTGCCGGCCACGGCCGCACCGAGGTCGTAGACGGGCTCGAACGTCCACGCCCGCAGCGCGACGACCTGACGGCCGCTCTCCGCGGCTTCCGCCGCCGCCCAGCGCAGCGCGGCCACGCTGACCGCCGAGTGGTCCACGCCGACGACGATGTCGCCCTGGTTTGCCGTTGTCATGGGGATTCACCTTCTCCTGTTCTCAAGAACGGGTTTTCCGGTCCAGCTCGTGGAACCACTCCTGCTGCCACTGCGCGAACCGGAAGCGGTCCAGGGAAAACACGGCCAGCCGGTAGCAGAGGGCGAGCAGCGCCAGTGCGCCCAGCCACAGGCCCAGCCCGAGGACTACGGCGTCGATGACGACACCCGCGCCGCTGAGCGGGGGATCCACCGGCGTGCCGGCGCGATCCACCCAGACGGTCAGCGTTTCGCCCTTGAGCTTGCCCTGGTCGGCGACGATCTTGCCGACCCGGCGGGTGCCGTCGGGCAGCGTCCAGGTGGCGTCGGTGGGTCGACCGTTGCCGACGACGCCGGCCCGCGAGTTCGCCGTGATTTCCGGCCCGTCGGCGAGCAGGGTGGCGGTCACCCGCATGCGCTCGCCGATCTGCTGCGCCGACTCTCCTTGCTGCCGCGCATAGGTTTCCGAACCCACAGAGGCAGCGACCGGCAACGCGGCGAGCGCGAGCAGCACCGCGAAGACCAGCAGCCCGGCCTGGACCCGGTCCGAGGCCCGCGCCACCGACCCGGTGCGGGGCAGGACGGTGCGCCACATCCGCGCGATCGGGTTCGACGACGTGGTCATGGATCCAGCCCTCTCCGGTCGGAAGCCCTTGGTGGGACCAGGATCATCGATTTCCGGCGCCGCCCGAAGAGGCCTTGGGCCCGGAGTGCGGGGACCGGCCCGCCCTTCTCGCGAGGCCCTCCGACGGCGCACCGGGGACTTAGGACCCTGTACCGCGGCCGGGAGCGAGGGAGATGGTCGGAAACCCGACGGAAGGAGCACCGGCCATGCGCGCCCGCGACATCATGACCACCCCGACGTTCGCGCTGACACCGTCCGCGACGCTCGAAGAAGCAGCCGAGATGATGACCGGACACGGTTTCACGACGATGCCGGTGGTCGACGCCGGCGGGCAACTGCTCGGTCTGCTGTCCGAAGCGGACATTCTGCGGGCCCCGGTCCCGCCCGGCGATCCCGACGCGGGCGTGATGCTCGACGGTGGGCCACGCACGGCCGGCTCGGTGATGCGCGAGCAAGGCCTGGGCGTGCCGGGCGACCTCGACGTGCGTGAGGTGGCCAGGCTGATGACCGACGCCGACGTACGCTCGGCACCGGTCGTCGACGGCGGGCACGTCGTCGGCATGGTGACCTTCCAGGACGTGCTGCGCGCACTCACCGACGTCCGGCGGAGCTGACGTTCAGGAGCACAAAGTCCCCGGCTCCGGCGGAATTCGGCCCCTACCGGCGTTGGTCCGGTTGGCGCACGATCGCGGTGACGCCGAAGAGAAAGCGAGACCTGCCATGACTTCGCCGAAACCGCGCCCGGGTCACGTCATCGTCGTCGGGACGGACGGCACCACTCGCGGCGACGCGGCCTTGAGGTGGGCGCTCGACGTGGGCGCGCACGCCGGGGACGTCGTCCGCGCGATCCTGGTCCGGCCCCGGGACTCACTGCTGCCGGGCACGTCGTTCGCGATCCAGCCGCACGGCCGCGTGCCGGAGGCGGGCTACTCGCTGGACGACCACATCGCCGGCCTGGACACCGAAACCGAGGCCGAGATCGAGACCCGCACGGTCCACGGCGACCCGGCGACCGAGCTGGTGACGGCATCGGCCGACGCCGACCTGCTGGTGCTGGGCACCCACCGCGGCGGCGCGGTGTCGGACCTGGTGCTGGGCAGCGTCGGACGCGAGTGCGTCCGGTTCTCCCGCTGCCCGGTCGTGGTCATCACCCCGGAAGCCGCTCACCGCCTCGCCCCGGCCTGAACCGGCACGACATTCGGTCGCCGGGGTTCCTCGAGCCGCAGGATCCCGGCGTCCTCGTGGTGGTCCCGGCCGTGGTGCGACAGGTTGCGGCCCACGGTGCACGGTCATCGTCAGGAGTTCCTTCGCTTCGGGGTGGCGAGGCCGACCAGGAGGACGGCTTGCGGAACGCCGGGCAACAGCGAGTCCTCGACCTCACGCTGCTGGGGCAGCCGGAACGGCAGGGCCTGCGTGGAGAACCCGCGGACGGCCGCGGCGAGCCGGGTCGAGTGCAGTGCGGCGCCGGCCAGGACGTGGTGACCACGGCCGTCACCGGGGGTGGTGATCAGCACCGACGAATGCCCGGCGACGTCGGCGCCGAGCAGAGAGAGGATCGGTGCCCAGTCCGGGCGGACGATCCGGACGGCCGTGTCCGGCCAGAAGTCGTCCGCGGCCAGCCCGCCCAGGACGGCCTGACTGACCGGCCGCAACGGCCCGTCGGTGCGGAGTTTGCTCAGCGCCGCGTACCGCGCCCACTCGCTGCCGGACGGCGGCCGCGCTCCCCCGACCCGGACGACGGCCGCGACGTGAGGGCGGTCCGGGTCGGCCGGGAAGGTGAACTCGGGTTCGCGGCCCAGCACCCGGACGACGGTCCAGACCGTCGACAGGGCCGCCCCGCACTCGACGAGGGCTGCCGAGCCCGCCCGGGCGCGCCGGGTGGGCGGCTCGGTCAGCACGACCTCGTCCGGCCGGACTTCCGCGACGCACCGGTTCGGGCCGAGCCACAGCAGTGCGTCGCCGAGGACGGCCCGGGACGAGCGGTCCCACCGGAACCCCGGCGCGGTCATCCGCCGAGGTGTCTCGAGGTGACCCGGCAGAAGCCGGTGCGGTTGTGGCTGCGGCTGACCAGGAAGTCGGTCTCACCGAAGGACGCTTCGGTCAGCAGGACGGGCACGGCTTCACCTCACGGGCACTCGGGCAAGCGCCTCTTCGGCGCCGCGGGCCAGCTCCAGGTCTTCCCGGGGCCGCACGATCAAGGCGGGCACCGATGAGCCCGCCACGGTGACGATCCGGTCGACGTCGGTGTGCGGGACGTCCCCGGCCCGCAAGCCGAGCACCCCGAGCCCGTCGACGACCGAGGTGATCACCGCGGGCTGGTGCTCGGCGACACCTCCGGTGAACACCACCGCATCCAGCCGCGACAAGCTCATCGCGGCCGCGCCGATCTCACGGCGGAGCCGGTGCCGGTAAACGTCGAGCGCGACCTCCGCGTCCCGCTCCCCCCGCGACGCCGCGGCCAGCACGCGGCGCAGGTCGCCGTTGGTGCCGCTCATCCCGGCCAGCCCGGAGCGGTGGAACAGCGCGTCGGCCATCTCCGCCGGGCTCATCGGCACCGTCTGCATCACGTGCAGCAACAACCCCGGATCGACCGAACCGGACCGGGTGGCCATCATCGCGCCCTCGAGCGGGGTGAACCCCATGCTGGTGTCGACGCCGTGACCGTCGCGGATCGCCGTCACCGACACCCCGGCCCCGACGTGGGCACAGACGAGCTGCAGGTCTTCCGACGCGCGGCCCAGCAGCTCACCGGTGCGACGCAGCGCGTACTGGCACGACAGGCCGTGGAAACCGTAACGACGCAAGCGGTTCTGCGCGGTCCACGACCGCGGCAGCGGGTACCGCGACGCGGCTTCGGGCATCCGCGCGTGGAACGCGGTGTCGAAGCAGGCCACCACCGGGACGTCCGGCAGCAGGCGGCGGACCTCCCGCGTGACCTGCAGCGACAGCGGCTGGTGGTTCGGCGCCAGCGACGTGAGCCGTTCGAGGTTGGCGAGCAAGGCGTCGTCCACGCGGGCCGGCGCTTTCTGCGAGCCGCCGTGGACGAACCGGACGGCGACAGCGTCCACATCGGACCACCGGCGGATGGCGTGGCCCACCACGGACGGGTCGGTCAGGTCCCAGGCGGCCCAGCCGACGGCGATGCCGTCGGCGACGAGCGACACCTTCACGCTCGACGAGCCCGGGTTCAACGTCAGCACACGCACGGGTCGCTCCTTCAGTCTCGCAGGTGGCGCAGGAACGGGTCTTCGGCCACGACGGGCGCCAAGCGGGCGCGAACATCCAGCGCCACACAGCCGTCCGAGCGCACGCGGACGGGGTTGAGGTCCAGCTCGGCCAGCTCCGGAACCAATTCGGCCAGCCTGCTGACCTTCAGCAGCAGCTCGCGCACCGCTGCCCGGTCCAGTCCGGGCGCCCAGAGCGTTTTCGACGATCGCAACCCGTCCAGGAGCAGGTCCGCGTCGGCGCCGGTGAGCGGGGCGAGCCGGGCGGCGTGGTCGGCGATCAGGTCGGTGTCGACACCGCCGAGGCCGAACACGACCAGCGGCCCGAACACCGGGTCCGACCGCACCCCGACCAGCAGCTCGCGGCCGGGCTCGGCCATCGGCTGGACGGTCACGCCGCGCAGGGCGGGCCCGAAGCGGGACCGCAGGACGCGGAACGCTTCCATGATCCGGTCCGCGCCGTGGACGTTCAGCAGGACACCGCCGCCTGCGGTCTTGTGCAGCAGGCCCTCGGCGTCGGCTTTGAGCACGACCGGCGAGCCGAGGTCGGCGACCGCGGCGTCCATCGAGTCACCGGCTTCGACGTAGCGGGTCTCCACCAGGGGAATGTCGGCCAGCCGCAGCAGTTCGACGGCGTCGGCGGGGGAAAGCCATCCTTCGCGGCCGGCGGCGAACGCCCGCAGCGCGCCGGGATCTTCCAGCGGGGCCAGGGTTTCGTCGGCTTCGGGCCGGTTCAGCCACTGCTCGTAGCGGACGAGCCGGGCCAGCACCGCGGCCGCCGCGGCGGGATCGTCGTAGCAGGCGGTCACGCCCGCGCCTGGCACCAACGGTGCCACCCGGGCGCGCTGCCCGGGCCGGACCGCGAAAACGGTCTTGTACTCGGGCGGCAGCACGGTCGCCAGCGACGTGCCGGGGTCGCCGACGGCAGTGGGCACGGTCGCGGCGATCACCGCGTCGACACCGTCATCGGCCAGCACGACACGCAACGCGTCGGCGAACACCTCCGCGGAGACGGCCGCGGTCGTGTCGACCGGGTTCCGCACCGCTGCTTCGGCCGGGAGCACCTTCGCGAGCCGCTCGCGGGTGTCCTCGGCCAGCTCCGCCATCACCAGGCCTTCCCGCTCGCAGGCGTCCGCGGCCAGCACCCCGGCGCCGCCGGCGTTGCTCACCACGGCCACGCGCGGGCCGCCGGGCAGGAGCTGCCAGGACAGCCCGGCGATGACGTCGACCAGGTCCGCGACCGTGTCCACGGCGATGACGCCGGCCTGCTCGAACAGCGCGTCCCGGGTGACGGCGGGAGTGGCGGCCGCGGCGGTGTGCGAGGCGGCCGCGCGCTGGGCGGTGTCGCCACTGCCCGAACGGACGGCCAGCACCGGGCGCGTCCGGGCGAGCCGGCGGGCCAGCCTGCTGAACTTGCGCGGGTTGCCGAACGACTCCAGGTAGAGCACGGCCAGTTCGGTACGGCGGTCGGCGGTCCACCACATCAGCAGGTCGTTGCCGCTGACGTCGTACTTGTCCCCGGTCGAGACCAGCGTCGACAGGCCGAGGCCGAGGTCGCCGAGCGATTCGGCGAGCGCGATGCCGACCCCGCCGGACTGGGTGACGACGCCGATGTTGCCCGCCCGGACCGGGGTGGCGAGGAACGTGAGGTCGTAGGGGCACGCCGGGTCGGTCGAGACGACACCGAGGCAGTTCGGGCCCACCAGCCGCATGCCGTACTCACGAGCCGCGGCGCGGACCCGCTCGCCGTTCCCGGTGCCGGTCAGGCCCGAGGAAACGATCACGACTGCGCGCACACCGCGTTCACCGCACGCTTCGACCGCCTCCGCGGCGGCCGGCGCGGGCAGGCACACCACGGCCAGTTCAGGCGTGCGGCTCAGCGCGGCCACGGACCGGGCGCACGACACGCCGAGGATCTCTTCGGCGTGCGGGTTCACCACCTCGACCGGTCCCCGGTAGCCGGAGGTGACCAGGTTGGCCAGAACGGCGTGCCCGACCGAACCGGGTCGCCGTCCCGCGCCGATCACGGCGATCGAGGACGGCTTGAACAGGTGGGTCAGGCTGGCCGCGTCGGCGACCAAGTCGCGTTCCAGCACCGCGTCCAGGTAGGCGGGGTCCTCGTCGAGGATCATCACGACGTCACGTTCGGGACCGCCGACGCCTGCTTCGAACCGCAGTCCGAGGTCCTTGAACACGTGGAGCACCTTGGCGTTCTCGGCGAGTACCTCCGCGACCAGCCGCTTGAGGCCCGTTTTGCGGGAATGCGAGACGAGGTGCTCCATCAGCAGGGTGGCCACGCCCAGCTTGCGGACGCCCGCGTCCACCACCAGCGCGACTTCCGCGTCGGCCGAGTCGCCCAGGACTTCGTAGTTCGCGACGCCGACGAGCTCACCGCGGCGGTAGCAGCCCACGGCGTAGTGCCCAGGGCCGGGATCGGCAGCCATCTCGGCCACCAGCTCGTCCAAACCGGACGGACGGGCGCCGAAGAACCGGAAATAGGTGTCCCGCTGGGTGAGCCGGGTGTGCAGGGCGAGCACCTCGGCGGTGTCGGCCGGGCGCAACGGACGCACCAGCACCACGTCGCCGTCCGCGAGCAGGGCCCGGGAGCCCGCCTCCACACTCATCGTGTCTCCTCCGCATGAGGGGCGCACCGACGAGGGAGGATGCCGTCGGTGTGGGCCGCCTTGACCTTCGCCGGGTCGGCCCCGGCGCCGCACCACAAGGAGACCTCGGAACGGGGCCGCGGCGACGCGGCCGGATTACCCGAACCGCGAGGACCTTGGTCACCGAAAAACGGTCAGCGGACCGGCGCCGACCACTCCACCTTCACGCCCCCGTCAAGACCGCGGCCGAGGGTGAACGAGCCACCGACTGCTTCTGCGCGGTCGCCCAGGTTGCCCAGTCCACTCGGCGAGATGTCCTCGGCCAGTCCCTTGCCGTCGTCGACGACCACGATCCGCAGCAGGTCGTCCTTGACCACGATCGACACCGACACCGTTGAGGCCTCCGCGTGCCGCACCGCGTTGCTGACCGCCTCGCGGACCACCGCCTCGACGTGCTCGGCCAGCTGAGCGGGCACGGTGTCGATCGGGCCGGACATGCTCACCGTGGGGTGCAGCGGTGCGTCGTCGGTCAGCTCGGCGATCGCGTCGTGCAGCCGGTGCCGCAGCCGCAAGCCGGTCTCCCCCGCGACACCGCCGTGCAGGTCGAAGATCGCCGTGCGGATCTCCTGGACGATCTCGTGCATCTGCTCGATGCTGTCCCCGAGCCGCTTCTGCAGCTCCGGCGACTTCGTCCGCCGCTGAGTGCTCTGCATCGACAAACCCACCGCGAACAACCGCTGGATCACGTGGTCGTGCAGATCACGGGCGATGCGGTCGCGGTCGCCGAGCACGTCCAGCTCCCGCGCCGCCCGCTGCTGAGCCGCCAGCTGCAGCGCCAGCGCCGCCTGGTCGGCGAAAGAGGCCACCACCGACAGCTGGGCCGCTTCAAAGGAGCCGGCTCCGATCTCGCGGGCCGCGATGAGCACGCCGGTCGTCCGGTCCCCCGCGCGCAACGGGACGACCAACGCGGGGCCGAAGCGGTGATCACGCAGCTGGAGTTCCCCGACATTGCGGGGCGTCCGGTCGCGGTACACCGCACCGGGCACACTGTCCTCGATGTCGATGTGCGTGCCCGACAGCTGCGCGGCCCGGGTTCCGGCGCTGACGGTCACGGTCAGGTCGTCGACCTCGTCACCCCAGTCCTCGTCGACGTCCAGGCGCCCCGAGTTCGGCAGCGCCAGCATCGTGACGTCCGAACCGGTGAGCTCCAGGGCCCGGCTGGCAATGGTGGTCAGTGCCTCGGCCGGGTCGGTGCCGCCCAGCAGCTCGGTGGTCACCTCGCTGGTCGCGGCCAGCCACTGCTGCCGCACCCGGGCCTGTTCGTAGAGGTGGGCGTTCTCGATCGCGATGCCGGCCGCCGCGGCGAGGGCCTGCACGACGACCTCGTCGTCGTCGGTGAACTGTTCGCCGTTCTTCTTCTCGGTCAGGTAGAGCCGTCCGAAGACCTCGTCGCGGACGCGGACCGGCACCCCGAGGAAGGAGTGCATCGGCGGGTGGTGCGCCGGGAACCCCACCGACGCCGGATGGGACGAGATCTCCTCCATCCGCAACGGCTTGGCCTCGTCGATGACCACCCCCAGCACCCCGTGCCCGGTCGGCAGGTCACCGATCAGCCGGCGGGTCTCGTCGTCGATACCGAGGTAGATGAACTCCGACATGGAACCGTCTTCGGCCAGCACCCCGAGCGCGCCGTACTTCGCCTCGCCGAGCTCCATCGCGGACTGCACGATCCGCCGCAGCGTCGTGTCCAGCTCCAGCCCGGACGCGACGGCCAGGACGGCGTCGAGCAGGCCGTCCATCTTGTCGCGGGTGCCGATCAGCAGCTCGATCCGGTCCTGCAGGTCACGCAGCACCTCGCGCAGCCGCAGGCCGGACAACGTGCCCGCCATCCGCCGGGACCCGGACTCCGGCTGCCGGCCGGACTCGTTCACCGCCACCTCGCCACACCTCCCGCATCGTCCACGCCGCTGGTGACCTTTTCCCCTTTCCGCAGGCCTCCGGGACGGGAGACCCTCGGAAGAAGCTCCAAGAACCACTGTGCGCCGCGCGGCGGTGCCCGAGGGGAAACCATGACACTACCGATCACCTCGATCGGCCTGCTGGACTCCGATCAGGTGAAGTCCGTGATCGGCGCTGCGGTGCTCGCGCCGTCGACGCACAATACGCAGCCTTGGCGGTTCCGCTGCACTCCTGCGGGCCTCGAACTGCACGCCGATCCGGACCGCGCCCTGCCGGCAGCCGACGCCGACCAGCGCGAACTGCTGCTGTCCTGCGGTGCCGCGCTGTTCAACCTGCGCACCGCCATCCACGCCCTCGGCGCCCACCCCGCGACGACGCTGCTCCCCCGCCGCGACGACCCCACGCTGCTCGCGGTGGTCCGGCCGTTCGCGGCCCGCAAGCCGGACCGGCGCTTCCTGGAGCTGGCAGACGCGATCCCCCGCCGGCACACCAACCGCACCCCGTTCGAAGCGGTCACCATCCCGGCCACCGCCGTGGCCGGACTGCGCCACGCCGCGGAGGTCGAACAGGCCTGGCTGCCCCGGCTGA
>Ga0207678_10002004_pt1 | contig 18540 bp, 12 predicted proteins | sample KBSC63metaG_FD_184319 | JGI IMG/M metagenome (GOLD analysis project Ga0207678, IMG submission 184319) | Corn rhizosphere microbial communities from Kellogg Biological Station, Michigan, USA - KBS C6-3 metaG (SPAdes) (version 2) | ecosystem: Host-associated > Plants > Roots > Rhizosphere > Soil ...
AGAAGTCGCCGGGGTGTTCGAGGATGTGCTTCAGCGACGCGGTGGTCGCGGTGATGGTCGACATGGGTAGTGCGTTTGTAACGAGGATGAGTTTTGCTGAGCGCCGCAGTGTCACGTTGGCAGGCCGTCATTATGCCGATTCCGCGACGGGGGAATTGGTCGGGCTTGATCATCGTGCGTCGTGCGAGTGCTGAGGGAAGCGGCTCGCCGACAACACCGGACCTATCCGTGATTTCGTGGGCGGGGCATATCATGAGGTGTAAAAGTCATGGATATGCCAATGAAGAAGAAAAGGCAAACTGTAGCGCGTCAGGCAGCGGCCCGAGGGCCGCTGCCTGAACTGCCCAAGGAACTGCTGGACCAGTTGGTCAAGGGGGCCGATGTCGCCGGCTGAGGTGCAGGATCTGATGCAGGCCTTCAACAAGGCGGTCATCGAGCGTGCAATGGGCGCCGAGATGAATCTGCATCTGGGCTACCCACCGGGCCGGCCTAAGCCGCCCGGTCAGGACAACGAGCGCAACGGCGCCAGCGGCAAGACGGTCATCACCGATCGTGGCCCGGTTCGGGTCGATGTCCCCCGCGATCAAGACGGCAGCTTCGAACCAATCCTGATCCCCAAGCACGAGCGCCGCTTCACCGGCTTCGACGAACGCATCATCGCGATGTACGCACGCGGCATGAGCGTGCGCGAGATTCAGGCGTTTCTGGCCGAGCACTATGGCACTGAAGTCTCGCCTGACTTCATCAGCTCCGTCACCGACGAGGTGATGGCCGAGGCGCTGAGCTGGCAGAACCGTCCGCTTGAGCCGATGTATCCAGTGGTGTTCTTCGACGCACTGCGGGTCAAGATCCGTGACGATGGCGTGGTCAGCAACAAAGCTGTCTATCTGGCCCTGGGCATTCAGGCCGACGGCCAGCGCGACGTGCTGGGGCTCTGGATCGAGCAGACCGAGGGGGCCAAGTTCTGGCTCAAGGTGTTCAACGAACTGAAGACGCGCGGCTGCCAGGACATCCTGATCGCCGTGGTCGACGGCTTGAAGGGGTTGACCGAGGCCATCAGCGCAGCCTATCCGAGGACAACCGTTCAGACCTGCATCGTGCATCTGATCCGCAATAGTCTGGAGTACGCCAGCTACAAGGACCGCAAGGCGCTCGCCGCGGCGCTGCGTCCGATCTACGCAGCCGCTAGCGAAGAAGCGGCAAGGCAGGCGTTACAGGACTTCGCTGATGGCCCGTGGGGCGAGAAATATCCGACCATCGTGCAATCGTGGCAGCGCGCCTGGGAGCACGTCGTGCCGTTCTACGTGTTCCCTCCGGAGATTCGGCGGGTTGTGTACACCACGAATGCCATTGAAAGTCTGAACATGCAACTGCGCAAGATCATCAAGACGCGCGGCCACTTCCCGAATGACGAGGCGGCGATCAAGCTGCTCTGGCTGGCGCTGCGCAACGTGCTGGCCAAGACCGTGCGGGCCGCTTTCGACTGGAAATCAGCGATGAACCAGTTTGCTATCCTGTTCGGCGAGCGATTTATGCAGGCGCGTGGATAACCCGTGTTGTTCAACCGCCTCACCCACAAAAATGCGGAGAGGTTCACAACACCCTTGGAAGCCCGTCATCTTCTAGCACGTCAAAATTCGAGCAATGTCCTCAAGCTCATCAACAGAAAAATCGCTCACAGCCTCAAGAGAAACTCCGTAATCCAGATCAAATTTTACATTGAACTGCCTTCCCATATACTCGCAGCACAAAATATCAGCCTCCGGCAGACAGACGACTTTCGGGAGGGAAATTCCCCCTTCCCCACGAGCAATGCACTGCGAACGCTCTCGAAATCCAGAGCGTCCAAATTCTTCGAATTAAATTCCCGCATCGTTAAGTACCTTATCGCAGTCAAGATCCCCGATCGTCGTCTTTTCAATACTGGACCTCGATCGCTTGGACGACCCGATTCTGTAGTTGTACACGCCTTCACCTTGATAGCCTTAACCGTTTCGTTTCTTTCCATGTGAGCATAGGCTGTACCTCGTCGGTAGGTGAATTGGTTCCGATATAAAGAGAAGTAGCAGCGTCGCGATCCGTCATCAAAAGCCCGGCTCGAATGCGTGCCTGATTACGCAATTTATGTGCAAGTCGCGCCCTCTCTTTTTAAGTTTGCATAGTTTCACAATTGCTGGGCGATCCCACTTTCCTCACGCTATACCAACAGCGGGTCCGAATGTCGCTTAGCGATCCACCTCTCGAATCTGTTTCCCTGAGCCCTACTAATCCCAAGACATCCGTCCACTCGACAGGATTTTGCGCATACGTGTTACATGTGCCCGATTCGCCAGTGGATAAAGGTGGTCTTGTCGATCAGCATTATTGATACCGCCGACCAAACCGAATGGGATTTCGATACTGAATAATCTGACACGGAGAATTACCTCCCATCAAATCCTTACCCCAATTGAAGGAAAAACCTTCCAAAATCACCCCCATCATCATAGCCGCCACCTTCCGATAAAAACAAATACCCCACCCCATCAGACAAAATACCAGTCGTTGCTGGAAGCACCGAATCAAGATCACCACCGTATATCGAAAGACGGCGCCGGAATCCTTCGATATTAATCGGCGACTGGAGCCAAGCATCGACACCATCAACCTTGGACGCTAAATTTTCATCATCATCGACTTCTTTACTCAGCACCCTCTCCATTCCTCCACGTTCCAGCACAACACCCTGGCTTTCGCTTCGCTCAGAATCACCTTCGTCATAAGCAATCACTACCGCATCAGATCGCCCGTCTCGCGCACGAAGTTTTCTGTAATGAGTCACAGTACGTGGCTCATAGGGAATAAACACGGATATCGATCGCGCACCGCTCACTTCATCGGAGAACCATGTTGCCGGCACGCTAAATAAGTGGACCAAAGGTTCCCCGTCAGCGCCAGTTGGCCATTGAATACCTGAAGGAAGCTTGACGCCGCCGCCGACATATCCATCTCCTAGCGCAGGTCCCTTGTTGCTAAACGTCACTTCGGTATACATGTTCGCCACCCCCATATCATTCGCCAAATCAATACTTGAGCCACTTCAAATATTTGATCGAAATCGATTGATTTATCAATTAATGGCTCCCGACATACCCCCAGGCAACGCCCTCAATACGAATCCAATCGCATGAGAATTTCAACGTAACTTGGTTCTTGCAAGAAAACCGAACGGACACCCGATCGTCAATATCCTTTAAATCAACCTCTTCCACGATATTTTTTTGCCCCCATTGGAAAAACGAAAAATCGTACACCCCAACAAACGAAATTCCGATATAAATCTCATCGTAATTTTTCGGCCACCGTGCAGGGTGCTTTATCGGTCTTCGTTCCGTTGCAAACCTAACCGATATCCTTGGCTCGTCTCGAGCGACACGAACCTCGGTTAGCTCTGCTCCGATAAGGGAAGGAAATTCTCCATAAATTGAAGTGATCGCCTGGGGATTCATCACTTTCGTTGTCGTATTCATTTCCTGTTTTGATAGTTGCAGCAGTAGTGATCATCCATATGTTCGCGCACCAGATTGCCGACCGGATCGAAGAAGAACTGCACACGGCTGTATCGATTCACCGCGTCGATCAGCCTGCCGCTCGGATCGTAGCCGTTCCTCGCTTGCCCCCGCGTTCTGCCAGCTCGATGCCTCGGCCATCACCTCGTCGGTGACCGAGCTGATGAAGGCGGGCGACAACTCGGTGCCATAGTGCTCGGCCAGAAATCCCTGAATCTCGCGCACGCTCACGCCCCGGCCGTACATCGCGATGATGCGTTCGTCGACGCCGGTGAAACGGCGCTCGTGCTTGGGAATCAGGATCGACTCGAAGCTGCCGTCGCGGTCACGAGGCACGTTGACCCGGACCGGGCCGCGATCGGTGATGACCGTCTTGCCACTGGCGCCGTTGCGCTCGTTGGCTTGCCCGGGCGGCTTGGATTGTCCCGGAGGGTAGCCCAGACGCAGATTCATCTCGGCGCCCATCGCGCGCTCGATGACCGCCTTGTTGAATGCCAGCATCAGATTCTGTACCTCGGCCGGCGTCATCGGCCCCTTGACCAGTTGGTCAAGTAATTCCTTGGGCAGTTCGGGCGGCGGCCCGAGGGCCGCTGGCTGACGCGCTACAGTTTGTCTTTTCTTCTTCATCAGCATATCCATGACCTTTACCTCTCACGATATGCCCCGCCCACAAAATGACGAATAGGTCCGCCCTCCCCTCCTGACCTATTCTTCTTAGTCGAGTTCGGCGACCCATGTTGCAGACATGCTCTAATCGACCGCACGAACTGATCGCTATCCCGCAAACGGAACGGTCTTTGAGGTGCCCCGTTCCACAAACTCACACCCGACTAGCTTTCCGTCCAGTACAAAGCAAGAACCTGTATATGCCCCGTTCTTAATCCCATAATTCTGCAATGGTGTATCGGGCGGCAACGCCTCCAGCTCCGTTATCAAACTAGCAAGTCCAAACGTTTTCAATTTGAGACTCGCAGTATTGGTCTGGCGCGACTTCGCTTGAGCAAGGACAAAAGACGCTCGCTCAACGCGAGGATAGCCAGGAATTTCAACCACGTCCGCCGAGACCAGAACGGAATCTAGAGCGTCCTTCCATTCGTTGGCGGACATGTTCGCCAACATCCTCGCGATACGTTCGATTCCGCTCGTCATCGACATCCCTCCCGCGAAACATGCACACCTGTACGGGTACCTGTTTGCAACATTTCTGTCTCACCCCAATCATTGATATGCGTCCAGCCCCATGCCCAAGAATCGCCATGCGCAGGCGCTCCCCGCGGGACACTCAACAACACCCCGCCAGGTCCATCCTTATTAGCATGCTGCAAGGCCAGATCTTTGCTGGGTGTCCATGAAACAAATTGACTCTCCCCGGTCAATCCGCCTTCCGCATGCTGTTCGGGTGTCAGATTAGCCATGGGGTCTGCCGGCCGCACGATGCCGTTCTTAGCGTCGTTAATTGCCGGGTGATTTGCGCTCACTCCTCGATACAAACAATCGCAACAAGTCAAGCCCAATGGATCGATCCATCCGACGGGATTAGGTGCGTATCGATACACATTGATCCCGCCGTTGAGCCCGACCGGATCTCTGCTCGTGAATCGGCCCAGCTGTGGGTCATAGTACCGATGCCGGTTATAGTACAGCCCTGTTTCCTCGTCAGATTGCTGCCCCTGAAACCGCAGCGGGTTCCTCACCACGATCCCCGCCGCCTTCGACGCCCGCGCAATAACCTCGCGCGCTTCCCCCCAAGCCTTGTACGACGCCTCCCACACCACGTCACCATCGCCATCAGTCAGCAGCTGCGGCGTGCCGATCTGGTCACAGTGATAATAGAACAGCACCGCGCCGCCCCGCCGCTCCGGCACCTTCTGCAGCGGATCCTCCTCCGGCACATACCGATCGGTACTCTTCCACTCCGGCGTCGCGATCCCCTCGACCGGCCCCGCCACATACTGCGCCAGCGGCACGAACGTCCCCGGCTCGTAGATATAGTGCGTGCCCCGCTCGCCATCGCTCTCGTACGCGAGCGTGTCCCCATCCCACCCGAACACCGTCCGCTCGCCGTTCACCTCCTTCGCGATGCGCCGACCGAACGCGTCATAGAAATACCGCGCCTGACTCTGCCGCGACGTCTCCGCAACCCGCGCCGACAACAAGCGATTGAACTCGTCCCACTCGTATTCCTGCTCACCCGCCGGCGTACGCTTGCGCACCAGATTCCCGCGCGCGTCGTACTCGAAGTGCATCCCCGCATACGCCTTCAGCAGGTTGCCCAGCACCTTCGGCACCTCGACCGGCAACGTGCTTTCCGGCCGCACCGGGCTCGGACGAGAGGCCGGCGTCTCCGCAGATCGCACCGGATCGATGATGTTGCTCGCCGGATCGAACGCGAACCGCTCCTTCGCGACCGGACTGATCGCCTCGATCAACCGTCCGACCGGATCGTATCGATAATCGATCCCGCCCTTGCGGCTATCCTCGATCCGCGACAACTGCCCCGCCGCGTCATAGCGATACCGCCGCTCGGCAAGCGGCGCGGGCGATGTCGACCGTTGAATCGTCTGCTGCAGCACGCGCCCCGCCGGATCGTAATGCGTGCGCTGACCGATCTTGCTCGACAGCACGCGCACCGTCTCGCGATGAAGATCATCGCGCTCGAACTGCACGCGCTCCTCGCCATCGAGCAGCATCCCGTGCACGTGGCCGGAACCGTACATCAGCCAGTCGACGGCATGCCCATCCGGCCGCACGGTCCGTCGCCGGTTGCCGAGTTCGTCGTATTCGTGATGCCACACGTAGCTGCGTCGTTCGCCGAACAAATCGTACGCGTGATGCTCGCGCACCAGATTGCCGACCGGATCGAAGAAGAACTGCACGCGGCTGTATCGATTCGCCGCGTCGATCAGCCGGCCGCTCGGGTCGTAGGCAAACCGCTCCTCGCTCTCCCCCGCGACCCGCTTCAGCAGACGGCCGTTTGCGTCGACGTCGATCGACGTCACGCAACCCGCTTCGTCGACCGAAACAAGGCGGCCGCTGTCCGGATCGTATTGATAGCGCGTCGACTTGCTGTCGAACGCAACTTCCTCGATCAGCCGCCCGGCCGGATCATAGTGGAACTGGTACGTCGCGAAGTTGGCATCGGTCAGCGCACTCAACCGGCCGAGACGGTCGTAGCGATACGCAATCGTCTGCCCGAGCGCATCCGCGCGGCTCGCAATGCGGCCGACCGCATCGTAGCCATATCGCGTCGATCGATTGAGTTGATCCGTATGCCTGAGCATTCGCCCTTCGGCGTCGTACTGCACGTGTTCGACACCAGCCGGCGAGCGAATCTCCGTCAATTGGCCATTCGCACCATAACCGTACGCAACCACGCCACCGGATGCGTCCTTGGCCTCGATCACGCGGCCAATATCGTCGTACCGCCACTCCGTCTTCTTTCCGGAGCAGTCGGTATAGCTGGTGACCTGGCCCGCCTCGTTGTACTCGAGCGCCTTCGAGCCGCCCTTCGCATCGGTGATCTGCGTCGGCAATCCCTTGTCGTTGTATTCGTACTTCGTCACGTGCTCGAGCGGATCGATCTCCTCGACGAGGTTGCCCGCATCGTCGTACTTGCGCTGCCACACGTGTCCGTTCGGATCGACGAGCCGGATCATCTGATCCTTGTCATCGTATGCCATCGCGACGACGCTGCCGTCCGCAAGCTCATGCTCGACCAGATTGCCGCGCGCGTCGTATTCCCGCCGCTCGATGCTGCCATCCTGACGGATATGCAGCACGAGGTTGTGATGCGCATCGCGCCGGAACCACTCCTGGTTGCCGTCCGGATACACGATCCGATACACGTAGCCATGGATATTGAAGTAGTAACGCGTCATCTGACCGAGCGCGTCGGTCACATAGGTCAGGCGGATATTCGGGTTCCACGCGAGCCGGAGATCGAGGCTGCCGTCATCGGCATATTCACGGATGCATTTCGCGTCCGCGTTGTCGTCGGCATCCGCGCCATCCCATTCGAGCGTCATCCCGCGGCCGGTGCGGTCGGTGTAGCGCGTCACAAGGTGACGGCGATATTGATACGTCCGCGCATTGCCGTGCCGATCGACCGCGCGCACGAGGTCGCCTGCCGCATCGTATTCGTAGCGCGCCAGCGTACGGCGCGCACCGTCCTTGAGCACGTGCTCGATCTGCAGGATTTGGCCATGCTTGTCGTGCTCGAACGCGAGCACATTGCCGCTTGCGTCGATGAGGCGCGCCAGGCGATCAAGCGCATCGTAGTCGAGCGTGATCGTATTTCCGGCGCGGTCTTTCTGCATCGCGAGTCGGAACGCATCGCCGCGGCGCTCATACACATGCAGCACGGCATGACCGTATGCGATCGTCACCCACGTATCGTCGAGTCGCGACAGCGTCAGATTCTCCGACAGGTCGTCGTGCACCGCGCCGGCCGCAAGCGCCGGATACTCGATGCTGCGCCCTTCCGCATCGCGATAGATCCACTGACCGTTCCTGATGTCGATGCGCGTCGTATAGGGAGTGATCCATCGCGCACCCAGTTCGCCGTCGTCATACGCGGAAAGCCGGGAACGGTACGTCCGCTCCCATACGAGCGGCAGCGCGCCCGGTAGGTCGAAATCCACGTGCGAGAACGTTTCGTCGCCGAATGCGAAATCGATGGATGCGGGCGATGCCCCGACGCCGCAAGACTTGCACGCGCTCTTCCCCGGCCCTTCGGACGGTGCTTGCCCGTTGGTTTTCTCCAGCCCCTCCTGCCCGCGCGTTTTCTTCGCCTGGCTCGTCCCGGCCGCCTTGACGTCCGCGCTCTGCTCATGAAGCTTCGCCCGTGCCTTGACGCGCGCGACAGCCTCCATCAACTGCACGACCAGCCACATCATCTTGCCTTCTTCGCTGCCGGCAAGCGAACGGATCGACGTCGCGATCTTCGGCGCCTCGGTCCGCAGGAACGTCACCGTGCCGCGAAACGGCTCGAGCCATGCATCGGGCGCGAGCGCCGCCATGGTGCCCGCCGTCTTGTTCACGGCCTTCTTGCCGAGCGCCTTGGTGCCTTCGTACGCGAACTGGATGCCGTCGCCGACGCGGCTCGGGCTGTACCACGGCCGTGCGTCCGCCAGCTTTTTGGCGAGCTGCTGCTGGCGCCTCAGATTGGCGTTGGCGTCGAAGAGCTGCCCGTGCAGCGCCTTGTCCATGCCCGTCGCCAGCGCGAGCATGATCTCCTCGGCTTTCGATGCGCATCCGTCGAGCAGCTCGACGAGGCCGGCCTTCAGCTTGTTGAGAAAATCCTCGATCTCGGTCGCGCACGTCGCGTTGATATGCGTGACCAGCACGGAGATGATCGCCGCGCCGAGATTGCTGCGCGTCGCCAGCAATTCGTGACGAACGAGCGCGAGCAGCGGGCGCGCCGACATCCGGAACGGCGCGAGCGTCGGCGGAATCGGAATGATGCCGAGCAGGTTGATCGCGAGGCTCATGTAGTCGAGCACCTGACCGCCGCGCTTCTCGACGATCTCTGCGATATCGCCGAGCGCGTCGACCATCGCCATGATGTTGCCGACGATCGGCACCGCGCCGGCAAAGGTCTTCACGTCCTCGAACGTGATGTGGTTGCCGCTGATCCGTCGCAACCACGCATCGAAGCGGTTGCCGCCCGCGGCGACATCCTTGGGGGAAACATCGCTGAGCCAGGTAACGGCCTGTTCCTTCTCGGCGCCGGGTGGAAGTTGTTGTGCCATGTCGTTCTTCGTTCAATTCGTTTTTTTAGACGGCTGACAAGCCGCCCTCTCAGGATTTCAGCGGTCCGCCAAACCCGGGGGTCGGCAGTTTCATACCGCCCGCGGCTGACGCCACCGTCGTGGCGCCCTTGCCCGCGATTCCAGTGACGCCGGGCAACGCACCCTGCAGCGCCCCCGACGCGGCATTCCCGGCCGGCGCGGCCAGCGCCGCAAGCCCACCCTGACGTGCGGCCTGCACCATCCCGGCCACCTGCTTCGCTGCACCGCTCAGGCTGGAAGCCGTCTGCAACGCCGACGCGACGCCCGCTCCACCGAGTGCACTCGCGGCAGCCGGCAATGCGGAACTCGCGAGCCCGCCGAGCGCAGCGCCCGCGCTGCCGCCGCTCGCGAGCCCCATCGCCGCCGTGGTCGCCGCGGGCGCCATTCCCTGCAACTGGCTCGCGAGCTGACCGCTCGCCGCTGCCTGCGCGGCTTCCGGCGACGGTTCGACCGGCTCTGCCGGCCACTTCGCCTGCTTGAAGTAATTCGCCGGCTGGTCCGACTCGCGCGGGTCCTTTCCGAACTCGACGCGTACCGCGCCGGGCGGCAAGCCGCTCACCACCGTATAGCCGCTGTTGTCGAGCGCGCCCTTCTTCAGCACGGCGCCGTTCACGTCTTTCACCGTGAACAACCCACCCTTCACGGCCTCGCCGTTCACGTACTTGTGAAACAGCTCGAGCTGCCCCGGCTGATCCGGCCGCGGGCTCGGCAACGGATAACCCATGCTCGCCGGCCCCGCGAACGTATGCGACGCGCCCTTCACGTCCACCGCACCTGGCGTATGAATCTCGATGTTGCCGCCCTGGATGCGGATATACCCGCCGCCGCTGGTCAACAGTATTCCCTGATCGGCCGCGATCTCGATCCGATCGGTTGCGGACACAACCTTCACCGCCTTCTGCGCGGTCACCTCGACGTTGTCCGACTGCGCCTGGATCTCGACTTTGCCCTTGCCCGCGAACAGCTTCATTCCCGCGTTCTGCACGAACAGGCTCAGCTTCTGCCCGATGCTGCCGATCAGCGACTTGCCCGCCGCGACATGTACGCTCTGTCCGCTCGCGACGTTCACGTGATCGTTCGCGACCATGTGCAGCGACTGGTGCGTCGACATCCCGATCCCTGACGGGCTGCCGAACAGCATCACCGGCTCCTTGAACGCGTTCGCGCTGCCCGTGCCGCCGCCTGCCGTGCGCCCGCCGGACGTGTTGCCCGATACGTTGTTCTGCGTTGCGTCGGTGAACGCGCGCATCGTGTCTTGCGCGTCCTTCAGGCTCTCCGCCTGATGCTGCTCGCTCACGCCCGACATCGCCTCGACCAGGCTCTCGCCCGTCACGAGCTGCTGCTGCGCTTCCTTCACGTCGAGCGGCTGGCTGTTCGGCGCCTTCGGATGGGTGGTGACGTACAGGCCCTGGCTCGCCCGCACCGCGCCATACGCATCCGAGCGCAGGTCGAACCCGCTGCCCAGATACGACCCGCGCGAATTGCCGTTCTGGTCGATGATGTAGCCCAGATGCAGCAGGCTGTTCGCGCTGCTGCTCATCAGCTGCACGCGGTTCTGCCCGGTCGCGTCGTCCATCACGAGCTGGTTGTAGCCGCCGCCCGAATACTCTTTCGACCGGTATCCGGACAGAATCCCGTCGGAGTGCCACTGCGGCTGGTTCGCGCCGTTGTACACGCGCCCGACCGCGAGCGGCCGGTCGCAATCGCCACCGACATAGTCGATCAGCACTTCCTCGCCGATGCGCGGCACATGCACGCCGCCGTAGCCGCCACCGGTATCCGACTGCACCACGCGCACCCAGCACGACGCGTTCTCGTTGCCCGGGTTCAGACGGTCCCACACGAACTGCACGCGGATCCGGTTCAACGCGTCGGTATAGACTTCCTCGCCCTGCGGCCCGACGACGATCGCCGTCTCGAGACGCATCTTCGGCTTCTCGTGCTCGAACGGGCTGCGATACGGCACGCTCACACGCTGCGCTTCGACTTCGACGAGGTAGAAACCGACCGAGCCATCGTCATGCGGCACGCGAAACGCGGGATCGGCACCGTGGCCCTCCTGCGCTTGCGTCAACGCTTCGCGCAGGCTGTACGGAAAGTCCGCGCTGCTGCTCGCGACGGGCAAGTTGTTCTCGATCCACCACTCGACACCGATCGCTGCGAACTCGCGCTGGTCTGCCGGATCGCGATCGTGCTCGGGATGATCCGACAGCACGAAGCGCCGGCCGGCATCGATCGCGCGCACGCCGCCCGCGCCATGGAAGCGCTTCGCCTGCGACTCCCATTCCTCCATGTGGATCTTCGTCAGATGGTCGCCGCGCGTCTGGTCCAGATAGGTGTACGCCCCGGTGTACTCGTAGACCTCGAGCTGATCGGGCAATTCGCCCTGGCCACCCATCGTCGGCAGCGTCGTGCCCTTCGGGTTCGACGGTTGCGATGGATTCTTGTAGTCGAACGTGCGCGTCGTCCGCGTCACGCTCTGCAGCGTGCGCGTGCCCGACCATTGCGTGAACGCGTCGGCTTCGCTCGCCGCGCCGCCACGATAGAAGCGCAGGGTTTCCGGCGACAGCGACGCGAACGCTTGCAGGTTGTCGGTGATCACGAGCGTATGCGACTTGCCGTCGTCGGCCTGCTGCCACGTGCTGTAGAGGCCTTCGCTTTCCATCAGCCGGTGCACGAAATGCCAGTCGGTATCGTGCTGACGCGTGTATGACCGGCTCGGCAGCGGCTTCGACAGCGCGAACCGAAAATGCCCCTGCGCCTGCGGATGCTGATTCAGCACATCGCTGATGATCTGATCGACGCTCGTGTCGTTCCAGAGGCGCTGGTCGCGACGAAACTTCAGGAAATGGGTGAAATCTGCGAACGTGAGCTGATAGGTCGTGAGCCCGCCGTCGGCGCCGAGGCGGCGCGCGGTATGGACGTAGCCGTTGACCGGCCGGTAGCTGCGATCGCCTTGCTGGATCCACAACGTGACGGGCTGCGCGATCAGTTTTTTGAGTTCCAGATCACCATCGGCCGACAGCACGTCGAGCGTGAATTCGTATGCGCGCCCGATGCGCGAACGGCCGACCGCACGCTGCACGGTCAGCACGTTGGCCCCCAATGGCGTATCGAGCTTCAGCAGCCGGTCCTGCTGAAGCAACCCGCCGCGCAATGCGGCAATCGTATTCTGCATGTTCATGGCGACGGCCTTTTCTTCTTGTGACGCGTCCTCGGATGGCGCGCGATGCGATTTCGCTTGCGCGATTTTACAGACAAATTACGGCACGAAAGGGAAAATGCCCCTGATTTAAAAGCGCATTTCTAAATGCATCATGCGGCGACGTCACGCTGCACGGCCACCGCCGCCCGCTGAAATCGATTGCAATCAGGGCCAATTCGACTTCCGGCGCGCGCTGGTTGCGAGTAGTGTCTACGTGCCCGTATTCCGGCCCAGCCCGGGCACGCTCGATGCCCGGCGCACCATTACCACACTGAACACTGGAGATCTGCGATGAAACGTTCGAAGTTTCTGCTGTCGGGGCTGCTGCTCGCGTCGGCCCTCGGTTTCACGGCCGTCGCCGCGCACGCGGAAGACCTGCTCGACTCGGTGAAGAAAGCCGGCGTGCTGCGCGTCGGGCTCGAAGGCACGTATCCGCCGTTCAACTCGCGCGGCACCTCGGGTCAGCTCGAGGGTTTCGACGTCGACGTCGCGAATGCGGTCGCCGGCAAGCTCGGCGTGAAGACGCAGTTCATCCCGACCGAATGGAGCGGGATCATCGCGGGGCTGCAGGCCGGCAAGTTCGACGTGATCGTCAACCAGGTCACGATCACGCCGCAGCGCAAGGAAGTGCTCGACTTCAGCCAGCCGTACACATATTCGGCCGCTCAGCTGATCCAGCGCAAGGACGACACGCGCAACTTCAAGTCGCTCGAGGATTTCAAGGGCAAGAAGCTCGGCGTGACGCTCGGCACCAACTACGACCAGATGGCGCGCAGCGTGCCGGGCATCGAGGTGCAGACGTATCCGGGTGCGCCGGAAAAGCTGCGCGACCTTGCCGCGGGCCGGATCGAGGCGACGCTCGACGACCGCCTGATGCTGCCGTACATGATCAAGACGTCGAACCTGCCGCTGCGCTCGGGCGCGGTGCTGAACGGCGGCAAGCAGGAGATGGCGATCCCGTTCCGCAAGGGCAATCCGAAGTTCGAGAAGGCGATCAACGATGCGCTGGATTCGCTGCGCAAGGACGGCACGTTGAAGAAGATCTCGATGCACTGGTTCGGCAGCGACGTGACGGTGCCGCTCGCGCAGTAAGCGGTTCGCCGCGCTTTCATCGCGTCGCGTCCTTCGCCGCGGCGAAGGCGTGACGCTCTTCCGCGGGTCTGTTCGTTTGCCCTCACGCAGCTTCGTCGAAGCGCGCGAGCAGCAGTTGTCCGATCGGCGTCAGCGCGGGGCGTGCAGCCACCGCATTCACGCGTCCCTGCGTATTGTCGACGAGCCGCTTTTCGACGAGCACGGCGAAAGCCGGGTTCGACGGGTCGACGCTGTCCGGCGCGCGAGCAATGCGCAGCAGCATCGAAAATTCATGTGGACTCAGCATGGTCCGTGTCTCCTGATCGTCCGCGAGTCAACTCAATCTGCGTCGATCGTGTTTTCGAATGGAATGGCGCGGTAAATGGTCGATGCGCTGTCGGGAGCGAGATCCCGGTTGGCCGCTTGCGCGACGCGGGCACGGCGTCGCGTGCGGGGTGCGCACGCCCGGATCGCGACGATGGTGCCGCGACGGGAATGTGCAACGTTAGGGGCGCAGCGTGACGCGGGCGTGACAGGGGAAGGGGGCGGAGTGAGGTGCGCTCTGCCCGGCGGAATTGCAGCGCTGTGGGGAGATGCTCGATTTGGCACGGCGAGGACCCATGCTCGAAATCGGCGCGAACACCCGTCACAAGGCGTTGGGCGATTTCAGCGAACGCGGCGACGCGCGAAAGGTTCTGCGAGAAATGACCGCGAAATGCGCGGATTTCGTGAAGATTTTGACACCGGAATAAGCGGGAAACGGAAGTTATCCACACCGCCTATATCTGCCTGCCAAACCAGACCACGCGCCCGATGATGGCGAAGTCCGACGGTGGCTTAGCCATGTTGACCGTGACGGCCGCCGCCGCGCCACGCCCGCCGATCTGGCGGCACATCTCATTAATTCGGCTTTCGATTCCATCCGCCGGAATCGAAACGCGTACATCTTCTCGGTTCGGCACTTTCGTTATTGCTGTAAGTAATTGATGGAGCTATTTTTTTCAGGGGTAGGCCACGCATAAATGCGGGGTAAGAAACGGCCCGCCATTTATTGCGTATTGGGCGAGCGACTCGGTCGCACAGCCGGATGATGCGGACGTCGAAGCATTCTTCCGTGCCAACGAGGAATCCATTCGCGCGGAACACGTTCGGCTGTTTCGGGACATGGCCCTGCGCAGCACGGACAGCAAACCATCGCGCCGCCTGACGCTCCCGACGCTATCAAGGCACACGCGGTTGCATGGGCCACGTATCGGGAGGCCCTAAGAAACGTCCCGGAGCAGGAGGGTTTTCCCGTTCAAGGTGACTTGGCCGGCTCCTCCCGATGAGACGCCGGCCGGCCAATGAAGGTTAAGTGGCGGTCGAGCGGAGATCGATCGGCATTGGGTCAACTTGGTGCAAATCGAAGATCGTCACTTCGTTGTAACCCTTGCGAAGCCATGGGGCGGGACAGAAGAGTCTAAACTGCGGACCAACGTTCCAGTAACGGCCAATGTTTCGACCGTTGACCCATACAACGCCCTTGATCCATTGGCGCATGTCGAGGAACGTGTCGCCTACTTCGTTGAGCATCATTGATGCCTTGAAGAACAAGCCGGGGCGACGTGGATCAGTGCAGATCGGTCGCAGTGCCGCGACATACTCGGGACTCATGGGAAGGCAGTATGTATGCCATCCACGGAGTTCCGTTCCATCGAGGTATGCGGCGTCTGTTATCCCTTTTCGATCAATCATGTCGTCACCATAGTTCACGCGCCCCATGGCTTCGACAAGCACGTCGAGCGTAGGCGATCCGCTCGCGATAGGCAGCCGGTCCTCATTCGTCACAACGCGCAACGCTTCCGCCAAGTAACGAGGCATTTTCGCTCGACTGACTCCGCCGATATACGATCCGTCGGCGAAGACCGTTGCGTAATCGTGCACGTCGCGGAGTGTCAGTGCGCCGCTGATGCCCGGCATGTCGGCCTTGCGATACAGGATGAAGCCCGACGCCTGGCGGTGGTGCTCCATCGACTTGAGCGGTGCGTCATCGCCCGCGACGATCGGCGACGGCAGGTTGTCCCATACCGACGAATGCAGATACGGACGCAGCGCGTAGTCGCCGGACAGATCAAGTGCTGGTGGAGCGGCCGGCACATCGGGGAGCAGTGTATCGAGACGTGCCTGAATTATGGTCCTGTATTTCGAGAAACTCTCGGTGGCTCGTCCTTGCTCGTCGATCGGCGCGTTGTAGTCGTAGCTGGTGATGTCCGGTTGATACTCACCGGTTTTTGAGTCGAGGTTTGCGCCGGCGGAATAGCCGAAGTTCGTGCCGCCGTGGATCACGTAGATGCTGAACGAGATGCCATAGCGCATGAAGTCCGTGAGCTCGCGCGAGATGTCGGACTTTGCGCCTTGGAATTCGCGGTCACCCCAATGCGTAAAGAAGCCGGGGTAGAGTTCGCCGCCCATGACGGTCGACCCGGGAAACGTTTCGCAGATTTTTGCGACATCGTGTGCCTTCGGCCCACTGAGTGCGATTGCGCAGCCTTCAAGCGCTGTCCGGCTTTCCTGGAGTTGCTTAACCCCATCGTCGGTAAAGAATGGGCCGGGTATCCCGCCCTGCACCCATGCGTCGCGGATTTCTTCAAGATACGCGACGTCGTTGCCGTACGTCGCATACTCGTTTTCGATTTGAAGCATGAGGATTGGGCCGCCGTTTTCCGACATCAACGGTTTGATGCGCGGCACCAACTCGGCGATATATCGCTTCGCCGCGTCCATGTATCGTCGATCGCGCTGCGAACTGACGCGCAATTGGATGTCGTCGTGCGCAAGCAGATACGCCGGTAAGCCACCCAAATCCCATTCGCCGCAGATATACGGGCCTGGGCGCAGCAATACCCACATGCCTTCATCCTGGCAGAGGCGAATGAACGCCTCGACGTCTTGCTCGTCAGTGTCGAACTCGAATGTGCCTTCGCTCGTTTCGTGAAAATTCCACATGACGTAGACGGCGATGGTGTTCATCCCCATAGCCTTCGCCATTTGAATACGGTGACGCCAGTAGTCGCGCGGGATGCGCGGCGGATGCATTTCACCACTGCGAATCTGATATGGCTTACCGTCGAGCAAGAACGTGATGCCGTCTTCCCCGAAAGCAAATGTGTGCTTGTCACCGTCGTTTGGCGTAGGGCCAACGGCAATTGATCGCGGCTGAAACCGCTTGGCAGCAAGATCGCGGCTGCACGCGCCGAGCAGCGGCGTGAGCGCCGCTGCGAGGATGAATTCTCGCCTTTTCACTTCGTTTTATCGAAACTGATGGTCCCCGGACGCGGCCTCGCGCGTCGCCTGCCCTGGTTGGTATGGAAAATTTGCCGACTTGCGAGCGGCCTGTAGAAAATTCGTCTGAAGTATAGACGAATCGGGGACGGGAGCGCTTCGCGGACCGTACAGCTGGAGTGATAGACGGACGTCGACGGCGGTGGAGGCAGCGCCAGGCTGAGGCGCTCGCGCGCGGGAGGCTCGGCCATCAGCGCGACATGGCAGATGGAGATTGGATTGCGCCCAAAAAGAAAAAAGGGGTTACGGAAAATTCCGTAACCCCTTTTTCGGATTTGGTGCGGCTGCAGGATTAACAATCCTTATCCAATCTATTGATTCAAAATGAAAATGGAATCGACGACTGGAATCTGAACCCCCAAACATACCCCCAATCGGTTGAACCCATGTGAATGAGGCCACGGAGCAAAAAATTTTGGCGTAAGTCGCCGATCGCCGGCCGCCCGAACAGAAAACTTCTGGAGATTTGGAGATATACGCTCAATTCACCCCGGAAGCCTTACTGGCCAAGGGTCCGACTATCTCCAAGTGTATCTCCAAAACACCCATTTACTTGGAGACAAAGTTGGAGATAGCCGGCAAATACGTCGCATGACGCCCGCCATGTCGAGAAGCACCCTGCGGTCTGGAACGCTGCGCGCAAAGAAACTCCCGTGCCGCAGCCCTCCCCCGACGCAACGGCAAAAGCTGGCCTTGTGTTCAATGGAAAGTGACTTTGGACGGTCAAAAATTGCACCGCGCCATTCGCCTGCGAAGCCTCCCGGCAACTTTGACAGGGTAGTTACCCTTATTCGGTGCGTGCTACAGTCCTCGCAAAATTTCAACAGAGGATTCGGCATGAGTTCTGCGTTCATTCGGGAAGGCGATACGACTTCGCACGGTGGCCGGGTGCTCGCCTGCACGTCTACCAACATCGTCTTCGGCAAGCCACTCGCGCTCGAAGGCGACATGGTGTCGTGTCCCAAGTGCAGCGGCGTCTACCCAATCATCGGCGTCCGCGTTCGCAGCATGACGTTTGGCGGCCGGGCCGTGGCGACCGAAGGCGACAAGACTGCATGCGGTGCGACGCTGATAGCATCGCAAGGCATGGCGACGCTAGAGCCGACCTCCGGCGCAGGCGGCTCGGTTGGCGCAGGCAAAAGTGTAGTCACGCAGACTACCGCGCAAGACGATGGCGCATATCGCGGCCGCTTCCAGCTCGTCGACGACAAGACACGCGCGCCGATCCCGAATCACCCATACACGGTCACGTCGGCGGACGGCCAAACGATTCAAGGCACGACGGACGCGAGCGGCCACACCGATTGGATCAGCAGTCACCAAGCGGCATCGCTGTCGTTCCATCAGCCCGGGAGCGATGCATGACCGGCCCCTACTCCCCAGGGTCGTCAACTGGGGGCTCGAGCACCGGTGGCCAGACAACGCAGGTTGGATTGAGCGCCTCCAAACTCTCTCCGAAGGATCGGAAAGTTCTGTGTCACACGTTCTGCGAGTGCCGTCGGATCGGCGTCGCGACGAAAGCCGGAACAATCCAGCGGCAGCGCTGCGTCGAAATGCGCCTCGGGCTACCCAATGAGGTGTCGAAGATGCAGACGGGCGTTCCAAC
>Ga0207678_10002005_pt1 | contig 18533 bp, 16 predicted proteins | sample KBSC63metaG_FD_184319 | JGI IMG/M metagenome (GOLD analysis project Ga0207678, IMG submission 184319) | Corn rhizosphere microbial communities from Kellogg Biological Station, Michigan, USA - KBS C6-3 metaG (SPAdes) (version 2) | ecosystem: Host-associated > Plants > Roots > Rhizosphere > Soil ...
TCTGATGCTGGTCCCGTCGCTGGCGCGCCTTTGCGCTGGCGGCGCGCCGGCGGACCCGCTCGCGGCCTGGGGCTTCTCGCCGCTCATGCTGGCGGCGGCCGCGGTCGCCGTTCACACGACCGCGATGCTGCTCGTCACCGGCGTGCTCGCGAGCGGCGTGTGCCGCGGCGTTCGCGCGCATCGTTGCGCCCAGCCGCGCGCGATCGAGCGCTGGGTCTGGACCGTGGCGCTGGCGGTCGCGGGCGCGGGGATCATGACGCTGCAGTAGTCGACGGCTCGGCGCTGCGACCGTCCACGGACGCGGCGGCCGCCGACTGCAGATCGGCGACGAGTCGCGCGAAAGCGCTCTCGACGCTGGACGGCTCGGTGCCCATCCCGGCTTCGGCCGCCAACGATTCATCCTCGCAAAGCCCGTCGAGGTTGCGGGACTCTCCTCGCGAGCGGCTGGCGTTCATCGCCGCGCGCGTCGCGATCAGGCGATTCGATTCGGCGATCACGGCCTGCCGCGTCTCCGGAGTCATGTAGTAGCGAAGCATCGACATCGGTTTTGGAGTGACAACAGAGCGACGCTACCGAGATGCACCGGCGCGCTGAGTCCGCCCGGGCCGACAGCCCATGTCGGACAGAAGCGCGTCGTGCGACATGACGGGCCGGGGACGCGAAGTTCTTCACGGATTCGAACGCCGTGAGCGTTTCCACTGCGGCGCGATTTCGGGAACGCGGCGCATCCGCATTGCATCGAATCGCTGACAGCCAGACAGGCCGCGCGCCCGGCGTCACGCACTGACCCGGCGGCTCGCGGAGGATCGACTCTCACCGAAAGGAAACGATCATGCGGGACACATCCTCCCGCGGGCGGAGCGTTGCCCGCAATGGCCGAGATCCTTCTCGTCGCCGCTCCCTGACGTCCGACCTCATCGCCTGGGTTGCTGTTCTCGCCGCGACCGCCTGCACCGTCGTCGCCTGCGGCGGCAGCGACGACGACGACACGGCCGCCGAGCAGGCCGCCCTCGTCGCTCGAGGCCAGCAGATCTTCCGCTTCGACACCTTCGGCGACGAGGCGCAGTGGACCGACACGCTGCGCATGCACGAAGTCATCAGCGCCGCGGTCGATCCCACCACGGCCCTCTCGGTCGGCCTGAAGGTCGATGCCGATGCACTGCCCGCAACCGTCGTGCAGGGGATTCAGGACGGCAGCGTCGACCTGCACAGCCCGGCGACGACCGTCGCGCTGCTCAAGCTCGATGCCGTCGTCGGTCTCAAGGGGACGGTCGAAGCGGTGGGCGGGCACGACGTGCTCACGCACGTCGGCGTCACCTGCGCGCTCTGCCACTCGACCGTCGACAACTCGTTCGCGCCTGGCATCGGCAAGCGGCTCGACGGCTGGCCCAATCGCGACCTGAATCCCGGTGCCATCCTGGCGCTGTCGCCGGCATTCGACGCCGCCGCGAAGGCTCAGCTCAACGCATGGGGTCCGGGCAAGTACGACCCACGCCGCAACATTGACGGCCTGAACAAGCCGGCCGTCATCCCACCGGCGTACGGCCTCGCGGGCGTGAATAGCGTCACCGTCACGGGTGACGGCAGCGAGCTCGCGTACTGGAATCGCTACGTCGCCGTGACGCAGATGGGCGGCCTCGGCACCTTCGTCGAGCCGCGCCTCGGCCTGAGCATCACCCACGGCAACGTCGATCTCGTCTCGAGCAAGCTGCCCGCGCTGCAGGCGTATCAGCTCTCGATCGGCGCGCCGCCGCCGCCGGCAGGCAGCTTCGATCCCGTGGCCGCGGCGCGCGGCCAGCAGGTGTTCGCCGGCGCGGGTGGTTGCGCCGGCTGCCACAGCGGTGCGCTGTTCACCGACGCCAACAGCACGCTGCATCCGCCGGCCGACTCGATGGCCGAGCCCGAGTCACCGAGCTATGCGGCGCGATCGGCGACCAAGCGCTATCGCACGACGCCGCTGCGAGGCGTCTGGCAGCACGCACCGTACTTCCACGACGGCTCGGCGGCGACGCTGGAGCAGGTCGTCGCGACCTACAACGCGCGCCGCGCGCTCGGGCTCACGGCGCAGCAGTCGGCGGACCTCGTGCAGTATCTGAAGTCGCTCTGACCGGTTACTCCTCGCGGCCAAGGCGCCCTTCGACTCGGGTGCGTCAGGGGGCAGAACTTTGTCCGTGCGCTGCAACACCGACAAGGGAATGGTGAGGCCGAGTCATGATTCCCCGTGTCGAGGCGGATGGTATCGAGGGAAGAGGGCCGCTGGCGACCACCTGGCAGTCGTTGCCGTCGCTGACCCTGGCCGGCGCCGAAGTCGATTCATCGTGCAGCGCTATGCTGCCGGCCACCGGCCGCGGACGCCATGCAGCAGCCCCAGATCTTCATCAGCTACCGCCGCGACGATGCCGCCGGCTATGCCCGCGCGATCAACGACGAGCTGGTCCGTTGCTTCGGCGCCGATCGTGTCTTCATCGACGTCGACGACATCACCGCCGGGCAGCCGTTCAGCGAGATCATCCAGCGCTCGGTCGGCGACTCGGCGGTCTTGCTGGCGCTGATCGGCAAGCGCTGGCGCGGCGATCGCGACGGCGCCGCGCCGCGCCTCTTCGAGGCCGGCGACTTCGTGCGCCAGGAGGTCGCCGCCGGCCTGGCCAAGGGCCTGCGCGTCATCCCGGTGCTGCTCGACGGCGTGGCCATGCCCGAGCCGGCGCAGCTGCCGCCCGACCTCGGCGCCTTGGCGGGACGCAACGCGCTCGAGCTCGACAACACGCGCTTCGCGGCCGACATGGAGCGCCTGGTGCGCGAGGTTCGCGGCGCGCTCGGCGAAGAAGCGCCGGCGATGGCGCGCGCGGCGTCGCCCACGCGGTGGTGGATCGGCGCCGCCGTGGTGCTGGCCACGGCAGCGATCGGCGCCCTCTGGCAGTCGCAGCGATCGCCCGCGCCGGCGCACCGGTCGCCGGCGCAGGTCGAGCGTGCGCCCGCGGCGGCGACGCGCGCGCCGGTCAACGGCGAATGGCAGGCCGACGTCACCTACGACTGGGACAACGCCCGCTTCAGCGAGCGTTTCAGGTTCTCCGGCGAAGCCGACGAGCTGCACGGCAGCGCTTCGTTCCTCGGCGTCGCGCGCGGCGTGCTCGAGGGCCGCCTCGATGCCGCGGGCGTCGGCTTCGTCACCCGCACGAGCGAAACGAGCGGGAGCGGCGACAGCGGCGCGGCGGTGGTGCATCGCTACCGCGGCCGGCTCGCGGGCGACGAGATTCGCTTCGTCATGCAGACCGAGGGCGGCAGCTCGGCGCACGTGCCGATCGAGTTCGTCGCGCGTCGGGTGACTCCGGCCGCGCCGGCGAGTCGCTAGGCGGAGTCCTGCGCGCGGCCGGTCGGCACGGCGCGCGCTTCAGCCCGGCGGGCGCGCACTTCATCGCGATGCGCTGGGCGGGCAGACCCTCGGCGCCTAGATTCGCATCGTCCGTTCCCAAGGAGACACGCGATGGGCCTCACCGACGACCTCGAACGCCTCGCCGCGCTGCACCGCAGCGGCGCCCTCACCGACGCCGAGTTCGCGAGCGCGAAGGAGCGTGCGCTCCGCGCCAGGCCGCCGGGCGCCGATGGACTCGTCGATGGCTTGCACGCGCTTCGCCGCAGCCGCGGCGACCGCTGGCTCGGCGGCGTGTGCGGCGGTCTGGCGCCCGCGACCGGACTGCCCTCGTGGCTGTGGCGCCTGATCTTCGTGGCGCTCGCGGCGTGCGGCGGCACCGGCCTGATCGCCTACGTGCTGCTCTGGATCGTGCTGCCGCAGGAGGACGCCCCTCTCGACCTCGGCACCGGCCCGTTGCGCTCGACCTGAGCCGCGGCGGGCGACGGCAACGACGCTACACGGCGGCGATGAACACGGCGAAGCCGACGCCCGCCGTCAGCAGGGCGACACTGAGGAGAAGGCGCGACAGGAAGCTCGGGCCTTCGTCGCGGTCGTGGAAGGCGGATTCGGAAAAACGGCTCATGGGCCGACGATAAAGGCGCATCGGGCGCGCCGAAAGAGGCCGCCGCAAGAATGCGGGCAAGGTGGGACATGCTGCACGCGCCGCGCCCCCTCGGTCGTCGGCGAGCGGCCGCGTCAACGCCGCCGCGCCGCCCCGATCGCGGCGATCACCGGAACGCGACCCACAGCAAGGAAGCACCGGAGACGGCCATCAGGCCGTCGATCAGGGACCGATAGGCCGACGCGCTGAGCCGCAGCACGACGACGCGACCCGCGAACGATCCGGCCATCAGCGTGGCCCCGACGGCGAGCCCGTGCAGGAACAGCTCGAGCGGCAGCGCACCGAACGCGCGGAACGTCGCGACCTTTGCGGCATACATGCCCAGCGAGCTCGCCGCTTCGGTTCCCAGGAACGCACCTCGCTCCAGGCCGTAGAAGGTGAAGAGCGGCACCGTGAGCGGTCCGGTCGAGACCACCACGCCGGTGAGAACGCCCAGTGGCGCGCCGAGCAGCATCAGGTGCGTGCGGGACAGCCGGAAGTCGCGCCGCGCCAGCCAGCGCCGCGCCGGAATCAGGGCGAGGAAGAAGACGCCCAGCGCCGTCTCGGCCAGCCCGGGCGGAATGACGAGCAGCAGCCGCGCGCCCAGCATCGCGCCGGGCACGGCAGTGGCGCAGTAGGCAGCGCACGCGCGCCAGTCGATCTCGCCGCGCCACGCGAGCACGCGGCCCAGGTTGCCCGTGATCGCCGCCACCGCCATGATCGGCACGGCCTGGCGCGGCCCGAACATGACGACCAGGAAGGGCATCAGCACCAGCGAGGAGCCGGTCCCGACGATGCCGCCGAGGGTGCCTGCGAAAAGGCCCGCGACGAGGACCACGACGTAGTCCATCGCCCCGATCGTTCAGGGTTCCCGGCCGGAACGCTGCAGCTCGCGCCGCAGCGCCGGGAACACCTTGCCGACCTTGCCGAGAACGTACTCGCCGTAGCTGCCTTCGAAGGCGTGCACGCTCGCGCCGTCCCAGCGCGTCGCGTGGTCGTCGGTGGCGGCGCTGCGGATCGGCTCGATGCGGGCGTCGAAGTCGGGGTCGAAGAAGAGCGGGAACGAGAGCCGGTCGCGGCCGCTGGTGTTGAGGCGAACGCGATGCGGCGTGCTCCGGTACAGGCCGCCGGTCATGCGGTCGAGCATGTCGCCGATGTTGCAGACGAACGATTGCGGCACCGGCGGCGCCTCGATCCAGCCCTGCGCGGTGTGCACCTGCAGGCCGCCGACGCTGTCCTGGCGAAGCAGCGTGAGGAGGCCATAGTCGGTGTGCTCGCCGACGCCGTCGCGCACGTCGAGCCCGGCCGGGATCGGCCGGCTCGGGTAGCTGAAGATGCGAAAGAGGATCAGCGGGTCGGCGGTGTAGCGGCGCGCGAAGTAGTCGGGCGGCAGGCCGAGCGAGCGCGCGATGGCCTGCATGACGCGATGTCCGAGCGCGGTGACCTCGGCCATCCACGCGAGGATCGTCTGCCGCAGCCCGGGCAGCACGTCGTCGCCGGGGATCAGGTTGCGGCCATGCAGCGGCACGCCCGCCGCGACGCGCGGATGCGCCTCGCCGAGCTCGGTGCCCAGGTACAGGCCTTCCTTCCAGTCCGGCCGGCCCGAGGTCAGCTCGCCGCCGAGCGGAAACCAGCCGCGCCAGGCACGACCCCCGAGCGGCATCGCGTAGCGCGCCTTGGTCTCTTCGGGAAGCGCGAAGAAGCGGCGGCTCAGGCCTTCGAGGCGAACGCCGAGCGACTCGTCGATGCCGTGGCCGACGACGTAGAAGAACCCGTGCGCGCGGCACGCTTCGCCGATGGCGAGCGCGACCTCGTCGGGCGCGCCGCGCAGATCGATCAGCGGCAGGTGGTCCATCGGCGTCGATGGTAGATCGCTCGCCTGGCGGACCGGACAGGTCTCTACGATCGGCCACCGCTTGCGCAGGAGCCGGCGACTTCGCTTTCGGCGTCTGCTTCCGGGAGCGCGGCGCCGGAGCCATTGCGATCGCCCCGAACTCGACCATGAACAAGCCGCTGACGCGCTCCGAAGTCGCGATCGAGACCACGTGGGATCTCGCCGACCTGTTCGCCACGCGCGACGAATGGCTCGCCGAGCTGGCGGCCGTCGAGCGCTCGGTGGAGAGCGTCGTCGCCTACCAGGGCCGGCTCGCCGCCGGCCCCGGCGTGCTGCTGGCGTGCCTCGATGCGCGCGACGCCTTGCTCGCCCGCATGGAGCGGGTCGGCGCCTTCGCCGGGCTGCGCGAGGCCGAGGACGGCGGCAATGCCGCCCACCAGGCTGACCTGTCCAACGCGGCCGCGGCCGGCGCACGGGTGCAGGCGGCCCTGAAGTTCGTCGACGGCGAGATCCTGGCCCTGCCCGAAGGGACGATCACCGCCTACCTGCGCGACGAGCCGGCGCTGAGCGTCTATCGGCCGACCCTCGACGACCTGGCGGCACTGAAGCCCCACCTGCTCTCGCCCGAGACCGAGCGCGTGCTGGCGAGCCTCGGCGAAGTGCTCGACGCGCCGTACACGATCTACAGCCGGGCGAAGACCGGTGACATGCAGTTCGCGCCGTTCATCGATGCGGCCGGCGCTACGCATCCGAATTCGTTCAACCTCTACCAGTCGGAATACGAAAGCGCCGCCGACCCGAGCGTGCGACGCGGCGCCTGGGCGTCGTTCTGCGCCGGCCTCGTGCCGTACCAGCACACGATGGGCGGCACCTTCGCCACCGAGGTCGCCAAGAACATCGTGCTCGCCAGGGCACGCGGCCACGACAGCACCGAGCGCTTCCTGCTTCACGCGCACAAGATTTCCTTCGAGCTCTACAGCAACGTGCTCGACACCCTGCAGGCGGAGCTGGCGCCGCACATGCGCCGCTACGCCCGCCTGCGCCGCCGCGTTCTCGGGCTCGACAAGCTGCTGTACTGCGACATCAAGGCGCCGCTCGATCCCGGCTATGCGCCGGCGATGAAGTTCGAGGAGGCCGGGGCGCTGCTCGAGGACGCGCTCGCGCCCCTCGGCGCCGAGTACGGCGAGCTCGTGCGAAGCGCGTTCCGGCGCCGCTGGATCGACCGCGCCGGCAACGTCGGCAAGGCATCGGGTGCGTTCTGCGCCACGCCCTACGGCGTTCATTCGTTCATCCTGCTGACGTGGACCGATTCGATGCGCGACGCGTTCACCCTCGCCCACGAGCTGGGCCACGCGGGGCACTTCATGCTCGCGGGGCAGCACCAGCGGCGCGCCAACACCGATCCGGCGATGCCGTTCGTCGAGGCGCCGTCGATCATGAACGAGGTGTTGCTGGCGCGTCATCTCCTGGCCCGGACCGCCGATCCGCGCATGCGCCGCTGGGTGCTGACGCAGGTGCTCGGCACCTATCACCACAACTTCGTCACCCACCTGCTCGAGGCCGAGCTGCAGCGTCAGGTCTACCGGCTCGCCGAAGCCGGGCAGGCGGTCACCGCGTCGCTCCTGAACGAGAGGAAGCGCGCCATCCTCGAGGGCTTCTGGGCCGACGCGGTCGAGATCGACGACGGCGCGGCGATGACCTGGATGCGCCAGCCGCACTACTACATGGGCCTCTACCCCTACACCTATTCGGTCGGGCTGGTCGCCGCGACCGCGCTCGCCGAGAAGTCGAGCCGCGACGGGCCCGCGGTGTTTTCGCAGTGGCTCGACGTGCTGCGCGCCGGCAGCACGCTGCCGCCGCTCGAGCTGATGCGCCGGGTCGGCATCGACCTGTCTTCGCCGCAGCCGATCCGGGATGCGGTCGCCTATGTCGGTCGGCTGATCGATGAGCTGGAGGCCGGCTTGGCGAGCGCGGCACAGGCGCCAGGCCCAGCGGGGACTGCGCATGCGTGACGAGACTCCCCTCGACCTGGCCATCATCGGCGGCGGCCTCGCCGGGCTCATCCACCTGCACTACGCGCGGCGCGCGGGTCTGCGCGCCCTGGTGCTCGAGCGAGAGAGCGGTGTCGGCGGCCTCTGGCGACGGCTGCCGGCGTGGCAGGACCTTCAGGTCAGCCTGGCCGACTTCGCCGTCGGCGACCTCGCGCTGGCCGGCCCGCTGCAGGCGCAGGTCCTCGCCTACGTCGAGTCGTGGGTCGAGCGATTCGCGCTCGCCGACGGCATCCGCGTCGACAGCCCGGTCCGTCGGGCGCGCCACACGGGGTCGTGCTGGGAGCTCGACACGCCCGCAGGGACCGTGCGCGCACGCCATCTGGTGGCGGCGACCGGCGCGCACAACAAGGCGATGATTCCCGCCGTGGCGCGGCGCGACAGCACCGTGCGCGAGTTTCATTCCAGCGCCCTGCGCGATCCCGCGACCTTGAAGGATCGTCATGTGGTGGTGGTCGGCGGCGGCGCTTCCGCCTTCGACCTGCTCGACCTGAGCCTCGCGCAGGGAGCGCGGCGGATCGCCTGGGTCTATCGCGACGTGCGCTGGTTCTCGCCGACACGCAAGCCGAAAGCGATCGCCGGGACGACGCGTCCTTTCGCCAGGCTGCAGGCGGAAGGGCTCAGCGCGGCGGAGCAGAGCGCGGCGATCGGCGCCGGCCTGGCCGACCGCTACGCCAAGTTCGGCCTCCAGGCGATCGAGCCGGCCCGGCCGCTCGACGTGCGCCGCGACCAGCTCATTCCCGGCCGCGCCCGCATGCTGGCCGACTTCGCTGCGCTCGAGCGGTATCCGGGAACGACCGTCGAGTCGATCACCGGCGGCGAGGTCACGCTCGCCGACGGCACCCGGCTGACGCCGGACATCGTCCTGTGGGGCACGGGGTACGAGACCGACCTCTCGTACTTCGAGGACGCGCGCATCGCATCGATCCGCAACGTCGGCGAGCTGGGCGCGCGGTGCGTCTGCCAGTTCCGCAGCCTGGATGCGCCGGATCTCTACTTTCCGGGCGTCGGCCTCGACGGCAACGGGATCCTGTCGTGGTCGTACGCGGTGGTGGCGCGCTCGATCATGTCGCACATCCGCGGAACGGCGCGGCTCGACATGGAGCCGCACCCGCGCCTCAACCATCTCGAGATCGCCTGCCACGTCGGCGAGCGCGATCCGGGCAGCCACGGCGAGGGGCCGGTCTGGGACTTCTATCGCGACCTGGCGCTGCGCGTCCCGGATGACGAGCCCTATCCGATGCCTTGACCCGGGGCCGGGTGGCAGAAGGTGCCCCGACGCCCACGCGATGACGCGGGCCAGCCGATCCGGTGTCTCTCGCGAGCCGCCAGGCAGGGTCGCGCACCTGCCTAAGATGCGGAAGATGAGCTCGGCGATCCGTCGCAGCGCGGCCTTCCTGGTCGCCATGGTGCTGTGCACGGTCGCAGGCGCGCAGACGGCCGAGCCGCGGCCGGCCGCGCCGGAAGTGACGTTGAAGAACCTGCGCGCGCTCTCGGAGCAGATGCCCAAGTCGGCAGACAGCGAGGACGAGGTGGGGTCCATCGGCAGCCTCACCAACGACATCGTGGCGCAGGCAGAACGCTTCGTGGCCGCGCGCACCGCCCAATTGGCCGACCTCAACGCCCGCTTGGGCGAACTGGGACCGGCACCGACGGCCGGTGGCAACCCCGAAAGCCCCGATGTCACGCGGCAGCGCGCTGCCCTGGAGAAAGAACGCAACGCTCTCGACGCCGAGATCCGGCTGGCCCGCCTGACGTCGGTCAATGCGCAGCAGCGCCGAGCCGAAGCGCTGGCACAGCGGCGGGCGGTGTTCGAGGCGGAGCTTCTCAAGCGCTCCGACTCGCCCCTGCGCAGCGCCTTCTGGGATCAGGCGAGCGCGCAATGGCGGAACGACCAAGCCCTCTTGCGCACCCTGGCCGACGAGGTCGAGTCGGGGGTGGCCACCGCGTTGGGCGGCGCGGCCCTGGCCAAGCTTGTGATCGGCACCCTGGTCGTGCTGGCGATCGTGGCTGTCGGCGTCAGGCTGGCGGAGAGCGGCCTGGCCCGGCTGGTGGCGCGCACCGTTCCGGTCGGGCGGCTGCGGCGCTCGTTGCTGGCACTCTTGACCGTCCTGGCCTACGTCCTGATCGCCGGGCTCGCGTTCTCCCTGGTCTGGGACTGGTTGGAAGATGCCGGCCAGTGGGGAACGAAAAGCACGCGCCTGGGCGAGTCGGCGGTGGGCTTCGGCATGTTCCTGGCCTTCGTGCTGGGGTTGGGCCGATCGCTGCTCGCCAACGGCCGCAGCACCTGGCGGCTGCCGCCGATCGCCGACGACCTGGCGCTGGAGCTGGCGCCGCTGCCCTGGCTGTTTGCTTTCGTGGCCCTCGTGGCCTGGTTGCCGATCACGCTGACCGACGTGCTCGAGACTCAGCTCAACGGCGTGATCAACAACCTCGCGCCCGCCGTCGCCTTTGCCGCGGCCTGCGTCATCGGTTCGTACCTCCTCCGGCATCCGACCCGGGAGCCGTCCCGCGAAGCGCCCTCGCAGGATGCCGCCAAGCGGCCGGACCTCGCCGTCAAGCGACCATTGAGGCTCGGGCTGGTGATCGGCCTGACGGTGGGTCTGGTGGTGACCCTGCTGGTGCTGGTGGCCTTGGGCTATCTGGCGCTGGCGCGAGTGATCGCGGGGCAGGCCACCTGGGCCGGCATCGTCCTGGCGTCGGCCTACCTGCTCTTCAAGTTCGTCGACGACGCGTGGGCGGCGCTGCTGTCCTCGCGCAGCAGCTTCAGCCAACGGCTGCAAAAGGGCCTTGGCGTGGCGCCCCGGCTGTTGGACCAGGCGGCCGTGGTGCTGTCGGCCCTGAGCCGGATCCTGATCTTCTTCTACATGGTGATCGCCTTTGTCGCGCCGCTCGGCAGCAGCCCAGGGCAGTTGCTCCAGCGCAGCGGCAGGTACGGCTCGGGCCTGAAGGTCGGCGAGTTCGACCTGTTGCCAGGCGCCATCTTCAGCTTCCTCGCGGTGCTGGCGGTGGGCTTCGTCGTGCTGCGACTCTTCAAGCGCTGGCTGAAGGACAGCTACCTGCCCCACACCAACCTCGAGGCCGGGATGCGGGGTTCCCTCACCACCTTGCTGGGCTACGTGGGCGGCATCGTGGTGATCACCGTCGCGCTCTCCGCCCTGGGCATCAGCGTCAACCGCATCGCGTGGATCGCGAGCGCGCTGTCGGTGGGCATCGGCTTCGGGTTGCAGGCCATCGTGCAGAACTTCATCTCGGGCCTGATCCTCCTGGCCGAGCGCCCGGTGAAGGTGGGCGACTGGGTGGTGCTCGGCGCCGCCGAGGGCGATGTCCGGCGCATCAACGTGCGCGCCACGGAGATCCAGCTCGGCGACCGATCCACCCTGATCGTGCCGAACTCGGAATTCATCACCAAGACGGTTCGCAACATGACCCTGCGCAATGCCGAGGGCCGAGTGCTGATCCGGCTGCCGATGCCGCTCAGCACCGACGCGCGGCAGGTGCGCGACCTCATGCTCGGCGTCCTCCTCGAGCACCCGACGGTGCTGGCCGAGCCCGCGCCGGGCGTGACCCTCGACGGCATCGACAACGGACTGTTGATCTTCCAGGCGATCGCCTACGTGCCGGGCCCGCGCCTGGCGGCCGGGGTCCGCAGCGAACTGCTGTTCACCATCCTCGAGCGGCTGCAGGCGGCGGCGGTGCCGATGGCCGTTTCGACGGCTGCGCCCGTTGCGGGCGCGATGGGGCCGAGCCTGGCGCCGGCCGCGCCGACAGCGCCGACGCCGGCGCCGCTGCCGGGCACCGCCAGCGATTGAAATTGCGTTCTCCGCGCCTGCCGCAGTAGGATGAACGCGCCCGGCGCGCAGCCGACGGCTGAGCAGGGCGGATCGATCGTCACCCGCCAGGAGGCCCGGTCATGTCGATGCTTTCGACGCTTCGTGCGCTGTTCGTCCCCGCGCTCCGCATCGCCGGCGCGGCCGCAGCGGGTCCGGCTTTCCGCGCCGAGCTCGACGGCCGCAACTTCGACGGCATCGTCCTCAGGTGCGGCGAGACGTCGGGCGATGCCGACACGCTGAGCTTCAAGGACGGCCGCTTCCGGTCGACCGCGTGCGACCGCTACGGCTATGGCGACGGCGCCTATACGGCGACGCGGTCGGGCGAGACGATCGCCTTCGAAGCCGAGACCGAGAGCCCCCAGTACGGCAAGCTGCTCTGGAAAGGCGAGGTGCGCGGACCCCGCCTCGACGGCACCCTGACGATGGTCCGCGACGGCCAGGCCACGGGCGAGAAATGGATCCTCGCCGGGGAAAAGCGCTGAGCGGTCGCGCCCTTCGGCGAGCGAGGCGGACATGTCGACACCGATCCCCGGAACCCCCGAGCCCGCGTACCACGAGGGCATGCGGCGATTGCAGGACCGCTGCGACACCCGTCGGCTGGCGGACCGGCTCGACGAGAAGCTCTCGCGCTGCGTCTTCACGGCCGACGACCGGGCGTTCATCGAAAGCCGCCCGCTCTTCTTCCTCGCGACGGCCGATGCCTCCGGACATCCCGACTGTTCCTACAAGGGCGGCGCGCCCGGTTTCGTCCGGGTGACGGCCGACGCCGAGCTGGCGTTTCCGAGCTACGACGGCAACGGCATGTTCCGCAGCCTCGGCAACGTCCTCGTCAACCCGGCGGTGGCCTTGCTGTTCATCGACTTCGAGCGGCCCAACCGACTGCGCGTCAACGGCACCGCCCGTGTCGTGGAAGGCGATCCGCTGCTTGCATCGCATCCCGGCGCGCAGTTCATCGTGCGCGTGCAGGCGGCGCGAATCTTTCCGAATTGCCCGCGCTACATCCATCGCATGACGAGCGCCGAGCCCTCGCCCTACGTGCCGCGCGCCGGCTACACGCCGCCGATACCGAAGTGGAAGCGCTTCGACGACTTCGCCGACGTGCTGGCGCGCGACGACCCGGCGCGCAAGACGCCCGGCTGACGGCTACGATGCGGTTCCGGTCGGGGGCCGGGCGTCGACGCCGCGCGCCTCGGCGCCGGCCTTGTAGGCGCTGCGCTCGATGATCGTCGCGAAGGTGCCCAGGACCGCCGCGTCGTACTTGCGATCCTGCCCTTCGTAGAGGATGCGCATGATTTCGTCGTGCGGACGCGGGCGGTGATACGGCCGCACCGCGGCGATCGCGTCGTAGCAGTCGGCGACGGAAACGATCCTGGAGAGGAGCGGAATCGACCCGTTCGTCAGGCCGTCGGGGTAGCCCGATCCGTCGATGGCTTCGTGGTGATGCAGGACGACCGTGGCGACCTTCGCGATCCGTTCGCCGCCGATCGACGCGAGGATGTCGTGGCCGCGACGCGGATGGGTTCGCATGACGCGCAGCTCTTCGTCGTCGAGGCGACCGGGCTTGAGCAGCACGCGGTCGGGGATTCCGATCTTGCCGACGTCGTGCAGTTCGGCCGCGAGCTTGAGGGTCTCCAGGTCGTCCGCCGACAGTCCGCACGCCCGTCCGGTCTCGAGCGCAAGGCAGCAGGTGCGGCCGGAGTGCTCGGAGGTGTTCTCGTCGCGCTCGCGAAGCGCGCGGTTGACCGCGGCAGTTGCTCGGGCGAGGTCGTCCATGGGGGCGCGAATGTCGCACGCGCTCGGGTCCGGCGCAACCCCGCGGATGCCGCCCCGTGGCCGCCGCTCAGTCCAGCGGAGAAAAGTTGGTCGGCAAGGCGAGCTGGTCGTGCCCGGCGTTGGCATCGATCCACGCTCTCGCCACGGTGACGACGCGCTCTCCCGCCTCTTCCGGGGTGAGAAAGACCTCGAGGTCGATGAACCGCTGCGAGCGCGTTCGCGTGCCTTCGAGCGCCATGATCGCGACCCGGGCGCGGTAGCGGCCGTTCTCCATCAGCGTGGAAACGTCGGCGAACGTGTACCCCTTGTAGATTCCCCTGGCGCTCAACCCGGATCTCCCCTGCGAACCGCAAGCGGATTTTTCATCGGCGCGCGCGCGCCCGGCGCGCCGCGCGGCGGGCAAAGGCCGCGATTCGGTATCTCTGCACACGGCCTCGGGGCGCGCCGACCACGCCGACGCACGCCTTCGCTTCAAAATGCGTCCCGGCCGACGAAGGAGCGACGTGCCCGACCCCCTCCGATGACGCTCTCGGCACCCCCCGCGCCCGCGGCGCCGGCCGGCCGCGACGACTCGCGCCTGCTGCCGGCCGGAACTCGCCTCGACGAGTTCGAGATCCTTCGGCCGCTCGGCATCGGCGGCTTCGGGATCGTCTACCTCGCGCTCGATCACTCGCTCCTGCGCCAGGTCGCGCTCAAGGAGTTCATGCCCGGCGAGCTCGCCGTGCGCGGCGCGGACGGCATCGTCGCACCGCGCTCGCCCGACCGCGCCGAGCAGTTCGAGCGCTTGCTGGAGTCGTTCTTCAACGAGGCGCGCCTGCTGGCTCCCTTCAACCATCCCGCGCTGGTCCGCGTGCACCGGTTCTGGAAGGCCAACGGCACGGCCTACATGGCGATGCAGTACTGCCCCGGCAGGACGCTGATGCAGGCGCGCGGCGCGATGACCGCCCCGCCCGACGAGGCGTGGCTGCGCGCCGTCGTCGAGCCGATCCTCGACGCGCTCGAGCGGCTGCACCGCGCCGGCGTGTTCCACCGCGACATCTCGCCCGACAACATCCTGCTGCTGCCCAACGGCCGGCCGATCCTGCTCGACTTCGGCTCGGCGCGTCGTGTCGCCGGCGCAGGGACGAAGTCGCTGACCGCCGTGCTGAAGCCCAACTTCGCCCCGGTCGAGCAGTACGGCGACTCGGCCGGCATGGCGCAAGGCCCGTGGACCGATCTCTATGCGCTCGGCGCGACGGTTCAGTTCATGCTCACGGGCGAGGTGCCGACGCCGGCGGTGATGCGCGTCGTCAACGATCAGCGCACGCCGCTCGCGGCCGCAGGCGGTTCGGCATTTCCGGGCGTGGGAGCGAGGTTCCTCGCTGCCGTCGACTGGACCGCGGCGGTCGCGCCGACGGATCGCCCGCAAAGCGTCCAGGCGCTGCGCCAGGCCTTCGGCTACGAGGCGCCGCCCGTGCCAGCGCCGGCCGCCGCGCGGCGCGCGAATCGGCCCGGGAAGCGCGCGCTCGCGGCGCTGGCGCTGGCCGCCTTCGGCGCGCTGGGCATCGGCGCCTGGTCGCTCGTCGCGAAGACATCGATGTTCGCTGCGCCTGCGCCGCCGCAGGCGAGCGTGGCGATGCCGACGTCGCGGGTCGCGCCGGTGCCGATGGCCGTGGCCGCGTCTGTGCCGCAGACCGTTCACGCCACGCCGGCGCCGGCGCCCGTCGCCGCGGCGGCGACGCAAGTGATGCCGATCGCGGCGAAGCCCGACCCGCTGCCCTCGGCCGCGCCACGGCCGGGACCGCCGAAGCGACCGCCCGCTGGCGCGAAGTCGGCGGCGCCGGCGGCGCCGACGCCACCCGGTACCGAAGTCAACGCAGGAGCGAGCCCCGCGGAGGCCTGCGCCGGCCGCAACTTCATTTCACGCGCGTTCTGCATCAGCCGGCAATGCCAGGCCGCGGTCTGGCGAATGCGCCCCGAGTGCGTCGAAGCGCGAAGGTCGGAGGAGCAGCGGCAGCGCCGGACCGATCGCTGAGCCACCCGCGGAATCCACGGCAGTGAGATCATGGTTGTCTCGGGACACCAGGAGACACCATGCAGTCCTTCCGCTCCCTCGCCGTCGCCGTCGGCGCGTCGCTTCTTCTGGGCGTCGCCGCGCCGGCCACGGCGCAGACCAAGCCGGCACGCATCGAAGCTGCCGGCGCGCCGATCCGATCCGTGCTCTGGGTCGGCAACAGCTTCTTCTATTACAACAACAGCATGCACGGCCACTACAACGAGCTGGCCAACGGCGCCGATCCCGGCGGCAAGTACCGCGGCACCTCGGTGACGATCAGCGGCTCGGGCCTCGACTGGCACGACGTCGCGAGCTACCTGCAGCCCGACGGCATCGGCAAGTACTCGTTCGTGCCCGGCAACAAGATCGTCTTCAATCCGCCGGGACGCCAGTTCGACGCCGTCATCATGATGGACTGCAGCCAGTGCCCGATTCATCCGCAGCTCGAAGGCGCGTTCCGCGAGACGGCGAAGAAGGACGCGGCGATCGTCAAGAAGTACGGCGCCCAGCCGATGCTGTTCATGTCGTGGGCCTACAAGGACGCGCCCGAGATGACCGCGCAGCTCGCCGAGCAGTACACGCTCGCCGGCAACGCCAACGACGCGCTCGTGATCCCGGCCGGGCTCGCCTTCGCCAAGGCGGTGTCGAAGCGACCGTCGCTCGAGCTCTATCAGCCCGACAAGCGCCACCCGACCCTTGCCGGCACCTACCTCGCGGCGTGCACGACGTTCGCGGCGATCCAGAGGAAGTCGCCGGTCGGCAACAAGTACACGGCCGGGCTCGACCCGGAGCTCGCGGCCTTCCTGCAGGGCGTCGCCGCGGACACCGTGCGGGAGTACTTCAGCATCGACCGCCTGTAGCAGGGCGACATAGTTCTCTCGCTCTCCATGAATCCGGGACCGGACTCCATCGCGGTGCGACGCTCGGCGCTGGAGGCCGAGCCGGACGCCTAACGCTTTCATAACGTCGAATCTCCGATAACCCGGCTCACGCGGACCGCTGACGGTCCGAAGCGGAGAGCGCGATGTCGAAGAGCTGGATTCATTCGGCGCAGGTGGCGGGCCTGGTCTGCTGCCTGGCGGGCTGCGGCGGCGGCGGTGACGGTTCCCCGGAAGCCGGCGCCCCGGCCGCGGGTGCCGGGCCCGGCGCCGCGGCGGGCTGGCAGGTCGGCGGCATGGCGCAAGGCGTCAGCGGCGCCGGCCTGGTGCTGCTCAACAACGGCAGCGAGCACCTGGCGGTGCCCGCCAACGGCAGCTTCGCCTTCGCCACCGCCCTGGCGAGCGGCGCGACCTTCAGCATCAGCATCGCCGCCCAGCCGAGCGGCCAGCTCTGCTCGGTGACCAACGGCTCGGGCAGCGTGGTCGACGCCAACGTCACCGCCGTCGGCGTGAGCTGCGTCACCGCCGCGGCCGGCGCCGGCGCCGAGCACGGCTCGGGCCCCGACCCGATCGCGACGATCAGCACGAATCCCGGCAGCGGCGACCTGATCCGCGCCGCGCTCGACGCCGGCACGCTGACCCCGGAGCAGGCCCTGATCTACGCGATGTACGCCGAGTACGAGGATCCGCGCGTGCCGGCGCAATTCCTCGGCGACGACGCCGGCCTGATCGAAGGCACAGCCCACGAGAAGGTGCTCGACTACATCGCCACCGTCGGCCTGGCCAACGTGTCGCAGGCGACGCTCGATGCGCTGAAGCCCTTCTTCATCCCCGCCCACCAGGAAGGCAGCTACCAGCGCGCGTCGCTCGGCGCGCACGACAAGACCGCCGCACGCGCCACCGCGCCCCAGGGCGCCAAGGCCGGCTGGACCGCGGTGGCCGGAACCAACGTGGTGGTCTGGTACGAGACCTCGCGCGCGGCCAGCGATGCCGCCAACGCAGCGATGCTGGTGGCCGAGTTCGACAACCGGATCTGGCCGATGCTGACCGGGCTGATGGGCCGCACGCCCAAGTCGGACCTGGGCTCGAAGTTCTTCACCGAGACCGACGGCCGGCTCGACGTGACGCTCGCCGACCTGCCCAAGGACAAGGAAGGCGTCACCACGCCGGTGGACTGGGTGGCCGAGAACACGGCGGTCCACATCGCGCTGAGCCGCGACCTGAGCCCGCAGGGCCTGCAGGCGCAGGCGGCGCACGAATTCATGCACGCGATCCAGTTCTCGATCGACGTCAAGGCGTACAGCATGCCGCACTACGCCACCATCAAGGAAGCGACGGCGTCGTGGGCCAGCCATTACGTCTACCCGCTCAACGGCTGGGAGAGCAAGTACGCGCAGTACTACCTCAAGGGCGGACAGTTCGGCTACGCCTACGACTCCCCGCGCAACAAGACCGAGAACGGCAACATCGCCTTCCGCTACGGCGCCTACGTGCTGCCGCTGTTCCTGCAGACGCGCTTCGGGCCGGGCATCGTCAAGGACATCTGGGACCGGACGGTGACCGAATCGTTCGAGCTCGACGCGATCAGCAAGGCGATCTCCGCCAACGGCTCGACCTTCGAAGACGAGTGGAAGAAGTTCATCGCCTTCTGCTGGAACCAGGAGACGATCAACGACGCGACCCGGCTCTATCAGGCGGCGAAGATCCCCTTCACCACCGCCCCCGACAACCCCGCGATGGACATCGAGGCCGACGACGTCGTCTCGCTCGCCAACGGCTTTGCCCGGGTCGAGCACGACATCGACCTGCCGCGCGCGTCGATGGTGTTCTACCGGGTCCGGTTCTCCGGCGCCAGCTCGCGCAGCGTCACCTTCGTCAACGGCATCAACTTCGGCCTCGACACCTTCGACGACGGCGGCGTCGGCAACGCGCTGCGCTTCACCGGCCTGCAGCCGGGCCAGCGCGAAGGCGTGAGCATGCAGCTCTACCTCAAGGTCAACGGCGCGTGGCAGAGCGCGCCGGTCGATGTGACCAACGTGCCGTGGATCGCGATCTGCCGCGACACGCCGGCCGGCCGGGTCGAGGAAGTGGTCTTCATGTACGGCAACGGCGAGGTCGACCG
>Ga0207678_10002007_pt1 | contig 18524 bp, 14 predicted proteins | sample KBSC63metaG_FD_184319 | JGI IMG/M metagenome (GOLD analysis project Ga0207678, IMG submission 184319) | Corn rhizosphere microbial communities from Kellogg Biological Station, Michigan, USA - KBS C6-3 metaG (SPAdes) (version 2) | ecosystem: Host-associated > Plants > Roots > Rhizosphere > Soil ...
GAGTTGAACCCCTGTCCTCTTCGCTATCCACGCAAACATCTACATGTTTATCCGGTGATAAGTTTTAAGGAGCCGAACCTTGCGCCGGCACACTGCCGGCTCCCGAGCGTCCACGAATTTCCTTCACCATCCGGCGCGGTCGCTCCGCCGTTTGATTAGCCTGCTGTCCACGTTTGGCGCCGTAGCAGGCGTCCAACCCCAAACGTCACGGTCAATTAAGCCGCGAGAGCTAGATCTTGGTGATCTGCGTTTATTTTTTTTGGTTCGGTTTTTAACGAGGCCAACGAACCATCCTCGACATGCCGTCTGCGCTTCCAACGATGAGTCGAAGCCAGTACGCCCCCAAATAAAATGTGCTTGAACAAGTACCTCTGTTTGCAGTCTTATGCAAGCAGTCCGAGGCTGGTCCGAGCGAGTCGAATGGCGATCGAAATCACATCTGAATCTTTGGCCGGTGCCCAGCCGGACTCGACTGGCGATTACAAGCAAGGCCCACTGACAGATGTGTCCGGCTTTCCAGGTAGCAGCCAGCGCAGTTCACGGCCTCGATTCCGGCTAACGAATGCGAGCTGGAGCCGACGCAACTTTAGCAGTCGAGCGCGGGAACTCTCAGGTGGTGACGCCATCATTCTTTCCATCCCGAAGAGTGGCCGCACATGGCTTCGAGCGTTTCTTTGTGCATATTTCTGCAGACGTTTCGGGTTAGAGTTCACGTTGCGTACGGGACGTTTCGATTTACCCGGTTTTCCGCGCATTGTGTTTTCTCACGACATTTTCGAGCACCGCACAAAAGGCGATCGTTGGGACAAGATTCGCGGCAAATATCTCATTCCTCGGCGTGAGCTTAAACGTGCGAAGATCATTCTGCTCGCCCGGGATCCGCGCGATTGTTTCGTTTCTCTCTACTTGCAATTGACACGGCGCGATCCCAATGCGCCTGCTAAGCTCAAGCAACAGAGCGTGAGCGAAATGTTGCGCGACAAAAAATTTGGCCTGCGCGCCATTATTCACGCCATGAACGATTGGACCGATGAATTCTCGGAGCGTGAAAACTTCACTCTCATTCGGTACGAAGCATTGCGGGCTGCGCCCGCCGAACTTTTCCGTGAGTTGCTTGGGGTGCTTGGTGAAGCATCGCCGGATGTAAATATTTTTCAGGAGGCACTGGAGTTTTCCCGGTTTGAGAACATGCAAAAACTGGAAGCGGCTGGGGCGTTTGATTCAAACATCCTTCACCCCGGCGATGTCCGCGATCGTGAGTCGTTCAAGGTTCGTCGCGGGAAAGTCGGTGGTTATCGGGAGTACCTTTCGGCAGGAGATCAACAATTTGCCGCAGAGGCAATGAGAGAGCTCGACCAGCGGTTCGGTTATACCGCCTAAAGAGATCCGACATCCCTCGGTTCTGCAGCGCCATTTCGGTTTTCTCCTGCGATCGGGGCAAATCTGCGCCAGACAGCTGTAAGAGCTGCCCAGACGCACCGCATCCATACCGCCAAAGACATTCCAGGATGCGATAAAAAAATACTTGAACCTTTATTTCCTACTGCCGTAGTATGATATCGAAACCATATCAATTTGGTAGACAATCAACAAAAGAACCAAGGAACCGAATAAGTGAAGCTTTCCAAACGTGGCGAATACGCCTTGCGCGCTCTAATTGACCTGGGAATCGCCTCTGAACTCGGTTGGCCCATGCTTCAGATCAGCGAACTTGCCTCAAAGGAAAAGCTGCCGATCAAATTTCTTGAGCAAATTTTCACGCAATTAAAATCCGCAGGCTACGTGGCGAGCAGGCGCGGAAAATTTGGCGGCTACTCTCTCGCGCGCTCGATGAGCCAGATCAAATTTGGTGCGGTCATTCGCCTCATTGATGGTCCCCTGGCGCCCATACGTTGCGTCAGCCAAACGTCCTACGAGCGCTGTTCATGTCCTGACGAGATTCACTGCGGGCTACGAATGCTGATGTTCGATGTGCGAAACGCCATCAGCACAATCCTGGATCGTTATACTCTCGCAGACATCGTCGAAATCACCCTTCGCAAATATCGACGCGACAAGGTTACGCCGCCTTTTTTGCACCGATCGATTCCGCTTACATGGGTGTTGTCCCAAAAAAAGGAGGCTCTTCGCAGCAAGCGAAGAGCCGCGGCACGCAACCGTTTTTCAGGGTCGCCAGGGAGCAAAACCAACAATCATCCGCCAAAGCGTGCGGTGAAGTAGGAGAGAATCATGTTAGTCATCAAACATTGTTCAAGTAGGAAGATCGCGCTGATTGCGATCGTACTCGCTTTAGCGCAGCCGCTAACCATCCAGAGCGCTTCGGAATCCGATAGACTGGAGAAGCTCGAACGCGCGGTGGAACAATTACAAAAGCGCAATGCTGAACTGGAAGCGGAGGTCAGCAGCCTCAAGACCAAGCAGACTGCCGTTGTCCCTGAGGGAAAGATGAAAACGAAAATCCTCTCAGAAGGGAAAACGTATGTCGAAAAAGTCGTGGAGGAGAAATCGCCCGTTTATGTCCAGCAGCGTGGATCTGAATTGAAACTGGTGCTCGGTGGATTTATTCAGGTTAACGCGGAAGGCGGCGATGCGTTCGCATTCAACGGGAATTTTGGTCAAACCGCAATCAATGACCGTTTTCGACTGCGCCGGGCGCGAATCAATTTGACCGGCGATTTTGCGGAGCAATTCGATTTCAAAATGGAGGGCGATTTTGCGACTGGTGACGGGCTCAGTAGCAATCGGCTGGGGTTTGAGGCCACCGATATCTGGATCAACTGGCATCAGTTCGCGGCAGCACAGATCAAGGCTGGCCAGTATAAGGCGCCTTTTGGACTGGAGCAGCTGACGCCTGATACTCTTCTTTATACGATCGAGCGGAGTTTGCCGACCGGCGCGATCACACCTGAGCGGCAAATCGGTGTGCAGCTTTGGGGAAATCCGTTAGCCAGCATCTGGCCGGAGCAAAAAAGTCTACTGACTTATTATGCCGGAATTTTCAACGGCAACGGTCGTAACATCAGCGTCAACGACAATAATGAATTCATGTACGTGGGTCGTCTGGAGCTGCAGCCTTTCGCGGGCAAAATCTTTGGTCAGAAGTCGTTTTTGAAGCTGGGCGGCGATGGGCTGTGGAGTCGCGACGCGGCGGGCACAAACATCTCAACAGCGGGGAACCTGTTGGTTAACGCGGATGGTTCTCTCTCGCCATTTAACTTGCCGAGCGCTGACGAACGAGCGGCTTGGAGTGTGGACGCCTGGCTGGAAGTGGGTCCCTTCGATTTGATCGGTGAATATCTTCAGGAACACGTCGAAGGTCGCACGGTCAACGGCGTGGCGCCGACGTTTGGCAACTTTACGACGGACGGATTTTATGTCACCGGCGCTTATTTTCTTGTTCCGAAGAAGTTACAGGCAGTAGTTCAATGGCAGTATCTAAACCCCGGACAAAAGGGGAACGACGGCCTCTATTCGATTTTGGGCGGCCTCAATTACTACATCCATGGAGACGATCTCAAGCTGATGGTGAATTACATCCATACCTGGTCGGATTTCCGTCAGGCAAATCCCGATTTTGGCCAGGATCAGTTCGATGAAGTCATCGGGCGACTGCAGCTGATGTTTTAGTCAATAAATCAAGACGGACATGTTCACCAGTTTGTAACGGACTGCATTTGTTTAAACGCTTATGAAAACAAAGATCACACTGATAATTGTAACGTTTCTCCTTGGACACTTTGCGGCTGCGCAGGAGAAGACGACGGTTCGATTCGGACATTTTCCAAACATCACTCACGCGCAGGGCGTGATCGCGCACGCACTTTCGCGGCAGGGCAAAGGCTGGTTTGAGCAGCGCCTTGGGCCAAACGTCGAAATCCAGTGGTTCACGTACAACGCAGGCCCTTCGGCCATGGAAGCGATTTTTGCCAGGTCGCTGGATGTGACCTACGTCGGGCCAAGTCCTGCGCTTAACGCTTACTTCAAATCGAACGGCGAAGAAATTCGTGTCATTTCCGGTGCCGCCAATGGTGGCGCGGCTTTGTTAGTGAAAGCCGATTCCCCGATCAAGGCACCGTCCGATTTTCGCGGAAAGAAAATCGCCACACCTCAACTCGGCAACACCCAGGACATTTCGTGTCGGGCGTGGTTAAAAGCGCAAGGATTCCGCGTCACCTTAACTGGCGGCGACGTCTCGGTAATTCCGACTGCGAATCCGGATCAACTCGCGCTGTTCCAAAATGGTGGTGTTGACGCTGTATGGACAGTCGAGCCGTGGGTAACCCGGCTGCAACGCGATGCAAAGGCGCGCGTATTTCTGGAGGACAAGGATACGATTACTACCTGGCTTGTATCGAGTGTGAAGTTTCTCCGTGAGCGACGTGAGTTAGCTAAGAAAATCGCAGACGCGAATGTCGAACTGACGAAATGGATGCAGCAGAATCAAGCAGAAGCACAGAAGTTATTGATCGAGGAACTGAAAGCTGAAACACGCGCTGATTTTGCTCCGGATGCCGTGGCACAGGCTTGGAATCGGATTCAGTTCACAAGCGACGTATCGCGTGATTTGATTGCCAAATCTGTGCAGGATGGAAAAGATGCGGGCTTCCTAAAAGGCTCCATAGACACTTCGAAGCTAATCGAAACGCCGTGATGTACCGAGTCCCCCGCCACCGTTCCTCCGCTGCCGAGGAGCTCGAGGTCATCGCGCCATCGAAGCTCGCGATCGAGAACGTTTCGAAAAGGTTCAAAGGCGCATCCGGAGAAGTCCTCGCGCTCGACAGTGTGAGCCTCAATGTTGCTGAGAGCGAATTCGTTTGCCTCGTTGGCGCCAGCGGCTGTGGGAAATCGACGTTGCTCAATATTATTGCTGGTCTCGAAAAACCGGATAGCGGCACGGTACAGGCCGATGGCAAACCAATCACCGGCCCAGGCCGCGAACGGCTGGTCATGTTTCAGGAACCGGCGCTGTTCCCGTGGCTAACCGTGTTTGGGAACGTTCTGTTTGGACTGAAGCTCAAGCCGAATCTGACAAATAAAGATCGTCACGAGGTCGCCAAGTACTACCTTGAATTGGTTGGTCTCAGCCGTTTCGAGCGCGCCAACATTCACGAGTTGTCCGGTGGAATGAAGCAGCGTGTCTCGCTTGCCCGTGCGCTGGCGCCCAACCCGCGCGTGTTGTTGATGGACGAGCCGTTCGCTGCCCTCGACGCGTTGACTCGTGAACAACTCTATGGAGATCTTCAGCGAATCTGGAAAGCGCGAAAAAAAACCATCGTGTTTGTTACGCACAACGTCCGCGAGGCAGCTTGCCTTGGCGACCGTGTGATAGTCTTTTCGCCGCGTCCGGGTCGCATACGCGATGAATTTGCCGTAAACCTGCCCCGGCCGCGAGACATCAACAGCGTCGATTTAGCGGTTCACTCCACCGAAATTATGAAGGCGCTGAAGAGTCATAGCCAACCGGAGGTCGCAATCGCAGAATGAAACGCTTTTTGTTGGCGGCACTCTTTTTTGCTGTTCTCCTCCTGATCTGGGAAGCGCTGTTTCGAGCAAAGATTTGGTCGCCCGTTCTTCTCCCGTCGCCAAAGCAAGTCGCAGTTTATTTAGAAAGCGCTGCCGCGGATGGAACCTTGGTAAAGGCAATAGTCGTTACGATGCGTCGTTTGCTCATCGGATATATCATTGGAGTTGTGGTAGGGCTGCCGTTGGGATTGCTGACCGCGCGTTGGAAGGTATTACAGGACACGCTTGGAACGCTCGCCCTCGGTCTTCAGACATTGCCGAGTGTCTGCTGGGTCCCTCTTGCGTTGTTGTGGTTCGGACAGACCGAAGCCGCTATGCTTTTCGTGGTAGTAATGGGCACGCTCTGGTCGGTGGTGATCGCAACGGAGACTGGCGTGCGTAATGTGCCGCCAATCTACAGCCGTGCTGCTTTGACCATGGGTTCGAAGCGTCTGCACATGTGGTTCAAGGTGATCCTTCCGGCCGCGCTTCCGTTTATCGTTAGCGGGATGAAACAAGGTTGGGCGTTTGCCTGGCGTTCACTAATGGCTGCCGAGATTTTCGTGACCATCCTGACCGGCTTCGGTTTAGGACAGCTTCTGCACTACGGCCGTGAATTGAACGCCATGGAGCAAGTCATTGGCATCATGATTATCATTGTCGTTATCGGTTTACTGGCCGACAAAATCTTCTTCTCGCCGATTGAAAGGTTCCTGCATCGGCGTTGGGGTACGAGTCAGGCATGATCTTCAGGCAAAAGCGAGTGCCTGTGTCTGCGCGACGCGAGGTACGCGTTAGCAATAAGCTGGGACTGCACGCACGCCCAGCCGCTCATTTTGTAAAAAACGTCAGGACTTTCCGCTCGGAAATCTGGCTTGTTACGGCTGGCGGCCGGTATTCGGCTTCAAGTTTGATCGAGGTTCTCCGCGCAAATCTTGATGGCGGTGCTACCGCAACGCTCGAGGCACATGGCGTTGATGCCGAGGAGGCTGTAGAACGACTAGAAAAGTTACTCGGCGAATTGGATAAATTCGACGAATCCTAGCGCAGGGGTCGGCCGACCAGAATTCCGCTGTCGGATCCGTAACGATACAGGTATTTCGAAAGCTGATCGTCCACGACGACTTTGCCGTAATTGCTAGGGGACGACGCGTGCATAAAATGCAAAACACCGTCGCTCGTGCGCAATGCCAGCCCGACATGCGCGGTTGAATGGAGTCCGTTCCGCTCTCGCGAAATCACGCCAATGATGTCGCCGCTGCGCAATTTCGGCTCGATCTTGGCGACCTGGCTTTTTGGAATTTCATAGAGTGGCCGCGAGGAAACATTCGCTTCCATACGCGCAAGCGGCCCGAGCAAAGACTTATTCGCAGCAAGATACCGATAGTGCCGCCAGCCAACGGTCATCTCGCGCGCAGAATGGGCGACGCTACGTCCGCCGAGGTCCCGCGTCATATCGTCCACCAATCCGCGTCGATTGTTATCGTAAAGCCAGTCTTCCAAATAATGCAGCCGGGAAAGATATTCTCCCGTGCATTGGCCGCCGCGATATCGATCCATCTCGATGTAGTAGAGCAAACGGTCCGGAGTCCAATTGGATTCTGGTTCGTTTAGCATTCGCGCAAACCCGAGTGCGGTTTCGAAAAACGTCCAGCAGTCCATTCCGTAGAAATTCACCGAAGGCGATTCGACCCGGTTATCAATCTCGAGGGTGAAATGTTTATAGCGTGTACCGACCAGCGCTTTTCCAACCGCCGCAGTCCGATCACCAATTGGTAGTGATTTCCAATTCTCTGACTTCGCCTTTGCAACCAGTCGATTAAATTGGTCCTGTCCCTTGAACACAGTGCCGAACGGCAAGCGCGATTCTGACGCTAGCCCGGCTGAACAGATCAAAAACAGTGTGACGCAGACCTTCCAACTCCGCATGTGAAGAGGTAACTGAACGCTGGAAGTAGAAACTTACAAGGTCAAAAGGCTAGGGCCTTACAACGTCGAACGCCAAGTGCATCACCTTGTCTGAAGTTTGTAACGTTTTAACGCTTTCCACTTCGTAACTGTCTCATATCCTTTTAAGACCGTGCCAATCCGCTTTCCGAAAAAGAAACGGCGAAATATTGTTCGCCAGGCGCCACGCGATGATACTCCGGTTCCAGCGGGGCGGCATTCCACCCGCGTCCGGCTGCGTCCGCGGTCCGACTGGCACAAACGTAATTTTCTGACCAGTGTTTTGATTCCGTCGCTGTTTGTGAAGCGATCCGGCGAATATGTGCCGCCGCAATTTCCAAAGATTCGCGAAGGCGAAGTCTGCATTACCTGGATCGGTCACGCCTCATTTCTTATCCAAACGCACGAGGTAAACATCTTGATCGATCCGATTTGGTCGAAATGGCTCAAGGTCATCAAACGATTGAAACAGCCCGGCTTCGAAATCCATCATTTGCCTTCCATTGACTTCGTGCTCGTGACTCATGCGCATTTTGATCATCTCGACCGGCGCACGCTGAGGCGCGTCGCTGCGAACCAACCTATCGTGGTTCCCACCGGCGTAGGGAACCTGGTGCACGATCTTGGGTTTCACATCGTGCACGAACTAGACTACTGGCAGAGCGTTGAACTTGGGCCGCTTAAGATTTCGCTCACGCCCTGTCATCACTGGGGAGCCCGGTTTCTTGCGGATTTGCACCGCGATTTTGGTGGGTTTGTAATCGCGTCGAATGGCCGCACGATCTTTCATTGCGGCGACACAGCTTATTTCCCGGGCTTCAAAGAGATTGGTGATCGCTTCAATGTCGACCTGGCGCTGCTTCCCATCGGCGCATACGAAGCGCCTACAGGCCGAGAAGTTCACATGAATCCCGAAGAAGCGGTAAAAGCTTTCCTGGAATTGCGCGCCAAAAAGCTAATCCCGATGCATTACGGGACGTTCCCCCTTGGGTTCGAGCCGCTCCACGAACCTCCGCAGAGATTGCTTGCCGCAGCACGTGCAAACGGAATCGAGGAGAAAGTGCTCGTGATGACCGAGGGCAGGCCGGTCGTGATGTGAAATTTTTGCTCGCCACGGATGAACACAGATGAAACACGGATACACGGATTGCCTTTTCTGCATCTGTGAAAATCCGTGTTAATCAGTGGCAAAATTATCTCGGTGCATTTTCAGCCGGCGTAATCGTTGTCTTCTTCTGCCTGATCCTGCTTTGGCATAATCCACTCGTTTTTTGGAACGACGATTATGAATTATCGATCCTGCCTGTGTTCGCCGACGTGGCGCGCAGTTGGTCCGAAGGTCATTGGCCGATCCTGAGTCCGTATTCGTGGGTCTGCGGCAATCTCGCGGGCGAATTTCAGTACGGCACGTTTTCGGTTTTCGTGAATACGGCTGTCATTGTGATCTGGAAATTTCCACTGACGTTTCCGCAACAGGCGGCGGCGCTTTCAATCGCGCACCTTTTTGCTCTTGCGGTTGGAGCATTTTTACTTGCACGCGATCGCGTTTTTCCCGTCTCTCTATCGATTTTTGTCGCGCTAGTCGCTTCTTTGAGTGGTTGGATCATCTGCTGGGGAGCCAGCGATTGGTTTGGAGCGCTCGGTGCGTTCACATGGCTGCCATGGGCGTGGTGGGGGGCAGCGCGCGCTTTGGATTCGCGACGAACAAAATGGCGATTTCTCTGGCCGGCGCCGTTCGTTTATCTCCTCATTACAGGCGGCTTTCCCTACACGGTTTTAATGCTGCTGCTCCTCATCGCGTGGTTGTCGATCATGTCACTGGTCCAAACGCGAAAGATTTTCTCGGTTCTGCCGCTGCTCATCGGCGTGGCGCTCGGTTTCGGTCTTTCCGCACCCGCATGGCTGGCGCTTCTTGATCTGGTCCAGGGGTCAGCGCGGGAATTGCAATCAGCGACAGCACACTGGCAGTGGCGCGTTCCGCCTGCGGCATTGCCCGGAGTGATTTCACCGTGGTGGACAGTCAACTGGACCGATTTTTCATCGCGCAGTGTTCCTCATACGGCAACAGAACTAGCTTGCGGTCTGGTCGCTCCCGCTGCACTCATTGCCGGACTCGTTTTGTATCCCCGCCAACTCGTTAGGCAAATCAAATGGGAGCTCGTGTTGCTGTTGATCGTGCTGTTACTGTGCATGATTCCAACCGCCGGTCTTTTTCGCTGGAGTTTTCGATGGCTGCCATTTTTCCATCTCGTCCTCGCAATCTGCGCGGCGGAGGCGCTCCGGCTCAGGCCGGAGTCCGCGACTCCCGCTACAGCGGCGCTTGGACTCGTCGTTTTGATGAGCTTTGCCGGGTTGATCTTTCACAAGACTGGTTCGTACGCTTTTCCACTCACTTGGATTTTTCTTGGATTGGCTTCGGCCTGGGTTTGTTTGGCATTCCTCCTGCGTCGCTCTGATTTTCAACTTTGGGTCCCCGTAGCGATCACCCTTAGCGCCTTGCTCGCGACGTATTTCTGCGTCCCGACAAACTGCGGAGTTCCAAGGTACAATTTTACTCAACAGTTGCTCAAACCTGCACCACTGGATCCGCAGCGGCTTTATCTCAGCGTATATCCGTGGGCGGAGCTCACCTACGCGATGACAAACAAACCACAGCCGGTTGGCCAAACGCTACGACCGGGGAGTACCTCGATGTGGGCCAAATTGCGATTTATCAATGGCTATAGCCCAGTCCGTGCCGCAGGCGTCGCGCGCGAATTTGCAACCAGCATCCATGGCGAAATCAATCCTGATGTGGGAAGTAATTTACTGAATTATCAAGCTGGCATAGACGGCGAGCTGGCTCTCATGGGCGTGGATGGCGTCGTTGTTGCGCAGGAACTGAATATCAAACCTGAGCCGAGTTCTGAATGGGAACTGGTCGTTTCAACCGATGAGGGAAACGTGTTTCATCGGCACAGCGCACCGTTTCCGCGCGTGCGCTCACTCCCCTCGATCGGTTCGCGGCCTAACGAGCAGTTCGCGTTGGCGACGATCTCACAGATTAACGAGTCCCGAAATTTCGTAAACGCAGACATCGATGTTCCGACTGGCGGTCGGCCTGCGCTGCTGACTCTTTCGCGGCCATATTTCCGCGGATACACGGCGCAAATAGGGAATCAGAAGCTCGCTGTCGCATCTTATCGCGGATTGTTTCCGGTTCTGGAAATTCCGGCAGGCGCACATGGGCAGCTTACAGTTAGGTATCGACCTGCTTGGTTGGTATGGGGAGGGAGCGTTGCTGCCGTCTGCGGATTGATCGTCCTGTTCGGTGTTATCGCCGGCTGTCGCTACTCTTCTTCGGCTGGAGCGGAACCGCGGCCCTGATTTTTGTTTTTGCCCTTGTCGTTTTGCCCACCGCTGGACGCTATCGATTCCAGAATGATCCCGAGACAACGGTAAATCAGCTCGGACTCAGTCATATCGGAATATCTGGCATCCGCTTCGTGCGGCATGAAATGTATCCGGTAAATTCGATCTGCGTCCGCATCGCAGCAATACGTATTCAAAAGCCACTGGTTTTCGCCTCGAAAACATTCTTCAATTTTGGTCTCTTGCTCTTCAGAAAGCATTTCAATGTTGGTTGATCGAAACTGTTTCGGGAGCGCGCGCGTCAACGCCAGCATCAGCCGGTTGTCGTGAATATCGGAGAAAAGGTGCGGATTTTTCGAAAGCACGTGGAGGACCGAGACATCGAGACTGGGATTTCGGGCTTCGCTTTCAAACACGTACTCTTTCCCTGAAAGGCCGAGCAGAGTGAAAAAATCCTGAGCAGGACTCCCCGCAGAGAGCAATTCAGGGATCAAGAACCGGACGTGGATATTTGCCGCTGGAAATGTGCGTTTCCAGTTTTCGATATCGCGCCTGAACGTGGGTGTGCGAGTCTCGATGCACTGGGCAACGAAATCGTTGAGTGACGCACCCGTCTTCAGGCCCCATTGCTTCCAAGCCGATGGTATCCATTGCAGTTGGGGCCGGAGGTAAAAAACTATCGAAACGTCACACTGGCTATCGAGTCCCGCGAATAAGTCGGCCATTCCGGGATTAGCCAGGTTTTCCGCGCTTAGAATCGCAATATTATCTCCTTTTCGCTCTAACAGCGGTGCAGTTTCGGCGCTGAGCTTTCGCGTGAGATTCTCGGAATGTTTCCTCGCCCGCTCTAGAGACCAAATCGGTGTGCCGATCAGATCCGCGGCCGTTCGAGCAATTCTTAAGTCTTTGTCGAAAACGAAAACATTATCTTTCTGTAGCTTGCGAAAATTCTGGAAGAGCGCAGTGCGAATGCTCGCGCTTCCGCACTTCGCAAATCCCGCATGAATAAAAAGGCGCGATCTCACGTGCGGCGGAATTAAGGTGGCGCCTTTATGACAGGCGCTGCGCTCAAAGTTCTTTGGGATTTTCGAGCAACTCGATGACGCGTTTCAGTAAACGACTGGCGCCGCCGCCGTCGATGCTGCGATGGTCGAAGCTTAAGGTGATTTGCGCTTCGGTTTTGGGTACGAATTCCTTTTTCGTTTCGTCCCACGACGGAACCTTTTTGCCGGCGCCGAGCCCAAGCAGCAACGTTTGGTCGGGGAGAGGAATCGGCGTGCCCCATTCCATTCCGAAAATCCCGAAGTTGGAAACTGTGGCGATGCCGCCAGCCTGCATGTCAGGCGAAATCCGTCGCTGTTTGGCGAGTTCGATCAGTTCCTTGTACTTTGTGGTAAGATCAGCGAGCGAAGTTTTTTCTGCGCCGCGAATAACGGGCACCATGATTCCATCTTCGGCTTCGACGGCGATTCCAACGTCGATCGAGTTTGATTGTACTACGCGGTTTCCAATGAATTTCGCCGCCGCCGCTGGATTTTCGGCCACCGCAAGCGCGAGCGCACGCAGCGCGTAAAGGCCGAGGCCGGGCTTCGGATCGCGCGGTTGACGATTTTCTAACACCGGATCGAGATCCACCGATGAGCCGATTGTCGAAAGAGGACGTGTCCAACTCCGGCGCATCGCATCGGCCACACCGGCGCGAATCTTGGAAGCTTCTTGTGCTGTCTGGCTCTCGATCTTGTGCAGAAAACCTTCGAGATCTTTGATCGTTACCCGGTTCCCAGCACCGGTTCCCATGATCCCGGCGAGATCAGCGGTGGTAAGCTGTAGCTCAGCCATGCGCGCACGCACGCGCGGCGACATGAAGCTTGCGCCTTTTGTGATCACTGGAACAGGCAACCCACCGGCCCGGTCGCCATTGCCATCGCGCGCCGCAGTCTTTTTTTCGCGTGCCGGAGCAACTTCCTGATCGGCACGAGCAGGAATTTCTTCGGAGACTTCCTTTTGTGGCGGCGCCGTTGGCGTTTGTTTAGCGAAACGGGCAGCGTCTTGTTCGCTCGCTTCCACGTAGCCGAGCACCGTGCCCACGGGATACGTCTCCTTCAATTGCACGGTAATTTTGTCGATCTTGCCTTTGCACGGCGTAGTGACGCCCATGACCGCTTTGTTCGTCTCGACATCGATAATCTCCTGATCGTTCACAACTTCGTCGCCAGGTTTTACCTTGATATCCACAATTGTGGCTTCGGCGATTGATTCGCCAAGTTGCGGCATGATGATCGGGACTTGCGGCATAAATTCTATTCTCGGAGCAACGCCCGCGCTTTTGCGACAATGTTTTTCGCGTTTGGCCGGTGCGCGCTCCAAAGATTGGGATGATATGGAATCGGCGTATCTTTCGCATTGAGACGTTGCGGCGCAGCGTCAAGCAAATGAAAACCCTGGTTGGTGACCCGTGCGACGACTTCCGCGGTCGTGCCGCCCCACGGAAATGATTCACCGACGCAAAGCAATCGGCCGGTGCGTGCCACGGACGCAAGCACGGTGTCGGTGTCCAATGGTTTGACCGTGCGTAGATCGACAACTTCAATTTCTAGACCTTCGCGAGCGAGTTCCTCCGCAGCGGCGAGAGATTCCTGCGTCATTGCACTGTAGCTTACGATCGTCAGATCGCGTCCTTCTCGCGCGATACGCGCGCGTCCTGTCGGCAAACCTTTGTCCGGCAATTTGTCGGCCTTGAGATGGTAATAAAGATATTTGTGTTCGCAGTAAACGACGGGATCATCGATCGCCACAGCTTCTATCAACATCGTGTAAGCGTCTTCCACCGTCGCCGGTGTCATCACGATCAGACCGGGATAATGCGCGTAAAGCGATTCCATCGATTGGCTGTGAAATGGGCCGCTTCCCTTTGTTCCACCTGAAGGCAAACGCACGGTAATCGGAACCGGGACGCCTGTTCGCCAATAATGCGTGCCCGCGTTGTTGAGAATCTGGTTCAGGGCGACACTCGAAAAATCGGCAAATTGCATTTCCACAATCGGCCTCATTCCCTGCATCGCAGCGCCAATGGCGGTGCCGACGATCGCATCCTCACTGATCGGCGTGTTCAATACGCGCGTTGGAAATTCCTTCGCTAAACCTTTCGTGGCCTTGAATGCGCCGCCAAATGCTCCGCCGACATCTTGTCCGTAAATGAAAACGCGATCATCATCGCGCAACAATTTTGCCTGCGCTTCGCGAATTGCTTCGAGATAAGTAATGCTCATCGCTTCGCCGCAGTTAGATGGTTAAAGCGTTGAACCGTGGAAGCGGATGTGACGACTGGAATGAGTGGCACTGATCGCCGTTTCGCCGTTTCACCAAATAGCCGTCTCATCTCCGTCTTCTTTTGATCATTCATTCTCGCCCGCGTGGTCGACGAGATGGCGGACGGAAAATGCGCACCAATCCTCTTTGTCGCCTTCCGGCACAGCTTCTTTTTGAGCGGTGGCAACCGCCTCATCTACCTGTGCGACAGCGTCTTTACGCCATTCGGCCAATGTGTCCGCATCCACCAGATTGGATTCGATAATCCTTTGTTCGGCGACTTTCAGACAGTCGCGGGCAAACGGTTGAAGCTTCATCTCTTCGGACACGTAGGTTGCGTCATCGTGTTCGCCATGACCGGAAAGACGCAAAACCGAAGCAATGACCAACTGTGGCGGACGCCCGGCACGCGCCCGTTTTACCGCGCCCCCAATTACATCCAGGCACGCTGCAAGATCAGTTCCGTCGAGACGGTAACCCTCGAACCCATATCCGATTGCCCGTTCCACCAGATCTTCGCAGGCAAATTCGCGATCGTTCGGCGTTGAATATGCATAGTGATTATTTGTCGCGACAATCACAAGCGGGACTTGTTCCACCGCGGCAATGTTCATTCCTTCGTGAAAGGCACCGGTTTGCATTCCGCCTTCGCCGATACACGTCAGGCCAACGAAATTCTTCTCTCCTCTAAATCGCTTCGCCATCAATGTGCCGACAGTTACGGAGACCATTGCGCCGAGATGGCTGATCATCGCCAGTTCGTTATCGCGCGGATGGCCCCGATGAATATTGCCATCGCGCCCGCGCATCGGACCGAGACGCGAACCGAGGTACGTGCGTGTGACGTCGACTAGTGGTTCGCCAAACGCAGATCGCCCGGCCTGGTCGCGAATCAACGGCGCAAAAATGTCGCCTTTTTCTAAAAACAACCCGCAGGCAACGCTGACTGCTTCCTGGCCTTTTCCGATGTACACGCCGCCGGTGATCTGGCCGCCACGGTAGAGACTAACGAGCTTTTCCTCGAGCGTACGCGTGAGCAACATCCAGCGAAACGCTTCGAGAAAACGTTCGTGCGGAGGCGCGGTCGTGTCCGCAGCAGCTTCGCCCAGCGTTGCGGACGCTCTTTTTTTCCTTTTTGGTTTTGCGGTCCGCTGCGCCGTCTGAAGCATCGCGTCATTTTAGCCAAGATCGGCAACTGCGCGCAAAGTTTTTTGTGGCGTTGAAGTGCAGCAGTGCCGAAGTCCCCACGCTACGGGACAGGGCTCCGATGTCCTTGTAGAACCCGAACCGCCTAACGCGCTGCGAACGCAAGCCGTTGCTGTCTCGGCGCGTGTGCGTCACCGTTTGAAGCTGGTTCGGCGACAGGTTGCGCTGGGGCGGTCAGTTTGACGCCGACCAACTTGCTCACGCCGCGCTCTTCCATCGTCACGCCGTATAGGATATCAGCTTTAGCGATCGTCCGTTTATTGTGCGTAATGATAATGAATTGGCTCTGCTGCACGAACCGGTCGAGAACGCGGGTGAAGCAGTTAATGTTATTTTCGTCGAGTGGCGCATCCACTTCGTCCAGAATGCAGAACGGGCTCGGGCGCACCATGTAAATCGCGAACAGCAACGAGACGGCTGTCATTGCACGTTCGCCACCACTCAACAGAGATACACTTTGTAATTGTTTGCCCGGCGGCTTGGCTGTGATCTCGATGCCGCAGTTCAGCGGATCGTTTTCGTCCTGTAACGACAAGTCTGCGCGGCCGCCACGAAATAGCTCGCCAAACATTTCCCGGAAATTCGTCCGAACCTGCTCGAAGGTTTCGGCGAATAGTTTGCGCGTTGTGGAATTGATGCGAGCGATGACGTCGAGCAGTTCGCGCTGGGAATTCGTAAGATCGCTGTTCTGTGCTTCGAGAAACTTGTAGCGCTCCTCGAGTTCATCGTACTCATGCACCGCTTCGAGGTTTACCGGTCCCATGTTTTCCAGCTGTGTTCTGAGATTGGCAATCAGTTGTTCCAGGTCTGGAGGGGCGGCGTCCGACCAGCCCGGCGTCGCTGGAGCTCCGCCATCCAGCTTTTCGGTGCGCTTGGCTTGCGCTTTCAACGTCTTTTCAAACGTTGTTTCATCGAGGGTAAACCCGCGAAGATCGATCTGGTAACTTCGGGAGATATGCCCGAGAAGGCTGTCGATCTTCATTTGGAATTGCGATTCCCGGACTTGCCCCTGCGCCCGCTTGTCCTGTAATTCGCCTAACGAATCTCGCAGACGCCGCAGTTCACCTTCCCGATCGGAAACCGCGGCAAGTCGTGTGGCCCGCTGGCTGATAATGTTCGCGCTCTTCGCTTGTGCCTCCGCATGCTGCGCCGTTCGCGTTTTGATTAACGTTTCAGATTCGCGCGACTCCCCGGCCTGCGCAGATAACTTCCGTTCGTACATCGCAATGTCCGCATTGCGCACTGTGATTAACTCGGCCAGTTCGGCATCACGCGCGCTCAAGGGTTCGCGTTGCGCAATCAAATTTTCATGTCGTTGCCGGTCGGTTGCGACGCCCAGTCGCAGTTCATTGGTTCTCTCGGTTAATTCTTCCTCACGCAGGACGGTCTGTTTCTGGGCGGCTTCGAATGCAGCTAACTCGGTCTTTTGATTGGCCAATTGATCGCGCCCCGATTGAAGATCCCGCTCCACATTCGCGATCCGTTCGTCGGCGGCCGCTATCTGGCGCTCCAGGGCGGTTTTTTCCGACTGCAACGTATCGATTTTGCGGTCAGCCTCGCTCAGTTCACGCTGAAGCCGCGCAGCGGTTTCAAGTCCGGCTTTCGCTTCGTCGCGCCGAGCGGTTAATGAATCGTATTCCTTTGCCAGAGTGGCTTCTTCTTTCGCCAGCTCGGCGATCTGCGCTTTGCGTTCGAGCAAAGAGGCTGCATGGACTTCGCTGCTTCCCGTGAAAACGATTCCCTGTCGAGAAACATATTCCCCAGCGAGCGTGGTCATCGCGAGAGCAGGTTCCTGGCTTTTGCACTCGAGCGCCTGTTCCAGTTCCGGAAAAATGACGACGTCACCGAGCAAACTCGTGATGATCGCTTCCAGCTGTTTCGGTGCCTTTACCTTGTCAGTGGCCCAAGCGAGCGCCCCGGGTGGCAGATCTTTTTGTGCCGGTTGCGGCGCGGTCAATGTCAGCTTGGGGATAAGCAGCGCGGCGTGTCCAAGCTTCTTCTTCTTTAGGTGTCCAATGATTTCCGAAACAATTTTCGCATCTTTTAAGATGATGGCGTGCAGATTACGACCCAGCGCTGCTTCGATGGCTTGAATGAATTTTGGTTCGACATCGAGTTGCGCTACCAGCGAACCGCCGATCGCGTCCCGGAATTTTTCGGGATCATTGCCCTTGAGCAGAGCTTGCGAACCTTCGGCGAGTCCTTCGCCCTCTTCGTTCAATTGACGCAACACGTCCAGGCGCGATCGCTTTTCCGCGAGTGTACGGTGCAGCGTGGCAAGATCCTGTTCCGCTTGTGCGACTAGTTTTTCCTTTTCGCGAAGGCTCGTCTCGACGTCGATCGGTTGACGGAGCGCCTTGAGCGAGACAGCGATTTGACCGAGAAGTTTGTCGCGCTCTTTGACCAACGCTTCGATCTGTGTTTTGAGCTGTTCGGTTTGAGCATGCGTCAAATCACGGCGCGCTTTAGTCCCGGTGAGTTCCTCTTCGAGGGCCGAAATCCGACTTTCCGATTTCGAGAGTGCATGTTGCAATTCTTGCAACCGCGTCACGCGATCGCTCCGCTTTTTGTGAATTTCCCCGGCCAGAACGCTTAGCCCGGCTAATTCGGCTTCTTTTTCTTTCAGGTGTTGCTCGATTTCCGCGATGGAATTATTCGTTTGCTTGATTTGGGCTGCCTGTTGGTTGCGTTTGTTCTCCGCGTCAGCCACGTCCCGTTGCGCACGTTCAATCAATTCGGCCAGTTCCTGCGCGCGCTGACGATTGAATTCAATGCGGTTGCGGTGCGTTGCAATCTCGCTGTCCAATCGCTGAACTTCTGCGCGGGCATCGGCAATCTCGGCATCGATCTTGTCCAACCCGGCGCGTTCTTCGGCGAGTGCGTTTTCGCCGTTGTCGATATCAGCGCGCGTGGTCTTCTCGCTTTCCACTAAGTGCGCGATTTCTTCCCGCGACGCGGCCAGATCGCGCTCGAGCGATGCCAGTTGTTTGGAAGCATGATGTGTCTCAAGCACGCGCAGATCCGCGTGCAACGTCTGATAGCGTCGCGCTTTCCCAGCCTGCCTCTGAAGCGACCCGATCTGGCGTTTGACCTCCTTAATCACGTCGCCGATGCGCAACAGGTTTGCTTCCGTTGCCTCGAGCTTTCGAAGCGCCTCGCGTTTTTGCGTCTTATACTTGGTGATCCCGGCCGCTTCTTCGAAAACCGCG
>Ga0207678_10002009_pt1 | contig 18512 bp, 13 predicted proteins | sample KBSC63metaG_FD_184319 | JGI IMG/M metagenome (GOLD analysis project Ga0207678, IMG submission 184319) | Corn rhizosphere microbial communities from Kellogg Biological Station, Michigan, USA - KBS C6-3 metaG (SPAdes) (version 2) | ecosystem: Host-associated > Plants > Roots > Rhizosphere > Soil ...
AACGTGCGAAGTGCGCAGTTCGCATTCGATGCCGAATGACTGAACCGGAGCGCTTCTGCCTCGCCCGTGGTGATGTGTGCAAGTCTCATGCCGGAGATAGAAGTGTTCGCGAGCATTTTCCATCCTGTGGCGTAGTACGCTTTCGATTTTGCTTCTAACCGGGTTGTTTGAACCCAATCCAGAAAGCGTTTTGAGAACTCCGCAAGCGTTAGCGTTCTGCGCTGTACAGTCAGCTTTCGCTGCTTCGCCTCTTGCATCAACTTGGCTTCGATCATCCGGGCCTTCGAAGAAACGCTTTCCTTCGTCGTACCGCGATAACGTCTGCCATCCATCATCCTGCGCAATGTATATAGGCCAATACCCTGGGCGCGGGCTATTTGGCCCTTATCGGTTTCAGATTTCTAAAAGAAAGAATTCAACCGACATGCCCTCCCTACGTTCAACCTACCGAACCGGAGCCCACGGAATGGACTGATAGGTCGGACATTGTGGGGTGGACGGGGTTAGTCCCCAATTACTGGCTACCTCCGGGCAGTGCGGCGACGACCACCCGCATGATGGGGTATGCCCGGCATCTACCGCCTCGGTCCCATGTGCGTCATACCCGCGCACCACGCTCTCTGGCCTCCAATTCGATTGCAGAGATGAATGGAGAAAGCAATGACTATAAAACTCACTGAGGTTGTCACAGAACAATCGTTTGTGGCTGCTTATAGCGAAACAGTAGAAGAGTGGCTCGATAAAGTCCCAACTTTCCTGGAATCTTCGAACGGGTGATGTAGCCATACTCGATCAAAGAGCCAATAGCACTGCTGACACAGTTGCGGCCAAACATCGTCTCTCGGCAGATGGTCAGCAGGGGGAAGCAGGTGTCAATCTCCGTCAACGTTCCAGCCACAGTGTGGTCGCCATCATCCGTGCCAAAACTTCGGGAACCCGGTGCTCTGTTGCGCCGAGTTCATCCTGAAGAAGGGCGGGATGAGGAAAGTTGCTTGGTAAAGTCTGTGGGCATTAAAGATATTTTTAGCCACTTGACGACTCCTTATATAGGATGGGTCCGAATTCGCTGAACCGGCTCTCTAACTTCAGTTTCTACCGGCGGCTCAGTGCCAACCGGCGGGACCACGCGCCAGCCTGGTTCTCGATTGGGCGCGGCAACATCGCACTGAGTCTTCCGGCCGATTGATGAAGTAAGGGAAGAAGAGACCAGCGGATCGTTTGACTGAAAGTTCAAAATTGCCTTGCAACCTACCGAGAGACGCGCGAAAGTCTAGTGGCCGCCCGACTTTACTGTGCCTTGGCATTCCCGTTGTACCGATCGTGTAATCCGCTTCATTGAGTCTGACCAACTGATAAGTTCGCACCCACTCAGCACCAAGTCCTCTACAGCATCTAGGCAGAGATCGCATCGTCATCCGCTTCAATCATATACCTGGTGAACAGGTGCAGGTTGCTGCGCAGAATGATATGTGGTGCCATCTTAGTGATTTCTTCGGGCCTCACGCCATCAGCAAGAAACCGTGAAATCGCTTCGAACGCGGCTCTTCCTTGAGCAAACGGCCGCTGGTAGAGTGTCGCAAGAATCTTGCCTGATTCGATCAGTGGGACTAACTCTGGAAATAGATCCGTGGCAATCAGCTTAATCTCTCCCAGCATCTTGTGCTCCTCAAGGGCACGGAGCACACTAACGCTGTTGGCCGTACTTATATAGAGGCCTAGTGGCGGAGGCTTACGGGCTAGCAAGGCAGTCATCTGGCGATATGCCTCTTTGGGGCGCTCATGAGATTCAAGTACGGGTAACAACGAAAGATTGGGAGCCAGCATAGCGAGGTTCGCTGCGAAGCCCCGTAGCTTTTCTGCGTGGTCGAGCGTTGTCAATTCGCCAGTAATCGTCGCGACACTCCCGGTCTTGTGCAGTGTCATTGAGAATAATTCAGCAGCAAGGGCTCCGCTGGCGTAAGAGTCTACGGATATGGCTGCTAAACGTTCGCTGCGAGTGGCATCGCTGGCGACGAAGACTACAGGAATTCCTTGTCGGCTGAGACGCCGCAACACCGGCTCAATTCTGGCTGGGTTTCCGGGTGTCAGAATGATGCCGTCAAAATTGTGATCTGCATCGGCTTCAATCATCTCCACATCACCCTCATCGAGACGCGGAAAGGTGCGGAACACAACTTCGATGTTTACCCCGATTGCCGCTCCCGCCGCAGCGCGGACCCCTGCGCGGAGTGGATCGAAGAACGAAGCAATCTGGCGTGGGAGATACACCCCCACTTTGAGCCGACGATTAAGTTTGAGCGACCGCGCGGCAACATTAGGTCGGTAGCCGAGGCGCTCTGCCATCTTAAGGACTCGTGCTCGAGTGGCATCGCTAACGTCAGACCTGCCGTGGAGAGCTCGATCGACCGTGCCGATAGAAACTCCCAGGGCGCGTGCAATGTCTTTGACGCCAGCGGGCTTGGATGGGTCCTGAGTCACGGTTCTACCGATTCTAGCTGATTGGAAGAGATTGGAAACGACAAGGAATAGATGACCATTTATGCCATCCAAATTCACGCAGTGGCGCACTTCGGTTGAATTGGTTGACATGCGAAGCATTGACCGTGTACGTTACCGAATGACGCACCAGGTTGTCAGTCACGGATATAACTTCACTGCAAAACAGGTTGGGTAGAGGGAATTGATGGACGCGAAGCAAGTAGAGTCAGCAGAATTCGTACGTGCGTGGGAGCAGGAAATCACCCTTCCCACCTATCCTCTGCAGACAGCAGACCCCAATCCGATGTTTTTGGAGAAGAGGGTCTATCAGGGCAGTAGTGGGAAAGTCTATCCCAATCCCTTTACGGATAGAGTGTCTACGGAGAAGTCGGACAAGATCTATCGGGCGGTCATGCTTGAGAACGAGTATGTGCAGTTGATGATTCTTCCGGAGATCGGCGGACGTATCCATGTGGGGTTCGACAAGACTAACGGCTATGATTTCTTTTATCGGCAGCATGTAATTAAGCCCGCATTAGTGGGCTTGCTGGGTCCCTGGATTTCTGGTGGGGTTGAGTTCAATTGGCCTCAGCATCACCGCCCGTCCACTTACATGCCGGTGCATTTCAGCATCGAGCGCAGTGCTGACGGGAGTTGTACCGTCTGGTTAAGCGAGCACGATCCTATGAGCAGACAGAAGGGAATGGTTGGTATCTGCCTTTACCCAGGCAAGTCAATCATCGAGGCCAAGGTGCGGTTATTCAACCGAACATCGATACCGCAGACCTTTCTCTGGTGGGCAAATGTGGGGGTCCGGACCCACGATCAATATCAGTCATTTTTTCCTCCTGACGTTTATGTCGTAGCCGATCATGCCAGGCGGGCCATGACATCATTTCCTATCGCACATGGCGTTTACTACGGAGTTGACTATTCCAAAGGAGTCGATCTGTCTTGGTATAAGAACATCCCGATTCCTACTTCTTATATGGTCACGAAGTCCAAGTACGATTTCATGGGTGGCTATGACCACGCCAAAGAGGCGGGATTCGTTCATGTTGCGAGCCATTTTGTAGCCCCAGGAAAAAAGCAATGGACTTGGGGCAATGCTGATTTTGGATATGCATGGGATCGCAACCTCACCGATGAGGACGGCCCCTATATTGAATTGATGGCGGGAGCCTACACAGACAATCAACCGGATTTCTCCTGGCTGCAGCCGTATGAAACGAAGACCTTCAGCCAGTTCTGGTATCCAATTCAAAATATTGGACCGGCGAAGAATGCGAATGTTCAGGTGGCCATCAGCCTCGATACAAATTCGAAGACCGTACGCATTGGTGTGTGCGCAACCCAACGTCGCGTCTGCCGCGTAACGGTGTACCACCGGGAAACCATTCTCTTCGATCGGACGTCGGAATTGGCACCCGGGCGGTCTCTTGTTCAGGAGGTCGCGTGGGATGGTGGGGTCGCTGAGGACTTGAAGGTTGAGGTGCGCGACCAAGATGGCAATGTCCTACTTGACTACCAGCCAGAGCCCATCAACCTCGACGAATCGCAGGAACTTGCCACTGAACCCGGTTCCCCGTCTGAGATTTCCTCTAACGAAGAGTTATACCTGATTGGGTTGCATCTCGAGCAGTACCGTCATGCAACGCGTTCCCCTGAGTTGTATTGGCGCGAAGGTTTGAGGCGCGACCCTCACGACGTGCGTCTGAATAATGCTGTTGGGCTTCTTGAACTCCGGCGGGGAAGATTTGAAGAAGCGGAGAAGTACTTCAACGCGGCAATCCACCGACTGACCGCTCGAAATCCAAATCCATACGACAGCGAACCCTATTACAACCTGGGGCTAACTCTCAAATACTTGGGGCGTGAGAGTGAGGCTTACGCGGCCTTCTATAAGTCTGTGTGGAACTATGCATGGCAAAGTCCTGGCTACTACCAGCTAGCTGCAATTGACGCGGGACGGGGTAGAGCTGTAGAGGCACTGGAGAATCTAGAACGAAGTTTGCAGACGAATACTGCAAACTTCAAAGCGCGTGGGCTCAAGGCTTCGATATTGCGGAGGACGGGGAAGTTGGATGCCGCATCGCAGGTTATCACAGAGACTCTCTTGATCGATCCTCTCGAATTTCGATCTATTTCGGAGAAGTTCTTTCTCACTACGGACTCCGCACGTGCTGTCGAGTCGCTAGTTGAAGCGTTCGACAGAGATATTCAAACTTCTTTGGATATTGCCTATGACTACATGGCTGAAGGACTTCTCGATGAAGCTCTCAGGTTGCTTCAAGTCGTGACCGAAGGTACGAATTCTCGGTATCCCATGCTCTTCTATACCATGTGGTGGCTTGCGCTTCAGCTTAATGAAAAGACCGTAGCGCAGAAATACGCACTGGCTGCAAGAGGTGCCCCGTCACTCTATTGTTTTCCGGCACGACTGGAGGAGATGTTGATTCTGGAGGCAATGCTCAAGTCCTATCCTGATGACGCTAAAGCGGCCTACTATCTTGGGAATCTCTACTATGACAAGCAACGCCACGATGAGGCTATTTCTTGTTGGAACCTCTCTGTTCAACTAGATTCATCCTTCTCAATTCCTTGGAGGAATCTCGGCATCGCGGAGTTCAACATTCACCGCGATCCGACCAGGGCGCTTCAGTGTTATGCGGAGGCATTCGCCGCAAATCCAAGCGACGCCAGGCTATTGTACGAATGGGATCAGCTAAAGAAGAGAGTTGGAGTGATGCCCGCAGAGCGGCTAGCAATTCTGGACCGCCAGATTGAGTTAGTAGCCCAACGAGATGATCTGGTAGTGGAATATTGCACACTCTTGAACCAGTGCGGCGACTCGCAGCGAGCACTGGATTTGTTGCTCTCTCGCCGCTTTAGCCCGTGGGAGGGGGGCGAAGGTTTGGTATCCAGGCAATTTGTCCAGGCCCAAATGAAGCTCGGACAGGCGGCGATGAATAGGGGTGACTTCGCTCAAGCTCTTGCATTCTTTTCCGCCGCGCGATGCTATCCCCATACGTTAGGCGAGGGGAAGCATCTACTTACGCTGGAGCGAGAGATTGATTACTTCTCGGCGCGTGCGGCTCAGATGCTTGGCGATATAGATTCTGCGCAGAGATATTACCGTGCCGCTGCGGCTTCCCTCCCGGAGATATCTTGGTATAGCTACTATCAAGCTCTCGCATTGCGTCAAATCGGATGTCATGAGGAGAGTGATCGCATCCTCAAGAGCATGCGCGATTTTGGTAACCAGCGACTTCGAGTCGCACCGCAGATTGATTACTTTGCCACCTCTTTACCAAATTTTCTGTTATTCGAAGACGATCTACAGAAAAGAAATGAGGTGGAGTCCCTCTTTCTCCTTGGATTGGCAGACCGGGGTTTGGGGAACCGTACACAGGCCAGAAATGTTTTCCTTTCCGTGATGGAGAAGGACCACAACCACATGGGGGCGCAGGAGCAACTCGAGATGATCGATAGAGAGATCGAATATGAGGCGGCATCGTTGCCGTTGGTTACAGAACGATGATTGCTCAAAAGGCAGATTCTTCTTCCTTTGTAGCTGGAGACTTCAATCGGCTCTACATATGGGCGATCTCATCCGTTGGAGCATTGGGCGGTTTGCTCTTCGGTTACGACTGGGTGGTGATTGGTGGTGCAAAGCCTTTCTATGAGAAGTTCTTTCAACTGAACCATCCTTCGCTCCAAGGGTGGGCGATGAGCTGCGCTTTGATCGGTTGCCTCATCGGTGCACTGACCTCGGGGCAGCTAGCGGACCGATATGGTCGCAGACGTTTGCTGATGCTTGCGGCCCTTATGTTTACGGTATCTTCACTCGGTACTGCATGGGCGAATCAGTTTGATGTCTTTGTGGTCTGGCGCATCGCTGGGGGATTCGCTATCGGCCTCGCATCTAGTGTTTCCCCGATGTATATCGCGGAGGTCGCTCCTGCACACCTGCGTGGGAAACTCGTCTCTCTCAATCAGTTGGCGATTGTCATTGGCATCTTGCTGGCGCAATTAGTGAACTGGTGTATTGCAAGGCCAGTTCCGCCGTACTCAACCTTCGACCAGATCCTAAATTCCTGGGACGGTCAGTTAGGTTGGAGGTGGATGTTTGGAGCCACCGTAATTCCGTCGCTTCTTTTTCTGTCAGCTACCTTTTTGATCCCGGAAAGCCCAAGGTGGCTGATCCAGAGAGGCTTGCGGGAGAAAGGGCGTGCGATCCTTGCGCGTATCGGTGGTGAAGCTTACTCGAATCATGTCGTGAGCGATATGGATACTGCAAGCCCAAGCGGGGCAGGGAACTCTGATCTCCAGATCCTTCTACAGCCGAAGATGTTGAAAATTGTGATTTTGGGTGTTGTACTTGCAGTTCTACAACAGTGGTGTGGGATCAATGTGATCTTCAACTACGCGGAAGAAGTCTTCTCTGCTGCAGGCTACCAAGTCTCGGACATTTTGTTCAACATTCTTGTTACCGGGACCGTGAATCTTATCTTCACTTTTGTGGCGCTATTTGGTGTCGATCGATTTGGCAGACGAGTACTGATGCTTACGGGCTCGGGCGGATTAGCTTTCATCTATACAGTGCTCGGGGTGTTCTACCACTTCAAAAGTCACGGATTGCCAATGCTGCTTTTGGTAATCACTGCGATCGGCTGCTATGCCATGTCGCTGGCTCCTGTCACTTGGGTTATTATCTCCGAAATCTTTCCTAACAAAATTCGCGGCACTGCGATGTCTTTATCAATCACCGCGCTCTGGGTTGCTTGCTTTATCCTGACCTACAGCTTTCCTCTGCTCAATCGATCGCTAGGAGCCGCCGGAACCTTCTGGATCTATGCAGGTGTCTGCATGGCGGGCTTCCTCTACCTCAGAGCCTTCCTCCCGGAAACAAAAGGTAAATCCTTGGAAGAGATCGAGCAGAGTTGGACATGAGATCCAAGAGCTTTTAGCCTGGAGTGGTGCCCTTGCTATCAAACCGGAGCTAGCCAATCCGTAATCTTGGTATGGTTTGAAGGCCAGCGCAAAGCGGTTGCGATCGAACCATCATTGACTCCAGGTAGCGAGTGTCGCGACACGCTGAATCTCGAAGCTCTGTTGAAGAAGATTTGCGCTCCACTTGACCCCACTTAGCGATATGAATCCGTAAGAGAGGAATTTGATACACGTTCTCTGCTATTATTCCGTGTACGAACACGGTAACAGCAATTGGCGTATCACCGTGGGCACACAGAATTGCCATCGCGACTGCAACTAGGAGGCTCCTTTTTTATGAACCAACGGTCAAGCCATTGCATTAAGTCGCGACTGTGTTTCGCGGCCATCACGGTCTTACTGAGTCTCACTAGTCTTCGCGCTTTGGCAGCAGATACGACAATCTTGTTGGACGTTACAGCCAATGGAAAGATCTATGAAGGTATTGGTGCTTTGAGCGCTGGCGCTTCCTCACGGCTGTTGATCGATTACAAAGAGCCATACCGAAGCCAGATACTTGATTACTTGTTCAAGCCCGGCTATGGAGCCGCACTTCAGCATCTGAAGGTTGAGATCGGAGCCGATGTAAATTCGACGGATGGCTCCGAGCCGAGCACGATGAGATCGCGCCAGGACCATGACTACACCCGTGGCTATGAGTGGTGGTTGATGGAAGAGGCCGTCAAGCGAAATCCAAATATCATCCTCGATGTCCTTCCATGGGGTGCACCCGGTTGGGTCGGGAATGGTAAACTCTACTCGTCAGACATGGCGGCATACGTAGCCGACTTTATCCAGGCTGCGAGCAAATATCATCACCTCAAGATTAGTTATGTGGGTGTCTGGAACGAAAAGCAGTTTGATGGACCGTACGTCAAAGAACTGCGTCGTGTCCTCAACACAAGACATATCTCGACGAAGATTGTCTGCTGCGATGAGTATCCCGGTGAAGGTCTTGGCCAATGGAGCATCGTTGACGCAATGGCAACAGACCCAGCACTCAAGGCCGCGGTCGCCGTTGTTGGGGTGCATTACCCTATCGTAGACGGAAAATACACGACTCCAGATAAAGCACGGACCATCTCGCAACCCTTGTGGTCCAGCGAAGACCAGCCAAACACCGGCTCGGGCCCGATCGTTTCGCGAGAATGGCCGATCGGTGGGCGGATCCTCGCTCGCCTCTACAACCGCAACTATCTCACAGGGGGCTTCACCAAGACTGAGATATGGAGTCCAATAACGTCCTATTACGACATACTGGCTGCGCCCAACTCAGGATTGATGTATGCCAATACCCCATGGTCGGGGTACTACAACGTTCAAGGCACCATATGGGCAACCGCACATACGACCCAGTTTGTTCAACCAGGCTGGCAATATCTCGATTCAGCCTCCGGCTTCTTGCCAGAGCAGGGGAGTTACGTCACCCTCAAATCTCCCGGCAACAAGGACTTGAGCGTCATCGTTGAAACCATCGGCGCCAAACAACCCCAGCGCATAGCATTTGAGCTTGCAAATAGATCCTCTCAAGAGAAATTTCATGTCTGGGAGACCAACGACACCCGCACCTTCGAGAAAGTTGCAGACCTGAGCTTCGTTGATGGACGGGCTACCTACACACTGGATCCCAATTCGCTTTACACATTCACTACAACAATCGGTCAGGGGAAGGGAACCGCAACACCGCCGACAAATACTCCATTTCCTTTCCCGTACACGGATGACTTCGAATCAACGGAACTCAAACGTGCCCCCCGATTTCTTTCAGATCAGGATGGAGCATTTGAGACCCACCCATGCCAGCATCGTTCCGGACGCTGCCTTGAGCAGGTCATCACCGAAAAGCCAACTCCCTGGGGTCCGATACCAGATCCGTTCACCTTGGCAGGCGATGCAACCTGGTCCGACTACCGGGTCGCGACGGATTTCCTACTCAATGGAAATGGTCCGGTCACGCTGATGGGCCGCGTCGACCGCGCAGATGTTTTTCAAGATGCCCACGCGCGTTGGCCCAGTGGCTATATTTTCAGTATTGACGCAACGGGTAAGTGGACGCTTTCATCTGCCACATACAAGAAGCCCACACTTAACCTGGCGTCGGGCTCGGAGAAAGTACCAACCCAGAAATGGCACCACGCGGAACTTAGTTTCAAGGCTGACCAAATCTCTGTGTCTCTTGATGGAAAGGTGCTATTCAAGGGAACAGATTCCTCTCACACTCATGGCATGTTCGCCATCGGGACCGGCTGGAATCATGCACAGTTTGACAACTTGTCCATTACTCCCTAGTCGGAAACAAACAGTCACAATGGATCAAACAAGTCGAGCAGGACGCAAGTTGTTGAATAAACGAGGCCGCAACTTCAGGCTTATGCGTCAGCCCACAGTTTTATCTTGCGCTCATCTGTAGCACAATTGGGTTCGGATCCAGATCGCCATCAATACCAAGCATGGCGGCATTCACAAATGTTGTCTGAGATGTCTCGTATATCCCGTGAGCCCCATGCACATGTCCAAAGACATGCAGCTTTGGCCGAATGCGCATCACAGCATCGAGCAGCTCTTGACAGCCCGAATGCACGCCGGAATCAGGAGTGGCATCGAGGATGCCGTATGGGGGCCGTGAGTAATTAAAACATCTGTGTCCTTGGGGCTCTGCGCGTAGAGCCGTCGACGATATGCTGTGAGACTTAGGCCAAACGCTCCACCGTATGAGGGCGTGACAGGAGATCCCCAAATTCGCAAGCCGTCGATCTCGATGTCTTCGTTAATAAGGACGGTGGCATTGCTTAGCAGTGAACGTTTGACCGGGTCCGCTTCGAGGAAAAACTCATGGTTACCGGGGACCACGATCTTATGACGATGGGGCAGTTCTCCCAACCAAGTGTTGAAGTCAATAATTGCATGCAGGCTTTTGCTGAACATCGTAAAGTCTCCTGCGTGGATCAGGATGTCGGCGCCGGGACATCAATGCTTCGATGGAGCTCGTGAGTGTCGCTAAGTAGCACCAACCGGACCACGCGGTATGGCGATGTAGAACGTTTGATTCCTAAATTGATCTCCATATCCTTAACCTCGGTAGTCAGGGGGCGATTTATGGAGTCGACTCAGTATTTTTTAGTTGAACGATCATGGTCCAAGAAGCCTGCGTCAAAGATCACCCTAAGTCATTGATGTTTATAGGTGGATAAAGAAGGTTTTGGGCTGGTCCAAAAGCTACAGCCTGTGGACCACCACCTGCTGCTCTGGGAGCACAGGTCATTGAGTAAATCCACATTTCAAACGAGGGTCTGCAGAGCATAGTTACCTTGAGAGACAGGGGCCGAATATGCAGGCCGAGGATCGGAAATACGCGGGCGTTCCAGCGTGACGCTATTTGGTTACGATGAGGGGCAGGGTTATGGTGTGGGTAATGGGTGTCATGGTGCCGGTCGCGGTGATCTGAAGGTTGTAGGTTCCGGGTGGGGTGGAACTGGGGTATCGACCGCTGCAACTGGTCGCTCCGATGAGCAGTGTCGCGGTGATCGCCAGGGCAAGGAACGTGGGGAGGCGTCGTCTGCGCCATAGTGCCAGAGGAAAGAAGATCAGTGCGAGAGTTGCGGCGAGAGTTGAGGCCGATGGGCTTGGTCTGGTCTGGGTCTTGCTGAGATAGCCGACGATCTCGTCGGTGTCGAGATTGATGCGGCTGGTGGCTTTGCCGCCGGAGGTGAGTTGCAGGGTGGCTGGGGTGAAGGTGATGGTGGCGTAGCTGGGAATGGGCGTGACGGTGAGGCGGAGGCTGTCAGAGAAGTTGCCAATGCTGGCTGCGGTGAGGATGACGGTGGTGTGGTGGCCGGTTGCCAGGGCAGTGGAGCTGGGCTCGATGGAGAGAGTGAAGTCGGAGGGCAGGATGGTTTCGGCGATGGGAGCTGAAGTCGAGGGGAGGTTGTTAGCGTCGCCACTGTATTGAGCGGTGATGGCGTGGACGCCCGGAGCGAGGAGCGCGGTGGAGAAAGAAGCGCTGCCGGAGGCGAGAGCCGTGGTGGCGAGTGGCGCTCCGCCGTCGAAGAATTGGATCGTGCCGGAGGGAGTGCCGATGACTCCTGTGACGTGAGCGGTGAGGATGACAGTTTGAGTTGCGTAGGCGGGGTTGGGGCCGACGGAGAGCGTGGTGGCGGTTGCGGCGGGACGAACGATCTGTGTGACAGTGGCAGCGGTGCCGGGGTTAAGGCTGGCGTTACCGGAGAAGGTTGCGATGACGGGGTATGAGCCGACCGGGAGGGAGTTCGTGGTGTAGGTTGCGAAGCCGATGGTGACGGATGAGGAGCTGTTTGAGGGCGAGAAGACGACGGGCGCGGTGGTCGGGCCTCCGGGGAGTCCGGAGAAGGTTACGGTGGAAGAGTTGAGAAGGTTGGGCAGGAACTGCTCGGGTGTAGCTGTGACGCTGGCGGTGAAGGTGACGGACTGGCCGTAGGTAGAAGGGTTGGGCGAGCTTTGGAGTGCGGTGGTGGTGGCGAGAGGATTGACGGTTTCAATGAGGGTCGCGGTCGCGGGGGAGTGGGTTGCGTCGCCGCTGTAGGTTGCAGTGATGGTGTGCTGACCTGAGGTGGCGAAGACGTGATCGTAGCCCCAGGAGGCAGGCAGGCTACTGCTGACCTGCGTATTCGTGCCGATGGTGACGCCGTTGTCGGTGAGGATGGTGGTTCCGGTGGGGCCGGGGGTCGAAGCGGAGACTCCTGCAGCGTTGGCCATGGATTCCAAGAAGGTGACCTGCTGGCCGACGGTGGCGGGGTTGAGGGTGGAGGTGAGACTGATGGTGACTGGAATCCCAGTGACGGTGTGGGTTGCGGTGAAGATCAGTGGCGGGTAGGTGGCGTCTCCGGGCCAGGTTGCGGTGAGTGAATGCGTGCCTATGGAGAGTGCCGGGGAGACGGTGATGGCTGCGATGTTGTTGACGAGTGTCGCGGAGCCTGCGGCGTTGCCGTCGATGGTGAAGGCGATGCTGCCGGAGAGCAAGGCGGGCGATCCTGAAGGTGGGTAGAGGGTGGCTGTGAGGGTGATGGGTTGGGAGGTGACAGAGGGTTCCGGCGTGACGGTCAGATCGCCGAAGACTGTGGGGGTGGATAAGTTCATGAGAACTACAAAAGAGTTAGCGAGGGCATAGCCAGTGTTTCCGTTGGCGAAGAGAAGGTCGGGGAAGCCGTCCTGGTTGAAGTCGGCAACTGCAAGGGTAGAGAGGCCATTGCCCGCGACGAGGTTGGTCTCAGAGGTGAAGGACCGGCCAGGAAGGCCGTGGATGACGGCAATGGCCTCGCCGGTGTAGTCGAAGTCGATGCCTAATGCCGAATCGGTGACCATGACGAAGTCGGCCAAGCCGTCGCGATTGAAGTCGGCAGTGGCCAGGCTGAGGTAACCATGGTCGAGCGTGGCAGCGGTGACAGGCGCGGAGAAGGTGCCATCGCCATTGCCGTAGTAGACGATGATGGCCGTTGGCCCTGAATCATTGTCGTTGCCCATATAAGCCCCGGAGGTTGCAAGGATGGCAAAGTCCTTTTTGCCGTCGCCATCAAAATCGCCAGCGACGACCGCGGGGATGTAGGTGCTGGAGCTCCCGGCAACCAGAGGTACGGACAGTGCAGAGGATGTGAGTGTAAAGGCGCCGTCGCCGTGGCCGAGAAGGACCTCCACGGTGTTATTGGAAGGGGCGATGATGTCGAGTTTGCCGTCGCCGTTGAAGTCGGCGGCTGCGGGGGCGGAGTTGTAGTAACTGAACGCTCCTTGAGGAAGAGGAGTTGACGTTACGGTGAAGGATCCATCGCCATTGGATAAGAAGACGTTGAGGGCGCTTGAACCGGGGTCACTGCCGATGCCGCTGGTGATGAGGTCGTCGCGGCCATCATGGTTGATATCAGCCACTGTAGTGGTGCGGTTGGTTGGGACGTAGTTGATGGAAGAGGTAGCGAGGATGGGCGGGGCGAAGGTGCTGTCACCGTGGCCGAGAAAGAGGTGCGGTAAGGAGGGGTTGTCGGCGGTTTCGTTCGTGGCGATGAGGTCGGCGTGGCCATCGCCGTTGAAGTCGCCGGTGAGGAGTGCGGCTGCCACCCCGTCGTAGTACCTCGGCTTGGCGACGGATAGTTGCATATCGACGGAGGGAGCGAATGTGCCGTCACCCTTGCCGATATTGAGCTGAAGAGCCGCGCTGCCCGAGGTGACGACGTCGGGAATGCCGTCGCTGTTGAAGTCAGCTACGGTGGCAAAGCCGATGTTCGTGCCGGATTGCACGATGGGCGGCGCGTCGAAGGTGCCGTCGGCGCGACCGTAGGCAATGTAGATGCCATTGGCGCCGGTCATGGCGATGTCGAGGTGGCCGTCCTGGTCGAAGTCGGCGACGAGGGACGGATCAGGCTGGTCATAGTTGAATCCGCCGATGTTATAGAAGCCGTAGTGCATAGGAGCGGAGAATTTCATTCCGGGTTGACCAAAGTAGACGGAAGCGCCATCTCCGGAGGTGGCAAGAATGTCGGGCAGGCCGTCGCCGTTGAGATCGCGGACAGAGAAGGGGGTTAAAAAGTCAGAGAAGGGAAGCTGGGACTGATAGATCGGCGTGGGAGCGAAGGTGCCATCGGGGTTGCCGTGAAGGATGATGAGCGAATAGAAGGAGTCCGGGTTGTTTAAATCGCCGTTGCCGGTAGATGAGGCGAGAGAGCAGGTGGCGTCGAGGTGGCCGTCCTTATCCATGTCGGCGAAGACACAGTGGGAGGCCGACGACGTGGGGGGCATTGCGATGAAGGTCCCGTCACCCTGGCCCAAAAGGACGTATGGGCCGCTGGGGAAGCTGGATGAGATGAGAAGGTCAAGATGCCCGTCTCCATTGACATCGACGAGCGTGGCGTTGGGATCAGCGCCGTTATAGTAGGCGATGGCAGAGGTCTTGACTGCGGGGAAGTTGCCGGCTCCGTCGCCCAGAAAGCCTAGAGTCTTCTGCGTGTACATTGAGGTGTCGTAGATGACGAGATCGAGGTGCCCGTCCTGGTTGAGATCGCCTGCGGGGCCGAGCACGAGTGAGTGGGCGTTAGGGAACTGGCCTCCGGAAATGGGAGTGATAAGCGGCGACTGGAAGGTGCCGTCGCCGTTGCTGATGAGCACCGAAAGAGACGAGATTGTTTCAGAGGGCAGGGTGACACAGGCGAGATCGGAGGCGCCGTCGGCGTTGACGTCGTATGCGCGGCAGTTACCGGTGCCGACGGGAAGCGAGACGGCTGCCGCGTTGATATAGGTGCCATCGGACTGGGCAAGGAGGATGCCAAGTTGGGGGTGGCTGTACGGGGCATTCGGGATGAAGTAGTAGAAGTCGGGGCGATGATCGCCATTGAAGTCCGCTGTGCCAACGGAGGTGGGGTTTCCAGGCACCGGGATGTGGCGCGGGTTGCGGAAGGTTTCGGCGCGGAGTGGAGTGGCTGCGAGAAGGGTGGCGAGGCAGAGAGTAAGGAAGCGATTCAAAGGGGAGTGCTCCGGGGCCGCTCTTTCTTATGCCTACGGATGATACAGCAGGTTGTTTTGGGTGGATATTGAATCTACATCGGTGTGCTTGCGGAAGTAAGGATGGGTCAGGGCCTCGCTTGCTGGGCGACGTGTTTTGCTGGCTATGTTGTCCTGCCGTAAGGGTTCAGAGCGGCCATTGAGGAGAACCGACGAAGCGATTCGGCACTATATGGATCAGTGCACCAGCTTAATAAAGTCGCATGCCTGTTCCGCACCAGTTACTGAGTTTGGCAGCCCCGGATAGCCTGTAAGTTGTTGAATTACCGATCACGCGAATTTTGACACGGTAGAGGTCAGTAGTTTGAAGTCTCCTCGTGCCTACCATTTATTTCAATCGGATACGGACTTCCGATCCGATCCCGCCCTATTTTCCATTCCGCTTTTCGTTCTGCTATTGGACCGGCGCGTTGCAGAGCGACGTGTCGAGAAACTGTCCCTGAGCCGCCAACTGCTTGGAACCGACGGTGTGACTGTAGATTCCCAGCGTGGTTTTGATATTGCTGTGGCACAGCATCGAGGAGACTATATTCACATCGATGCCCTCTGAAACCAGCCAGCTTGCCAGACTGTGCCGCAGATTGTGCCAGCCCCAGCGAATCACTGGATTTCCGGCCATATCGAAGTAGCGGATACGAACCCGGTTCCGTTCCTCGACGGAATGGAGGACCCCCGCCTTGGCTGCTGCCGGGTACAAATACGACTGACTGGCGATACTACCGCAGCGAGGGTTGGTTCCCTTTAGCTTGGTTGATGCGAAGACCCAATCGGTCGGCCGTGCGTACATGGTTTCCATGTGCCAATGACTGAGATAAACGACCGTAAAATGACACAGCACTTTGGGGACTTGAATCCCACGCCAATCAGCTTTTGAAAACGGACCCTTTTTCTGGTACAGCAACTATCGGTCGCATCGTTGTTGCCGAAACCCGCAAGTGGGATGTTCAGGGGCTGAGCGATTGTAGTTGCTTCGTGGACTCAAAGGTGGATCTGCCGGAATCGTCTTCTTCCATTGGTTGAGTTTCGATGATGGTTACACATGGGTGGTGCCACGGAAGAGAGTTCACCACTCAAGCGATGAACCTCCGGTAACGCGGCTGTTCCGATAAGGTGAGGGATTGCGGTTGGTTATTGAGCACTGATTGGATAACGTTGTGTAATGAATATGGTTCGACAAAGCAGAGGGAAACCTACGGATGCTGACGCAAGACGGATGCATCTACGCAGCGGGCAGAAGAAAGCTCTCAAGATTACTGCGAAGACTCTGGAAGATGCGCTCAAGCCAGCGAAGATAAAACCTCGCAAACCAGCTAAGACGAGCAAACCATTGATCACCAAGTCCGACACATCTAGGATAGTTGTGGTTGCACCCGGTCTTGAAAGGGTGACGATGACGTCCAAAAAGAAGTCAGGTTTATCGGCAAAAAGCTGGTTGGAGACATTGCGAACTTCCGGTGAAACTCTGACACCGCTTCCCGAGTGCAAGACAAAGAATCTCGCCCGAAAGCTCATTACGACTCCAACGGGGATTGGCGCAAAGTCGCGCATCCCAAAGCAAGGCAGCACAAATAACAAATCGCGGCATGTCCTCCCGCATGATGGCCAACCTCGATTCCAGGACGGATTCTGCATTGTGCAGGGTGGTCTGCCTGAACTGGGGAAGCGACGATAGCTGGTGAGCTTCATGTAACTCAGTTCCCAGAAAGAAGATTCGTGCGGCGGCCTTGTCAACACGCCGGTATCTAGGCTCACGATGACGGAGCGCTTAGCGGGAATTCATCGGCGCCAGTTCCTCCACATCGCCATCGACGACCACTCCCGGCTCGCCTTCACTGCCATGTACCCGGACCAGACCGAGGCCTCGGCCTCCAGCTTCCTCACCCAGGCTACCGCCTGGCTAAGGCACTCTAATCGTTTCGCGCCAGAGATCAGATGAATCTAGGGCGGGAGGGGCGGCCGATGGCGATTCGAGTGGTTTTTGTGAAGAGGTGGCTCCGAGGGGCGGGGCAACGATGGTGTCGTCTATGGGCAGCAGATTTAAATGCTCTGCAGCCCATTTGGCGGCGAGGCCATTCAAAGGACTGCGAGTGTTGTACTCCTGATATGCGATCATGCGTCCGATGCGAATGACCAGATCGTCGAGACCCTCCGACGCGGCCCAGAAGTCCCCGATGCAGACGCTAGCATCATCAAAGTTTGGATGGAATACCGGAGTCAGCATTCGGCACTGTGGGGCGCGACGGGGATATTCGAGTGAGAGATGGACTTCGAGCAGATGAGTGTCGCGTTCCAGAATCTCGCCTGACGAGTTAACGTAGATACCCTTTAACTGATATTGGAACTGGTACATCTCCGGCGGCAGTCCGGCAGTACCAGTGATGCGAATGACGGGCGAGTCGGTAAAACGTCGCGTCAGTGTTTCGTGATCGAGCTTCAAACGGCGGATGCGTGGCGATGCCATTCAACGCCTCCTAGCGTGCCATTTCGTAGACGCGGTCGGCAGCCTTGCGCCGAACAATGTCATTAATATGGTACTGAAAGTAAATTCCTCCAAAGAAAAACGTCATCACGCCGCTAAGCGCGAGCGCCATGGGCTCGGGACCGTTGAAATGCTCTTCCATCGATTTTCTGAAGCTAAAGCGGCCGACGAGGGTGACCACGTAGTAAACGATCTGTAAGAGCGCCGCATAACGAAACTGCGAGTGGTTCAGACTACTGAGGAAGCTGGTAATAAAGATGAACAGGAGTGCCAAGGCCGCGCTGCCATAAATATAGATGGCCTTGCTCTGCGGCTCGATCTTCTTGAGCCAGGCGGCTTGCACGAGCTCCCATGCAATGGTAAAGAATCCACAGCTAATGACTGCAAAGAGCAGGACGAGTCCCCAATGAAGATTAGGGGGATCCGGGTAGATCTCTCTCACGGATACGGAATCAACTGCAGTGAGGATAGGAGGGACAGCGATAGTTCCGATGATTTGAGCGACTGTTACAGGTTCGGTCATCGCTTCGCTGGTGGCAAGGTCAGTCAAGAGCACTTCGCCTGAAGCGGCGTAGCGTTGAAGATCTGCGAGAGTGTAGGGGCCAAACTGTTGCCCGCCGCGAGAGATGAAATAGTTCATTGTGCTGCTCCCTGTTCTTAGTGAGTGAAACTAAATAAAGGCAATGCCGTCGTCGTCCTGCTTGACGGTGCAGACCTCGACGATCGCCCATATCCAACTGATAACGCCGCCGAAAAAGCAGCTGAGTACGGTGAGTAAGAGTTGTGCGACGCCACGTTTGATATAGCCCGCATAGAAGTTGTGGCCACCGAAAGCGCCGAGGAGAACGCCGAGAAGAATATACGTGAGACGGCTGCGGCGCGGAATATATGGAGGGATGTTGGTCGCAGGGGTTTCATTGTAACCAGCGAGATTGAGCGTTCGAGGCGGTGTGATATAACGCGTTGTATCTTCCCGTAGAACCGAGGCGCGGGGTGGCGGAAGAACCGATGAGGTACTGCCTGGGAGTCGGGGAGGTGGAGGAGT
>Ga0207678_10002010_pt1 | contig 18500 bp, 15 predicted proteins | sample KBSC63metaG_FD_184319 | JGI IMG/M metagenome (GOLD analysis project Ga0207678, IMG submission 184319) | Corn rhizosphere microbial communities from Kellogg Biological Station, Michigan, USA - KBS C6-3 metaG (SPAdes) (version 2) | ecosystem: Host-associated > Plants > Roots > Rhizosphere > Soil ...
TCCTTCACTTTCTCTTCCGTAATCAGCACCAGCTTGATGCCGCCGCGATGCGCAGCCAGCAGCTTTTCCTTCAGCCCGCCGATCGGCAGCACTTCGCCACGCAGCGTGATCTCGCCCGTCATCGCGACATCGGCACGCACGGGAATGCCCGTCAGCACCGACACCAGCGCGGTCGTCATCGCACCGCCCGCCGACGGACCGTCCTTCGGCGTCGCGCCTTCCGGCACGTGGATGTGGATGTCCTGCTTCTCGAACGCTTCGTCCTTGATGCCCAGACGCCGCGAACGCGAGCGCACGACCGAACGCGCAGCCTCGACCGACTCCTTCATCACGTCGCCGAGCGAACCCGTGCGAATCACGTTGCCCTTGCCCGGCATCACCGCGGCTTCGATCGTCAGCAGGTCGCCGCCGACTTCCGTCCACGCGAGGCCCGTCACCTGACCGACCTGGTTTTCCTTCGCCGCGAGACCGAAGTCGTACTTGCGCACGCCGAGGAACGTATCGAGGTTCTCGCCATCGACCTTGATCGCGCCCGATGCCTTCTTCAGCAGCAGCATCTTCACGACCTTGCGGCAGATCTTCGACACTTCCCGCTCGAGCGAGCGCACACCGGCTTCGCGCGTGTAATAGCGGATGATGTCGCGGATCGCCTGTTCGGTGACGTCGACCTCGCCGTCCTTCAGCCCGTTGTTCTTCTTCTGCTTCGGCAGCAGGTAACGCTGCGCGATGCTGACCTTCTCGTCTTCCGTGTAGCCCGACAGACGGATCACTTCCATCCGGTCGAGCAGCGGCGGCGGGATGTTCAGCGAGTTCGACGTCGCGACGAACATCACGTCCGACAGGTCGAAGTCGACTTCGATGTAGTGATCGGCGAACGTGTGGTTCTGTTCCGGATCGAGCACTTCGAGCAGCGCCGACGACGGATCGCCGCGGAAATCCATGCCCATCTTGTCGACTTCGTCGAGCAGGAAAAGCGGATTGCGCACGCCGACCTTCGCGAGGCTTTGCAGGATCTTGCCCGGCATCGAGCCGATGTACGTCCGGCGGTGACCGCGGATCTCGGCTTCGTCACGCACGCCGCCGAGCGCCATCCGGACGAACTTGCGGTTCGTCGCACGCGCGATCGACTGGCCGAGCGAGGTCTTGCCGACGCCCGGGGGCCCGACGAGGCACAGGATCGGCGCCTTGACCTTGTCCACGCGCTGTTGCACCGCGAGGTACTCGAGAATGCGTTCCTTCACCTTCTCGAGGCCGAAGTGATCCTCGTCGAGCACCTGCTCGGCGTTCGACAGATCGTTGTTGACCTTGCTCTTCTTGCGCCACGGCAGGCCGATCAGCGTGTCGATGTAGTTGCGCACGACGGTCGCTTCCGCCGACATCGGCGACATCAGCTTCAGCTTCTTGAGCTCGGCATCGGCCTTCTTCTTCGCTTCCTTCGGCATGCGCGCGGCGTTGATGCGCTTCTCGAGCTCCTCGAGATCCGCACCTTCCTCGCCTTCGCCCAGTTCCTTCTGGATCGCCTTGACCTGTTCGTTCAGGTAGTACTCGCGCTGGCTCTTTTCCATCTGGCGCTTCACGCGCCCGCGGATGCGCTTTTCGACCTGCAGGATGTCGATCTCGGCTTCGAGCTGCGCGAGCAGGTGCTCGAGGCGCTCGATGACCGGGAACATCTCGAGGATGTGCTGCTTCTGGTCGAGCTTCAGCGGCAGACGCTCGGCGATCATGTCCGCGAGGCGCCCGGCTTCGTCGATGCCCGACAGCGACGTGAGAATCTCCGGCGGGATCTTCTTGTTCAGCTTCACGTACTGGTCGAACTGCGACACGATCGCGCGGCGCAGCGCTTCCGTTTCCGCGCTGTCGGCGTGATCGGGCTCGAGCGGCATTACTTCGCAGGAGAACTGCGTCTCCTGTTCTTCGATCGACAACGCCTTCGCGCGCTGCAGGCCCTCGACGAGCACCTTCACGGTGCCGTCCGGCAGCTTCAGCATCTGCAGGATGTTGGCGATACAACCGACCTCGTACATGTCCTTTTCGGTCGGTTCGTCCTTGGCCGCGGTTTTCTGGGCGACGAGCATGATGTGCTTGCCGCCTTCCATCGCTGCTTCGAGGGCCTTGATCGATTTCGGCCGGCCCACGAAGAGCGGAATCACCATGTGCGGGAAAACGACGACGTCCCGCAGCGGCAGCAGCGGGAGCGTGATGCGTTCCGGCGGGAGAAGTTGGGTGCCTGACATTTCATTTCCCCATGAGTGGAATCAATTGTTCGGTAATTGAGGCCGCCACAACGAATTGCAAGCCTTCAAGTGCGGGAAATATTCGGTAAGAAAGTAACCACCGCGTGTCGAGTCAGAGTTACCCACAAGATAAACGAAAAAAAGCCGCCCACGGACTCATGAACGGCCTTTTTCGCAGAACATCGTCGGCAAGCCGGTCAGTTCGAACCCGCCACTTTCGGCGTGTCCTCATAGATCAGCAGGGGTTTGCCGTCGCCATCGATCACGTTTTCATCGATGATGACCTTGCTGACCCCTTTCATCGCCGGCAACTCGTACATCACGTCGAGCAATGCCTGTTCGATGATCGAACGCAAGCCGCGCGCGCCGGTCTTGCGGCGGATCGCCTTGCGGGCGACTGCCTGCAACGCGCCCGGCCGGATTTCCAGCTCGACGCGCTCCATCGCGAACAGCTTGTGATACTGCTTGACGAGCGCATTCTTCGGCTCGACGAGGATCTTCATCAGCGCGGCTTCATCGAGCTTGCCGAGCGTCGCGACCACCGGCAGCCGGCCGATCAATTCGGGGATCAGACCGAATTTGATCAGGTCTTCCGGTTCCGTCTCGCGCAGCACTTCGCCCGCGTCGCGTTCCTGCTTGCTCTTGACCGTCGCGCCAAAGCCGATGCCCGTCTTTTCGGTGCGATCGGTGATTACCTTCTCGAGGCCGTCGAACGCGCCGCCGCAAATGAACAGGATGTTGGTCGTGTCGACCTGAATGAAATCCTGGTTCGGATGCTTGCGGCCACCCTGCGGCGGCACCGACGCCATCGTGCCTTCGACGAGCTTCAGCAGTGCCTGCTGGACGCCCTCGCCCGACACGTCGCGCGTGATCGACGGGTTGTCCGACTTGCGGCTGATCTTGTCGATTTCGTCGATGTAGACGATCCCGCGCTGGGCCTTGTCGACCTCGTAGTTGCAGTTCTGCAACAGCTTCTGGATGATGTTCTCGACGTCCTCGCCGACATAGCCGGCTTCGGTCAGCGTCGTTGCATCGGCGATCACGAACGGCACGTTCAGCAACCGCGCGAGCGTCTGCGCGAGCAGCGTCTTGCCGGAGCCCGTCGGGCCGATCAGCAGGATGTTGCTCTTCGACAGCTCGACGTCGTCCTTCTTGTCGAGATGCTTCAGGCGCTTGTAGTGGTTGTACACGGCCACCGCGAGGATCTTCTTCGCGCGCTCCTGCCCGATCACGTACTGATCGAGGATGTCGCGAATTTCCTGCGGGCTCGGCAGATCCGACCGGGACAGGCTGGCCTCGACGCCGGCGGCAGCCGCCTCGTCGCGAATGATCTCGTTGCAGAGGTCGATGCATTCATCGCAGATGAATACCGACGGGCCGGCAATGAGCTTCTTCACCTCATGCTGGCTCTTTCCGCAGAACGAGCAATACAACAGCTTCTCGCTGTTCGAACCTTTTTTGTCCGCCATGAATGTAGAGCCTCCGGACAGGTAAATGACATGATACGCCGAATGCTCCGGACGCCGCGCCTAGGGCGCGACCGGAGCCGGCTGGATGCGCTTGCCGCAGATGCTCAAGGCACTCGGGACGTTGCAGCGGGCGCCGCCCCAATCGGGGCGGCACCCCACTTAAATTCACGGGCGCTTCAGCAGCACCTGGTCGATCAGCCCGTACGCCTTCGCGTCCTCGCTCGACATGAAGTTATCACGGTCGGTGTCGCGCGCGATGCGCTCGACGTCCTGGCCCGTATGTTGCGCGAGCAGGTTGTTCAACCGTTCCTTCAGGTAGAGGATTTCGCGTGCCTGGATCTCGATGTCGGACGCCTGGCCGCGTGCGCCGCCGAGCGGCTGGTGAATCATCACGCGCGAGTTCGGCAGCGCGAAACGCTTGCCCTTCGCGCCCGACGCGAGCAGGAATGCGCCCATGCTGGCCGCGAGGCCCATGCAGAGGGTCGACACGTCCGGCTTGATGAACTGCATCGTGTCGTAGATCGCCATGCCGGCCGACACCGAGCCGCCCGGGCTGTTGATGTAGAGGCTGATGTCCTTGTCGGGATTCTCGCTCTCGAGGAACAGCAATTGCGCGACCACGAGGTTGGCGGTCTGGTCGTTCACTTCGCCGACCATGAACACCAGGCGCTCCTTCAGGAGACGCGAATAAATATCGTACGAACGCTCGCCGCGGCCGCTCGTTTCGACGACGATCGGCACCAGCCCCAGCGCTTGCGCCTCGAAACCCTGCGGCGCGTTCGAAGCAAGCATGTCCAGCAATTCAGCGCGAGTGATCATTCAATGAACCTTGTTCGAATGGAAAATTGAACGGAAGGAAGCCGCCCGCTCAATCGCCATATTAATGGCAACCGTGCGCTTGACGTAAAAACGGCGTGCAGGCCGTCGCTCCGACAGCCGGCACGCCGCTAGAGCGACACTTACGCTTGCGACGATGCGCTCGCGAGTGCCTCGAAGCTCACTTCCTTGTCCGTCACCTTTGCCTTGCCCAGCACGAAGTCGACGACGTTGCTTTCAACGACGAACGCTTCCATCTCGGCGAGGCGCTGCTGGTTGGAATAATACCAGCGGACCACTTCCTTCGGGTCTTCGTAGCTCTTCGCGAACTCGTCGACTTCCGCGCGGATCTGTTCCGGCTTCGCTTCGAGGCCGTTCGCCTTCACGAGCTCGGCCAGCACGAGGCCCAGCTTAACGCGACGTTCCGCCTGCTCGGCGAACATCTCGGCGGGGATCGGTGCGTCCTTCGCGTTCGGCACGCCGCGCTGCGCCAGATCCTGGCGAGCCATTTCGACGAGGCGTTGCTGATCCTGCTCGATCAGTGCCTTCGGCACGTCGAGTTCGGAAATCTTCAGCAGCGCGTCCATCACCTGGTTCTTGACGATCGACTGCGTGCGGCGCTTCGCTTCGCGTTCGAGGTTTTCCTTGATCTCGGCGCGCATCTTCGTCAGGTCGCCGTCTTCGATGCCGAGCGACTTCGCGAATTCGGCGTCGATTTCCGGCAGGTGCGGCCACTCGATCTTCTTCATCGTGACCGTGAATTGCGCCGTCTTGCCCGCCACGTCCTTGCCGTGGTAGTCGTCCGGGAACTTCAGGTCGAACGTACGTTGTTCGCCGACCTTCAGGCCGAGCGCCGCCGTTTCGAATTCCGGCAGCATGCGGCCTTCGCCGAGCACGAACGGGAAGTCTTCAGCCGTGCCGCCCTGGAACGCGACGTCGTCGATCTTGCCGACGAAGTCGACCGTCACGCGGTCGCCGTTCTTCGCCGCGGTGTCCGCGCCGCCGTCGCCGTGCTCGCCGGCTTCGCCGCGAGCGTGGTAGTGCACGCGCTGCTTGCGCAGGATGTCCAGCGTGCGGTCGATTTCGGCGTCGCCGATCGACGTCGTCGAGCGCTCGACTTCAGCCGTCGCCAGGTCGCCGATCTTCACTTCCGGGTAGACCTCGAACGTCGCGTCGAACGCGTATGCGCCCTCGGCCTGCTCCTGCTTCGGCTCGAAGCTCGGCTGGCCGGCCACGCGCAGGTTTTCCGCGCGGCTGATCGTGAAGAATTCCTGGCCGATCTTGTCGCTCAGCACTTCCGCTTCGACCTGACCCGAGTACTGCTGGGCGACCATCTTCAGCGGCACCTTGCCCGGGCGGAAACCCGGCATGCGAACGTTCTTCGCGAGTTTCTGGATACGGGCGTCGATTTCCTTCTGCACGGTGTCTTTCGGCAGGGAAATCGTCACGCGGCGTTCAAGCTTGCCGAGGTTCTCAACAACGTTAGCCATGGCTTCAATCGTCCTAAAATTATTCGAGCGAATCGGGTTTTCCTTGCCGTGCCTGCCTGCGGCGAGATGTGCATCACATCCACATGCCGCGCCGGAGCGCCACGCCATCCCTGCACGCGCCGAATGGCTAGCGCAAGCGGCTCGGAGCACGGCTTTGGCCGGAAGAATCGACTATTCTAGCAAACAATTTTCCTCGTACCGCCAGATCCCTCATGACAGGGGTGCGCACCCGCGCCCCTGCATAGCAATGCGCGCGGATTGTCGCTATGCCGAACGACGTATCCACCGCGCGCGCGCCATCCTGTAAGCTCCGATTGAGGGTGCGCCACCGTCGCGCCCCCATTTCTCAGATCAATTACGCTTCCCGGAGACACCATGCCGCACCACCCGTCCGCGCCTGTCGTCGTCATCGCGCCCGATTCGTTCAAAGGCTCGCTTTCCGCCGCGCAGGTCGCGGACGCGATCGCCACCGGCATCCGCCGGGCCCGGCCCGACGCGGTCGTGCGCTGCTGCCCGATGGCCGACGGCGGCGAAGGCACGCTCGATGCGATGCTGGCAGGCGGCGGCACGCGGCGTGCGCTGCGGGTGGCCGGCGCGTCGCTGGCGGCACGCGATGCGGCGGTGGGCGTGATTGATGCGCGCACCGCGATCGTCGAGACGGCCGAGATCGTCGGCATCACCGACGCGGTCGGCATGAGCGTGCCGGTCGACGCGCGCAGCACGCGCGGGATGGGCGAAGCGATCCGCACGCTGCTCGACGAAGGCGTGCGCCGCTTCTTCGTCGCGCTCGGCGGCAGCAGCACCAACGACGCGGGCGCAGGGTTGCTCGCGGGCCTCGGCCTGCAATGCTTCGACGCGGCCGGCCAGCCGGTCGAGCCCGTCCCCGCGCGGCTCGCCGACATCGCGCGGATCGACGCGTCGGCGCTCGATCCGCGTCTGAAGGACGCGGAATTCATCGGCATGTCCGACGTCGACAATCCGCTGACTGGCACGCATGGCGCGACCGCGGTGTTCGGTCCGCAAAAGGGCGTGGCGTCCGGGCAAGTCGCGACCCTCGATGCCGCGCTCGGCCACTTCGCCGACCTGCTCGAGGCGGCGCTCGACCGGCGCGGCCGTGACCTGGCCGGTGCCGGCGCCGCGGGCGGCCTCGGTTTTGCGTTGCACATGCTGGGCGCTCGGTTCGAAGCCGGCGCGGAAGTCGTCGCGCGCCAGGTCGGGCTCGACGCGGCGCTTGCCGGCGCCGACTGGCTGATCACCGGCGAAGGCCGCTCCGACGTGCAGACGCTGCACGGCAAGGCGCCGTTCATCGCCTGCCGTCACGCGCAGGCCGCGGGCGTGCCCGCGTCGCTGCTGTCCGGCGCCGTCGACCCGGCCGCGCTGCCGCGCCTGTCCGAACACTTCGCCGGCTGCTTCTCGCCGGCACCGGGGCCGATCACGCTCGACGTCGCGATCCGCGACGCGGCGAATCTGCTCGCGAACGAAGCGGAGCAGTTGACACGGCTGAAGTACGGCGCACACTGACCGTTGACCCGAGAGCGCGATACAGGAACAATCGGGCCCGCCCTTTTTCTTCAGGATTCGACATGAAAGGCCGTCAAGCCGGGCTCGATCAGTTTCTGACCTATCGCCTCCATGCGCTCACGAAGCGATCCGACCGCGGGATCGCCGACGTGTACCGGCACAAGCTCGACATCTCGCTGCCAGAGGCGCGCGTGATCGCCGCCGTCGGCGCGTTCGGTCCGTTCTCGATCATGGATCTCGCACGTCATACCAATCTCGACAAGAGCCAGGCGAGCCGCGCGGCGGAAGCGCTGCTGCGCCAGGGGCTGCTCGAGCGCAGCGCGAGCGAGGACGACGGCCGGATCGTGCTGATCGCGCTGACGGCCGACGGCCGCGCGCTGCATCGCCGGATCATGCCGATCGTGCGCAAGTGGAATGAAGGCCTGCTCGCATGCCTGTCCGACAGCGAGCGCCAGACGTTCGAGCGGCTGCTCGACAAGGTGGTCGCGCACGCGGTCGACGGCGACGAGTGAGTCTCGCGGGCGGGGCGATCCGTGCCCCTGTGCGCGTTGCGAAATGTGTGCCACATGCACCGGGAGCGCCACGCTGGATGCTCGCTGCGCAGATGCGCCCTGAGCGTTCCAGTGCCCGCCACTTTATTCAGATGAATCCTGCAGATCGCCCCATTCGTCTCCGTCGCTTGAATCGCGCAAGCGCACGGGCGGCGACCCGGTTTTCCCTATCGTGCACGTATCGAACGACTGCTCGTCGTCCTTCATCAAACCAGGCCATCGCCGCAGCGATTCCCTTGCGCTATAGCCCGCTGTTCGCCGCGCGCTGACGCAGCAACCCCAGCACCGCGTCGCAATACGGCGTCGGCACGTCGAGCTTGCGCCCCAGCTCCGGAAACACGCCGAGGATCGGCCCGATCTCTAGCGGTCGCCCGGCCTCGAAATCCTGCAGCATCGACGTCTTGAACGCGCCCAGCTTGCGCGTCAAGGCGATCCGGTCCGGCCCGGCCATCCCCGTATCGAGACCAAGTTTCGCGCCGATCGCGGCCGCCTCCTCCATCATCCGCAACGCAAGATCCCGCGTGAACGGATCGTCGAGCAGTTGCTCGGTGGTCGAACCCGTGAGCGCGCTCAACGGATTCATGTTCATGTTGCCCCACAGCTTCGTCCAGATCTCGGTGCGGATCGCCGGCGTCGATTCGACGTCGAAGCCGCCCGCGGCGAGCGCCGCCGCGAAGCGCGCGGTCTGCGCGTCGAGCCGCGCATCGGGCGAGCCAATGATCAGGCGGTTGCCGCGACCGCGCCGCACGATACCCGGCGCATCGGTACTCGACGACAGGTGCACGACGCAGCCGATCGCCTGCTCGGGCGGCAGCGCCGCCGACACCGCACCGTCCGGGTCGACCGCGTCGAGCGGCACGCCGTCGAGCGGGCCCGCGAGCCCGTGCGTGAACCACCACGGCAGCCCGTTCATCGCGGCGACGATCACCGTGCCGGACCCGACCAGCGGCGCGATGCGCGCGGCCAGCGCCGGCAACGCCTGCGCCTTCAGCGCGATCACCACGTAGTCCTGCACGCCGAGCTCGGCCGCGTCGTCGCTCGCGAGGACGGGGACCGACGACACCGCGCCCGCCTCGTCGATCACGCGCACGCCGTGCGCATTCAGCGCATCGAGCGTCGCGCCGCGCGCGTAGGCGCTCACCGTCATGCCGGCGCGCGACAGCGCGGCCGCGAGCAATCCGCCGATCGCGCCGACACCGACCACCGCGGCGCGCACCGACCCTGAATTCGTGTCGTTCATGATGAAATTCCGTCTGCTGGGAGCTGACGAGCATAACGCTCAATGGTTGCGTGGACAACCATTTAGGAAAGCGGGCGCAGCATGGATTCGCACGTGCGCTTCAGCGCGACGCGCCTGCGCGGCGGCCTGCTGCGCATCCCGCGAACGCGCAGGCGTGGGGCGAACCTGAAGTGCCGTTGCCGGCTGACAGCGGCGACGACGCGTAGCGCCATGCGTTCGAGCGGATCGTGCTGCCGACGCTGGACCGGTTCCGGCCGGAACTGATCGTCGTCGCGAGCGGCCTCGATGCGAGCGCGGTCGATCCGCTCGCGCGCATGCTGCTGCATACCGACAGCTACCGGTTCATGCCGCGGGCGGTGAAGGACGCGGCACAGCGCCACTGCGGCGGGCGGCTCGTGATCGCCCATGAGGCGGTTATTCGGAGGCGTACGTGCCGTTCTGCGGGCTCGCGATCGTCGAGGAACTGGCGGGCATGCGCACCGAGGTTACCGATCCGATGCTCGAGCTCGCGATCGCGCAGCAGCCGGGCGAGCGGTTCCTCGCGTTCCAGCGAGAGATGCTCGACGAACTGGCGGTGTCGTTCGGCTTGTAACGCGCGTTCACCCAAGATACGGGTCGGCACACGGCGGGCCTTGCGCGATCGATGCGGATGGGGTTTCCTGTGCTTTTACACCTGCCAGGCCCCCCGTCAGATGAAATCGTCTCCGCGCGAACCCGACACCAACGACAAAGCGCGCCGCCAGCCTTCGAAGCTGGCTCTGAATATCGCCGCCGTGCTGGTCGGCCTCATCACGTTCGCGATCGGCGTGGCGTGGTTGATCTATAGCTGGATCGTCGATCGCGAAGCGCAGTATTTCGCGATTCCGCTGGTGTTTTCGGTGCCGGTGATCGTGGCGGTCGCGGTGCGGAGTTTCTGGGATTAGACGCGTCACGCAAAACGACAAAGCGCTGCGGTTGCGCGACGCGGGTTATCGGGTTTTATTCAGGGTGAAGCGATGATTGCTGAGGTTCGCTTGCGCGCCCATCACAAGCCGGGCCGCGCGCACGGATTGGGGGCTGCGCCCCGGTGCTCGGCAATGACGAGGGGCGGTGCTGTGCCGGCCAGCGCCCTGCCGACCGTTTTCAGCACGGTTTCCGTCGTCATCCGGTCACCGCTCGAAATCACGCGCCCCGAATAGGCAGAGCACACCGACGACGATGCAACCGTCTGCGCCGGCCTGGCGCTCCATGCGATGTTGTCGGCGGGCGTTGATGCACATGCCGGCGCGGCGAGCATCAGCGCCAGAACGGAAATCGGCGCGTACACGGTGGTCTTCATCGATTGCCCTCGGTGTAGTTGTGCTTTTTATAGGTAAAGTGAGCACGATATTACACTCGGCAGGCACGGTTTTCCGTGCGCGCGCGTCGACGGGTCCCCGCCGGAGAAAAACACCGGCATCAAGAAAAAAGCGCTGCGGGTCAGCCGACCGGCAGCGCTTTTTTTAGGAACGGCCCTTGGCGGGACACGTTCGACTTCGTGGTGCGTGAGGCCGGACTCGAACCGGCACACCCTTGCGGGCGTCAGGACCTAAACCTGGTGCGTCTACCAATTTCGCCACTCACGCGTATTGTCCGTCACCTGACCGCGCGGCACGCAAGATGCGTTCTCCACGCGCCCGGAGCTTCATGCCGACCCGAAAACCGGCACGCCCAATCAGGCGAGCGCGAGATTCTACCCGATCTGTGCGGCATTGTCTCGCCCCGCCGGCGGCCGCCTGACAGCGGTGCTAGAATGCCGCGCTCGACGTGCCGGCCCCGCGCCGGCGCGCGCCCCCGAACCCGCCTCCGCCACGATCCCACCCGTGAACTTCGACGACTACTGTCAGCAAAAGGCCGCCCCCGCGGGCTCCAGCGTCTACTACGCGCTGCGCCAGGCGCCGCTCGCCGCCGAACCGCGCCTGACCGCCCTGTTCGCGCTGCGCCGCGAACTCGAGGAAACCGTCAAGGAAACCAGCGACCCGACCGTCGGACACACGAAGCTCGCGTGGTGGCACAAGGAACTCGCGGCGCTCGCCGCCGGCGAACCGTCGCACCCGGTCACGAAGGCGCTCGCGCAGCATCACCCGGCGATCGCGGCGCTCGCCGCCGGCGAACCGTCGCACCCGGTCACGAAGGCGCTCGCGCAGCATCACCCGGCGATCGCGGCCGAAGCCGATGCGCTGCGCACGCTGGTCAACGGTTACGGGATGGATCTCGAACAAGCGCGCTACCTGGATTTCGCGAACCTGCAGCGCTACATCGCGCAGGTCGGCGGCACCTTCGCGTCGCTGGTCGCGCGCGCCAGCGCCGCGAATCCGGCCGACCCGCAGCCGTGGGCCGCGGACGCTGGCCGCGCGCTGATGCTCGCGCAATTCGTGCAGGAGCTCGGCAACGATGCGCGCCATGGCCGCATCTATCTGCCGATCGACGAACTGCAACGCTACAACGTGACCGCGGCCGACCTGCTGAACCGTCGCTACAGCCCGGCCTTCACCGAGCTGCTGCAGTTTCAGACGGCCCGCGCGCGCGAAGCGCTCGCCGCCGCCGACGCAGCGATCCCCGCGTCCGAACGCCGCGCGCAACGCACGCTACGTGCGCAGATCGCACTGGCCGGCGCGCTGCTCCACGAAATCGAGCGCGACGGCTACCAGGTGCTGCACCAGCGCATCGCGCTGACGCCGATCCGCAAGCTGTGGATCGCATGGCGCGCCGCGCGCCGCCGCTGACCGGCGCCGCAACGCACATCCCCCATCACACCTTGAGCAGCGGCAGCATGTCGAAGCGCTGCTGCAGCACGCGCGTCGCATCGAGTCCCCACCACGGCCCGAGCACGGTCGCATACAGCTGACGGAAATCGACCGCGACCGGCAGGTTGCCGTTGCCGTCGAGGTGCCCGAGCGCGGGCGCCCCACCGTACAGCCCGCCGGCCACGCGGCCGCCCATCACGAAATGCGGCGCGGCGGTACCGTGATCGGTGCCGTTGCTCTGGTTCTCGCGCACGCGCCGCCCGAATTCCGCATACGTCATCACGAGCGTCTGGTTCCAGCGCCCCAGCTCGATCAGCGCGTCGCGCATCGCACTCATCCCTTCCGCGAACTGCTTGAGCAGCGCGGCGTGCTGTCCCGGCTGGTTCTGGTGCGTGTCGAACCCGTTGAGCGTGAGCCGCAGCACCGCGACGCCGTCCTGCGCGCCGGGCCCCGACGCTTCGCATGCCGCGAGCACCTGCATGGCGGTCTTCACCGAGGTGCCGAACGTACCGGCCGGAAAGGCCGTCCTGAACTCGTGCATCCCGCCGCGCGGGCGCAGCCGGTCGGCCGCCTTCACGATGTCGTTCTCGACGTCGATGATGTGTGCGAGCGCCGGGTTCCGTTCACGCAGCGACGACGGCTCGGCCAGCCGCGCCGCGCGGATGAACTGGGCGGGATTGACGAGCGCGATCGCGCGCGCGCCGTTCGCGAGCGGTCCCATCTCGGCGCTGCCGAGCACCACGCCGTCCGCCGCGAAGCCTGGCGGCACCGGCGCCTGCGCGAACGTGCGTGTGAGCCAGCCTTCGTGCAGGTACTGGTCCGAGCGCGACGCGGTGTCCCAGATCTCGATCGAACGGAAATGCGACAGGTTCGGCTGCGGATAGCCGACGCCCTGCACGATCGCGACCTGCCCGTCGCGCCACAGCGGCATCAGCGGCGCGAGCGCCGGGTGCAGCCCCGTATGCGCATCGAGCTGCAGCACCTGGTCGCGCTTGATGCCGATGCCGCGGCGGAGCTGGTAGTAGAGCGGATCCGCATACGGCACGACCGTGTTGAGGCCGTCGTTGCCGCCCTTCAGCTCGACGAGGATCAATACGTTCGCATAGCCGGCCCGCCCCGCCGCGGGCATCGAAGCCGCGTGTGCAGCCGGCTGCCACAACGACACGCCCGCCGCGGCCGCGGCGCCCGTGAGCGTCAGAAAATCACGTCGGTTCATCGTGCATCCTTCGGTTCGCCGCGCGGCATGACCACCGCTTCAACGAGCCTGTTCGTCGTCGTTTCGGTCATTTCAGTTGATAGGCCGGATCCATCAGCAATGCCTCGAGATACGCGCTGCCGGTCGAGTCCGTATCGATCGCCGCGACCGGCGACACCGGCAGCACCGCGTGCTGCAGCTGAAGCTCGGTGGACAAGCCGGCGCGCGCCTGCGGCCGCACACGATACTGCGCGAGCCAGTGTTCGAGGTCGAACCGCAGGCCGCCGCGTGCGGGCTTGACCGGCGCGCCGGGCATACCGGCACCGGGCGTACCGGCACCGGGCAAGCTGGCGCCGGAGGCATTGTCCGCAACCGGCATCGCATGCGCACGCGCATTCGACACCGGCTGCGCCATCGCGTGAGCGGGAGCCCGCATGCCGGCCGCCTCGGTCGCGCGGAACAGCTGTTCGACGAACTGCTTGCGCGCGAGCAGCGTGGTGCTGTTGATCCACAGCGCGCCGCCGGGCCAGCCCTTCACGTTCGGCGGATAGAACAGGTTCTGCCCGAGCGCGCGCACGGTGTTCGCGAGCATCTGCGGATCGCCGTACGCGACGTCGAACAGCCGCACCGACCCGACGACGAACTCGGCCGGCGACTTGACGAGCACGCCGCGATTGCCCGGATCCCAGAACGCGTCGGTCGACCAAAGCGCGGCGAGCGCCGTGCGGATGTCGTAGCCGCTCGCGCGAAACCGTTCGGCCACGATCTCGAGCGCGCCGGCATCCGGCGTATCGGACACGAACTCGCGCCACAGCTTGCCCGCGATGAAGCGTGCGGTGTCGGGCCGCTTCAGCAGGATGTCGAGAAACCCGTCGCCGTCGAACGCACCGGTCTCGCCGAGTATCGTCTTCTCGCCCGTGTCGTGCCACTCGGGCCGCGCCACGAAGCGCAGCGTATCGGGATCGACGCTCCAGCCGGTCATCGCGCGCGCGGCTTCGGTCACGTCGTGCTGCGTGTAGTGCCCTTCGCCGAGCGTGAACAGCTCCATCACCTCGCGCGCGAAATTCTCGTTCGGACGTCCCTTGCGGTTGCTCGCGCCGTCGAGATACTGGAGCATCGCCGGATCCTTCGCGACCGCATGCAGCAGCGTGTCGAAGCTGCCGAGCGCCTCGCGGCGAAACAGCGCATGCTGCGCGGCCATCGTCTGCGGATACGGGACCTTGTCCTGCCCGGACGTGAAGTGCCCGTGCCAGAACAGCGTCATGCGCTCGGTGAGCGGCGACGGCGTCGCGACCATCTCGTTGACCCACGCCGCGCGCAACGCATCGTAGCGGCGATTGCGCTCGCGCTGCTCGTCGCGCCGCATGTCGGCTGTCAGCGCCTGGCGCTGCGCGCGGGTCGGCGGCAACTCGGCGACCCAGTCGGGCCAGCGCGTCACGGGCTCGCGCCGCACGTTGCCGAGCGTCTCGGCGACGACCTGCGCGCGCGTCATGCCGACGAGGCGGGCGACCTCGGCCGGTGCGGGAGAAAAGCCGGTGCGGCTCAGGAAGAACAGCGCATCGTCGGCGTCGAGCGGCGCCTGCATCGCGGGCGATGCCGGGGCGGCAGCGTTCGCTTTCATCGTCGTGGACTCCCGGAACGCACCGGCGGTGCGGATGCAGGTTCAACGGCGGCACGCATGCGAAAGTTGACGGGAAAATTGCTACGGAATCTTTCGTTGCCGTGCGGAGACGCGTGCGTGTCAGCGCTTGTACAGCTCGCGAACGGCGTCCTCGATGTGCTGGCGCAGCAGGTGGCGCTCTTCGGGCGTCATGTGCCCGTCGCGGCGGTGCTGTTCGAGATCGGGAGGCACGGCGGACCGGACCGCCGTGTCGGCGGCGCGGTCGGACTGCGGCGCCTTGCCGCGCTGCAGCTTGCGCGACGATGCGCCCGGCTCGGGGCGCTGCGCATACGCGAAGTTCGACGCATATGGACCGGCAAGTGCGATCGTCAGCATCACTGCAATCCGCGCAGATCGCATGACCGTCCTCGCTTCTCTGGTCGATTTGTTCGCTTCGTCACGCGGCAACCGGTTACCTCTGGTACTTGAAAAACCCTGCGAAATTCGGGTGTACAAAGATGAAAGATGGAGTGCTGGGGAGTATCTACCGAACTCCGGCTTCGAGTAAAGGAATCTCTATAGCGTGCCTTTACTCCACGCGACACTACGGGTAAATTTTGTAACGGACTGTAACGCGCGAAAATACGCGAGCGTGCGTGATTTCCCATTCGCGATAAGATGCCGCTCATGGAAACGAAAAACCCCTCCAAGATTCTCGTCGTCGACGACGACCCGCGCCTGCGCGATCTGCTGCGCCGATATCTCGGCGAGCAGGGTTTCAACGTATACGTCGCGGAGAACGCGACTGCGATGAACAAGCTCTGGGTGCGCGAGCGCTTCGACCTGCTCGTGCTCGACCTGATGCTGCCGGGCGAGGACGGCCTGTCGATCTGCCGCCGCCTGCGCGGCAGCAACGATCGCACGCCGATCATCATGCTCACCGCGAAGGGCGAGGATGTCGATCGCATCGTCGGCCTCGAGATGGGCGCCGACGACTACCTGCCGAAGCCGTTCAACCCGCGCGAACTGGTCGCGCGCATTCACGCGGTGCTGCGCCGCCAGGCGCCGGCCGAACTGCCGGGCGCGCCGTCGGAAACCACCGAGGTGTTCGAGTTCGGCGAATTCTCGCTGAACCTCGCGACGCGCACGCTCACGAAGTCGGGCCAGGAAATTCCGCTGACCACCGGCGAATTCTCGGTGCTGAAGGTGTTCGCGCGCCATCCGCGCCAGCCGCTGTCGCGCGAGAAGCTGATGGAACTCGCGCGCGGCCGTGAATACGAAGTGTTCGACCGCAGCCTCGACGTGCAGATCTCGCGCCTGCGCAAGCTGATCGAACCGGATCCGGGCAGCCCGCGTTTCATCCAGACCGTCTGGGGCCTCGGCTACGTGTTCATTCCGGACGGCGCAGCCTGATCTTTTTCCTTTCCGGTTTCGCCTGTCCTCGGCCCGTCCCATGCGTATCGACCGGCGCCTCCTGCAGCTCGCGTTCGGCGGGCTGTTCTGGCGCACCTTCCTGCTGATCGCGCTGCTGATCTCGGTCAGTCTCGCCGCGTGGTTCCAGAGCTTTCGCGTGATCGAGCGCGAGCCGCGCGCGCAGCGCGTCGCGCTCCAGCTCGTCGCGATCGTGAAGCTCACGCGCACCGCCCTGCTCTATTCCGATCCCGATTTGCGGCGCGCGCTGCTGCAGGATCTCGAGAGCAACGAGGGCGTGCGCGTCTACCCACGCGAAAAAACCGACAAGTTCAAGCTGCAGCCCGACGAATCGCTGAACCGTCTGATCGAACACGATATCCGCAGCCGGCTCGGCGACGAGACCGTGATCGCGCAGTCGGTCAACGACATCCCCGGCGTGTGGATCAGCTTCAAGATCGACGACGACGACTACTGGGTCGCGCTCGACCGCGACCAGCTCGACAGCGTCACGGGCCTGCAGTGGGCGGGCTGGGGCCTGTTCGCGCTCGCGCTGTCGCTGTTCGGCTCCGCATTCATCACGAGCCTCGTGAACCGGCCGTTCTCGCGCCTCGCGCTCGCCGCGCGCCAGATCGGCTCGGGCCAGACGCCCGAGCTGCTGCCCGAGCGCGGGATGGGCGTCGCGGCCGAGACCAACCGCAGCTTCAACCAGATGGTGCGCGACCTCGAACAGCTCGAGGCCGATCGCGCGCTGATGCTCGCGGGCATCTCGCACGACCTCCGCACGCCGCTCGCGCGGCTGCGGCTCGAGACCGAGATGAGCCCGTCCGACCAGGCGACCAAGGATGCGATGGTCGACGACATCGAGCAGATGGACCGCATCATCGCCGCCTTCATCGACTACGCGCGCCCGTCCCAGCGCAAGCCGGAGCCGGTCGACCTGTCGTCGATCGCGCACGAAGTCGCCGCGCGCGTGTCGGGCGAGGACGGCGTCGAGATCCGCACGCGGCTCGCGCCGAGCGCCGTGATCGAAGCCGACGAGACCGACATGCGCCGCGTAATCGGCAACCTTGTCGAGAACGCGCGCAAATACGGCCAGAGCCGGCAGGACGGCGTGTCGCGGATCACGCTCGAGACGCGCGTGTCGCACGCGCGGGTCGAGCTGTCGGTGAGCGACGAAGGTCCCGGCATCCCCGAGGATCAACTGCCGCTCGTGATGCGGCCGTTCTACCGCGTCGACACGGCGCGCACCAAGGCGGACGGCACAGGGCTCGGCATGGCGATCGTGCTGCGCCTCGTCGGCCGCTATCGCGGCGCGCTGCGCCTGCGCAACCGCAGCCCCGACGCAGGCCTCGAAGTCACGCTCGAATTCCCCGGCGCCGGCAAGGCGCGTGCGACGGCGTGACGCGTTCGCGCACGCCTCCTGCGCGTCACACTATCGCTGCGGTTGAAAAAAACTATGGGAATAGTTAGTCAAAATCTATTGAATCGTCCAGCTAATAGTGTTATAGTCTTCGCATGCTGTCACATCAACGTTGCAGCACCGAGGTAGCTTGACTCAGTCTTCTTCCCAACTCACACAGGAGTATCCGCATGAAAACCGTGGGCGATAAACTCGAAGCATTCACCGTCGTAGCCGCGAAGCCGGGCTTCAACAATCACGAGGAAAACGGCCAGTCGGCGTTCGAGACCGTCACCGAAGCGTCGTTCCCGGGCAAGTGGAAGATCATCTACTTCTATCCGAAGGATTTCACGTTCGTGTGCCCGACGGAAATCGTCGAGTTCGCGAAGCTGACGAAGCAGTTCGAAGAGCGCGACGCCGTCCTGCTCGGCGGCAGCTCGGACAACGAATTCGTGAAGCTCGCATGGCGCCGTGAGCACAAGGATCTCGACAAGCTGAACCACTACTCGTTCGGCGACGTCAAGGGCGAGCTGATCGACCAGCTCGGCGTGCGCGACAAGGAAGCCGGCGTGGCCCTGCGCGCGACGTTCATCGTCGATCCGGACAACACGATCCAGCACGTTTCGGTGAACAACCTGAACGTCGGCCGTAGCCCGGAAGAAGTCCTGCGCATTCTGGACGGCCTGCAAACGGACGAACTGTGCCCGTGCAACCGTGCAGTCGGCGGCGCAACGCTGTAAGCGCATCGATGCACGAAGCCCGCGGCGCACGTCCTGCCTGCGGGCTTTTTTAACGGCCAACCCATAG
>Ga0207678_10002012_pt1 | contig 18467 bp, 20 predicted proteins | sample KBSC63metaG_FD_184319 | JGI IMG/M metagenome (GOLD analysis project Ga0207678, IMG submission 184319) | Corn rhizosphere microbial communities from Kellogg Biological Station, Michigan, USA - KBS C6-3 metaG (SPAdes) (version 2) | ecosystem: Host-associated > Plants > Roots > Rhizosphere > Soil ...
CGTTGACGATGCCGTTGGCGTCGATGTCGAACGTGACCTCGATCTGCGGCACGCCGCGCGGCGCCGGCGGGATTCCGACCAGGTCGAACTGGCCGAGCACCTTGTTGTCCGCGGCCATCTCGCGCTCGCCCTGGAAGACGCGGATCGTCACGGCATTCTGATTGTCCTCGGCGGTCGAGAAGACCTGGCTCTTCTTGGTCGGAATGGTCGTGTTGCGGTCGATCATCCGGGTGAACACGCCGCCCAGGGTCTCGATACCGAGCGACAGTGGCGTGACGTCGAGCAGGAGCACGTCCTTGACGTCGCCCTGCAGCACGCCGGCCTGGATCGCCGCGCCCATGGCGACGACTTCATCCGGGTTGACGCCGGTGTGCGGTTCCTTGCCGAAAAATTCCTTCACCACCTCGCGCACGCGCGGCATGCGAGTCTGGCCGCCGACCAGCACGACGTCGGCAATGTCCTTGGCGTCGATACCGGCGTCCTTGAGCGCCTTCCGCATCGGCTCCTTGGTGCGATCAATCAGGGGTCCGACGAGCTTCTCGAGCTCAGCGCGAGTCAGCGTCACCACCAGGTGCAGCGGAGTGGTCGCGCCGCCTTCCATGCGGGCGGTGATGAACGGCTGGTTGATTTCGGTCGTCGCTGCGGAAGACAGCTCGATCTTGGCCTTTTCGGCGGCTTCCTTGAGCCGCTGCAGCGCAAGCCGGTCGGTGCGGAGGTCGATGCCCTCCTTTTCCTTGAACCTGTCGGCCAGCCAATTGACGATCGCGGCGTCGAAATCCTCGCCGCCGAGGAAGGTGTCGCCGTTGGTCGACTTCACTTCGAACACGCCGTCGCCGATCTCGAGGATCGATACGTCGAAGGTGCCGCCGCCGAGGTCGTAGACCGCGATGGTCTTGCCCTCTTCCTTGTCGAGCCCGTAAGCGAGCGCCGCGGCAGTCGGCTCGTTGATGATGCGCAGCACTTCAAGGCCCGCGATCTGGCCGGCGTCCTTGGTCGCCTGGCGCTGCGCGTCGTTGAAGTAAGCGGGAACGGTGATCACCGCCTGGGTGACACCCTCGCCGAGATAGGCCTCGGCGGTTTCCTTCATCTTCTGGAGGATGAAGGCGGAAATCTGCGACGGCGAATAATCGTTGCCGCCGGCCTGGACCCAGGCGTCGCCGTTCGATCCCTTGACGATCTTGTACGGGACGAGCTCGGTGTCCTTCTTGGTGATCGGGTCGTCGTAGCGGCGGCCGATCAGGCGCTTCACCGCGAAAATGGTATTGTCGGGGTTGGTGACCGCCTGGCGCTTCGCCGGCTGCCCGATCAGGCGCTCGCCGTCCTTGGTGAACGCGACGACCGACGGGGTCGTGCGCGCGCCTTCGCTGTTCTCGATCACCTTCGGCTTGCCGCCTTCCATGACAGCAACGCAGCTATTGGTGGTGCCCAAGTCGATTCCAATGACCTTGGCCATATGTTCTTTCCCTCTTAATCAGCCCCTGTTCGGCCCCGTTCCGGCGACCGAATTGTTGAAGTTCATCCGCGATATAGGTGGCGCGAAACCGACGACAAGGAGCCGCCGGGAGAGTGTCGGCGATGCCTGCTATCAGGGCATGGCCATGCCGCCGTTGACGTGCAGCGTCTGGCCGGTGACGTAGCCGGCTTCCCGCGAGGCGAAATAGACGCACGCCGCGCCGATGTCCTCGCCCGACCCCATCGCGCCCAGCGGAATGCGCGAGAGGATGCCTTCGCGCTGCTGATCACTGAGCGCGTCGGTCATCGCCGACGTCATGAACCCGGGCGCAATCGCATTGACGGTGATACCGCGGCTCGCAAGCTCCTGCGCGACCGACTTGGTCATTCCGATCAGCCCCGCTTTGGACGCGACGTAATTGGCCTGGCCCGGGTTGCCGGTCACGCCGACGACCGAGGTGATCGAGACGATGCGCCCGAAGCGCGCTTTCATCATCGGCTTGGACGCAGCGCGCATCAGCCGAAACGCGGCTTCGAGGTTGATCCGGATGACGTCGGCGAATTCCTCGTCCTTCATCCGCATCAGCAGGTTGTCACGGGTGACTCCGGCATTGTTGACGAGGATGTCGAGCTTGCCGCCGAGCGCGTCGACCGCCTGCGGCACGAGCTGGTCGACGGCCGCGCCGTCCGACAGGTTGCACGGCAGCGCGACGTGGTCGCCGCCGAGGCCGCTCCGAAAAGCTTCGAGCTTGTCGACATTGCTGCCGGAAACGGCGAGCCGCGCGCCCTGCCCCGCCAAGGCCTTGGCGATCGCGCTGCCAAGCCCGCCCGAAGCGCCGGTTACGAGGGCAGTCATGCCTGAAAGGTCGAACATTTACGCGATCTCCTTCGCCGCCGCTTCGATGTCCTCGATCGTCACCACGCTGGTGACCTTCGCGTCGGGGGTGATGCGCTTGACCATTCCGGCGAGCACCTTGCCGCCGAGCTCGACGAATTCGTCCACACCGGCAGCGGCCATGTTGGCGACGCTCTCGCGCCAACGGACCATACCGGTGACCTGCTCGACGAGCTGGTTGCGGATCGTATCGGGATCGGTCTCCGGCTGCGCAGTCACGTTGGCGTAAACCGGCACGGCGGGTGCCTCGAGCACGACATAGCCGAGCGCATCGCGCATCGCCTCGGCCGCCGGGTGCATCAGCGGGCAATGGAACGGCGCAGACACCGGCAGCGGCAGCGCCCGTTTGGCGCCCATTTCCTTGGCGATCTCGATCGCTCGGTCGATCGCGCCCTTGTGGCCCGAAATCACCACCTGCGTCGGGTCATTGTCGTTGGCGACGGTGCACACCTCGCCCTGCGCCGCTGCTTCGGCGATCCTTTGAGCAAGCGCAAGGTCGGCGCCGAGCAGCGCCGCCATCGCGCCCTGCCCGACCGGCACCGCCTGCTGCATCGCCTGGCCGCGCAGCTTAAGCAGCTTTGCTGCGGTGGCGAGGTCGAACGAGCCGGCGGCGCACAGCGCGGAATATTCGCCGAGACTGTGGCCGGCGACGAAATCAGCGACGTCCGGCAGACGAACGCCCCACGCGCGCAGGACCGCGATCGAGTTCGCCATGATCGCCGGCTGCGCATTTTCGGTGAGCTTCAGCTCGTCTTCGGGACCCTCGCGCATCAGCCGCGACAGATTCTGTCCCAGCGCCTCGTCAACCTCGTCGAACACGTCGCGCGCCGCGCGGCTCGCGTCGGCGAGCGCCGCGCCCATGCCGACCGCCTGGCTCCCCTGCCCCGGAAAAATGAATGCCCGCATCAAGCTCCCCTGTGGTTGGCGGCGCGGGTTAAGCGCGGGCGTTCGGATTGCCAACCCCGGTCAAGGATGCAAAGCCTCGGCCATGTCCGACCAGCCGCTCCCAATCGACACCCATCCCGAGCCCGCATCGCGGATGCTGGGCAAGTGGATGAGCGCGGCGATGGTCGTCGGGACCATGGTCGGATCGGGCATCTACCTGCTGCCGACGACCCTGGCGCCATTCGGGCCGAACCTCGTCGTCGCGTTCATCGTGACGGGCCTTGGGACCATGTGCCTGGCCTTCGCGATGGCGCGGATGGCGGCGCGGATTCCGGGCGGGCCGTTCGTCTACATCGAGCGCTCATTCGGAGAGCTGGCCGCGTTCCTCACCTTGTGGTGCTACACGCTGTCGCAGGTCACCGGGGTTGCCGGAGTGGCGGTGGCGGTGGCCGGCGCACTGGGGCACGTCTATCCTTCGGTCGTCGCGGGGCCAGGCCTGATCGGCGTGGCCCTGGGCTCGATCCTGATCCTGATGCTGGTCAACCTGCGCGGCGCCCGCTCGGCAGGCGCGCTCCAGGTCGTGACCACGCTCATCAAGCTCGTGCCCCTGATCGCGGTGATGGCGCTGGTCCTCGCCCGTTTCGGCTCGGGTCATGCGGTCGAACCTCTGGCGCCGGTCGGTCTCAGCATCGGCGCGGTGACGACCGCTGCAGCGCTCATCCTGTTCTCGCTGACCGGCTTCGAAGCCGCGGTGATGACCGCCAACGTCACGCGCGATTCGACTACCACCGTACCACGCGCGACCATCATGGGCACCGGCTTCACGGCCGTCATCTATCTGCTGGCGACGGTTGCGGCCCTCACGCTTCTGCCGAGCGCAGTCGCGGCCAAGAGCGGCGCGCCGTTCGCCGACGCGATCGCTCCACTGCTCGGTACCGCGGCGGGCATTCTGGTTGCCGTCATCGCGGCGATCAGCGCCTTCGGGACCGCCAATGCGCTGTTGCTGATCGCAGCCGAATCCGCCCGCACCATGGGCGAAGCGGGCGACCTTCCGCCGATCTTCGCCAAGGCGAACCGGATCGGCGCGCCGTCCGGGTCGGTGCTGATCTGCGGCGTTGCGGCAGCGCTGCTGGTGCTTGCGAGCTCGTCGAAGAATTTCGTCAGCGTCTACGTCTTCATCACGCTGGTTTCGACCTTGCTCGCGCTGGTGCTGTACGTGGTTTGCGCGGCCGCGGCGCTGAAACTGCGCGTCGGCGGGCGGTGGACGATCATCGTCGTGATCGGCGTACTCTATTCGGTCGCGATGTTCGTCGGCGCCGGCCTCGAGCCCGGACTGTGGGCGGCCCTGCTCGCGCTGGCCGGCCTTCCGGTCCGCGTCATCTCGCGTTGGCTAAACGGCTCCAGCCGGGCGGTGGCGGCGAGCTGAGCCGCGCCTCCGGGATCATCTTCCGAAGCTTCCTGGCGAAGCTTCTCAAGCAGACTTCGCTGGTCCCGAGCGGCCCCGCCTCGTAGCTCGCCGATTGCATACCGAGCTGCACCCGACTGATCAGCTCGGTGTCCTCGGCGTTGACCTTCCGGTTTATGCGCCAGTTGAGGTAGCGCGCGGCGGTCATCTCCCGCCGATCGTCGGGCAGCGCGTAGCTGATCTCGCGGATCACCGTCTCGGTCGCGCTGACGGGCAGGAACTGCATGAAGTCGACCTGGTCGGGATAGATGTCGAAGGCGACGTTCGGGAACAGTTTGTAATAGAGCCACTTGCGCTGGTGGCTCTCGGGCAGGTGGCCGACTCGGGGCAGAAGCCGCTGGTAGGTCCGCTCGGACGGGTTGGCGGACTCCTTCTCGGCCAAGTCCCCTTCCATGCGGTCGACGTGATCCTTGGCCTCGATCCGGTAATTGCGGCCGAACAGCCGGGTCAGGCCGGGATGGCCGACCGGGATGTGGAGGTGGTCCGAATAATTGTCGGCGATGGTCTTCCAGTTGAGCGGCCGCGGCCGGATCGTCACTCGGCCGATGACCTGCAGCTCCTCGAACCGATACAGCGCAACCTCGTCCTCGTAGGGCGCCATCATTTCGGCTACGGACGGTGCGCCGGATTCGAGGGTCACGAACAGGAACCCGTGCCACCGCTCGAGCGCCACCGGCTTCAGCCCGAGCTGCTCGGTCTCCAGGCCGGGATATTCTTGGCGGTGCGGAACCCCGACCAGCCGGCCGTCGCGGGCGTAGCTCCATGCATGATAGGGGCAGGTCAGGACCTTGGCGCAGCCGCCGGTGCCGTCGACCAGCCGCGAACCGCGATGGCGGCAAACGTTCGAGAAGGCGCGCACCGCGCCGTCGTCGCCGCGGATGACGATCACGCTCTCGCCAAGATATTCGATGCTCCGCCATTCGCCCGGCGAGGTGATCTCGCCTTCGTGGCAGACCACTTGCGGCGCAGCGCGCAGGAAGGCGGCCTGCTCGGCCTCGAAGAACTCGGCGTCGTGATAGAGCCAGCCGGGCAGGCTCATATCGTCGAGTGGGTCGGCCGCCGGCCGGACCGCTTTCAGCTGCGTCGCCATGGCCCGCATCTGCCACGACACGGGCCGTCACCGCAATGCACGCGGGTCCTCTAGTGCGGCGGGAACTGCGCCTGGATGATCGTCCCGCGCGGCAGCTGGCACTGCCCGACTCCGCCGCCGGCCATTCCCGAGCTCGGCCGCATCAGCCGGAAATCGCAGCGCATGAACCCATCCGGGCCTTGGAGATTGGCGAGCACCTGACCGCTATAGTGGGTGATGGTCTGCTCATCCGGACCCCACGGTCCCCAGCCGCCCCAGCCCCAGCCCCAGCGGCGCCCGCCCCAGCCACCGCCCCAGCCCCAACCGGGGCCCCAGCCGTTCCACAGCGGGCCGTAGTCGGTCACCCGGCTTTCCTGGGTGATCTGGAAGAAGGGGCCCGAGAACGCCTGGCCGTTGCTGAGCCTGGCGATCATCGTCCCGCGGGTCGCCCCGGTTTCGGTCCAGTTGAAGGTCGCGCTGATGCCGCCTCCCGTCGATTGGCCCGTCCCGAAACCGGTGGTGGTGCACGCCGCAGCGGCCATCGCGAGAAGCGATGCGCCGGCAGCGCGGACGCAAAATGCAGTCATGACGCTTACTCCTTTCGATCCGAAAACGATTCAGGCATCCTTGCGGCTCCCACCGTTGATTGGGCTTGCCTATTCGTGCCGATCGGTAGGCAAGCCGTTCACCCGCGGCTTGCGTTTTTCGGCCGCTTGGGTCATAGGCGCGCCACTGGCGCACGGCCCTGCCGCTGCGCCTGTACTTTTTGAACGACAGCCGGAGAGGCGTGCCATTGGGGCCCGTCAGCGATCGGCCAAAAGAAAGACGTGAAACATGCCGCTCTACGAGCATGTTTTCCTCGCGCGCCAGGACCTGGCTCAGGCCCAGGTCGATTCGCTCGCGGAAAACGCCACCAAGATCGTCGAAGACAATGGCGGGAAGGTCGTCAAGACCGAGACCTGGGGTCTTCGCTCGCTCGCCTATCGGATCGCCAAGAACCGCAAGGCGCACTACGTCGCGCTCGACCTCGATGCTCCGGCCGCTGCGGTCGCCGAGCTCGAGCGTCAGTCGAACATCAACGAGGACGTGATCCGCTTCCTCACCATCCGCGTCGACGAGCTCGAAAAGGGCCCGTCCGCGATGATGCGCCGCGGCGACAAGGAGCGCGAGCGCCGCTCGGACCGCGACGACCGCCCGAACTTCCGCGCCCCACGTGAAGAGGAGGCCGAATAATGGCTCGCGCATTCTTCCGCCGCCGCAAGTCCTGCCCGTTCTCGGGCAAGGATGCGCCCAAGATCGATTACAAGGACGTCCGCCTGCTCCAGGGTTTCATCTCGGAGCGCGGCAAGATCGTCCCGTCGCGGATCACCGCGGTGTCCTCGAAGAAGCAGCGCGAGCTGGCGAAAGCGATCAAGCGCTCGCGCCACATCGGCCTGCTTCCCTACATCGTTAAGTAAGGAGCGCAGGACATGGACGTTATCCTGCTTGAGCGCGTCGAGAAGCTCGGCGGCATCGGCGACGTGGTGAAGGTCAAGAACGGCTTCGCCCGCAACTACCTGCTGCCGCGCAAGAAGGCGCTTCGCGCCAACGAGAGCAACCGCAAGCTGTTCGAAGCGCAGCGCGCCCAGATCGAGGCCGACAACGCCAGCCGCCGCAGCGATGCGGAGCAGGCGTCGAAGGGCGTCGACGGCAAGACCGTGCAGCTCATTCGTCAGGCGTCGAATGTCGGCCACCTCTACGGCTCGGTCAGCGCCCGCGACATCGCGGAAGCGCTGGAGGGCGTTGGCGCGCACGTCGCCAAGAGCCAGGTCGTGCTCGACCGTCCGATCAAGGCGATCGGCGTGCATGAGGTGAAGATCGCGCTGCACCCCGAGGTCAGCGTGACGGTCAAGGTCAACGTCGCCCGCTCGCCGGAGGAAGCCGATCTCCAGGCGCAGGGCGTCGACGTTCTTCAACAGATGTTCGAGGAGCAGGCTGCTCCGATCGCTGCCGAGGAACTGGCCGAGCCGGAAGCCGCCACCGAAGCTGGCCTGGCCACCGAAACTGAAACGCCGGCGCAAGAAGCCGATGTTGCTTCCGAGGCGGACGCCGAGCAAGCCTGAGCGGTTCGAAAATGAAGACAGGCCGTCGGTCCACTGGATCGGCGGCCTTTTTCTTTGCGCCGAGCGGTTCGTCGCAAAGCGCGTTGAGTGATCGGAACGGCGCGCCGTCCAGCCTTGTTTAACCCTCGGAGCATGCGGGGGCCTTGTGAGGAGTATCGCAATGGCTGACGAACGCGACGAGGATCAATTCGGCGAAAACCAAGGCAGCAGCAGTGGCCAGCAGACCACCGGTCAGCAGGGCCAGCAAAGTGAATTCGGCCAACAGCAGAACCAGCAGGGCGACAGCTCCGGCCAGCAGCAGACGATGAGCGGCCAGAGTTCGCAGGGCAGCGAGGGCAGCTTCGGCGGTCAGAGTTCAGGCGGCCAGACGTCGCAGGGCGGTGGCGGCAGCTTCGGAGGTCAGAGCTCGAGCGGCCAGACGCAGAGCAGCGGCGGCAGCGGCGATACGCTGACCTCGAACCAGGGCACCGACTCCGGAGGCAGTGACCAAAGCGGCCTCGGCCAGGGAACGACCGGTCAGTCGGGCTCGCAGGGCGAGGGCTTCATCGGCGCGCAGGGCAGCGGCTCGGACGACTATCTGCGCGAAGGCGGATCGTCCGGCTCGCCCTCTTCGGGTTCGACCGAAGGCACCGACTTCGCCAACCAAGGCCGCGGCGCTCTCGATGAGGATGCCAACGAGGACGACGGCGGCGATTCGGGCAGCAATAGCTAAATCGAAGTGTCGGTCGCGAAGCGTCGCGCTTTTGTATGGGCGCGGCGCTTCGTCTTATACGGCCCGCGCCTCGAGTAAGATCGTCTCGCGCTCAATCCATGGCGCGATGCTCGGCCGGGCGAGGATGCGGTCGACGTACGCGACGGTCCGCGGGTAGCGCTCGGGACAGACCTTCGTCTTGGTATGGCGGAAGTTGGCGAACGGGCTGGCGACCGCGATGTCGGCGAGGGTCAGACTGTCGCCCACGAGGAAACCGCCTTCGTCCGGAACCGTCCGCTCGAGATAGTCCAGGATGGGCGGAAGATCGTTGAGCTCCGCCTGCCGCGCCGCTTCCTCGTCGCCGGGCCGGCCGAGAAAGCGCGGTGCGACGATCAGGTTGAAAAAGATCTTGGCGCCGCATGACACGAGGATCGTGTCGGCGAATTCGTCGAACCAGATGACCTTGCCGCGCAGCTTCGCTTCGGCCGGGATCAGCGCCGGCTGCGGGAATTTCGCCTCGAGATAATGGATGATCGCGCTCGAATCGGACAGCCCATAGTCGCCGTCGCGGAACGCGGGCATTTTTCCAAACGGACTCGCTTCGCGAAATGCCGGGTCGGGATCGCCAGGAGCGACCGGCTTAACATCCACATCGATTCCTTTTTCTGCGGCGTAGGCCAGGACCTTGCGGACATAGGGCGACAGCGACGAACCATAGACAATCATGACGAACGCCTCCCCGGCAGCGGCGAGCGGCGGAGACGTCCGCGATCTCGCCCGTTCAGGCCAGGCAGTAGGAGGTGACCCAATGCGCAGCAACAGCGGCAAGGACGAATCGCGCAACAATCTGCACGACCCGACGATGCGCGACCGCGGGAAGAATCGGACGCGGCCGTCGGCAGGATCGAACGCCAAGGCGCCCGCAGATCGTCGCACCGGACGCAAGGACTGAGCTTTAGCGGATCCGGTAATAGTCCGCGATCCGGTCTAGCGCCAAAGTCAGCACCAGCTTGCCGGCGCGAGCGGGCCAACCGAGCGCGCTTTCGGCTTCGCGCATGCCCTCGCCGGCGCAGACGGTCCGCCACAATATGTCGGCAAGGCCAGGACCGGCAGCGGCAACCGCGGCGTCGAACCGCTTTCGCGCATCCACCTGCGCACCGCTGAGATCCACGTCGGGAGCCGAGCCCCCGCGGCACCGAGCAACCGGCGTCGAATTCCACGACATGGTGGTTCGCGGCGCGAGCTGCGCCCGTTCCCAATCCGCCCGCAGCCGCTCCCCGGCCTCGAACTGCCGCCGGGTCACCAGCCCACGCGCGAGCAGCCAGCCAAGGGGCGACTCAGCCATGTTGACCGTCACCGAGCGGGTGGCGCTTGTGCTTGTCTGGACGGCCACGGCCGTCGTGATCCCGTTCTCGATGCCATGTTCGCTCAGCAACCGACCTGTCTTCACTGCCTTCTCCTCGTGCTTTCGAGTCGATGGCGCTTGCCAGATCGGCAATCCTGTAGGACAGTGAAAAACCTGTTTGGTTAGATTGGGCTGTCGATGATTACTCGCATACGGGAGGTTCGCCGGGCTCGGGGGATGACCCTGGATGATGTCGCAAAAGCCTGCGTGCCGCCGACAACACCACAAACAGTCGGGCGGTTGGAAACAGGAACGCGCACGGTCTCGGTAGGGTGGCTCAACCGCATCGCCCAGGCGCTCGGAGTGGAAGCGCAGGATTTGATCGAGAGCGGCGACAGCGCCGAGCTCAAAGTCGCGGCGGTACTCGGGCCTGGCGGGGCGAGCGCGCCCAAGCGCGCGGCGATCGTCGTTCCGCCGCGCGTCGAGGGCGGGCAGATCGCCGTGATCGTCGCCGGCGGCGTCGGCGATTACCGCAGCGGCGACGAAATCTGGTGCAAGGCGCTGCAGCCCGCCGACTATGGCCAGGCGCTCAACCGCGACGTGCTGGTCCCGCGCCCGGCGGGGCGGTTCCTCTTCGGCCGCCTGATCAACCGCGACGAGGAGAAGCTGCAGATTCTCCCGCTCGAGGCCGGCGGGCGTCAGCAAGTCGTCGCCAATCCGCCGTGGCTCGGCGTCGCGACGAGGCTCGTGCGAATTCTCTAGCCGAAGTTGTCCTCGGCGGCCGGAAATGGCACGGCGAGCCGGTGGGCGGTTAGCTCAGTTGGTAGAGCATCTCGTTTACACCGAGAGGGTCGGCGGTTCGAGCCCGTCACCGCCCACCACATGCTCAGATCAGTTCGCCGAGCACCTTGAAGATAGCGTCGATCTCGGCCCGCTCGACAGCGAACTGGCGGTCCGGGTTGAACTGGCGCAGATCGAGGGCAGCGGAATCCTGCCTCACCAGCTGCTTGATCAGGACTTTGCCCTCGCCGTTGCTGCGAAGGCGCACCATGACATCGTCGCCAATCGCGACCGGCGCGCGCGGAGAAACTGCAACGCGACTGCCCGGCCGAAACCGTGGCCACATGGATTCGCCGACGATGGTCACCGCAAAGGCATCCGGATCGCCCGCGAGGCTTGGCGGACGCGGCAACCGGTCGAGCATCTCGCCTGGCCGGATCTCGATCAGCTCGATCCCCCGACCGCGCTCGCCATATTCGCCGCCAAACGCCGAGGCGAGCAGCGGAAGTGGCGGCAACTGGGCAGGACTCCAGCCGCGCGATCGATCGCCGACCGCGCGGGTGTGCGGTGCGACTTGCGAGTCCGGTCCGATCCGAAGCGCTTCGAACTCGGCGAGTGAGGACCCTGCGGCAACCAGCAGCTTTTCGAGCGTCCGACGCGACGGATTGCCGTGGCGCCGCATATCGGCCCAGACGGTCCGGCTGACTCCGGCTTTCACCGCCCAGGCATTGAGTGACAGCTCCGCCGGGCGAAACCGCATCAGCTCGCGGTAGATCTGAGATTGGCCATCCGTCGTCACGCGCCCGGATACCATGTCCAAAAGGACTTACTCCAATTCAGACTAATCTGACAAATTCAGTCTTGATTCAATGTTAGATTTTTCCAACATATGCCTATGGTGAGCAATCCCGCCACGCGAACATCAAATCACGGCCACCTTGCCGACTTCGGCGAAATACCGCCGCAGCGCCTGACTGGTTTCCGGAGCGAGCTCGACGAACACCCGGCGGCCGTCGTGCGGGTCGGCGCGGCGCAGGAAGATTCCCTGCTGAACCATCGTCTTGAGCCAGCGCAGCGCGGTCGTCGCAGGCACAGCGGCCGCGATGCACAGGCTCGACACCGGCACGCGCAGCTTCGCGATTTCGGCCTGGAGAAGATCAAGCAGCATGTCCCATGCCGGATCAGCGAACATATCCTCCGGGAAATAGCGGTTGCGCAGGCGGCGGGCACGGATCACCGCGCGGACTGTTTCGATGGAGACTTCGGGAGCGTCGCGCCCTGGCTCGATTTCATCCCTCCGTGCACTGGGTGTCGGCCCGGTAGACAGGCGAGCGAGCGTCGCCGCGATTCGGCTCACTTCGTCGCTCAATTGGCGAAGACGCGCCGCGTTCTTATCGGCGCTCGCTTCCATCACGGAGAAGGGGCGGGTGCGGCTGGCGATGGCAAGCGCCAGCGCGGCAGCCCGCTCGCTGTCATCGGCATCGACGATCAGGTCGATGTTCCCATCGAGCGCATGGTGCACAACGTCGTCGACCAAGCTGGCGGGCACGGCGATCACGGCGCGATACCGCCCCGCCCGCGCATCGTTCGCGATCTGCTGCAGGATTGCGTCCGACGCCGGCGAAGCTGCATCGAGCTCAACCCACACAGTGGAGACCGAGCCCTGGTTCTGAAGGCGGCGGCCCGCATCGTCGAGGCCGAGGGCGCCGCCGACCCGCTGACCGGCCAGCGCCATCGTCGAAAGCGCGCGTGTCCGCGCGAAATCCGTGTCCGTGATCAGCAAGACTGGCGGGGCGTCGAAAATATCGCCGCTATTTTGGTTGTTGCTCAGATAGCCGTTCATGGGTCCATTCCCCGCGAGAGCAGACCGAGCGGGTTGAGCAATAACGCGCATAGTGGAGAAAAGTCAGGCCATTTTTGCATCCGTTTCGGAGGCAATGGCAACCAGAGGGTAATTGCCGATGCATAGTCCGCAGTGCCTGAGGAGTGAGGATTTGCATCGTGCCCGAAACCAGACCGCGGCGCTCGATCGGGCGCGTTGGCTCGACGAGCTCGCGCAGGCGATCAGCCAAGCGCAGCGCATCACCTGGTCGCTCGGCGTCCAAGACGGCGACAGCGAAGAGGCGCGCGCGCTTTATGCGCGCCTGGAAGTCGCCCGTTCGGAGGTCGAAGCGCTGCGTTATGGAGATTGGGTGGATGTTCGGGAGGAAATCGATCCAATGTGGCTCGAATCGTTTCTCACGCAGCGGATCGCGTTGCCCGAAGGCGGCTGATCAAACGCCGGCAGGGATGTCGCCACCGCCCGAAAACGGCGTCAGATAGGGTTCGATGCTCGGCGGCTTCCAACCCGATGTCGCAACGAAGGCACGATTGAGGAAGGCGCGCTTCCCGTATCGCAGCGTGGTTCCGTCCGGTCCGTCGACCAGCCCGCCCGCGGCCAGCAAGATGGCATGGCCGGCCGCCGTATCCCACTCGCTGGTCGGTGCGGCACGGGGGTAGATGTCGGCCTCGCCCTCGGCGAGCAGGCAAAACTTGAGCGACGATCCGACGGACGTGTAGTCGCACCCTCCCACGGCGGCAGCGAGATAGTCGATCGTCGCCTGGTTGAGATGCGATTTAGAAGCGACCGCAACCGTTTCAGCACCTCTGGCCCGAGTGTGAATGGGGGTGCGGCCTTCGCCGGCATCGACCCACGCGCCTTGATCAACGATGCCGCCGTGGAGGCGACCGGTTGCGGGCGCGAACACGACGCCGAGCTTCGGCGTCAGGCCTTCGATCAGCGCGATATTGACCGTGTAGTCATCGCCGCCGCGGCAGAACTCCTTGGTTCCGTCGAGCGGATCGACCAGGAAAAACACGTCGCCGTGTTCCGGGATGCGGCCGGCGGCGACTTCTTCCTCGGCGACCACCGGCACGCCCGGGGCCGCACGAGCGAGCGCCCCAAGAATGATCAGCTCGGCGGCGCGGTCCGCCTCGGTTACCGGCGATCGGTCATGCTTGGCCTCAATGTCGAAGCCGCGGCGGACAACACTGAGGATCGCCTCCCCCGCCTCCTTGGCAGCATCCGCCAGCTCATCGAGCAATTGCTCGTAATTTGCACTCAACGCGGCGCCATCCGGATCCCGCCGTCGAGCCGCACCGCGGCGGCGTTGAGATAGGGATTTTCGACCATGAAGCAGGCAAGCCGGGCATATTCTTCGGCCTGGCCGAGCCGCTTGGGGAAGGGCACTTGCGCGCCAAGCGCGTCCTGCACGTTCTCCGGCATCATCGCGACCATCGGCGTCTTGAACACGCCGGGCAGGATGGTGTTCACCCGCACGCCGTCGTTCATCAGGTCCCGCGCGATCGGCAAGGCCATCGCCAGAACCCCGCCCTTGGACGCCGAATAAGCTGCCTGGCCGATCTGCCCGTCCTCGGCCGCAACCGAGGCGGTGTTGATGATCACCCCCCTTTCACCGTCGGCGAGCGGCTCGAGGTCGACCATTCCGAAAGCCGAATTGGCAACGCAGCGGAAGGTGCCGATCAGATTGATTTGAATCGCCAGTTCGAACTGTTGCATCGGGTAGCGCTTGGCGGCTTTTGTCTCCTTGTCGCGACCAACCGTCTTGGCCGCATTGGCGACCCCGGCGCAGTTCACCAGCACTCGCTCCTGACCGTGCGCGTCGCGCGCCCTGGCGAAGGCCGCGGCGACTTTCTCGTCGCTGGTCACGTCGACCGCGCAGAACAGGCCACCGATCTCGGTCGCGACTTTCTCGCCCCGGTCGGCGTCACGGTCGAACACTGCGACCTTCGCGCCACGCGCCGCCAGCGCCCTCGCCGTCGCTTCGCCAAGCCCTGAAGCAGCTCCGGTTACGACCGCAGCAATTCCCTTGATGTCCATGCTTTCCTCATCGCCATGCCCGTGGGCCAGTCCGAGGGGCCGCCTATGCGATGAAATCGGCCGGAGACCAAGCGCAGTCGAGTTATCGCTCGAGGGCAACGGTCTGCCACGGATGCGCGGGTTCATCCTAAATGCAGCTTGGATAGTGGATAAGGTGCGCTACATTCGTGGATATTCCAGATCAGGTTCATGGGGGAACGATCGTGATGCGACCGAAATTGCTGGCAGCAACCGCAGCATTGGCGGCGCTCGCGCTGAGTAACCCGGCCGTGGCGCAAGCCGGCGGCAGCGCCGTCGCTGCATCCGCCGCGACGAGCGTCAGCGGGTTCTACAGCAATTATTCGGCCCCGAAGATCTGGTTCAAGACGGGCACCGCTGATCCGGCCGTCGGCCAGCTCATCGCAATTCTGAAGCGCGCGCCGTTCGATGGCCTCGCCGCCGGCCCTCAACTCGCTGCTCAGGTCGAGGCCGCGGTCGCTCAGGCCCAGAGCGGAAGAGCGGAGGATATCGCCGCGGCCGAACAGGTGTTGTCGGCAGCTTGGGTCCAATATGCCCAAACGGTGAAGCGCCCGACCACGGGCATGATCTACGCTTACCCGGTGCTTCAACCGCAAGGCGCGCGGGTTGATCAGATCCTGCTCACCGCCGCGGCGGCACCTTCCCTGACCGCCTATCTCGTGGCGGCGTCGACAGTGAACCCGATCTATGCGCAGCTGCGGGACACCGCCTGGGCCGAGGCGCAGGCGTCGGGGAATCTGACGCCGGACCCGCGGCTGCTCGCCAATCTCGATCGGGTGCGGTCGATCCCGGCCGGCGGCCGCTTCCTCGTCGTCGACGCCGGTTCGTCGACGCTAACGCTGTATGAAAATGGCCGGCCGGCCGATTCCATGAAAGTGATCACTGGGACCAGCGAGCTGCCAACCCCACTGATTGCCAGCTACATGTATTACATCACCTACAATCCGTACTGGCACGCCCCGGACCATCTGGTCCGCAAAACCATCGCGCCGAACGTGCTGAAGCTCGGCCTCAGCTACTTCAAATCACATGGCTATGACGTGATCGAGGATTGGAGCAGCGACAAAGTCGTCGATCCGAAAAGCATCAATTGGAAAGCGGCGGCAGCCGGCTCCCTTCATCTCAAGATCCGCCAGGATCCGGGGCCGCTCAATTCGATGGGAATTCTGAAATTTCCCTTTCCGAACCCGGAAGACATCTATCTTCACGACACGCCTGACCACTCGAAGTTCGCCTTCACCAACCGTAACCTCAGCAACGGCTGCGTCCGCGTTGAAGACGCCAGGCGGTTGGGACGGTGGTTGCTCGGATCGGACCCGGTGTCCCCCGGCAAGGATGCGGAGATCCGCGTTCAGCTGCCGCGCAGCACCCCGATCTTCCTGACCTACATCACGGCCCAGGTTCGGGACGGAAAGCTGGCTTATATCCCTGACATCTACGGCTGGGATCGCTCGCCCCCGACGCAATTCGCATCCGGGTACAGGCCACAATCCACCACAGGGCAATAACTCGATCTGGTGGCGGCTCGCTAATAGCGAGCCGCCTTCATTCATATCTCAGACAAAGAAAAACCGGCCCGGGCGAATGCCCGAGCCGGTCTCTCTTTTCGTAGCGCCGGTTAACCGCGCTCTGGCGCCGGAGGCGGCGGCGGAGGCGGAGGCGGCGGAGCCGGACAGGTGTCCGTCGCCAGAATGACCGAGCCATCCGGGCACGTCTGCGTCGCCGGAGGCGGCGGAGGCGGCGGCGGAGGCGGCGGTGGGGGTGGCGGTGGAGGCGGCGGAGCGTAGAAGTTGTAGATCACGCTCGCGAGCAGGCTATGCGACCGCCAGCGGCTGTCGAGGTCGACCGGGGCGCCCTGCACGCTGTCGCCACTGAACTTCAGGTTCGGCACATTGAAGAAACGATACTTCAAGCCGACGTCGATGTTCTGGCTGACCGCATAGCGCAGGCCCAGGATGCCCTGCCACGCAAGGCCACTGTCGGTATCGGAGAAGCTGACGTCACCGAACGGCGGAGCGTCGACGCCCGTACCCGTCGTGTGAGCGCTATACTTCACGCTGGCCAGACCAACGCCGACACCCGCATAGCCGCTGAGGCCATCGTCGTCGCCGAAGTCGAGCAGCAGGTTGAGCATCGCAGAGATCGCGCGCGCACGACCGTCGGCAGGATAGGTATCGCCCGGTCCGCCGCCGGCGATCCGCGGATCGATCCGCAAATCGTTCACCGACGCACGCTTGTAACCGAGCTCGCCCTCGAGCCGGATCATACCGAAGTCGTAACCCGCAATGGCGTCGACGTCGAAACCGACGTCGTGCGATGCGGTGATTGCGTTCGGCAGGCTGAGAGTGCCGTCGTCATAATCGACGTCAGCGTCCTCGACCCACATCACGCCGCCCTCGATGCCCACATATGGCGAATGATCCCGCGCGAAAGCGGGTGTCGCCAGGGCCGTCGATGCGAGCGCCGCCGCAATGGCCAGCTTGCGCATAATTGTCCCCTTTCACTTGCGTTCTAGAATTGAACCGCTCGAACACATTATGAGAGCGCCGGGTGCCGCGCAAGCGGGGGATTGCCGCAGGACTGTTGCAAAAAAGCTGCAATAGAAATCGTCTTGCTTTGGAAGCCATTGAGGTCGCAGCGTTTTTAACTCTCGATCAGCCCATGCCGCCGGAGGGCTCCAAGAATTTGCCCGACGGACGATCGAGCTTCGCTGTCGATCACCTCTCCGCCCAAGGGTTCGGCAATGCCCGCGCCCCGACTTCCGACCACCTGCTCTCCATCGATGAATACCCCGCCGGGAAGCGATCGCCCATCGACGAGGCAGCTGGCGCTGACGATGCCGTCTGCCGAATGCACCGAGGCCGTGACAACCTGCCCGGGCGCGGTTGGTGGTAGACGCACGGACTGAAGTGACGCCGGATCGATGAGCAAGAACAACTCGCCGGTGGCATGGGTGCTGATCGCCCACGCGCTCGCATACCGCCCGCGCACGAATCCTGTTAGCCGGAACTTGGCTGGGCCGGTCGGTTCGGCGCTCGCGAACTGAATGAATTCGTCGCCGATTAGAGCGAGGTTCGCGCCCGCCGCCAGCGCGTCATCGTCGCAACTGGCGAGCCATTGATTGGGGTCGACGAGCTCAACCTCGACCGAATTCGTCAGATCGAGAGTGTCGACGTTTCCTTCGCCGAGAACGGTTGCAGCGTAACCCATGACGGATTTGCGCCAGGCGGTCCGGCTGCCCGCAAGGAAGCCGCCAAAGCTCACCTCGACCGGCAAACGCTTCCACGCGGGAGCCGCGGCCGTAGCCGCGACGTAGACAGTCGGATTGACGCTCGACCCGGTCATCAGCCCCGGCAATTCGACGAGCGCCACGGCGACGTCGCTGATAATCACGTCGTTGGCGGGCAAGGCTCTCCCCGCTTCCGCTCTGATCGAAACCTGCCGTTGCCACACCGGCCGAAATTCCACGATTGAGACCATACCCTCCATGGTCAACCGGCCCGCCTGCCACAACATTGCCGAGCCCGGCACCTCGATCATGGCTCCCAGGCCCATCGTCATGAACTTTGGCGGGAGCCGCAAAACGAGTTTGTCCTGCTGCGCCCAACGCCGCGCCATGATCTGTTCGGCAAGCGATCTTGCAGCGGTCGCCGTCAAGACGGCCGGAAGCTCGATCTTCTCCTCGGTCGAAGATCGATCGACCACGTCGCTGCGCGATTGCCCGGTCTGATAATCGCGGTCCGGATCGTAGTAAACGAGCTGGGCTGACGCCGGGAGCATTCGTGAGGGAGTTTGCTCGCGCGCGATGCGCGCTTCAGCCTTGTCATCGATACCGCTGCCCAAATCTTCGTCGGCGATGACAAGAACCGGATTGGCCGCGGGTGA
>Ga0207678_10002016_pt1 | contig 18456 bp, 11 predicted proteins | sample KBSC63metaG_FD_184319 | JGI IMG/M metagenome (GOLD analysis project Ga0207678, IMG submission 184319) | Corn rhizosphere microbial communities from Kellogg Biological Station, Michigan, USA - KBS C6-3 metaG (SPAdes) (version 2) | ecosystem: Host-associated > Plants > Roots > Rhizosphere > Soil ...
ACTTTAGCCAGGCTTTCGAAAAGTGCGACCTGCTGCTGACGCCGACTGCGCCGAGCGCCTCTTTCGCGCTGGGCGAGAAGCAGGCTGATCCGCTGGCCATGTATCTGAACGACGTCTTCACCGTGCCTGCGTCGCTGGCGGGTCTGCCCGCCATGGCGGTGCCGGGCGGACTGGACGCGCAAGGGCTGCCGTTGGGTTTGCAGATCGTTGGCAAGGCGCTGGACGAGCAGACCGTGCTGAACGCAGGCCTCGCCATCGAGGAACGCGCAGGCTTCACGGCGCGGCCGGAGAAGTGGTGGTAATATGGGCACGCTGCTGGAGATGATTCTCTGGTTGCTGCCCGATGCGCTGATCTCCATTTTCTTTGGAGACAGCGAAAAAGAACAAGAAACGCGGATCATCCCCCCGTCCGCAAAGGCTGACGATGATCTTGCATAGGACTGATAGGTTGAAATGACCGAGACAGCATATCGCATCCAGGGCGCAACCGGCGAATGGGAGGTCGTGATCGGCCTGGAAGTCCATGCGCAGGTGACGAGCCAGGCGAAGCTCTTTTCCGGCGCGGCCACGGCCTTCGGCGCGGAGCCGAACACGCAGGTCAGCCTTGTCGACGCGGCCATGCCCGGCATGCTGCCCGTGCCGAACCGCGAGTGCATCCGTCAGGCGGTGCGCACCGGCATGGCGATCAGGGCGCAGATCAACAAATGGTCCCGCTTCGATCGCAAGAATTATTTCTACGCCGACCTGCCGCAGGGCTATCAGATCAGCCAGCTCTACCACCCGCTGGTGGGCGAGGGTGAGATCGAGATCACGCTGGACGAGAAGAACCCCGACAGCAGCACCAAGACGATCGGCATCGAGCGCATCCATGTCGAGCAGGACGCCGGCAAGCTGATGCATGACCAGCATCCGACGCGCTCCTATGTCGACCTCAACCGTTCCGGCGTGGCGCTGATGGAGATCGTGTCGAAGCCCGACATGCGGTCTCCCGCAGAGGCAGGCGCTTATCTGTCGAAGCTCAGGACGATCCTGCGCTATGTCGGGTCGTGCGACGGCAATATGGACCAGGGGTCGATGCGCGCCGACGTCAATGTGTCCGTCCGCAAGCCGGGCGAACCCTTTGGCACCCGCACCGAGACGAAGAACGTCAATTCCGTCCGTTTCGTCATGGCTGTCGTCGAACATGAGGCCAGCCGTCAGGTCGACGTGCTGGAGGCCGGCGGCAAGGTGGTGCAGGAAACCCGCCTCTACGATCCGGACCGGAATGAGACGCGCTCCATGCGGTCGAAGGAAGACGCGCATGACTATCGCTATTTCCCCGATCCGGACCTGTTGCCGCTGGAACTGGACGACGCCTTTCTGGAGGAATGCCGCCAGTCGCTGCCGGAACTGCCCGACGCCAAGCGTCAGCGCTATGAGCAGGCGCTGGGCCTGTCCGCCTATAATGCCGCCACGCTGACCGCCGACGCCGACACCGCGCGCTGGTTCGAGGCGCTGCTGGCAGAGGGCGCGCGCATCCAGAAGAAGAGCGAGGGCGAGGTCGCCAAGGCTTCGGCCAACTGGCTGCTGTCGGAACTTTACGGCGCGCTCAACCGCCTGGGCAAGACGCTGGAGGAAAGTCCCGTCAACCCGGAAGAGGGCGCGGAACTGCTGGCCCTCATCGCCGATGGCACGATCAGCGGCACCATTGCCAAGCAGGTGTTCGAGATCATGCTCGAAACCGGCGAGAGCGCGCCGAAGATCGTCGAGGAAAAGGGCCTGAAGCAGACGAGCGACACCGGCGCGATCGAAGCGGCGGTGGCCAGGGTTCTTGCCGATAATGGCGACAAGGTCGAACAATATAAGGCGGGCAAGGAGGCGCTGTTCGGCTTCTTCGTCGGCCAGACGATGAAGGCCATGCAGGGCAAGGCCAATCCGCAGGTCGTCAATGAACTCGTCAGGAAGGCATTGGGCTGATCTGTTTCTAGGGCCGGCATGGGGATGCCGGCCTTCTATGGGGGGTGGATATGAACAGGGGGATTTTCGTCGCGGGGCTGTGCCTCGCGGCATGCGTCGCGACCGTCGCGGCGCGGGCGGAGACGCTCAACAATGACAGCGTCGTCGCACTGGTTTCCGCAGGCCTGGGGGATGAAGCCGTGATCGCGAAGATCAAGGCTTCGCCCGCCCAGTACAGGCTTTCCACCGATGACCTGATCGCGCTCAAGAAGAGCGGCGTGTCCGGCCCCGTTATCGCCGCGATGATCGAGGCGGGATCGCAGGGCATCACCTCCGCCAAGGCGGCGATGTCGGCGGACTCGCCCGATCCGCTCGTGCCGCATCCCTCCGGCATCTACATGCTGGTCGACGCCGCCCAGCCTGCCCGCATGGCCCGGATCGATCCCACCATTTCCAACCAGAGCAAGACCGGCGGCATCCTGGGCTATGCCTTCACCGGCGGCATCGCCTCCCTCAGCATCAAGGCGGTCATTCCCAATGTCAGCGCCCGCATCGTTTCGGGCAAGGCGCGGCCCATCTTCTACTTCTATTTCGATGAGGCCAATCGCAGCCTGTCGCAGGCAGGGGCGCCGTCTCTCTGGCTGGCAGGGCCGGCGACGGCGATCACCTCGCCCAATGAATTCAGCCTGATCCAGTTCGATGTGAAGAAGGACCGTCGCGAAACCCGCGTCGGCAGCATGAATCTGGGCGGCGCCAAATCGGGCGTGATGGACAGGGACCGCATCGCCTTCGATTATGAGCAGGTGGCGCCCGGCGTCTTCAAGGTCATGCCGAGGGTGGATCTGGGCACGGGCGAATATGGCTTTCTCTATTCCGTCAGTGCCGGCTCCGGGCCCGGCATGTGGGGCGGGGGCACGGGCGGCGCGCGGATCTTCGATTTCGCGATCCGGCCCTGAAGGCGGGACAATAAAAGGGGCGCTGCCGGGGGAAGGCAGCGCCCCTTCCTTTAGGGCCATGACACCGTTGGGAAGACGGCTTAGGTCATGGCGGATCGGCGGGCCCGGAGGGTCTGTGGGGTGTGGCCCGCCAATTCACTGCTAGGACGTCACAGGATGAAGTTAACCGTCGCCCGCAGGGACAGGGCGACGTGATTTTGTTGTTGTTCCGCTCCGAATTCGCCGCCGACGCGGAAACTCTCGGTGCCGCCGATCAGGCGCGCGCGCCCGGTCCAGCCGCTGGTGCGCTTGTCCGCGATCAGGGTGAAGTCCTCGCCGCCGACATAATGCGCGGTCGTGTCGCCCAGCGATCCGTCGATGATCTGCCGACGCCCGCCTTCCAGCTCGAACCGCATCCAGCCATCCTCGCGGTTGCGGCTGCCGAAGTCGTAGCCGACGGTGACATTGCCGCTGGCGGTCAGCTCGTCGCTGGTGCGGCTGTCGACGATCAGGTCGAACGCGTCGCCGCCGCCCGTTTCGCTATAGCCGCCTTCTTTCAGCCGGTAATAGTCGATGCCGGCCGCCGGCCGCAGGGTGAAGCGATTGAAGCGCATTTCATAGGACCCGCCCAACGTCGCCGAATAGAGCTTGCCCGACCAGTCGCCGTTCGCCGTGCGGACGAGGTCGCCGGATGCAAAGTGGCGACCGCCGCGAAAGTCGATATGGGCGGCCGAAACACGGGCATAGGTCTGGAACGGCCCGAAATCGCCGCGCCAGTGCGCCGCCAGTTCGAACTGATCCGAATCGACCACATTGTCGTTGCTGCCGGACGAATCGCTGCCGTGAATATAGGCGATGGATGCGCCCAGCGCGCCGATCCCCGTCAGATATTCCGCGCCAAGGCTCGCGCCCCATCCATTGATGTCATAGGACGCCGTGTCGCCAACGCTCTTGGAACTGCCGAACGCGACCTGTTGCAGCCAGAAACCCAGATTGCCGTCAGCCGTGCGATAGATGCCGCCCGGATCGGCCAGGATGCGGGCGGTGGCGCGCGAACCGGCGGTCACCGCCTCGAACGTGCCGCCGGCATGGTCGGGCAGCATCTGCTGCAGATTGGCCTTCAGCGTGTCGCCGTCGGTAATGGCGAGATAGTTGCTGGCAAAGGCGCTGTCCTTGTCCAGCGCGTTGAAGATCGCGTCATAGGCGCGCGCCTGTGATCCGGTCAGGCCCAGATCGGACACGGTCTTGGCGGCGATCGACAGGGTCACTTCCCCCGTGGCCGCATTGCTGGTGATGCCGCCCTTGAACATATAGGGGATCAGCGTCGTGCTGGAGAGGGCAGGCGTGCCGTTCAGCGATCCGGCGCGGACGATGACATAATTGCCTTCGGACCCGGCAACGCGGGTCAGGGTCGCCTTCACCTGCGATCCGCTGGCGAAGTTTGCGGCTCCGGCGACATTGTAGAGCGTATTGGTGCCATTGGCCGTGTCGACCGTCACGCCGATGACGGATGATGCGCCGACGGCGAGCGAAGCAAGCGCGACGGGACCATTGTTGCTGGCGTTGAGCATGCCGCCGTTCACGACGACCGCGGTATTGCCGGCGTTGGTGATGGCGCCATTCAGGGCAGCGGTGCCGGAGAGGGTCAGCGTCGATGGACCCCCGCCGAAATCCACGCCGCCGTTGATCTGCGAGCTTCCGGAGAGCGCCAGGCTGGAACCATTTCCGCCCATGGCCACATTGCCCGCCAGGGTGGAGGAACCGGACAGCGCCAGGCTGTTGCTGCCCCCGCCCAGGTCGACATTGCCCGCGATGCTGCCTGCCGACACGGTCATGACATCATTGCCCGACCCCAGCCGCACGTCCCCGGTGATCTTCGGCGCCGTCGCGGTCGCCGAGGCAAGCGACTGCGTCAGGGTAACGCCGCTGCTGTTGGCGGTCATATCGATGGCGACGTTCGATCCGCTCTTGCCCCCCGTTGCCGAAATCGCACCGCTGTTGGACAGGGAGGATACCGTGCCCGACGCATCGAGGATGGCGATGGCCGCGCCGTCCGTGCTGCTGATCGCGCTGGCGGAGATGGTGCCGCTGTTGACGATGGCGCGGCTCGTCGCGCCTGCATCGATCACCAGCGCGCGGGCGGAGGTGCCGGCAAGTTTCGAACCCGACGCGCCCACCGTGCCGCCGATCTGGATGGTATCCGCCATGGTGCCGCTGCCCAGGCGAATGGCCGTGGCATTGCTGTCATAGGATACCGCGCCGACCGATCCCGACACCAGCAATCCCTTGGTCAGCGTGACATTGCCGCCCAGCCCGCCAATGACCAGGCCGTTGGCGTTCACGCCATCATAGACGCCTTGTCCGATGATCGTTCCCTTGACGATCAGGCCATAGCCGGAACTGTCGGCTGCCACCGCGCCGATGGTCGTGGCCGCCGTGGCCGAGCCGATCTGCACCGCAGCGGCCGAGCCATAGGTGATGATATTGGCGGACCCTTCGGTAGCGTCGGGCAGGCCGTCATTGTCGACGTCCGGTTTCGTGCTGTCGAGCGTGGGCGGGATGTCGAAGATGACGCCGCCGGTCACATTGCCGGCGATCGTCACCGCCGATCCACCCTGAAGCAGATCGTCGGGGTCCAGTTTGGAAATGTCACTGGGCCGCGTCGTGTAGCGGTAGCCGGTGCTGGTGATCGTGCCCTGGATCTTGACCGCTCCGTTCACGTCCCCCTGCAGGGCCACGCCAATGCTGTTGGCGCCCGTGACCGTGGTCGTTCCGCGGATCGTGACATTGCCCGTGACCGCATTGGCCAGCACGCCATAGCCATTGTCGCCCAGCACGCTGGTGGAGCCGCTGGTCGACAGATTGCCGGTCAGCGGCGCATCGATGCGGATCCCGGCCGACTGGTTGCCCTCCACCGTGATGGTTCCGCTGCTGTCGATATTGCCGATATGCGCCGCGCCGGACCGGACCCAGATGCCGTTGCGGTTCGAACCCTTGGCGAAGGGGCCGTCCAGATCGCCGTCATTGTCGGTGTCGGTGGCCGTATAATCCTCGTCCAGGGTGATCGTGCCGCTGTTGCTGATGTTGCCGCTCACGCCCGCGATCGAAAGAATGCCGGTCGCGCCGTCCGCGTTCGAAATCTTCAGCGTACCTGCATTGCTGACATTGTTGTTGCTGTCCTGGGTGATGGCGGTGCCGCTGGTCAGGGTGACCGATCCTGCGGAACTGACCGTCACGTCATCGGGGGCGCCGTTGGCGGCGGTGGCTGTCCTGACCGCCGTCGTGGTGGAGGAACCTATGGTGGTTTCCGCCGCCGCATCGGCCACTGCAAGAGTGGCCAGAACGGGAGCGATGGCCGTACAGGCCAGTAGATTGCGCATGATGTCTCCTCTGCGTGCCGCGCCTCTTGTCGATGAGCGCGCATGCGGGGGAGACGGCGCCGGACCGGCCGGTCCGTCACCTAAAAATAATGAGACGCAGGATCAGAAGGCGAAATCCATCCCCAGCCGGACCGTCCGGGGACGCTGGGGCGTCACATAATCGCCGCTGATGTCGAACGGCGTGCCCAGCGAGAAGCGGTTGCCGCTGCTGTCGAACAGGTTGGTGAGAGACAGCGACCATTGCATGGGTCCGCGGGTCAGCGCGGCGTTGAACGCCGTGTCCACATAATTGCCCTGTTCGCGTCCCAATATCGGTCCGACGCCCAGGCGCGACTTGCCGACATAGCGGGCCGATCCGCTGAGATGGAGTTGCATCTCGTCTCCCACGCGCGCGCGGTAGTCGACGCCGATGCGCCCGCCCAGATTGGCGACATTGGGCAGGCTCAGCGACTGTCCCTCATAGGACAGCAGCCGCACGAACTGCGCCGGACGGTTGAGCCGGCTGTCGTTGAAGATGATGCTGCCGTCCAGCGTCAGGCGCGGGATGGGGCGGACGACGACGCGCCCCTCCACCGTATAGATGCGTCCGTCCCCGATATTGTCGGTGGTCGGAATGCCGATGCGATCGGTGACGTCGGCCTGGATGTCCTTCCACCTCGTATAGGCGAGATTGCCGGTCAGCGCGATCCTGTCGACGCCCGGAATGCCCCGGCGAAAGCCCAGTTCCAGCGTGGAGGCGCGGTCGTTGCGGAAACGCTGGATATGCTGGTCGTCGACCGCCAGCCCCCCGGGGCGAAATCCCTGCTGGAAACGGGCGTAGATGGTGGTTCCCCGCCAGGCGTCGGTCAGCAGCGAGAAAGAGGGGAGGAAGATCGTTTCGTTCCGGTTCGCCTGCGCCTCGGCCCTTGCAATGGCGGCGAGGGACAGGAGGGCTATGGGATCGAGCGCCTCGCCGGTCAGGCGGCTGTTGGTCAGCCGGCCGCCGACCGTGGCGATCAGGCCGCGCACGGGTTCGAAGGATGCCTCGCCGAACAGCGTCGCCTCGCGGATGCGGTTATGCACGCCGGTCGACGTCGCCGGCATGCCGCGCCCGTACATCGGCACACCGGGAATGACCTGCGGCTGCATCATGTCCGCGCTGTAGGATGTCAGCGAACGATGGATGTCCGACGTGCTTTCCAGATAGGACGCGCCCAATATCCAGCCCAGACCATTGTCCAGATCGCGGACAATGCGGTTTTCGGTCGAGAAGATATCGACCTTGTTCCTTTGCCGGAACAGGGCGGCAGGCGCATCGGCCCCGAACGGGTCATATTGCGTCGCGTCATAGCTTTCCGTCAGGACGTTGTGGACGAAGCCGGTGGACGAGATGAAACGCAGATCGTCCCACTGCCTTTCGATGCGCAGATTGGCGAGCGCATAGCTGGACGAATAGGGCTGGGCGACGGCGGATGCGCGCTCGAGTTCGCCGATATCCTTTTCCGCATATTGGGCGTCGTCGCCCTTGATACGCTGGAAAACGCCGGTGAGGTCCATGGTCCAGTCCTCGTTCGGCGCGAAACGCAATGCGGCGCGACCGCCATAGGTGCGGATGCGGTTGACGTCATGCCTGTTGCGCAGGACGTCGTCGATATAGCCGCCATCCTGCACGCCGTAGCCAACGACGCGCAGCGCGATCTTCTCCGTCAGGATCGGCAGGTTGATCGTCGCGGACAGGTCCCCGCCGGGCGCGCCATGTTGCGTGGCGCTGAGGCCGGCGGAAGCCTGCCCGCCGGTGCGCACCAGATCGGGCGCATTGGGTATCATGCGTACGATGCCGCCCAGCGAACCGGCGCCATAGAGCGTGCCCTGCGGGCCCTCCAGCACTTCCACCCCCTGCATGTCATAGAGCCGCAGGTCGGGGTCGGGCGCCGCATAGTTGAGCCGCATGTCGCCCAGATACTGGCCCGACGTCGCCTGCGTGGGGCCGGCAACGCCGCTGTCGGCGATGGCGCGGATGAACAGCTTGTTGCGGCCTTCGCCGGCATGGGTGGAACTGAGGCTCGCCACGCGGAAGATCAGGCTGGCGGTGCCCCCGGCCGCCTCGGCGGCGGTGAAGGCGTCATCGCCCACCACATCGACCATGCCGGCATAGCGGGGCAGCGGGGTGTCGCGCTTGGACGCGGTGACGATGATGTCGGCAGGTTCGGGCGCGGCCTGCGCAACGGGCCGGGCTATGTGGGGGCGGCCCTGTTCGCGCGCGGTGGCAGTCCGCACGATCCGCCAGGTGGTCGCGTCGATCCGCCGGATGCTGGCATCGCTGCCCTTGATCAGTCGTTTCAGTGCAGCTTCGACCGAGAGGCGGCCTGCCACGGCCGGCGTGGCGATGCCCGCCAGCGACTGGTCGGACATGCCGATGCTGGCTCCGGTCTGGCGGCCGAGCGTTATCGCCGCCTCGCCCAAATGTCCGGGGGCGATGCTGATTTGCTGTCTATCCGCCGCCCGCGCGGGCGAAGCGGCCATCATGGCGAGGGCGGTGACGATCAGGACGTCAGCGTGGCGGGCCATCCCCCTCCTTCAACAGCCAGCCGTCGCCTTCCCTGACGGCGCTAAGGCCCATCAGTGGCGCCGCCTGGCCAAAGAACCGCGCCGGATCCCGGTCCAGGCGGATCGTGCCGGTGAAGCGCATGGCTCCCGCGCCGGGCGTGGCGGTAAGCCGGACGCCCAATGAACGGGCGATGTCGGCACTGATCTGCGTTACCGGGGCATTGGCATAGCTCAGCCGGCCCTGGCGCCAGCTTGCCACGGCATCGGTCGCGATATCCATGACGCGCAGGCCGTTCTCGTCATCGGTCAGGGCGCGACCGGCGGGGAGCGCGATCGCCTCCGCCTTCGGATTGTAGATGACCTCGCCCTCCGACACGCCGATGCGCGTCGCTGTGCCGGTCCGGACGATGTTGAAGACGGTGCCCGCATCCTCGAACAGCGCGTTGCCCACCGTCACGCGGAAGGGGTCGGCCGGGTCATGCCGCACGGTGAAAGCGGCCTCGCCGCTGTCGAGTGCCGCGAAACGCGCGTCATGGCGATCGAAACGCATGGTGGTGCCACCGTTCAGTTCGATATGCGTGCCTTCATCCAGCGCGACGGTGCGCGTTTCGCCGGGCCGGGTCGTGACGGTGTAGATGTCGCTGCGGTTCCACATGCCGGTCGACAGCGTCGCGACCAGCGCCGCGGCCACTGCGCCGCCGCCGATCAGCGATCTCGGCCAGCGCCAGCCACGCGTGCCCGCATCATTGGCGGGCGCGGCGATGACGACCGGCTCTGCAGGAATGATCCGCACCAGGTCGGCGTCCGCCGCCATCAGCGCGTCATAGGCAGGCGCATGCGCGGGATCGGCCTCCAGCCAGGCGGTGAAGGCTTCCCAATCGGCAAATTCGGGATCGCGCGTCCGGATGACCCATCCGAGCGCCTCCTCGTTCATCATGGCCTTAGCCCCGTTCATTTCAGCCCCTCATCTGAACCAGACGCCACCGCCATCCTCATTCCGTATCCAGTTTCTGCTTGAGGGCGATCATCGCGCGATAGGCTTTCTGCAGGTCCTTCTCCACGGTGGTCAGGCTGACGCCCAGTTCCTCCGCGATCAGCCTTTGTCCCACGCCCTCCAGACGGAAGCGACGGAACACCATCTCGACCCGCGGCCCCAGGGACCGCAGCACGGCGCGCGCCTCCTCCAGCCGTTCGTTCAGGACCAACCTTTCATCGACGGCGATATCCTCCGACGGATCGGCCATCACGCCGCCCGCACCCTCCGCCCAATCCTGTTCGCGCCGTTCCCGCCGCGTGGCGGACCGATAGCGATCGAGCATCAGGTTGTTCGCCATGCGGTAAAGATAGGGCAGGGGATCGGCGATCGGGCCGAGATCCTTCTCCTCCAGCTTCATCCACATGTCCTGCAACAGATCCTCGGACTCATCGCCCGCGCCGCGCGCGCGCAAAAACCGCAGCAGGGCAGGGCGATTGTTCAGGAAGATGGCGGAGAGGCCGGTAGCCATGAAGAACGTGCGTCCAGTGGGATCAGGCGGTTGCCATAAAGGGCCGATGAGGGCGTTGCAACGGGCAAGCGGTCCATGGGATCTTGCCATTTACCCGCGGCCATGCCTGTTCTAGGACGGATCGACATTCAGGTGATGACGAGCCGAAAATGGTGGTTTTTCGTGACCCGGCGCGCAGCCTACTTCCAGTAGGTGAGCACCGGAAGCACGGAAAGCCGCCATTTGCAGGCCGTCAGGACTGAATGTCGATCCGTCCTGGATGGTCGGGTCGGCAGGAGGATCGATGCAGCTAATCGGGCAGGTGGACGTGGCGGCGGCGCGAGCGGCCGGCATGGATGCCGGAAAATTGCAGGCGCTGGCCGATTTTGTCCATGATCGCTATGTCGCGCCCGGCAAGCTGCCCCATATGCAGTTGCTCGTGTCGCGTGACGAGCAGCCGATCGTCTCCGTCCGCAGCGGCGCGGCGCGCGCCACCGGCGAGCCGCTGGGCGACGACGCGCTTTACCGCATCGCCTCCATGACCAAACCGGTGACATCGGTCGCCTTCATGATGCTGGTGGAACAGGGGCTGGTCGCGCTGGACGATCCGGTGGTGAAGGTGCTGCCGGAATTTGCCGACCTCGCCGTCGGCGCCGATGGAATCGGGCGGATGCGGCGACCGATACTGATGATCGACCTGTTGCGGCACACCTCTGGCCTGACCTATGGGTTGCAGCGGCAGACGGCCATCGACGCGCGCTATCGCGATCTTGGCCTGGACGAGTTCCAGCAGAAGCGCAGTGCCGACGACTTCATTGCGGCCCTCGCCGCGCTGCCGCTGGAATTTTCGCCTGGTGACCGATGGAACTATTCGGTTTCCACCGATGTGCTGGGCATCGTGGTCGAACGGCTGAGCGGCCTTGACCTGGAGCGCTATTTTCGTGAGCGCATCTTCGATCCGCTGGGCATGCCCGACACATTCTTCGAACTGCCGGAGGACCGGGTCGAGCGGATGACGGACGCGTGGCAGTGGGCACCGGACGGCACGCTTTCGCTTTACGACCGGGGCGCGCGCAGCGGATGGCGCAGGCCGCTCAGGCTGCGTTCGGGCGGCGGCGGCCTCCTATCCTCCGTGGCTGATTACCACCGCTTCGCGCGGATGCTGCTGCGCGGCGGCGAACTGGACGGCGTGCGGCTGCTGAAACCGGAAACGGTCGCGACGATGCACGCCAATCATCTGCCGGGCGGCGGCGACCTGGCCAGCCTGTCCTCCTCCATGTTCAGCGAAGCGGATTATGCGGGCGTCGGTTTCGGCCTGGGCTTCGCGACGGACCTTCGGACGCAGGAATATTATTGGGGCGGGGTGTTCTCCACCTTCTTCTTCATCGATCCGGTCGAGCGGCTGATCGCCATATTCATGACCCAGCATTTTCCCTCGAGCATCCATCCGGTCCGTCGCGAGTTGAGGCAGGGTGTTCGCCGTGCCATCGCCGAAAGCCGCACCGATTAATTGCTGCGCTGCAAAATTTGCTGGTGGCGCGCCTCGGGACGGCGTGCCATCATCGCGCCTGGACTCAAAGGCGAAAGGGGCACATTTATGAACCTGAAAGGCCAAACCACCCTTCCCAAGCCCGCTCCGCGGCAGGTCGACCCACAGGTCCTTGCCCATGAGATCGTCGAGCGGCTCACCTACCGGATCGGCAAGAACGCGACGGCAGCCAAGCCGCATGACTGGCTGCATGCGGTGATCCTCGCCATTCGCGACCGGGTAATCGACGCCTGGATCGCCTCCACGGAGAAAACCTATCAGGAGCAGGGACGGCGGGTCTATTATCTGAGCCTGGAATTCCTGATCGGACGGCTGATGCGCGACGCGGCGTCCAACATGGAAATGCTGGACGACATGCAGGCGGCCTTGGCTTCGCTGGGCGTCGACATCGACATCATCGCCGCGCTGGAACCCGATGCCGCCCTGGGCAATGGCGGCCTTGGCCGGCTCGCGGCCTGCTTCATGGAGAGCATGGCGACAGTGGATGTGCCCGCCTATGGCTATGGCATACGCTATGTGAACGGCATGTTCCGGCAGGAAATTTCGGACGGCTGGCAGGTGGAACTGCCTGAAACCTGGCTGACCCACGGCAATCCCTGGGAATTTGAACGGCGCGAGGCGAGCTATGAGATCGGCTTTGGCGGCCGGGTCGATCCGTCGGAAAATGAGGATGCCGGTCCCCATCAGATGCGCTGGCGACCGGCCGAGCGGGTCATCGCCACGCCCTATGACACGCCGATCGCGGGCTGGCGGGGCAAGCGGGTCAACACGCTTCGCCTGTGGGAAGCCCAGCCGATCGATCCGATCCTGCTCGACCGCTTCAACGCTGGCGACCATCTGGGCGCGCTGACGGAAAGCAATCGGGCGGAGGCGCTCACGCGCGTGCTCTACCCGGCCGACAGTTCCCCGGCGGGTCAGGAATTGCGGCTGCGGCAGGAATATTTCTTCTCTTCCGCATCCCTGCAGGACATCGTCCGGCGGCATATCCAATATTTCGGCGATATACGCACCCTGCCGGACAAGGCGGCGATCCAGCTGAACGACACCCATCCGGCGGTTGCCGTCGCGGAACTGATGCGGCTCCTCCTCGACGATTACGGCCTCGACTTCGACGAGGCGTGGGACATCACCCGCCGGACGTTCAGCTACACCAATCACACGCTGCTGCCCGAAGCGCTGGAAAGCTGGCCGGTACCGCTGTTCGAACGGCTGCTGCCCCGGCACATGCAGATCGTCTATGCAGTGAACAGCCGGCTGCTGGGGGAGGCGCGGCGCCTGAAGGCCGAAGATGGCGCGGGCCAGTTCGACGACCGGGCCATCGGCACCATCTCCCTGATCGACGAGGGGGGAGAGCGGCGGGTGCGCATGGGCAATCTGGCCTTTGCCGGATCGCACAGCGTCAACGGCGTATCGGCGCTGCATACCGAATTGATGAAGGAAACGGTTTTTGCCGATTTCCACCGGCTCTACCCGACGCGGATCAACAACAAGACCAATGGCGTCACCTTCCGCCGCTGGCTGATGCAGTGCAATCACGGGCTGTTCGAACTGATCAGGGAAGCGATCGGGGACCGCTTCATGGACGATCCCGAAGCGCTGCGCGAGCTGGACCGCTTCGCCGACGACAGCGCGTTCCAGGAGAAATTCCTGGGCGTCAAGCGCGCAAACAAGGTGGCGCTGGCCGATCTGCTGCGCCAGCGGGTCAATGCCCGGATCGATCCTTCGGCCATGTTCGACATCCAGATCAAGCGCATCCATGAATATAAGCGGCAGTTGCTCAACATCATCGAGGCGGTGTCGCTCTACGACCAGATACGGTCGCATCCGGAGCGGCATTGGGTGCCGCGCGTCAAGCTGTTCGGCGGCAAGGCGGCGCCCAGCTATCACAATGCCAAGCTGATCATCAAACTGGCGGGCGATGTCGCGCGGGCGGTCAATCACGACCCGGCGGTGAATGGCCTGCTGAAGGTGCAATTCGTGCCCAACTACAATGTGTCGCTGGCGGAAATGATGATTCCGGCGGCGGACCTGTCCGAACAGATTTCGACTGCGGGCATGGAGGCGTCGGGCACCGGCAACATGAAGTTCGCCGTCAACGGCGCGCTCACCATCGGCACGCTGGACGGCGCCAATGTCGAAATGCGCGACCATGTGGGGGAGGAGAATATCGTGATCTTCGGCCTCACCGCCGCGCAGGTGAACGAACGGCGCGCCCAGGGCTACGACCCGCGCGAGGTGATCGGCCAGAGCCGCGAACTGGGCCAGGCGCTGGATGCGATCGCGAGCGGCGTCTTTTCCCCCGACGATCCGGGACGGTACAAGGATCTGGTGCAGGGCATCCATGATCATGACTGGTTCATGGTCGCGGCCGACTTCGACAGCTATTCCGCCGCGCAGCGCCGGGTGGACGGAATTTGGCAGGATCAGGCGCTATGGGCGCGCAGGGCGATCCACAATGTCGCCCGCATGGGCTGGTTCTCGTCGGACCGTACGATCAGGGAATATGCGACGGACATCTGGAAGGTGCCGGTTTGAAGCGAGGCCGGATCTAGCGTGGGCCCGAACCCGGAACAGATCGCCCGCCTGCTGGAGGGGCGGGAGGATGATCCCTTCGCCACGCTTGGCGTCCATCCGGCGGCAAAGGGTTTCACGGCCTGCGTCTTCCTGCCGGACGCGGTGCGCGTCGAGGCCTGCAGACTGGACGGCAAGGCGGTCGGCATGTTGGAGCGGTTCCATCCGGAGGGGCTGTTTTTCGGCAGGATCGCCATCCGCAAGCGCCAGCCGCTGCGTTACCGGGCGACCTATGCCGATGGCGGCGAACATGCGCTGATCGATCCCTACAGCTTTGGCCCGGTACTGGGGCCGATGGACGATTATTATTTTGCCGAAGGGTCTCACGCGCGGCTGTTCGACAAGATGGGCGCGCATATCATGACCCATGAAGGGGTGGAGGGCACGCATTTCGCGGTCTGGGCGCCCAATGCGCAGCGTGTGTCGGTGGTGGGCGACTTCAACCGCTGGGACGGACGCCGGGCGCCGATGCGGCGTCGCCAGGATGCGGGCATATGGGAAATCTTCCTGCCCGAACTGGGCGTCGGCAGCGCCTATAAATATGAGATTGTCGGGCCCGACGGCAATGTCCTGCCGCTGAAGGCCGACCCCTTCGCCTTCCGCTCCGAATTGCGGCCCGCCACCGCTTCCGTCGTGGCGGCCGCCCCGGACCATGACTGGGGCGACGAACGCCACCGCGACTATTGGCAAAAGGCCGATCCGCGTCGCGAGCCCGTTTCCGTCTATGAGGTGCACGCCGGTTCCTGGCAGCGCGACGATGACGGCAATTTCCTTTGCTGGGATGCCCTTGCCCAACGGCTGATCCCCTATGTGGTCGGCATGGGCTTTACCCATATCGAATTCCTGCCGATCAGCGAATTTCCCTATGATCCGAGCTGGGGATACCAGACCACCGGGCTATACGCGCCGACCGCGCGCTTTGGCGATCCGGAGGGCTTTGCCCGTTTCGTCGATGGCGCGCATCGTGCGGGCGTGGGCGTCATCCTCGACTGGGTGCCCGCCCATTTCCCCACCGACGCCCATGGGCTGGCCCGTTTCGACGGCACCGCCCTTTATGAACATGCCGATCCGCGCAAGGGATTCCATCCCGACTGGAACACGGCGATCTACAATTTCGGCCGGCGGGAGGTGGCGCAATATCTGGTCAACAACGCCCTCTTCTGGGCGGAGCGCTACCATGTCGACGGGCTGCGGGTCGATGCCGTCGCCTCGATGCTCTATCTCGACTATTCCCGCAAGGAAGGGGAATGGATCCCCAACAGCCAGGGCGGGCGGGAGAATGTGGAGGCGGTCGATTTCCTGCGGCAGATGAACAAGGCGCTCTACGGCACCCATGGCGGCGTCATGACCATCGCCGAGGAATCGACGAGCTGGCCCAAGGTGTCGCATCCCGTCCATGAAGGGGGCCTGGGCTTCGGCTTCAAATGGAATATGGGCTTCATGCACGACACGCTGCGCTATCTGGCGCGTGATCCGGTGCACCGCGCCCATCACCATGACGACATCACCTTCGGCCTGCTCTACGCCTTTACGGAGAATTTCGTGCTGGCGCTGAGCCATGACGAGGTGGTGCATGGCAAGGCTTCCCTGCTGCACAAGATGCCGGGGGACGACTGGCAGAAATTCGCGACCCTGCGCGCCTATTACACGATGATGTGGGGCTATCCGGGCAAGAAGCTGCTGTTCATGGGGCAGGAATTCGCCCAGCGCGATGAATGGAGCGAGGCGCGGGCGCTGGACTGGCATTTGCTCGATCACGCGCCGCATCGGGGCGTGCAGTTGCTGCTGAGCGACCTCAACCGCCTCTACCGCTCCCGTCCTGCGCTGCATGCCCGCGATTGCGAGCCGGAGGGGTTCGACTGGGTCCTGGTCGATGCGGCGGCGGACTCGGTCTTCGCCTGGGTGCGACGCGCGCCCGGCGTGGCGCCCATCGTCGTCATCAGCCACTTCACGCCCACATTGCGCCACGGATACAGGATGCGCCTTCCCTCCGGCGGCCGCTGGCGGGAAATCGTCAACAGCGACGCCGTCGACTATGGGGGCAGCGGCGCGGGAAATATGGGAATTGTCGTCGCTGATGAAGAGGGGTGGGCCAATGTCACCATTCCACCGCTTGCAACGTTGATGCTGGAACTGGAATATTGAAACGAACGGGCGGAATATCAACGCTCGCGAGCATGAAGGAGAAGAGGGCGATGCAACCAAGGAACCAGCCGATCGCCCGTGACGCCATGGCATATGTACTGGCCGGGGGCAGGGGCAGTCGCCTTGCCGAACTGACCGACCGGCGCGCAAAGCCCGCAGTGCATTTCGGCGGCAAGGCCAGGATCATCGATTTCGCCCTGTCCAATGCGCTCAACAGCGGCATCAGGCGCATCGGCGTCGCGACGCAGTACAAGGCGCATTCGCTGATCCGGCATCTCCAGCGCGGCTGGAACTTCTTTCGCACGGAACGCAATGAAAGCTTCGACATCCTGCCCGCCAGCCAGCGCGTGTCGGAAAGCCAATGGTATGAAGGCACGGCCGACGCGGTCTTCCAGAATATCGACATCATCGAAAGCTATGCGCCGGAATATATGGTCATCCTGGCGGGCGACCATGTGTACAAGATGGATTATGAACTGATGCTCCAGCAGCATGTCGACAGCGGCGCGGACGTCACTGTCGGTTGCATGGAGGTGCCGGTGAAGGAAGCCAGCGGCTTCGGCGTCATGCATGTGGACGAGCAGGACGTGATCACCGCCTTTGTGGAAAAGCCGAAGAACCCGCCGCATATTCCCGGCAGTCCCGGCATGGCGCTGGCGTCCATGGGCATCTATGTCTTCCGTACCGCCCTGCTGATCGAGGAACTGCGACGCGACGCGGACGATCCGGACAGCAAGCGCGATTTCGGGGGCGACATCATCCCGCATATCGTCCGCCACGGGAAAGCCGTGGCGCATCGTTTCTCCAACAGTTGCGTCCGCGCGGAAAGCGAACCCGTGCCCTATTGGCGCGACGTCGGAACGATCGACGCCTATTGGCAGGCGAATATCGACCTCACCGATGTGGTGCCCTCGCTCGACCTCTATGACCATAGCTGGCCGCTCTGGACCTATTCCGAAGTCACGCCGCCGGCGAAATTCGTCCATAATGAAGAGGGGCGGCGCGGTTCCGCCACATCGTCCCTGATCGCGGGGGGGTGCATCGTGTCGGGATCCTCGCTGCATCACAGCCTGCTTTTCACGGGCGTGCGGACGCACAGTTTCTCGTCCGTGACGGAAAGCGTCGTCATGCCCAATTGCGTGATCGGCCGGGGTGCGCGGCTGCACAAATGCGTGCTGGATTCGGGCGTCATCATCCCGCCGGGCCTGATCGTCGGAGAGCATCCCGAACATGACGCGCAACGTTTCCGACGAACGGACAGCGGCGTGACGCTGATCACCCAATATATGATCGAACGGCTGGTGGACTGATCTTGGGCAAGGCAGGGGAAAGCAGGGCAGGGGCCATGCGGGTGCTTTCGGTCGCATCCGAAGTCTATCCGCTGGTGAAGACCGGCGGATTGGCCGATGTGGCCGGCGCATTGCCCGGCGCGCTGGCGGCGCAGGGCGTGGGGGTCAGGACGCTGGTGCCCGGCTATCCGGCTGTTCTGTCGCGCCTCGGCAAGGCAAAGCCGCTGCGCCGCTATGACGCGCTGTTCGGCGCATCGGCGGCGGTGCTGGCGGCGAAGCTGGGCGAACTGGACCTGCTGGTGCTGGACGCCCCGGACTTCTTCGCGCGGGAGGGCGGCCCCTATGGCGATTCGGCCGGGGGCGAATGGCCAGACAATTGGAAACGCTTCGCCGCCCTGTCCCGCGCAGGGGCGGACATAGCGGCCGAGGGGGTGAAGGGCTGGCGACCCGACCTCGTCCATGCGCATGACTGGCAGGGGGCGATGACCGCCGCCTATATGCGCTTCGGGCCGGCCCATGCCGTGCCCAGCGTGGTGACGATCCACAATCTGGCCTTCCAGGGGCGCTTCGGCGCGGATGTCTTTCCGCAGCTCGGCCTGCCGCCCGAAGCATGGGGCGTCGACGGCGTCGAATATTATGGCG
>Ga0207678_10002019_pt1 | contig 18438 bp, 19 predicted proteins | sample KBSC63metaG_FD_184319 | JGI IMG/M metagenome (GOLD analysis project Ga0207678, IMG submission 184319) | Corn rhizosphere microbial communities from Kellogg Biological Station, Michigan, USA - KBS C6-3 metaG (SPAdes) (version 2) | ecosystem: Host-associated > Plants > Roots > Rhizosphere > Soil ...
GTCCGGAAGTCTCGGCCTCATCCTCGTGCCGTCGATGCCGCTGATCCTCTACGGGGTCGTCGCGCAGCAGTTCCACACGACGCCGCCGGTCAGCATCGATGCGCTGTTCAAGGCCGGCATCCTGCCGTGCGCGCTCATGATCGGGCTTCTTTCGATCTACAGCATCTGGCATGCGCGGCGCGTGCACGTCGTGCGCGAGAAGACGAGCGCGAAGGAGCTCGGCGCCGCGCTGCTCGACGCGGCGTGGGAAATCCCGCTGCCGTTCGTGATCCTCGGCGGCATTTATTCGGGCAAGCTCGCCGCGTCGGAAGCCGCGGCCGCGACCGCGCTTTACGTGCTGATCGTGACGGTGCTGATCCGCCACGAGATTCCCGCCAGGAAACTGCCGCGCATCGCGCGCGAGGCGATGCTGCTCGTCGGCGCGATCCTCGTGATCCTCGGCTTCTCGCTCGCGCTCACGAACTGGCTCATCGACGCCGACGTGCCGGAGAAACTCTTCAGCGCGATTCAGGGCAGCATCACGAGCAAGGGCATGTTCCTGCTCGTGCTGAACCTGTTCCTGCTCGTATTCGGCATGCTGCTCGAAGGATTTCCCGCGATCATCATTCTCGTGCCGCTCGTGCTGCCGGTCGCGCTTCACTACGAGGTCGATCCCGTGCATCTCGGGATCATGTTCCTCGCGAATCTTCAGCTCGGCATTTTCCTGCCGCCGGTCGGCATGAACCTCTTCATCGCGAGCATGCGATTCGGGAAACCCGTGATCACGCTCGTGCGCGCGAGTCTTCCGTTCTTCCTGATCCTGCTCGCCGCGGTGCTCGTGATCACCTACTGGCCGGAGCTCTCGCTCGCGCTCGTGCGCTGATCAGTGCTGCTCGGCGTCGGCGGATGCGCCGAGCTTCGGATCCGACCGGCGATCGCGGTGCACGTCGATCCATGCGGAAACCTCGTCCGCATTCGGCGGCGGCGCCGTGCTGAAGCCGCTCGCATCGCCGTTGTAGCGGAACGCCGCGACGCCGTCGCTGCCGTAATAGACATCGAGCCTGTCGCGATCGTCGCCGCGCACATGAAGCACGTAGTCGGGCGCTTTCGGATCGGCGCGCAGGAAATGCCCAACGAACGCCGATGTGCAGCTCTCGAGCCCGACGAAATCGGCGATCGACGGCGCGATGTCGGTCTGCTGGAACGCGGCGTCGATCACTTTCGGCATGTCGACCGCGCCCGCGACGACGAACGGCACGCGCGAGAACGCGCGGTCGCCCCAATTCGAGAATTCTTCCTCGTGCAGCGGCGTCATCGTGCGGTGATCGCCGAGCACGATGAGCACGCCGTGATCGAGAAATCCGCGCTGCTTCAGCTCGCGATAGAAGCGCGCGATCTCGCCGTCGACGTATTTGAACGCGTTCTCGGGATCGATCGTATTGCTGCGCGGATCGACGTACGGCGGATGCGTCGAGACCGTGAGCATCGTCGCGAGAAACGGTTTCGACGCGTCGCGCTGGTCGAGCCAGTCGAGGAAGCGCCCGTAGAGCGCCTTGTCCTCGGCCGCGCTGAATTGCCAGCGCTTCATGCCGTCGTAGAACGCGTCCTTGCTGTTGCCGATCACGTCGTACCCGATCTGGTGCAGCCAGGCACCGAGATCGAGAAAGCCCGTGTCACCGGTCGTGAAGAACGCGGCTTCGCGACCGGAGCGGTGCGCGACGTCGGGCAGCGTTCCGGCCGGGTCGGCGTAGTCGTCGAATCCGATCAGCAGCTTGCCCGCGGGCGCGAGCGGCGGTTGCGCGCCGATCACCGAAATCTCGGCCGTGCTCGTCGTGAAGCCGTTCGCATGGAAGTTCGTGAAGTAGTGATTGTCGCGCGCGATCGCGTCGAGCTCGGGCGTCCAGTCGCGCGAGCTGCCGAGCAGTTTGCTGTGCCACGCGGAAAGCGATTCGACGAGCAGCACGATCACGCTGCCGTCGAACGCGGGCGAGGTGCCGCATTGCTTCGGTATCGCGTCGACGCGCCGGCGCTGCTCGGCGATGAAGGCAGGCGAGAATGTCTTCATGCGACCCTGCGGCAGGTTCGTCTCGACGACGTTCCACGTGTAGATCTGGTTGACGTAGCGCACCGGCCGCGAGAGCACCACCACGCAGAACACGAGCGACGCGACGGCGCCCGCTGCGAGATAGCGAGAAAGTTTCGGATGCCGCGATCGCGCGAACAGCAGCGCGATCGCAATCGCGACGACGATCGCGAGCACCGCGCTTCGCCACCAGCCCTGCGCCGAGAGCAGCGCCGCGCGCACCACGCTGTAGTCCGCGTCGACGTGCTTGCCGAAACGCAGCACGTCGCCGAAGTGGAGCCGCGTCGAGAGCAGCGCATCGAGCGCGAGGTCGGACGCGTAGACGAGCAGCAGCACGCCCGCGCCGAGCCGCAGCACGAACGCGAGCCAGCGCCAGCGCACGAGCGCCGAGATCGCGAGCGCGCCGAGAATGACCGCGAGGAGCCACGCGTCGTGACCGAGCGTCGGCAGCCAGAAACAGCCGCGGCAGCTCGTATAGGTGCCGACTTCGGTGTCGACGCGCCACGCGCGGAAGAGCGAAAGCGCGACGAAAACGAGCGGCGCCAGCACGAGAACGATCGGGGCGAACCGCGACGGGCGGCGCGTGAATCGGGTGGGCATCGGCTCGGAGCGTCGGAAATTGGCGCGGAAGTGTAGCGACAAAGCGCCGCGCCCTGCGGCGGCGCAAGCGTTTTCCGCGCGATCCCGAGCCTTGAACCCGTCCGCGCCGGACGCATCTTCGGAGCCCGTCGATCACGCCGCCGGACGCGCTCTGGCAGGTCGCCGACGATGCCTGTAAAATAGGCCATGCGCATCCTCTCCGAAGCACTCACCTTCGACGACGTCTCGCTCGTCCCCGCGTTCTCGAACGTTCTGCCGCGCGACGTCGACCTCGGCACCCGCCTCACCCGAACCATCCAGCTCAATCTGCCGATCGTTTCGGCGGCGATGGACACCGTGACCGAAGCACGCCTCGCGATCACGATGGCGCAGTCGGGCGGCATGGGCATCATCCACAAGAACATGACGATCGAGCGCCAGGCGGCCGAAGTGCGCCTCGTCAAGAAGTTCGAAGCCGGCGTCATTCGCGATCCGATCACGGTCGGCCCGCAGACGTCGATTCGCGAAGTCATCCAGCTCACGCGCGGTCACAACATCTCGGGCGTGCCGATCGTCGACGGCGAGCAGCTCGTCGGCATCGTGACCAATCGCGATCTGCGCTTCGAGAAGAAGCCCGAGGATCCGGTCAGGAACATCATGACGCGCAAGGAGCGCCTCGTGACGGTGAAGGAGGGCGCGCCGGAAGACGAGGTGCTCGCGCTCCTGCACAAGCATCGCATCGAGAAGGTGCTCGTCGTCGACGACGCGTTCCGCCTCAAGGGCCTGATCACGGTCAAGGACATCCAGAAGGCGCGCGACAATCCGAATGCATGCAAGGACGATCGCGAGCGGCTGCGCGTCGGCGCGGCGGTCGGCGTCGGCGGAGATACCGAGCAGCGCATCGAGGCGCTCGTCGACGCGGGCGTCGACGTGCTCGTGATCGATACCGCGCACGGCCATTCGAACGGCGTAATCGAGCGCGTGCGCTGGGCGCGGAACACGTACCCGAATATGCAGATCATCGCGGGCAACATCGTGACCGGCGACGCCGCGAAAGCGCTCGTCGACGCGGGTGCGGACGCGGTCAAGGTCGGCATCGGCCCGGGATCGATCTGCACCACGCGCGTCGTCGCAGGCGTCGGCGTGCCGCAGATTTCGGCCGTCAGCATGGTTCGCGACGCGCTCAAGACGAGCAACATCGGCCTCATCGCCGACGGCGGCATCCGCTACTCGGGCGACATCGCGAAAGCGCTCGCGGCGGGCGCGGACTGCGTGATGATCGGCGGCATGTTCGCGGGCACCGAAGAGGCGCCCGGCGAAGTCGAGCTTTATCAGGGCCGTTCGTACAAGAGCTATCGCGGCATGGGCTCGCTCGGCGCGATGCAGAAAGGCTCGAAGGATCGTTACTTCCAGGACGACGAAGGCGACGCCGACAAGCTCGTGCCCGAAGGCATCGAGGGTCGCGTGCCGTATCGCGGGCCGCTGCGCAACATCGTGCACCAGCTCGCAGGCGGCCTGCGCGCCGCGATGGGCTACGTCGGCTGCGCGTCGGTCGCCGAGATGCGCGAGAAGCCGCATTTCGTGCGCATCACGTCGGCGGGCGTGCGCGAGTCGCATGTGCACGACGTGGCGATTACGAAAGAAGCGCCGAATTACCGGCTGGATTGAGGCGTACCGATACCGTGCGAGGACGTCTTCGCACGAGTGCCCGAGCACATTGACGGTTGCCAGGGCGGCGCGTCCGTGCGATAGTAGGCAATATCACTACTTTCGAATCCGGCCATGGACGAACCCATTTCCGCAGCCGATGCAAACCGGCGATTTTCGCAGCTATTGCGCGGCGTTCGCGACGATCACACGACGTACGTTGTCACCTCGCACGGCAAACCGGTAGCCAGAATCACGCCGATCGACGAAAGCTCGAATATCAAGCGCCGGGCGCTCGAGCTGCTGCTGGCACGCCTCAAGAGCCAGCCCGCCATCAACGCGGGGCGGTGGACTCGTGACGAGCTGTACGACGACGACTGATGCGTGTCGCCCTTGACACCAACGTTCTCGTCTATGCCGAGGGCATCGGCGACGACGTTCGTCGCGACAGGGCGATCGCTCTCACGGATCGTCTCGCGCAGCTGACTGTCTTCGTCCCCGTGCAGGTGCTGGGCGAGCTCTTCCGAGTGCTCGTGCGCAAAGGCGGTCGAAACGCGAAGCAGGCTCGCGAACGGGTACTCGGCTGGGGCGACTCGTTCGCGCTTGTCGAAACCTCACAGTCGGTGTTGCTGGCGGCCATCGATCTTGCCGAGGCGCATGGACTCTCGATCTGGGATGCGATCGTCGTCGCTGCCGCCGCCAAAGCCGAATGCCGCCTCCTCCTGTCCGAAGACATGCAGGACGGTTTCACCTGGAACGGCGTGACGATCGCCAACCCATTCTCCGAGACGCCGCATCCGCTCTTCGAAGCGATGCTCGCCGACGCCGACCGCTGGAACGCCGAGAAATGACCGACGCGAACATTCACGCCGACAAAATCCTGATCCTCGACTTCGGCGCGCAATACACGCAGCTGATCGCGCGCCGCGTGCGCGAGATCGGCGTCTATTGCGAGATCTGGGCGTGGGACCACGATCCCGCCGAGATCGCGAAATTCGCGCCGCGCGGAATCATCCTCTCCGGCGGCCCCGAATCGACGACCGCAAAAGACGCGCCGCACGCGCCGCAGCAAGTGTTCGACGGCGGCGCGCCGCTGCTCGGCATCTGCTACGGCATGCAGACGATGGCGGTGCAGCTCGGCGGTTCCGTCGAAGGCGGACACGCGCGCGAATTCGGCTACGCATCGGTGAAGCCGACGCAAGCGAGCACGCTGTTCGACGGACTTGCGGGCGAGGAGGGCGCGCTCGATGTCTGGATGTCGCACGGTGACCGCGTGACGAAAGCGCCGCCGGGCTACGCGGTCGTCGGCGCGACCGACAGCGTGCCGATCGCCGCGATAGCGAACGAAAAAGAGCGCCGCTACGGCGTGCAGTTTCATCCCGAAGTCACGCACACGAAGCAGGGCACCGAGATGCTGCGCCGCTTCGTCGTCGACGTCTGCGGTTGCCGCACGCTCTGGACCGCGGGACGCATCATCGACGATGCGGTCGCGCGCGTGCGCGAGCAGGTCGGCACAGACAAGGTGCTGCTCGGGCTTTCGGGCGGCGTCGATTCGTCGGTCGTCGCCGCGCTGCTCGAAAAGGCGATCGGCGATCAGCTCACGTGCGTCTTCGTCGACACGGGGCTTCTGCGCTGGCACGAAGGCGACCAGGTGATGGCCACGATGGCCGAGCACATGGGCGTCAACGTGATTCGCGTGAACGCCGCGGATCGTTTCTACAACGCGCTCGCGGACGTCGGCGATCCCGAAGCGAAGCGCAAGATCATCGGCCGCACGTTCATCGAGGTTTTCGACGAGGAAGCGCACAAGATCGAAGGCGTGAAATGGCTCGCCCAGGGCACGATTTATCCCGACGTGATCGAATCGGCCGGCGCGAAGACCGGCAAGGCGCATGTGATCAAGTCGCATCACAACGTCGGCGGCCTGCCCGAGGAGATGAACCTCGAGCTCGTCGAGCCGCTGCGTGAATTGTTCAAGGACGAAGTGCGGCGCATCGGCGTCGAGCTCGGTCTGCCTCGCGAGATGGTCTATCGCCATCCGTTTCCGGGCCCCGGCCTCGGCGTGCGCGTGCTCGGCGAAGTGAAGCGCGATTACGTCGAGATCCTGCAGAAAGCCGATCACGTGTTCATCGAGGAGCTGCGCCGCTCGGGCTGGTACGACAAGACGAGCCAGGCGTTCGCGGTGTTCCTGCCCGTCAAATCGGTCGGCGTCGTCGGCGACGGCCGCGCGTACGAGTGGGTGATCGCGCTGCGCGCAGTCGAGACGATCGACTTCATGACCGCGCACTGGTCGCAGCTGCCGTACGACCTGCTCGATCGCGTGTCGAGCCGCATCATCAACGAGATTCCGGATATCTCGCGCGTCGTCTACGACGTCAGCGGAAAGCCGCCCGCGACGATCGAGTGGGAATGACCGACGAAGCCGACACGCGCTGGATGACGCACGCGCTCGACCTCGCGCGCCACGCCGAAGCGAGCGAGGGCGAAGTGCCGGTCGGCGCCGTGCTCGTCCAGGGCGACCGCATCATCGGCGAGGGCTGGAATCGCAACATCGCGGCGTCGGATCCGACCGCGCATGCCGAAGTGCTCGCGCTTCGCGACGCGGGACGCCGGCTCGGCAATTACCGTTTCCCGGGCGCCGAGCTCTACGTGACGCTCGAGCCGTGCGCGATGTGCGCGGGCGCGATCGTGCATGCGCGCATCGCGCGCGTGGTGTTCGGCGCGCACGATCCGAAAACGGGCGCTGCCGGCAGCGTGTTCGATCTGCTTCAGCACGAACGCCACAATCATCGCGTCGAAGTGCGCGAAGGCGTGCTCGGCGAAGCGGCGGGCGAGTTGCTCAGAGGGTTTTTTCGCGCGAGGCGCTGAGTCGCGCGAATCTCAGTGGCGCGCCGCTTCCGCGTCGAACGCGTCGAGGACCGCGCCGCGCCAGCGGCAGACGAGCTCGGAGGCGTAGTGCGTCCAGCGCGACCGGAACCCGTCGCCCGAATAGACGCCGACGATCGGACAGTCGCGCGCGGCGAGCATGAACTCGACGGGCTGACCCGCGACCGGAAGCGCAGCCGTCGTGCTGATCCAGGTGCTCGCGTCGTGATGTTCCGCTGGCGCCATCATCTCGTCTTCTGCCTTGTCCAGCCTTGCCCGTGTGTGCAAGGTTTCTCGTGAGCATTCAGGGCAGAGCAAGTTCTGGTCCACGCATGAACGCCCGCTTTCCGGGCATCGCCGATCGCGTGCGCGGGAAAAATCGCGCAGGCGTGCGAAGTTTTTCCTCACGAGCCGGGACGCGCGGGCATCGCTCGAAGCGGAGCATGTGCCGGACCCGGCGGCTTCCTCCGCAAAATGGCATATCGATTGCTTGCTCGGTAGCGGAACTCCATAGGGATGACGCCATGGACCGCGCGCGCTCGAGTGAAGTCGTTTTCATGGTCGAACCGGATTCGCGCTCGGGCCATCTCTGGCATATCCGGCAGAGCGGCAGCGTTCGCGCGACCTATCCGTCGCGCGCCCAGGCGGTGATCGATGCGCGACAGCTTGCCGCGTTCGAAAACGAGCTGCGTGGCCGGACCGCGATCGTGCGCGTGTTCGACGAGCAGCATCGCGTCGTCGAGGATCTCGTCTGCGCGTCCGGCTTGCGTGCATCAGATCGCGTTGCTGCGCACTCGCGCGCGAAGGCCGCGATTCGCTGAAGCGCCTTCCCGCCGGCTGACTCGAGCGGACTCAGGCGGCGCGAATTCAGTTGCGCCCGCGCAATGTCGGGTCGGACCCCGGCAAGGAGAGCGAGATGATCGTCGATCAGGGCGCACAGGCGTGCGCGAACAAGTCCTGCGCGTGCGAGGTTCCCGCCGGACAGACGTATTGCAGCCCGCAGTGCGCGAATTCGAGCGTCGAAGGCGTGGCCGCCGAGCGCGGCGACTGCGCGTGCGGTCACGGCGGCTGCAGCGTCGAAGCAGTCGCGCACGAGACGCGCAGCGCCGCGGAAATCCAGACCCGAGGAGGAGCGAGACAATGAAGACAGTGAGCGAAGTAATGACGCGCGACATTCACATCGCGGCGCCGGATCAGTCGATCGCCGACGCGGCGGCGGAAATGGCGCGCGCCGACATCGGATGCCTGCCGGTCGGCGACAAGGACAAGCTCGTCGGCATGATCACGGATCGCGATCTCGTCGTGCGCGCGGTCGCGAAGGGCCTCGGCCCGAAGACGCTCGTGAGCGAGGTGATGACGGATTCGATCAAGTATTGCTATGCCGATCAGAGCGTCGACGAAGTCGCGCGCAACATGGCGGAGCTCGGCGTGCGCCGCCTTCCGGTCGTCAATCGCGAGAAGCGGCTCGTCGGCTTCATCGCGCTCAGCAACATCGCGCAGAGCGGCGACGACGGTGCGCGCGACACGTTTCTGCGCGGTGTGGCGACGCCGCACTGAGGGCGAAAAGTCGTCTGCGGTCGGGAAACAACTTCCCACGGAAGCGCGCGGCGCTCCCCGCTGCGCGTGGACGGAATGCGGCTTCCGCGAGCGAAGTCTCGTGGCATGTCGTTTGCTAAATAGAGCCAGTCGGCTGATCTCCCCGGCGATGATGTCCTTCTCGCCAACAGCACCGACGTTCGAGGCTGCCCATCCGGCGGCCTCTTTTTTTTTGGCTTCGACCAACCGCCGCATGCTTCTTTGGTATGTGTCCGTTTTTCCCGGGGGCGTGAACAAATTGCCGAGTCCGGCACCGCCGCGAGGCCGCCGATCGGGCCGCGACGCACCTGAAGCCTCGTTCAACGCATGGCACATGCCTTGCTCCGGACGAAGTCGCTTGCACCCATCGCAGGTGCCGTGCGCCCCCCACTCATTCAGAGGACTCAACATGAACGACAACAACGTGAAAGCCCGTGGTCGTGGTTTCGCTTCGATGGATGCCGAGAAGCAGCGCCGCATCGCGAGCCTCGGCGGACGCGCCGCGCATCAGCAGGGCACCGCGCACGAATTCTCGTCGGAAGAAGCGCGCGAAGCCGGCCGCAAGGGTGGCGAAGCGGTGAGCGCGAATCGCGCGCACATGGCCGCGATCGGTCGCAAGGGCGGCGAGGCGAGCCATCGCGGTTCGGCTACGACTCGCGTCGAGCAGACCCAGGCGCAGCCGTCGTCGTTTCAGCCGCGCGTTGCGCGCGAAGCCGACGGTACGCGCGAAATCTCGGCGCAGGCGTAACCACGCCGCGACGTACAGGTTCTCAGGGATGGGACGCGACGGATCAGGGACGATCCGAACCTGTGGGGCAGCGTCCGATCGGACGGATGCTCAGATGTGCGCGAGCACGTAGATCAGCGTCAGCAGCGCCGCCGGCACGCCGAGGATCCATCCGAAGACGTGTTTTCCGATCGCCATGAGCGACTCCGTGCGAGAGTGCGGGCTTCGAGGCACGAACAGAACCACTGATCGTCGCCTGCGAAACACTATCGTACCGGCCTGCACGTTACGTTTTCGCAATATGCTTTTTTCGGCATCCGGGAAAGCATTTCCACGGATTCGTTGCTTCGCGCACGCGGATCGAGGCGCAATACGAAGCGGTTCGCACAGCGACGCGCCGGCGCGAATTCTTCCCGGCTCGCCCGAAGTTTCATGCACGAGCCCGCTGCAACGGCCTGCATTGCGCATCGATGGACGCTAGACTTCAGGGATGGACGACATCACCAACGAAACAGGACGCACCGGCGTCGCGCCGCCCGTCTGCGCGCAGACGCTCGGCCAGCTCGGCGGTCAGATCGCGCACGACTTCAACAATATCCTCGCCGTCGCGCTCACGAGCGTCGAAATGGCGATGCGCATCGGTGATCCCGCGAAAGCGAACGTGTTCCTTGCGAACGCGCTCAAGGTCATCGCGCGAGGTCGTGCGCTGACCGATAGCCTTGCTGCCGCGTCGCATGCGTGCGAAGTGCCGCTGGCGGTCGACGTGCACGAGCTCATCCGGCGCCTCGGCGCCGCCGACGCCGCGCTCGCGGTCGAGCTCGGTGCGGCGCACAGCGTCGTGCGCACCGATCCGCGCTTTCTCGAAGAGACGCTTGCCGGCCTCATCGACAATGCGCGCGATGCGTCGGCCGATCGCCGCGCGCCGAAAATCGCGACGCGCAATGCGAGCGGCACCGACGTGCGCGCCGAGCACGGGCGCAACTATCTCGTGATCGCGGTGACCGACACGGGCGAGGGCATGTCCGAAGAAACGCGGCATCAGGCGTTCGAGCTTTTCTTCAGCGCGCGCGCGCAGGAAGCGCATCGCGGAATCGGGCTCGCGCAGGCGAAGGACACCGCGCGCCGCACGGGTGGTATCGCGTCGATCGAGAGCCGCGTGGGCGAGGGCACGACGATCACGCTCGCGATTCCGCTCGAGGAAACCGCGTAAATTCCGCGCGCTTGCGCGCCGTGGCACGTGGATTGCAGCCGCGCAGCGACACCGCATCACGCAAGGAGTACGAGATGCCAGAACGTCGCACGATCGAACGCGCGCGCCGCGACAAGCGCGAGGGCAAGTCGCCGAGCACGCAGGCCGGCGAATTCGTCCGCGAGGAGATCGATCACATCCGCGCCGGCAAACACGGCGCGCGCTCGACGAAGCAGGCGATCGCGATCGGACTATCGAAAGCGCGCCGTGCCGGCGTGAATCTGCCGGCGCCGAAGAAAGGCACGACCTCGGCGAAAACGCGCAAGAGCGCGAAGAGCGCGCTCGCGGCGGGCCGCGCGCACAAAAAGACTTCGGCGAAACGCTCTCGCGCGACCGAAAACGCGCTCAAACGCGAAGGTCGGAGCGCCGCGGCTCCCTCGGCGCTGTCGCGTCAGGCGAAATCGGCGTCTCGCAAGCGCAGTGCAGCGAGCCGTTCGGCTTCGGCGCGCAAGGCTGCGAAGACGAAAGGACCGCGCGCTCGCGTGGCCGCCGCGAAAAAAGCGGCGCGGACTCGCGCGCGCAGTCGATAAACTCGCCGGCAGAACCCGCGCCGTTCTCGAAGACGGCGCGCTTCGCCGCACTCGGAGACTTCCATGGCACGACCGATCTGGACCGGAACGCTGTCGTTCGGCCTTCTCAACGTGCCGATCCGCCTCATGCCCGGCGAGAAGCGCACGGACCTGCATTTCCACATGCTCGACAGCCGCGACAATTCGCAGATCCGCTACGAGCGCGTCAATGCCGACACGGGCGAGGAAGTGCCGTGGAAGGATGTCGTCAAGGCGTTCGAGTACCGCAAGGGCAGCTATGTCGTGCTCGAAAAGGAAGACCTGAAGGCCGCCGCGCCCGAGAGCCATGAGACGGTCGAGATCGCCGCGTTCGTCGATGCCGATTCGATCGGCCCCGAATATTTCGAGAAACCCTATGTGCTCGTGCCCGGCAAGAAAGCCGAGAAAGGCTACGTGCTGCTGCGCGAGACGCTCGCCGAGACCGGCAAGATCGGCATCGCCCATGTCGTGATCCGCACGCGTGAATATCTCTCGGCCGTGATCGTGCGCGACAAGGCGCTCGTGCTCGTGCTGCTGCGTTATCCGCAGGAGCTCGTCGACGTGGGCGATTACGAGATTCCGTCGGGCAACGCGGCCGCGCATCGCGTGACGAAGCGTGAGGTCGAGATGGCGCGCCAGCTCGTCGAAGCGATGTCGAGCAAATGGAACCCGAAGGAATACAAGGACGAATTCCGCGAGCGCCTGCACAAGGCGATCGCGAAGCGCATGAAGAGCAAGGGCGTCGTCACGCCCGTCGCCGACGAAGAGCCCGAGGAGACGTCGACGAACGTGGTCGACTTCATGGACCTCCTGCGCAAGAGTCTCGCGTCGAACAAGCGCACGCCCGCGAAGAAATCGCCGGCTGCGAAGAAGACGGCGCGGCCAAAAACCGCGGCGAAGAAAGCGCGCAAGACGCGCAAGTCGGCCTGAGCTCGGTCGGTGGCCGCTCGAAAGCCTGCAATTCCGGCGAAGCGACGTGCATCGGCCGCATCGTGGCTCGAGCGCGCGCAAGCATTGCCCGGCGCGCGACGTCGCGCATTTCCGGCCGGCTTCGCGCCCGAGCTCTGCATTCAGAAGAAGACGCCGCCCGACGGAGACGACTGGGTCCACGAGACGAAATGGGACGGCTATCGCCTGCTCGTCGATCTTGATCGCGGACGCGCCAAGCTTCGCTCGCGCAACAACCTCGACTGGACGACGAAAGCGGCCGCGATCGCTGCGGTCATCGAAGCGCTGCCCATCGATAGCGTGCGACTCGACGGCGAGCTCGTCGCGCTCGATGCGCGCGGACGCAGTGATTTTTCGGGCCTCCAGGGCGCGTTGAAAGCGGGGAGGGCGAGCGCGCTCCGCTACGTCGTGTTCGACATGCCGGGGCTCGAAGGCGTCGATATTTCGGCGACGCCGCTCGTCGAACGCAAGGCGCTGCTCGAGCGATTGATCGCCGCATCGAAATCGAAGGCGCTCATCTTCAGCACGCACGTCGTCGGGCGCGGGCGCGAGCTTTTCGAAGCCGCCATCGCCAACGGCCTCGAAGGCATCGTCAGCAAGCACGCCGACTCGCACTACGTGCAGGTGCGCTCGCCGGACTGGATCAAGATCAAGGGCGCGAACACCGACGAGTTCGTCGTCGTCGGCTACACGGCGCCGAAAGGTTCGCGCGAAGGATTCGGCGCGTTGCTGCTCGCGCAACCGGAGCGCGGCGGCTTTCGCTACGTCGGTCGCGTCGGCACCGGGTTCGACGATGCGACGCTGCGATCGTTCGCGCGAAAACTCGCGGCATTGCGTCGGCGCGAAGCGGTCGTCGAACTGCCTGCGCACGTGCCGTTCCGCGCGGCGTCCGTGCAGTGGGTCGAACCCGTGCTCGTCGCCGAAGTCGAATTTCGCGGCTGGGCGAAGGAAGGTCTGCTGCGACAAGCGAGCTTCATGCGTCTACGCGACGACAAGGATGCGAAGGACGTGGCCCGCGCGAAGCCCGTTACGAGAAAAAAAGCATCGAGGCCGTAACAACGACCTCGATGCCGTGCCGGCCGGCGGTCCGTGCCGGATTCGCAGCGTGTTACTTATGCTGCTTTTTCTGGCACTTCGTGTATTCCGGTTCGGTGACCTTCTGATCCTGGTTTTCGTCGCAGATCGCGAAGTTCGCCGCGAGCCAGCTGTTCGGAAGCGCATCGGTCTTCGCGATCGAGCCGCTCTCGTGGCCCTTGATCATCGACCAGTCCTCGGGCGCCGAGCCCTGGACAGCGAACGCATCCGTTTTCTTCTGACTCATCTCTTCCTGTTTCGTCGCCTGGTCGGCCGTCGGCGTCTGCGCCGACACGTTCGCCGCAAAACCCAGCGCCGCAGCGCAGATTAGATAAAGCGGCATTCTCGTCTGGAGTGTCATGGTCGATTCCTCGTCATGCTGCTGTGGCTCGACTTTGTGACCGTGCGAATGACCGACCCATGAAGACGCGCCAATCCAGACGGTCAACATTCATTCGCGAACGGCCGCGCCCGCTCAGCCGCGAGTCATGTGCGCGATGCGCCGAGAAGTTAACGTCCGCAATGCGATCAGGGACGCGAACGTAGTGACGCCGGAAACGCGCGAAGAGGAATGCCTGTCGGCGGAGCAGCCCGAGTCCGCTGACGTCGATTCGTGCGCGCATCGCGCGCGCGCTCGGCCATCCGAACTCCAGGACGCGGCCGCGCTGATCGGGAGCTTTTCGTCGGTTCTGCGCGGAGCGGCGGGCGAGTCGATCGACCTGCACTACGTTTGCGAGTGCGACGGCGATCGTCGCGACGTCGACGTCGACGCGACGCAATTCAAGGCCGCATTGCTGAATCTCGTCGTCAACGCACGCGAGGCCATGCCCGGCGGCGGACGCGTCGTGATCACCTGCGGGCTCGTCGACATCGACTGCGACGACGCGACGTGTCCGGATCTTCCGCGCGGAGACTACGTCACGGTCGCGGTAACGGATGCGGGCGCGGGCATTCCGGGCGATGCGCTCGAGCGCGTGTTCGAGCCGTTCTACACGAGCAAGGAAGCAGCGCCTCCGGGCAGCGGGCTCGGTCTGTGCCAGGTTTCCGGATTCGCCGCGCAAAGCGGCGGCGGCGTTGGTATCGTGACGGAAGTGGGCAAGGGCACGCGCGTGACGATCTATCTGCCACTCCAGTCACCCGCAACCGATCTCGCGGATGGCTCGCGCGGTGGCGGCGGCGCCACGAAGACCGTGCTGCTCGTCGAAGACGACGAGCACGTGCGCCGCTCGACGTTTCACGCGCTCGAGCTGCTCGGCTACCGCGTGATCGAGGAATCGAACGGCCCCGACGCGCTCGCGCGGCTGCGAACCGAGCGCGAGGTCGACATCCTGTTCACCGACGTCGTCATGCCGCGCGGCATGTCGGGCGTGGCGCTTGCGCGCGAGGCGCGAACGTTTCGGCCGGACCTTGCGATCCTGCTCGCGTCGGGCCATCGCCGCGACACGATCGGGGCCGAGCCGCTCGAAGGACTCGCGTTTCTCGCCAAGCCGTATCAGTTGAAGGATCTCGCCGCCGCGCTACAGGCAATCGAGCCGCAGCGCCACGCCTGACGCGGCCGCGTCGATCGCGCGTGGCAGTCTTCCGCCGGGGTGTGTAGAGTTGCCCGCGAACGACTTCCTGGGGAAGGAGGCTCACGATCCATGCGTGCGTCGCTCGTCGTTATTCCGCTTGTCACACTCATCGCCGGCGCCGTTTGCGGCGGCGCTCTCGGCTATGCGCTCGGCGCACGCTCCGCGATGGAACGCGAACGCTCGGCGATCCAGGCCGCCATCGAAAAGGAACGGGCCTCGTTCAAGGAACGCGCCGCGTCCGCGGTCCCGCCGCAAGTGCGCACGTTGCTCGACAACCGTCAGCAAGGCGACGCGACCGCGACGGGCGCTATGGGCGCACAGCCGGCGACGCCCGGCGATTCGATACGCGACCGGATCGAAGCGAGCCGTTCGCAGACCGCGGGCAATCATCAGCGGCTCGATCCGCGGCGTCAGCGGTGCGTGGGCGGATTCGTGAGGGAATTCGGTGCTGACTCGCAAGGCGGGAAGATCGGCGGGGAGCGCGATCTGCTCGAGAATGGGCGCAAAGTCGAGTGCTCGGGATTGCTGCGAAAGTGAGCCACGGGTTTATAGAGCCGACCTTGGTATAGAGCCGACCTTGGTGAAGCCTCTCTATAATTTTACATAATAGACATTACGCACAGAAACGATACCTAGCTCCCGGCCCCGAAATACCGCGACAAGCGCCTCGACGCATGCGACTGCCACTCGTCCGTGACGTCCAGAAACCCCGACCACTTGTCGCCTTTGGGCGCTCCTTTCTCTTTCGCTTCCTTCGCGATCTCCGTCGCGCGGAATCGATAGTGATCGTAAACATCGAGCACGTGCGCCGTGTACGCGAGCGCGAGATCGCGATGACCCTGCACGATCACGAGGTTCTCGTCGTTCGAATACGACGCCTTGTAGCCGAGGTTGTGACTGCCGAATGCGACCACGCAGTTCACCGGGTCCATCGGGTCCAGCACGAGGATCTTGTCGTGAATGATCGCCTTGCCGACGGTCAGCGTTTCGGCGAGCTTGAAATCGCCGATGTCGCGCAGCAGCTCGCGGTCCGCGAGCGCCGATGCCCGAATGACCGAAATGCCGTTGTGCTGATAGACGTGCGGCGAATACGCCTTCCGGCCCGTCGCCTTGTCGGACGCTTCGAAACCCCACATGGCCTGGCTGTCCGAGATCGCGCCCATCACGGTCAGCGTCGGGTCCTTCTCGCCGAGGTCCACGGCCTCGGAAACGATCGACGTGAGCCCGCCGCGCGACGGCAGGAACACGAGGAAGAAGATCGCGCGCTTGGCCTGGCGCATCAGAGAAAAGAGGCGCGCCATGTCGGGCGGCGGCGCTGATGGCGTCTTCGCGGTCTTCGCCGGCGGCTGCATCTTGCCCGGCACGTTCGGCGAGAAGTACGTCGTCACCGTGTAGCCGTTGCGCTCGGTGAGGTGCGCCGCGCGATTCGCGTTCTTCAGCGGATCCTTCTGACCCGCGCCGGTCGCGCGAGCGCCGATCGGTTTCGGCGCGGGCTGTGCATCGGCGGCGAGCCGCTGCCAGTAGGCCTCGTACTGCGCCGCGATCTCGTCGTCGTTGATCACGATGCAATTGTTGCTTTGTCCCGCAACGCCCGTGAACGTCCAGTTCGTCGAACCCGTGAGCACGGCTCGCGGCGTGCCCGACGCGTCGAGCCGCACGATGAACTTGTTGTGCCCGATGTGGCCGGACCCGTTGAACATCCGGTCCTCGATCGTGAATTTCGATCCGGCCTTGCGCGCGATGGCGCGCAGCGCCGTGCGCGTCTTCGCGTTCGTCGTGTCGTAAGTCGTGATGGTTTTCCCGTCGGCGCCCTTCTTCGCGACGCTGCCCGCGTCTGAAAGGATCAGCCGAATACGCTGCGCATTGTCGGTGACGAGATCGACGAGCTCGCGGTCCTCGAATTCGTAGAGCGCCGCGAGATACGTCGAGCTCCTGTCGGCGATGAATTTCTTCATCAGCACGAGCACGTCGCCCGACAGGTAATTGCGCAACCAGTCGCCGGGCGTTTTGAGATGGCGTTCGAGCTCGCCGCTCCTGACCTTGCCGTCGTCTTCCTTGAGCACGTTGATGAGGAACTGCGTCGAGAGAATTCCGTTCGTGAACGTCGACTGGAACGGACCGATGTCCTCGCCGGCTCGAACGATGTTGGTGCGCACCGCCGGCGTGAGGTAGCCGAGCGGAATCGGCGTGCCCTTGTACGTGTGCTCGATTTTTTTCCGCGTTTTCCGGTCGATGTGGTTCTCACGCACGACCTCGACCGGATCGAGGCCCGCACGCATCTTGCCGACCGCGCGGATCACGTAGCGCACGCGCTGATACTCCGGCCGGAGGCCCGAGCCGTCGCGCCGGCGGCGCAGCGTCAGGTCGCGCCAGTTGAATTTCTGCACGGGCCAGACGGTCGTGTTCTGATTGAGCCAGTCCGGATTGCTCTGTCCTTCGAACGCGACGTACGAAGCCAGCGGTTTCGCTTCGACGACGCGATCGTCGTCGTCGAGCGTCTCGCGAACGATGTTGAATCCGAGGCAATCCGCGAGCGTTCTCGTATCGAGATCCCATGCGAGGAACGCGACTTCGTTGTTGCAGAACGCGAACGCGTTTTTCACGGTGGCCATGACGGCGGCTCCCCTGCGGCATCGGCGCGACGTGCTGCGAGAGACTACTCCGCGCGGCGCGGATGCATCGCGCGCGAAGTTCGCGCCGGAATGCGTAGGAGACTTCCTACAAACGCATCACCGCACGACGATCGCCGTCGCGATCTCGCGCGCCGCGACCGCGATGCGCGGAAGGCGGCACTTCGCGAGTTGCAGCATCCGGTCGCGCCACGGAAGAAGCACCGAGATTTCGCGCCGTTCGCGCAACGCGACGATGTCGCTCCAGAGGACCGCGACGCGGCCATACCGGCAGGCAGGGTCCTCGGCCGTCGCCTTGGCGACGATCGCCTCGATCGCACGCGCGGCCCTGCGCGGCATCGGCGCGCAGGGTTCGACGAGATCGCGAAGCATCGCGCCGAGCTGATAGACATCCGACGCCGCGGTCACCGCGTCGCCGTTGCGCTGTTCCGGGCTCGCGTAGCTCGGCGTCATCGCGCGGTCGCCCTCCTCGCCCGCGTCGTCGGCGGTTGCGATGCCGAAATCAAGTAACCGTGGTTTCCCGGTTTCGTCCACGAGCACATTGGCCGGCTTGATGTCGCGATGCACGAGCTGCCTGCGATGCGCGTACGCGACCGCTTCGCAAACCGCCTCGAACAGCACGAGCCGTTCGTCGAGCGGCAGATCGTGCGATCGCACGTATCGATCGATGCGCTCGCCGAACACCGGCTCCATCGCGAACCAGAGCCGTTCGCCTTCGATCTCGCCGCCGTCGATGAGCCGCGCGATCGCCGGGTGGCGCAGGCTCGCGAGGATCTGCCGCTCGCGCCGAAACCGCTCGAGATCGGCGGGAGAATCCATTCCTGCGCGGAGCAGCTTGATCGTTACCTGCTGCTCGAATCCGCCGTCAGCCCGTTGTGCGAGATAAACTCGTGACATTCCTCCGCGGCCGATCTGCCGGACGAGCCGATATGCGCCGATCTGGCGTCCCGCATACTGGTCGGC
>Ga0207678_10002021_pt1 | contig 18418 bp, 17 predicted proteins | sample KBSC63metaG_FD_184319 | JGI IMG/M metagenome (GOLD analysis project Ga0207678, IMG submission 184319) | Corn rhizosphere microbial communities from Kellogg Biological Station, Michigan, USA - KBS C6-3 metaG (SPAdes) (version 2) | ecosystem: Host-associated > Plants > Roots > Rhizosphere > Soil ...
CGCGGAGCTCAAGCTCGACCGGAAGATCGCCGAGCGCCGGGTGTTCCCGGCGGTCGACGTCAACCCGTCCGGTACCCGCAAGGACGAGCTGCTGCTCTCGCCGGACGAGCTCGCGGTCACCGTGAAGCTGAGCCGGGTGCTGCACGCGCTCGACTCGCAGCAGGCCATCGACCTGCTGATCTCGCGGCTGCGCAAGACCAAGACGAACGTCGAGTTCCTCATGCAGGTCTCGAAGACCGCCCTCGGCGGCGGCGAAGACGACTGAGTCCTGGCTGCGGAAGGGCCTTCCCGGGAGTCCGGGGAGGCCCCTTCCGCGTCGGGAATAGCTGGTCAGCAGGGTGCGTTCCAGTACCCGTCAGCCTGTCTGGCAGAATTACCCGCTGAAGTCCGGCGCCGGTTCACCCCGTGGAACGACTGGGGACCCGGAGCCAACGAGAGAGGACACCATGAAGAGCGGTATTCACCCCGAGTACGTGGTCACGAACGTGAACTGCGACTGCGGCAACAGCTTCACCACGCGCAGCACCAAGACCAGCGGCAGCATCCACGTCGAGATCTGCTCGAACTGCCACCCGTTCTACACGGGCAAGCAGAAGATCATGGACACCGGTGGCCGGGTCGCGCGCTTCGAGGCTCGCTACGGCAAGCGGCAGAAGAAGGACGCCGACGCCAAGTAGCTTTTTCAACGGCGCCCATCCGGTACTCCCGGGTGGGCGCCGTTCTTTATGTGTTTCCCGGGCTGAGAGGTGGCAGAGGTGGATTCGAGCTCGCTCAAGGGGCTGCTCGCCGAGCACGCGGAGCTGGAGCAGCAGCTGGCGGACCCGGCGGTGCACGCCGACCAGGGCCGCGCCCGCAAGCTCGGCCGCCGCTACGCCGAGCTGACGCCGGTCGTTCGCGCCGTCCACGAGCTCGACACGACCCGGGACGACCTCTCGGCCGCCCGGGAGATGGCCGCGGAGGACGCGGAGTTCGCCGCGGAGGCCGAGGAGCTGAGCGCGAAGATCCCCGAGCTGGAGTCGAAGCTCACCGAGCTGCTGCTGCCGCGCGATCCGTACGACAGCTCCGACGTCGTGATGGAGATCAAGTCCGGCGAGGGCGGCGAGGAGTCGGCCCTGTTCGCCGGCGACCTGCTGCGCATGTACCTGCGCTACGCCGAGCGCCACGGCTGGAAGGCGGAGGTCCTCGACTCGGTGGACTCCGACCTGGGCGGCTTCAAGGACGTGACGCTCTCGATCAAGACGAAGTCGGCGGTCGTCGACGGCGTCTGGTCGCGGCTGAAGTTCGAGGGCGGCGTGCACCGCGTCCAGCGCGTGCCGGCGACCGAGTCCCAGGGCCGCATCCACACGTCCGCGTCCGGCGTGCTGATCTACCCGGAGCCGGAGGAGGTCGAGGTCGAGATCGACCCGAACGACCTGCGCATCGACGTGTTCCGCTCCTCGGGCCCGGGTGGCCAGAGCGTGAACACGACCGACTCGGCGGTCCGGATCACGCACCTGCCGACCGGCATCGTGGTGTCCTGCCAGAACGAGAAGTCCCAGATCCAGAACCGCGCCCGGGCCCTGCAGGTGCTCCAGGCCCGCCTGCAGGCGATCGCGGAGGAGGAGGCGGCGGCGAAGGCGTCGGACGCCCGCCGTTCGCAGGTCCGCACGGTCGACCGCTCGGAGCGGATCCGGACGTACAACTTCCCGGAGAACCGCATCTCGGACCACCGGGTGAACTACAAGGCCTACAACCTCGACCAGGTCCTGGACGGCGACCTGGACGGCGTGCTGGACGCCCTGGCGACGGCGGACCGCGAAGAGCGCCTGGCGGCTCAGTCGGGCTGACCGTGAGCCGTGGCCAGGCGCTCCGGGTGGATGGGGCCCGTCAGCGCGTGAGCGGCTCGGGGACGCGGTGCCGCCGGAAGTCCCAGACGGCGTACCGGACCAGCACCACCAGCGCGCACAGCTCCAGCGCGGCGAGGATGCGGAAGTCGACCGTCTCGCCGCCGGCCTTCGCGAAGAAGATGTTCGGGATGTAGCACATCAGCGAACAGAACTCGACGACGATCGGGACGTACCACAGCTGCCGGGGCAGGTAGAACGCCAGAACCAGGGTGAGGACGTCGGCGAGGTAGAAGTAGCGTTCGTGCATCGACGGCAGCACGAACGGCACGAGCACCGCCGAGATCGCCCCGATCAGCAGGATCCGGGTGTCGGTCAGCTCGACCCGGCTGAGCACCACCAGCAGGCAGAGCGTGAAGATCAGCAACGCGGTCAGCAGGACCGCGGCGGTCTTCATCGTTTCCATGCCGTGCTCGCCGCGGAAGAACTGCCAGATGTTGGGCGCGCTGAGCGTCAGCTGCGGGTAGATGCTCGTCTGGCTGAAGTAGACCGTCAGCAGCTTCGACGGCGACGCCCCGGCCAGCAGCGCGGGGACGTCGAGCAGCAGGTAGACGACGGGGATCGCCACCAGGGACCGCCACGGCACGCGGCCGAGCAGCACCATCACGAGCAGCAGCGGGAAGAGGAAGATCGCCTGCAGCTTGAACGACAGCGCGAGCCCGAAGAAGACGCAGGCCCACCAGGGCCGCTTGCGCAGCAGGAAGTAGACGGCGCCGAGCGAGAACGCGGTGTAGATCGCGTCGCCCTGGGCCCACATCGCGCTGTTGATCACGACGGTCGGCAGCATGAACGCGGTGAACGAGGCCGCGGCCGCGATCCAGCGCGACGGGTACTTCAGCGCCACGATGCGGTACACGAAGAACGCGATCACCATGTCGAAGAAGACCGAGAAGGCCTTGATCCCGGCGAGCGGGGACGGCACCGGCAGGTGGGGGAGAAGCACCATGAAGTACCGGTAGGGCGCGTTCAGGTCGGAGAACTCGTACTTGAGCGCCTCGACCCCGCCGTGGCTGACGACGAAGTCGTACCAGCGCCGGTAGAACGCGGTGTAGTCCGCCGTCTGGTACCGGAACAGGGCCAGCCGGACACCGAAGGCCAGCAGGACCAGCAGGGCCCCGAGAACGACCACGTAGAGCCGGCGGGTCCGCTCGGAAGGCCCTTCACGGACCGGCTCGACGCTCGTGGCGGCGAATTCGGTGGTCTGCTCGGCCGCCGAGGGTTCGTCCTCGGTCTCCCGGCGCAGTGAACCCGACAAACTCATTTCTGACTCTCCCCTTGGCCGGCCTCAGCCGGACCAGAAGCCCGTGATGAAGCGCAGGTAGATCATTCCGCAGACCAGCGCGTTCGCGTAGAGGACGACGTGCACCGCGCCGCGCAGCCGCGGGCGGCGCTCGCCGAACAGGACCAGTGCCACGTACATCACCAGGCACGGCAGCAGGTAGCGGTGCACCGACACCACGTTGCTGTTCATCGTCAGCATCACGATGGACGCGAACCCGAACAGCGCGAGCGGGATCCCCTTCGAACGCAGGGCCACCAGGACGTACACCGAGGCCGCGAACAGCAGAGTCAGGCCGATCATCGGCAGCACGTGGCTCATCAGCGTCCACGCGTCCATCCGGGTGTCCCCGAGCAGGGCGTGGCCGGTGATCTTGGCTTCGTGCCAGAGCGTTTCGGCGATGTTGGGGTTGAACTGGTGGTACGACCAGGCCTTCACGCCCTTGAGCGCGTTGAAACTGGCCATGAAGTCGCCGGTCTGGATCTTCATGGCGACCAGCACGCCGCCGAGGCCGAGGAACGCCGCCGGGAACCACAGCAGGTGCCACGACAGGAGGCCGCGCAGCTTCCAGTCCTTCGACCGCCAGAACTCCAGGAAGCACAGGCCGACGAACACCGCCGCGGTGATGCGGGAGGCCGTCAGCGGGATCAGCGTCAGGCCCATCCAGAGCCACTGGCGGCGCAGCGCGAACAGGTAGGCCCAGAAGCCCAGCGCGCAGAACACCGCCTCGCTGTAGAACGAGTGCAGGAAGAACGCGGCGGGCGCGGTGAGGAACGCCGCGACGACCAGCCACGGGGCCCGCTCGCCCTCGAAGTAGTGACGGCCGATCTTCAACAGCGCGACGGCGGCCAGCCAGGTGGCCACCAGGTTCACCAGGAACCCGGCGGTGAGCAGGCCCAGCGTGCCGAAGCTGACCGTCTGCACGAGCCAGACCAGGAGCGGGAACACCGGGTAGAACGCCCGCGTCGGAGCGTAGCTGCCGGTGTAGGCGTGCATCGCGATCTCGCCGTAGTTGCCGGCGTCCCAGCGGTAGGTGTGCGCCAGGAGGCTCATCGTCGAGCCGATGCCGGTCTTCGGGATGCCCTCGTCGACCGGGCTGGACGGCGCGAACAGGTACGCCAGCGCGATCAGCACCAGGTTCCAGGCCAGCACCACGGCGAACACGCGGGCGTAGTCGCCGTTCAACCAGGCCCAGCGGCTCGCGCGGGCCGTCTCAGGGCGTTCCGGCTCGGCCTGGTCGGCGACCCGGGACGAGACGGCCGTGCTAGTCATGCGTTGCCTCCGCGACCGGCGCTTCGACCTTCGCGGGCCGCTGCCGGAACACGACCTTGTGGTAGAGCACGTAGTTCCAGACCAGGCCGACCGCGATCCCGGCGCCCTTGGGGAGCAGCACGTTCACCCCGGGGAAGGCGCTGGTGACCGCGAAGATGATCGCCGCCTGCACCACCCACAGCCCGAACGCGGTGACGCCGAAGAACAGCAGCGCCTGGCGGCGGACGTCGCCGTCCTTGGCGCGGAACGTGAAGTTCCGGTTCAGCGTGAAGCTGAGCAGCATGCCCGTGGTCGTCGAGATGAAGTTCGCCACGAACAGCGGGACGCCCAGCGTCACCAGCAGCGCGTAGCCGAGTGCGTCGACGAGCGTGTTCGCCACGCCGACCGCCCCGAAGCGCAGCTGGGTCGCCGAGATCAGCTTCACCGGGGGCCTCGTCCCGCTTCGGCGCCCTCGCGGGCCTCCGCCGGCACCGCCGGGCCCGTGCGCACCGACGCGACGCCGTAGAGCGGCCGGTTCTGCACCTGGGAGTACGTGCGGCCGATGTAGCTGCCGAGCACGCCGAGCATGATGATCTGGATCCCGCCGAGGAAGAACATCGCGATCCCGAGGAACGCCCAGCCGGGCACCGCGGCCTCCGGCGCGAACAGCTTGACGCCGCCGACGTAGAGGATCCCGAGGAAGCTCAGGAACGAAATCAGGTAGCCGAAGCGCGTGATCATGCGCAGCGGCGTCACCGAGAAGCCGAGGATGCCGTCGGCGGCGAAGCGCAGCATCTTGCGCAGCGGGTAGCCGGTGACGCCGGCGTGCCGCTTGTCGCGGTCGAACAGCACGGCCGTCTGCTTGAAGCCGATGTAGCTGACCAGCCCGCGCAGGAAGCGGTCGCGCTCGCGGTACTTGCGCAGCTCGTCGACCACCTTGCGGTCGATCAGCCGGAAGTCGCCGGTGTTCTTGGGGATGTCGACCGCGGCCATCTTCCGCAGGAACCAGTAGAACCCGCCGGCGGTGAGCTTCTTGAACGCCGAGTCCTGACGCGAGCGGCGCTGCGCGTAGACGACGTCGTAGCCCTCTTCCCACTTCTCGATCAGCTCGAGGGCCACCCGCGGGGGGTCCTGCATGTCGCTGTCCATGATGACGACGGCGTCCGCGTCGACCAGGTCCAGCCCGGCGGTGACCGCCATCTGGTGGCCGAAGTTGCGGGACAGCTCGACCACCGTGACCCGCTCGTCGCGGGCGCTGAGCTCGGTGAGCTTGGCCAGCGAGCCGTCCCGGCTGCCGTCGTCGACGTAGAGGAAGCTGAAGTCGTACTTCCCGGCGAGGGGGGCGGTCACCTCGTCCACCGTCTTGTGCAGCAGGTCGATGTTCTCTTCCTCGTTGTAGATGGGGAAGATGAACGCCACCCGGCGGGTGATCGGCTCTGTGGGCACTGCGGGACTCCCCGGAGTTTTCGGTGTGGAACGGATCGGGCGGCGCCGTCGAGCAGGTGAATCCCCGACCCGGTGACCTGCATCCTAGAAGATCGGGCGCGCCGCGATCCCGGCACCCGGCCGGGTGGGTACTTCTCGGCCGCGGCCCGGCGGTGCCTCGATACGCTGGACGGCGTGGGACCGGCGCGTGTCCTCACGGGGGAGTTCCGCCTGGTGTGCCAGGCTCGACGAGGTGAAGGACGACGAGTGAACCGGCAGCCGCTGCGCCTGGCCATCATCGAGGCCACCCGCATCCTCGAGCGCGCGGGCGTCGCCTCGCCGCGGTTCGACGCCGAGGTGATCGCCGCGCACGTGCTCGGGGTCGAACGCGGCCGGCTGCCGATGGTGCCGCTGGTCGACCCGCCGGTCATCGAGGCCATCGGCCAGCTCGTCCAGCAGCGCGCCAAGCGCATCCCGCTGCAGTACCTGACCGGCTGGGCGGCGCTCGGCGACATCACGGTCGCGGTCGGGGCCGGGGTGTTCGTGCCGCGGCCGGAGACCGAGCTGCTGCTCGAGTGGGGGGTCAAGTTCCTCCAGGGCCGCGAGTTCCCGGTGGTGGTGGACCTGTGCACCGGCTCGGGCGCGCTGGCGCTGGCGGTGGCCAACGCCCGCCCGGACGCGGTCGTCTACGCGGTGGACATCGACCCGCAGGCGCTGGCCTGGGCCCGTCACAACGCCGACGTCCACGCCGACGCGGGCAACACCCCGATCCGCCTGTACTCGGGCGACATCGGCGACCCGACGATGTTCGCGGAGCTCGACGGCCTGGTCGACCTGGTGCTGTGCAACCCGCCGTACGTCCCGGAGGGCACCCCGGTGCCGCCCGAGGTCGCCGAGCACGACCCGCCCCGCGCGGTGTTCGCGGAGGAGAGCGGCCTGGCGGTGATCCGCCACGCGATTGCGGCCGGAGCCCGGTTGCTGCGTCCCGGGGGCGGGCTGGCGATCGAGCACGACGACACGCACGGTTCGGCGGTCCCGGCCCTGGTCAGAGCCCGCCGGGTGCTGACCGGCGTCGAGGGCCACGCGGACCTGACCGGCCGCGCCCGGTTCGTCACCGCGCGCCGGCTGGGGTGAGCGGGATGCTGGTTGGGCCGAGCGAGGGCCGCCGGCTCGGCTGAGGGAGGGCCGCCGGGGGCGCCCCCCGTCTTCCACGTTACCGGCGGGCACCGACAGTTTCCGGCGTTCCCGGTGCGCGCGGCCGGAGTTGTCCCCAACGTCCCGGCCGCGCAGCGGGACAGAGGTCGCGAGTGACTCATTCGGGACCTCCGAGGTCCCGAATGAGTCACTCGCGGCGTTCACCGGGGCAGCGAAAGCCGCGGGGCGCTCAGAAGCCGAACGCCGTGCAGCTCGCCGTCGCGGTCTTCGACGGGTCGCTCACCGACGTCGCCGTCAGCTTCACGCGGGCCGTCAGGCCGGCGCCCTGGCTGCGCTTCGCGTAGGCCGGCACCTTCGTGTGGCCGCCGAACTTCGCCGTGGCCAGCTCGTTCGGGAGCCGGACCTCCCAGCCCTTCGCGTCCGTCGACACGCTCAGCCGGTACGTGTCCGTGTCGTACGGGGCCGTCGCGCCGCGGGCCGAGCCCGTGTTGAGCAGGCCGAAGTCGCACGTCGCCAGGCCGCCGCGGGCGATCGCGGGAAGGGCCGGGATCAGGGCCGCGCCTCGGGACTGGCTGCCCGAACCGTCGAGCGAGGCCACCGTCACCGTGTACGACAGGATGCCGCGCCGGTCCCGGGCCAGGTCCGTGATCAGGAACCGCAGCCGGTTCGCCTCGTCGGTGTACTCGTACGGGCTCGCCGCCTCGGTGCCCGCCTTGAACAGGGCGTCGTTGAGCTGCCGGTAGTCACCGATGGTGATCTTCACCGGCGTCCCGTCGGCCTTCGTGTAGTCGGTGATGCCGATGTCCTGCGGGTTGGCGTCGATCACCCACTCGAACGGCGCGTTGTCCTTGTTCTTCGTCTTCGCGATCAGCACGCCGGAGTCGGGGGTGAAGGAGTCGGCCCCCATCCGGTCGACGACCTCGACGGTGTAGTTGTCGTAGCCGCCGCCGTCGCAGAACGGGTCCGTCGCCCGGTCGCACTTCGGGCTCTTGTCCCCGCCGGTGAGCTTGATGTTCAGCCCGGTGAACGCCCCGGCCTGCGCCTCCGCCTCGCGCGCGGTGATGCGGGCCGACACCGGTCCGGTCTTCGCCAGCTCGTTGCGGTCGAGCTGCAGGACGTCGGCCGCGTCGACGATGCCGAGCTTCAGCTTGTTGCGCAGCATGTGCTGGGCGCCCATCGAACTGCCCTGCGTCGCCGGGATCTGCCAGCGGGTGTGCGGGCCGCCCGGGCCGTTGAAGGTGCCGCGCGACAGCATTTCCCAGGCGCCGGAGTAGTCGCGCCACGGCGGGATCCCGAACGGGTTGTTGTAGTTGTCGCCGATACCCAGGATGTGGCTGAACTCGTGGGCGTAGGTGGACTGGCCGGAGCTCTCGGCCTGCACCGAGCTGCCGTTCTGGGCGTTCGGCCAGATGCTGGCCGCCGACGCCCACGACGTCCACGGCACGTACCGGGTGGCCGCGTAGTTGGGCAGGTCGTGGTTCGGCGGGCCGAAGGCGTCGGGCACGTTCTCCTTCGTCCCGAACTTCATCTCGCCGAACTCCTGCCAGGTCGAGCTCTCGTCCTGGCCGGCGGAGAGGTAGAAGACGAAGTCGAACTGGTTCGCGGTGTCGCCGACGTCGGCGCGCCAGGCGTCCCCGGCGTCCTTGCGGATGTCGCGGGCGCAGTTCGCGCCGGGCGGGCAGGCGTTCGGCTGGAACTCCATGCCGTATTCGAAGGACTTCCCGGGCATCCGGTACGGCCCGAACGCGGTCAGCTGCACGCCGAACCGGCCGCCGGAGTCCTCCATCCAGTACTCGTTGATCGTGTGGCCGTTGTTGAGGGCTTCCGGTTTGTTGAGGAAGTCCTGGTAGTACCGCGCGACGTTCGCTCGCGGGATGTTCGCGGCGGCCGGCGCGGGGTTGCCGAAGATGGTCGAGTTCGCCGGCTTCGTGACGACGAAGTCCTGGTCCGGGTAGTCGGCGAGGACGACGGCGCCCTTGAAGGTGCGCTGGGTCGGCTTGAGGTTCGGATCGGCCCAGTTCGTGCCGGGGACCTTCCGGTAGTCGGCCCAGGTCATGTGGTCCTGGTTCTCCCACCGCGCGGCATCGAGCGGGGCGGGCCAGCCACGGGTGAGCGGCTCGGCGGCGGCGGTCCCGGCACCGAGCCCGGACAGCACGGCAACGGCGGCGAGCAGGGCGAGTGCTTTCGGGGTTCTGGAACGCATCTGCGGCTCCTTCACTGGGAACCCACGGGGGTTGGTGGTTCCCGGTGATCGACCGTATTGAGCCGCGCTGCCGGAGTTCTGTCCCAACGGGAGGTTTACCCGCTTGCCCCACGACGAAAGTCTGGCCGGTTGTCAGGCCGCCTGGTCGCGCGGCCGGGACGTTGGGGACAACTCCGGCCACGCGCACCGGGAACGCCGGAAACTGTCGGTGCTCGCCGGTAATGTGGAAGACGGGGGTGCCCCCGAGCCGGCAGCCCGAATCCAAACCCAGCCACCCCGCCAAGCCAGTGTGACGCGGCGAACGCCCCCACCGACGGCCGGACTACGCTTGGCGCCCATGAGCGTGGTCTACGACTGCAGCAAGCGGGAGACCCGGGCCGACGGGCTCGCCGCCGCGGCCGGGGCGGTGCGGTCGAGCAGGCTGGTCGTCCTGCCGACCGACACGGTCTACGGGATCGGTGCCGACGCCTTCGACGCGGGTGCCGTTCAGGCGCTGCTGCGCGCCAAGAACCGCGGGCCGGACATGCCGGTCGGCGTGCTCGTCGGCTCCTGGTCCACTGTGGACGGGCTGGTGCTCGGGGTGCCGCCGCAGGCGCGGGCGCTCATCGAAGCCTTCTGGCCCGGTGACCTGTCCATCGTGCTGCCGCACGCGCCGAGCCTGCAGTGGAACCTCGGCGACGCCCGCGGCACCGTGATGCTGCGGATGCCGCTGCACCCCGTCGCCCTCGAGCTGCTGCGCGACGTCGGTCCGATGGCCGTCTCGAGCGCGAACGTCTCCGGGCGCCCGCCGGCCAGCACCGCGCAGGAGGCGCAGGAGCAGCTCGGCGACTCGGTCGCGGTGTACCTCGACGGCGGGTCGAGCGGCGAGGCCGTCGCGTCGACCATCGTGGACCTCACGGGCACCGAACCGGTGGTGCTCCGCGAGGGATCGGTCGCGAAGACGGCGGTCGCGGAGGTGCTCGGTGTGCCCGCGGAATCGTTGGCCTGAAGCCGGATCACGGCGGAAAACGCGGCACGATACCGTGTCGCGGGTGACCCCGACCCCGCGAGCGTGACGTCCCCGTGCCGCCCACATCCGGTCTCCTCCCCATCCGGGAATACATCCTCGTCGCGCTGACCGCGACGGCCGTGACCTACCTGCTCACCGGCGTCGTCCGCCGGGTCGCGATCCGCGTCGGCGCGATCGCCAACCCGCGGGCCCGCGACGTCCACGTGGCCCCGATCCCGCGGATGGGCGGGGTCGGCATCTACCTCGGCGTGGCGGGCGCGATGGGCCTGGCCCACCAGCTGCCCGCGCTTTCGCACGGCTTCGACGCCTCGTTCGACTCGGTCGGCGTGCTGCTGGCGGCCGGTGTGATTTCCCTGATCGGCGCACTCGACGACCGGTTCGAACTCGATGCCTGGACGAAGCTGGCCGGTCAGGTCATGTGCGCCGGCATCCTGGTCATCTTCGGCGTGCAGTGGGTGTCGTTCTGGGTGCCGTGGGGCGGCACCGGCGGCTCGTTCGGCTCGGTGCTGGTGCTCGACAAGAACCAGGGCGCGCTGCTCACCGTCGTGATGGTCGTCGTGATGGTCAACGCGATGAACTTCGTCGACGGCCTCGACGGGCTGGCCGGCGGCCTCGGCTTCATCGCGGCCGCCGCGACCTGCGCGTTCTCCCTCGGCCTGCTCGACAGCTCCGGCGGCGACGTCGGCACCTACCCGCCCGCGCTGATCGCGGCGACGCTCGCCGGCGCGTGTCTGGGCTTCCTGCCGTACAACTTCCAGCCGGCCAAGATATTCATGGGCGACTCCGGCTCGATGATGATCGGCCTGATGCTCGCCGGCGCGACGACGTCGGCGTCCGGCCGCGTGCCGTACCCGCAGTTCAGCGGCAAGGACGCGATCGCGCTGCTCTCGCCGCTGGTGGTCGTGGCCGCGGTACTGTTCGTGCCGATGCTCGACCTGATCATGGCGGTCGTCCGGCGCACCCGCCGCGGCGAAAGCCCGTTCGCCGCCGACAAGATGCACCTGCACCACCGCCTGCTGGAGATCGGCCACTCGCAGCGCCGCGCGGTCCTGCTCATCTACTTGTGGGCCGGGATCCTCGCCTTCGGCGCGGTGTCGGTGACGCTGTTCGACGACGCCGCCGCGCTGTGGATCATCGGCGTCGGGCTGGTGTTCGCGGTGGTGGTTTCGGTCGTCCCGCGGCTGCGCTCGCGCAACCAGCCGGGCACCTGACCCGCCGGGGTCTCTACACTCGGGGTGAACCGAGCAGGGAGCCAGTGTGAGCGAAACCGAACCGCAGGAGCAGGAGAACCCGCACGCCAAGGTGGTGCTGCAGGCGGCCCGCGCGATGACGAAGGCCTCGCTGCTGGTGACCCCGCCCGCGGTGGTGGTGTGCATCGCGTTGTTCAGCATCCTGAACGGCCTGCCCGGCTTCCTGGGCTCGCTCGTCGGCGGGGTGCTCGCGATGCTGGCGTCGCTCTCCACGCTGGGCATGATGAAGTTCAGCGCGGGCCAGGACCCGATGTTCGTCATGGTCATCGCGCTCGGCGGGTACGTCGTGAAGGTCGTCCTGCTCTTCGGGGCGCTGACCCTGCTGAAGGGCGTCACCGCGCTGCACCCGATGTCGCTCGGCATCACGATGATCGTGGCCATCATGCTCGCCGCCGCGGCCGAGTTCGCCGCCTTCCGCAAGACCAAGATCCCGACGATCATCCCGTCCTGACGCCGTCCGTTTGTCGCGGGCTCCCGTTACTCTTCGTGCACCCGCCTGCGGCCGCCCGAGTGTGACCGGCGCCACAAAAGTGCGCTTTCGTGCGCGGGTGCGGACGGTGACCGGGACCCCGCCGAGGCTGGTGCCTGCGGCGTTCCGGACGCGGTCCCGGCCCGCACCGGACCTGGGTCCCGGGAGGACCCGGGACCTAAGTCCTGGGCTGATCGGTTGGTTAGGAGTACGCCTGTCCGGCACGGATTGACCTGCTGGTATGGTCCGCGTCAAGGGTGGCGGCCTCGACCGCGCACTCCCTCAGACGAACCGCGATCAGCAGTGTGGCGACCGTGTAGTTCCGCCGTCCGGCCGCTGGTCCGAAGTAGACCGCAGGGCAGTGTTCACGCGAGAAACCCCGTGTGCGGAACGTGAAGGTGTGTTCTGCGGACGGTGGGGTAGCCGCCTCCGACGACCTGATACGTATCGGGTACGTTAAGTCCAGATCGTGACGATTCCCCCGGCGGAGTGAACGCCGGCCGGGAGAACCGGAAGGAGCCCAGTGGGCGCGCTGGTACTGACCGAGGGTGGCATTTTCACGCCCCCCGGCGCCGAAAGCTTCGAGTTGCCGGCGTTGTTCGGCGGAGTCACCAAGCCGATGCTGCTCGTCGTGCTTTCGGTTGTCATCATCGCGACGTACTTCCTGCTGGCGACCCGCAAGCTGCAGGTCGTGCCGAGCAGGAGGCAGTTCGTCGCGGAGTCGATCTACGACTTCAGCCGCAACAACATCGCGCGCGAACAGATCGGCTCGAAAGACTTCAAGCCGTTCGTGCCGCTCGTTTTCGCATTGTTCACCTTCATCCTGGTGAACAACCTCTACGGGATCATCCCGGTCCTGCAGTTCCCGACCATGGCGCGGTTCGGTTTCCCGCTCGCCCTGTCGGTCCTCGTCGTCTACCCGGTGTACCACTACGTCGGGTTCAAGCGGCACGGTTTCGCGGGGTACTTCAAGAAGGAACTCGCGCCGCCGGGCGTGCCGGGCCCGGTGCTGCCGCTCTTCGCGCTGATCGAGTTCGCGGAGAAGTTCTTCCTCAACCCGCTCACGCTCGCCATTCGTGTTTTCGCCGCCATGTTCGCGGGTCACCTGATCCTGGCGGTGTTCACCCTCGGCGGCACCTTCCTGCTGACCGAGACCTCGGGCTGGGCGCTGAAGCCGGTTTCCCTGGTGGCGTGGATCTTCGCCATCGGGATGACGTTCCTCGAGGCCTTCATCCAGGTGCTGCAGGCCTACATCTTCGCCCTGCTGTCGGCCGGGTACATCGGCGCTGCGCTGGCGTCGGAGCACTGAGAACACAAGCCCCCGATCCACGCGAGCGCGTGGACCGAAGTGAAGGGAAATGCACGTGAGCAACATCGTTCTGGCCCAGGCCGCCGCGGAGCAGGCTGTCAACATCAACCCCGGCCTCGCCGCGATCGGTTACGGCCTGGGCGCGATCGGCCCGGGCATCGGTGTGGGTCTGATCTTCGCCGCCGTCATCAACGGCACCGCCCGCCAGCCGGAGGCTCAGGGCAAGCTGCAGGGCATCGGCTTCTCGACCTTCGTTCTGACCGAGGTGCTCGCCCTGATCGGCATCGTCATCTACTTCATCGCCTCCGCAGGCTGAGTCACGCTCAACTCGCTTAAGGAGACGCCGTGCTGAACAGTGCCTTGGTCCTCGCCGCAGAGGGCAAAACGCACAACCCGATCATCCCCGACATCTCGGAGCTGATCCTCGGCATCGTCGCCTTCCTGATCCTGCTGTTCATCCTCAAGAAGTACGTCGTCCCTCGCTTCGAGGCCGCGTACGAAGAGCGTGCGCAGAAGATCGAGGGAGGCATCGAAAAGGCCGAGCGGGCCCAGGCCGAGGCCGAAGAGGCGCTGGCCAAGTACAAGGCCCAGCTGCACGAGGCCCGGTCCGAGGCCGCGAAGATCCGCGACGACGCCCGGCTCGAAGCCGAGCAGATCAAGGCGGAGCTGCGGGCCGAGGCGGAGGCCGAGTCCCAGCGCATCGTCGCCCAGGGCCAGGCCCAGCTGCAGGCCCAGAAGGCGCAGATCATCGCGGAGCTGCGGGCCGACATGGGCCGCAACGCCGTCGAGCTGGCCAGCCGCATCGTTGGCGAGTCGCTCGAGGACGAGGCGCGCCGCCGCGGCACCGTCGACCGGTTCCTCGCGGAGCTGGAGACCGCCGGTGCCTCCAACGGAGCGGGGAAGTAACCAGAGATGACGCTGCATGCTGCGAGCCGTGAAGCGCTCGGCCTCGCCGAGGAACGCCTCGGCGAGGTTCTGGCCGACGCGGGAGCCGACGCTGCCACAGTCGGCGACGAGCTGCTCTCGGTCGTCGACCTGCTGGACCGGGAGATCGGCCTGCGCCGGGCGGTGAGCGACGCCTCGGCGACGCCGGAGTCGCGCACCGCGCTGGTGCGCCGGCTGTTCGACGGCAAGCTGTCCGAACCGGCCTTGAAGGTGCTCGACACCGTGGCGGGCAGCCGCTGGTCCAGCCCTCGCGAGCTGACCGACGGGCTCGAGTCGCTCGGGCGCTCGGCCCTGCTCACCGCGGCGGAGAAGACCGGGAACGTCGACACCGTCGAATCCCAGCTCTTCCAGGTCTCGCGCGTCGTGGCCAACCACCCCGAGCTCGAGGCCGCGCTGTCGGACCTGACCGGCCCCACCGACGCCAAGCGGACGCTGGTGCGCGGGCTGTTCGCCGACAAGGTGGACGTGGTCACCGAGACCCTCGTCGAGCAGGTCGTCCGCCGGGCCAAGGGCCGTGGCGTCGGCGTCGGGCTCGACAAGCTGGTCAAGCTGGCCGCGGAACGCCGTGAGCGCTCGGTCGCCTACGTGACCAGTGCGAGCGCGCTGTCGGACGAGCAGACCGCCCAGCTGAGTGCGAAGCTCGACGCCATCTACGGGCGGCCGATCGCGCTGCACGTCGAGGTCGACCCGCGGCTCGGCGGCGGCCTCGTCGTCCGCGTCGGCGACGAGGTCATCGACGGGAGCGCGGCGGGGCAGCTCGCGGCGTTGCGCAGGCGGCTGGCCCGGGCATAGCCCCAGGTCACACAAGACTTTGCATACTGGCAAGAACGAAGCGAGAGCGGGAAAGACATGGCCGAGCTGACGATCTCCTCGGATGAGATCCGTAGCGCGATCGAGAACTACGTCTCGAGTTACGCCCCGGACGTGAGCCGGGAAGAAGTTGGCATCGTGATCGACGCCGGTGACGGCATCGCCCACGTCGAGGGCCTGCCCTCGGCCATGGCCAACGAGCTGCTCGAGTTCCCCGGCGGCGTCCTGGGCGTCGCACTGAACCTGGACGCGCGCTCCATCGGTGCCGCGATCCTCGGTGACTTCGAAAGCATCGAAGAGGGCCAGCAGGTCAAGCGCACCGGCCAGGTCCTGTCGGTCCCGGTCGGCGACGGCTACCTCGGCCGCGTCGTCAACCCGCTGGGCGCCCCGATCGACGGCCTCGGCGAAATCGAGACCAGCGACCGCCGCGCCCTGGAGCTCAAGGCCGCTTCGGTCGTCGAGCGCCAGCCGGTGTCGGAGCCGCTGCAGACCGGCATCACCGCCATCGACGCGATGACGCCGATCGGGCGCGGTCAGCGCCAGCTGATCATCGGTGACCGCAAGACGGGCAAGACCGCCGTCGCCGTGGACACGATCATCAACCAGAAGGCCAACTGGGAGACCGGCGACCCGAAGAAGCAGGTCCGCTGCATCTACGTCGCCGTCGGCCAGAAGGGCTCGACGATCGCCGCGGTCAAGAAGTCCCTCGAGGACGCGGGCGCGATGGAGTACACCACCATCGTCGCCGCCCCGGCTTCGGACTCCGCCGGCTTCAAGTGGATCGCGCCGTACACCGGCTCGGCCATCGGCCAGCACTGGATGTACGAGGGCAAGCACGTCCTCATCGTGTTCGACGACCTGACCAAGCAGGCCGACGCCTACCGCGCGATCTCGCTGCTGCTGCGCCGCCCGCCGGGCCGCGAAGCGTTCCCCGGCGACGTCTTCTACTTGCACTCCCGCCTGCTGGAGCGCTGCGCGAAGCTGTCGGACGAGCTGGGCGCCGGCTCGCTGACCGGTCTCCCGATCATCGAGACCAAGGCGAACGACGTGTCGGCCTACATCCCGACCAACGTCATCTCGATCACCGACGGCCAGTGCTTCTTCCAGTCGGACCTGTTCAACGCCGGCCAGCGCCCGGCCATCGACGTGGGTATCTCGGTGTCCCGCGTGGGTGGTGCCGCGCAGGTCAAGGCGATGAAGTCGGTCTCCGGCTCGCTCCGGATCGACCTGTCGCAGTACCGCGAGCTGGAGGCCTTCGCGGCCTTCGCCTCGGACCTCGACGACGCGTCGAAGGCGCAGCTCGAGCGCGGTGCCCGCCTGTACGAGGTGCTCAAGCAGCCGCAGTACTCGCCGATCCCGGTCGAGGAGCAGGTCTGCACGGTGTGGCTGGGCACGAACGGCCACTACGACTCGGTCCCGACCGAGGACGTGCGCCGCTTCAACCACGAGTTCCTCGACTCGGCCCGCCGCAAGCACGACGACGTCCTGGGCGCGATCCGCGACTCCGGGAAGTTCGAGGACGAGACCGCCGACAAGCTGGTCGCCGCGGTGAACGAGTTCAAGAAGGAGTTCACCACCTCCGAGGGCAAGTCCCTGGTCGAGGCGGACGCCGACGCGATGGACGCCGACAAGGTCGGGCAGGAGACCGTCAAGGTCAACAAGCCCGCTCCGAAGAAGTGAGCTGGTAGCTCATGGCCGCACAACTCCGGGAACTCCGGTCGCGCATCAAGGCGACCAAGTCGATCGGCAAGATCACCAAGGCGATGGAGCTCATCGCCACCGCGCGCATCACCAAGGCGCGGGCTCGGGTCGCCGCTTCCCGGCCGTACGCGGACGAGATCACCAAGGTGCTCTCGGCGCTGGCCGGCGCGGCCACCACGCTCGACCACCCCATGCTGGTCGAGCGCCCGAACCCGAAGCGGGCCGCCGTCCTGGTCGTGACCAGTGACAAGGGCCAGTGCGGTGGGTACAACTCCAACGTGCTGCGCGCGACCGAAGAGCTGCTCGCCCTCCTCCGCGAGGAGGGCAAGGAGCCGCAGGTCTACGTCACCGGCAACAAGGGGCTGAACTACTACCGGTTCCGGGGCCGCGAGGTCGTGGACGGCTGGACGGGCTTCTCCGACCAGCCGGGCTACGCCAACGCGGTCGCGGCCGGTGACGCCCTGGTCGAGTCGTTCATGCGGGGCGTCGACGACGAGCACGGCAACGCCGACGGCATCACGGGTGTCGACGAGATCCACATCGTCTACACCGAGTTCGTGTCGATGCTGACCCAGCGGCCGACGGCCAAGCGCGTCGCGCCGCTGGAGGTCGAGTACTCCGAAGGAGAAGAGGAGAAGCCCGCCGGGCTGCTCCCCAGCTACGAGTTCGAGCCCAGTGCCGACAAGCTGCTGGACTCGCTCCTGCCGAAGTACATCAACACGCGGCTCTACGCGGCCCTCCTCGAGTCCGCGGCGTCCGAGCTGGCCGCCCGCCGGACGGCGATGAAGGCCGCGTCGGACAACGCGAACGAGCTGGTCGGCAACCTGACGCGGGAGATGAACCAGGCCCGCCAGGCGCAGATCACCCAGGAGATCTCCGAAATCGTCGGTGGCGCGAACGCGCTCACCGCAGCAGGAAGTGATGATTGATGACCAGTACTGAAGCCCCGCGCGCCAAGGGGCGCATCGTGTCGGTGACCGGTCCGGTCGTCGACGTCGAGTTCCCGCGCGGTTCCGTGCCCGACCAGTTCAACGCGCTCAAGGTCGAGATCGAGTTCGAGCAGCTGCGCAAGACGGTGACCCTCGAGGTCGCCAGCCACCTGGGCGACAACCTCGTCCGCACCATCTCCCTGCAGCCGCAGGACGGCCTGGTGCGCGGCGCCGAGGTCACCGACACCGGCGGCCCGATCACGGTCCCGGTCGGCGACAAGGTCAAGGGCCACGTCTACAACGCCCTCGGCGAGTGCCTCGACGAGCCCGGCTACGGCGAGGACCTCGAGCGCTGGGGCATCCACCGCAGCGCCCCGTCCTTCGACCAGCTCGAAGGCAAGACGAAGATGCTGGAGACCGGCCTCAAGGTCGTCGACCTGCTGACCCCGTACGTCGAGGGTGGCAAGATCGGCCTGTTCGGCGGTGCCGGCGTCGGCAAGACGGTGCTCATCAAGGAGATGATCACCCGCGTCGCCCGGAACTTCGGTGGTACGTCGGTGTTCGCCGGTGTCGGCGAGCGCACCCGTGAGGGCAACGACCTCTTCCTGGAGATGTCCGAGGACGGCGTCATCAACGACACCGCCCTCATCTTCGGCCAGATGGACGAGCCGCCGGGCACGCGTATGCGCGTCGCGCTGTCGGCGCTGACCATGGCGGAGTACTTCCGCGACGTCCAGAACCAGGACGTGCTGCTGTTCATCGACAACATCTTCCGGTTCACCCAGGCCGGCTCGGAGGTG
>Ga0207678_10002026_pt1 | contig 18396 bp, 13 predicted proteins | sample KBSC63metaG_FD_184319 | JGI IMG/M metagenome (GOLD analysis project Ga0207678, IMG submission 184319) | Corn rhizosphere microbial communities from Kellogg Biological Station, Michigan, USA - KBS C6-3 metaG (SPAdes) (version 2) | ecosystem: Host-associated > Plants > Roots > Rhizosphere > Soil ...
CACCTGATCGGCATCGGCCCGTTCCGGATGGTGCAGGCCGACGTCACCGACTACGTGCACGTCACCGGCGAGGTCGACCTCGTGCTGCACTTCGCCTCGCCGGCCTCGCCGGTGGACTACCTGCGGCTGCCGATCCACACCATGAAGGTCGGCGCGATCGGCACGCTGCACACGCTCGGCCTGGCCCGGGAGAAGGGCGCCCGGTACGTGCTCGCGTCCACCTCGGAGGCGTACGGCGACCCGGCCGTGCACCCACAGCCGGAGTCCTACTGGGGGCACGTCAACCCGGTCGGCCCGCGCGGCGTGTACGACGAGGCCAAGCGGTTCGCCGAGGCGCTGACGATGGCCTACCGGCGTACCCACGACGTCGACGCCGGCATCGTGCGGATCTTCAACACGTACGGGCCGCGGATGCGGCCGGACGACGGCCGGGCCATCCCCACGTTCATCCGGCAGTCGCTGGCCGGCGAACCGATCACGGTGGCCGGCGACGGCGCGCAGACCCGCAGCGTCTGCTATGTCGACGACCTGGTCGACGGCATCCTCCGGTTGGCCGGTTCCGACCTCGCCGGCCCGGTCAACATCGGCAACCCCGGCGAGTTCTCCGTGCTGGAGCTGGCCGAGCTCATCCGGGAGGCGGTCGGCTCCGCCTCGCCGATCGAGTTCGTGCCGCGGCCGCAGGACGACCCCACCGTGCGGCAGCCCGACATCACGCTGGCCCGCGCCGAGCTCGGCTGGGAGCCGGCGGTGTCCCTGCAGGACGGGCTCAAGCCGACCATCGCCTGGATCCGCGACGCCGTGACCAACTTGGAGGCTGCGCGGTGAAGCTGTCAATCCTCATGCCGGTCTTCAACGAGGCCGAGACCGTCGAGGTCGTCGTCAAGCGGGTGCTCGACGTGCCCTACCCATGCGACGTCGAGCTGGTCATCGTCGACGACGGCAGCTCGGACGGCACCGCCGCGCTGCTGGCCGGGATCCACGACCCCCGGGTGTCGGTGCACACCCACCCGGTTAACCGCGGCAAGGGCGCGGCGATCCGGACCGCGGCGGCCGCGGCCACCGGCACGCACGTGGTCATGTGCGACGCCGACCTCGAATACTCGCCGGAGGACCTGCCGGCGCTGCTGCGCTCGGTGCTCGAGGGCGAGGCCGAGGACGAGGTTGTCTACGGGACCCGCTCGTTCTCCAGCCACACCGCGTTCTCGTTCTGGTTCGTGCTCGGCAACAAGGGCGTCACGTTCTTCGCCAACGCGTTGTTCGACTCCTGGATCAGCGACCTGGAGACCTGCTTCAAGCTGATGCCGCTGGAGGTCTACCGCTCGCTCGACGTGCGCTCGGCCGGCTTCGGCATGGAGGCCGAGATCACCGGGAAGCTGCTCAAGCGCGGCATCCGGCCGTACGAGGTGCCGATCCGCTACCGGGCCCGCAGCCGGGCCGAGGGCAAGAAGCTGACCTGGCGGGACGGCGTCGAGGCGATCTGGATCCTGAGCCGCATCCGGCTCGGCCGCTCCGCCTGATGCCCGGCGCGGGTCCCGGCTGACGGCCCGCCCGTGCGGCCGGCTGACGGATCGCATGCGGCCGGCTGACGTCTCGCCCGTGGGCCCGCGGCCGACGGAGCCCGACCGTGGGCCTGCGAGTGACGGGGCCCCGCCTGTGCCCGGCTGACGGCCGCCCCGTGGGCCCGGCTGACGGCCTGCGGGCCCGGGCGGGCCCGGCGATGGTCAGGTGTCCGCGCGGGACCGGACGATGAGGTCGGCCAGCAGCGCCATCGAACCGATGATCAACCCGCTCATCAGCAGCAGCAGCGTGCTCGTGGTCACCCGCAGGTCGTGCCGGATCACGTCCGCGACGCCCTTGGCGATGCCGAAGAAGAACAGCCACAGCGCCAGCGGCATGAGGACCTTGATCGGGTTGAAGTACATGACCATCCGCAGCACCTGCAGGATGTAGCGGTAGGCGTCCTTCACGAAGTGGAACTTCGAGGTGCCCGCGCGCTTGGCGTAGTCGATCGGCAGGTAGTCGACCGGGTGCTGGTTGGACAGGAACGACATCGTGATCGTCGTCACGCAGGAGAACCCGGGCGGCAGCAGCCGCAGGTAGGGCAGCGAGACGTCCCGGCGGAACGCGCGCAGGCCCGAGTTGAGGTCCGGGATCTTGGTCGCGGCCAGCCGCTCGGCGACCTTGCGGATGACCCACTTGGCCGGCACCCGGAGGAACTTGTGCGTGCCCTGCTCGGTGGTCCGGGCGCCGACGACCTGGTCGACGTCGGGGTTGTCGAGCAGGTATTGCACGAACTCCGGGATCCGCTCGTTCGGGTACGTCATGTCGGCGTCGGTCCAGACGACGATCCGCCCGTACGCCTCGTTGGTGCCGATCCGGCGCGCGGTGCCCGATCCGCCGTTGCGGCGGAACGGCATCAGCCGCATGTTCGGGAACCGCGGCAGCGCCTCCTGCAGCACGGCGAGCGTGTTGTCGGTGGACTTGTCGTCGATGACCAGCAGCTCGTAGCTGAACTCGGTCTCGTCCATCGCGCGGGTGATCCGCTCGAGCTCCATCAGCACGTGGTCCTGCTCGTTGTAGCAGGGCAGCACGACGGTGACGTCGAGCGTGTTGGGGCCGCCGCGCCGGGGGGAGAGGGTCTCGCTGCTGTGGCCGAGCGGCGGGACCGGCTGCGCCGGCTGGTCGAGCGGATGGGCGATGCTCACGGCCGAGCATCGTACCTCGCGGCGAGGTAGGGCCCGGACGGCGAGGAGGTTGCCAAGGCGCGCTCAGTGACCGCGATGTACTTTCGCAAGGTGACGGTCCCGATCTCCGCGCTGCCTGCCGTGCAGGAGGAGCTGGAGCTGGTCGATGCCGAGGTGCACCGGCTCGCCCTGGGCTCCAGCGAGCTCGGCATGGACACCGCCGTGGCCCAGCTGCTGGCCACCGGCGGCAAGCGGATGCGCTCGGTGCTGCTGCTGCTCACCCACCGCGCGTTCGGCGGGGTGCCGGACGGCACCGAGATCACCGCCGCGGCGGCGGTCGAGATGGTGCACGCCGGCTCGCTCGCGCACGACGACCTGATGGACGCCGCGACCGAGCGGCGCGGCGTCCGCACGGTCAACGCCGACTACGGCACCAGCATGGCGGTGATGGTCGGCGACCGGCTGCTGGCCCGGGCCGGCCAGGCCGCGCTGTCGGTCTCCCCGCAGGTCGCGTCCGAGCTCATCCAGTCGCTGGTGGAGCTCATCGAGGGCCAGGTCATGGAGATGACCGACGCGTACGACCTCGGCCGCACCGAGGAGCGGGCGCGGCGGTCGATCTCGCTCAAGACCGGCACGCTGTTCCGGTCCGGCTGCGTGATCGGTGCGCTCGCCGCCGGCGTCACCGAGGACGAGGAGCTCGAGCTGGCCAGGCGCTTCGGCGACCGGTTCGGCGACGCCTTCCAGATCCTCGACGACCTGCTCGACCTGGTCTCCACCACCGAGCTGCTGGGCAAGCCGGTCGGCAACGACCTTCGCCAGGGCACCTACACGGTGCCGCTGCTGCGGGCGCTGCGCCGGCCTGAGCTGGCCTGGATCCGCGACGTGCTCGCCTCCGACGGGCGCGACCTGACCGACGGCCAGGTGGACAAGGTGCTCGCCGCGCTCAAGCAGGGCACGTTCGTCGACGAGACGCTGGCGTACGTACGGTCGCTGGCCGCCTCCGCGTCCGCGGTGCTGGACGAGCCGGCGGCGGCCGGCCGGGACTGGTCGGTGCTGCGCGAGCTCCCGCTGGACTACATCACCTGGGCCGAGTCGCTCATAAGCCGCTGACCCCGGATCCAGCCGCTGACCCCCGGACCCAGCCGCTGGCCCCGGACTCAACCGCTGATCGCGGGACTCGGCCGCGCGCCGCGGGACTCAGCCGCTGATCGCGGGACTCGGCCGCGCGCCGCGGGACTCAGCCGCTGATCGCGGGACTCGGCCGCGCGCGGCGGGACTCAGCCGCTGATCGCGGGACTCGGCCGCGCGCGGCGGGACTCAGCCGCTGACCGCGGGACTCGGCCGCGCGCGCGGAACTCAGCCGCTGACCGCGGGGGACTCAGCCGCGCTCCTGCACCGCGGCGGCGATCCGGGCCGGGTCAAGCGTGACCGGGTTGGCCGCGCGCTGGCCGGCCGCGGCGAACCCGGGCAGCGTCCCCGGACCGAGCCCGTACGTGCCGAGCCGGTCCGACCAGCCGGCCGCGCGCACCAGCGCCGCCAGCGCGTCGGCCGCCGGCTCCGGACCGCCGCCCGGACCGGCCAGCACGGTGCAGAGAGCCCGCAGCCGCTCGGCCACGAACGCCGGCCCGCGGTCGTCCGCGCAGCCGTCGGCGAGGTGCTGGCAGTTGTACGGGAGCAGCCAGCTCAGCGTGAGCAGGCAGGCGACCCCGTGCGGCACCCGCCGGTGCGCGGTCAGCCAGCCGGCGAACGCCTGCACCGCGCCGGTCCGGGTCGCGTCGACCGCCCGCCCGGCCCTGGTCGCCGCGGCGGCCAGCTGGTTGCGCTGCCGCGGGGTCGGCGTGTCCAGCGGCGCGGCCAGCGCGGCGACCAGGTCGCCGGTCGCCTGCCAGGACAGCGCCCTGGTCTCGGGCGTCGACCGGGCGCTCCAGTACGACTCGATCGCGTGCGCGAGCGCGTCGAACGCCGCCGGGTAGGTCACCGCCGGCGGGCAGGAGTCCGACAGCCGCGGGTCGACGATCGCCACGTCGGCGAGCAGCGCGGGATGGTCCAGCGCGCGCCGCTCCCGGCCGGTGCCGACCGCGGCGAACCGGGTCATCTCGGCGCCGCTGCCACCGGTGGTGGGCACCAGCACCAGCCGCGGCGGGTTCTTGCGCAGCTTCGGCCGGGGCTTCGGCGCCGGGTCGGCCAGCACCCGGCCGAGCTTGGCCGTGTCCAGCGCCGAGCCGCCGCCGAGCGCCACCACCACGTCCGGGCGGGACCGTTCGAGCAGCCGGACCAGCTCGGCGACCTGCAGCCAGCGCGGGTTGGCGCGGACCGCGTCGAACCAGGTGACCGCGGCGTCCCCGAGCAGCCCGAGCGCGGACGAGGTGGCCACCGCCCGCCGGCTGCCGACCAGCAGCACCCGCTCCGGCCGCCACCAGGACAGCACCTCGGGCAGCCGACCGATCGAACCCGGCCCGGCTACCAGGAGCGGGCGACCGGGGTCGACCGGGGTGGGCATGGATCGCCTCTTCTCGATGGTCACGGCAGGGACGGCGCCGACCGGCAGAGCGTAGGCGATCAGCGCCCGGTTCCCGACCGCGACGGTAAGGTCCACCGATGTGACGCGGATCGCGGCGGATTGATGCTGCCGGCGGTGGTGGACTGCCTGGCCTGCCCGTACTGCGGGCTGCCACTGTCCGCAGTGGACGGTGCGGTGCGGTGCGCGCGCGGGCACTCCTTCGACCTGGCCCGGCAGGGGTACGTGACGCTGCTGCCGGCCGGCGCCCGCGGCCGGGCTGGTGCCCGTGGCGCGGAGGGTGCCCGTGGCGGGGAGGGTGCCCGTGGCGGGGAGGGTGCCCGTGGCGGGGAGGGTGCCCGTGGCGGGGCTGGTGCCCGTGGCCGGGAGGGTGCCCGTGGCCGGGCTGGTGCCCGTGGCGGGGCTGATGCCCGTGGCGGGGAGGGTGCCCGTGGCCGGGAGGGTGCCCGTGGCCGGGCCGGCGTCCGGGGGCCCGCCGAGGCTCGCGGCGCGGGCCAGGGCCGGGGTCCGGCCGGGGCCGGAGGCGCGGGCGGGGACGACGCGGCGATGGTCGCGGCTCGGGCGGAGTTCCTCGCCGCCGGCCACTACGCGCCACTCACGGCTGCCCTGCTGGCGGCCGCCGCTGGAGCCGCCGGGCCGGTGCTCGACGTCGGCGCCGGCACCGGCGCGCACCTGGCCGCGGTCCTCGACGCCGACCCGGCCGCGATCGGCATCGCGCTGGACGCCTCCCGGTACGCGGCCCGCCGTGCCGCCCGGGCGCACCCCCGGGCCGGCGCGGTCGTCGCCGACGCCTGGTCCGGGTTGCCGGTGCGGACCGGCGCGGTGGGGTTGGTGCTGGACGTGTTCTCGCCCCGGAACGGGCCGGAGACCGCGCGGGTGCTGCGTCCGGGCGGCCTGCTGGTGGTGGTCACGCCGGGACCGGACCACCTGGCCGGCTTGGTCGACGTGGTCGGCGGGCTGCAGGTCGACGCGGCCAAGGACAGCCGGTTGGCCGCCGCCCTTGAGCCGCACCTTGTCCCGGTGGGCCGGGTCGAGCACCGCTGGGAGCTGGCGCTGTCCCGGGCCGACGCGGCCCGCGCGGTCGCGATGGGGCCGTCCGCGCGGCACCTGCCGGACCTGAACGACCGCGTCACCGCGCTGCCCGAGCCGGTCCGGGCCACCGCCTCGATCGTGGTCAGCCTCTACCGGCGCCCGTGAGCCGCTCCCGGCATGACTCAGGCTGCCACGGCGGGTCTGCCTTGCGGGCCCTGCCTTGGCAGGCCTACCGCACGGCGGCCGACCACTGCGCGTCGCCGGGCGAGCGTCCTGCCCGCCGGTCGCGGCTCGCGTCGGGCAGCGACGGCACGAATACGGCGCCCGGAAGGTGCGCGAGGTGCTCGGCCGTCGGCATACCGAACGTCACCGTTTGCGTCTGTTCGGCCGACAACCCCGCTCGCTGCCTCGCCGCTGAGGTCGACTTCCTCATGGGCCTGACCGAGCGGGTGGTCTCTTGGGAGCTGTCCAGCAGGCCGCCGCTGGCAGGTCCACCTGTCCGGGACGGTCGACCTGCGGTCCAGCTTTACCGGCCGTGCTGAAGGACGCGGTCGAGTCGACCCCGGATTGCGGCACCTGGCGCATCTCACGCTGGCGCGCAGGTACAGCGTCCAGCGGGAGATGGTCGAGGCGGTGCGGCGGTCCCTGCAGGACTGTAGGGACCCACCCGGCCGAGCTCGCCGACATCGTGACCCAGGCCCGGCATGGTCGCTCCGCCCGCGCCGTGGGTCGGCCCGCGCGGCAGTCCGGGTGGTCAGGTGTGGTGGGCTGGGCCGTCTGGTGCCGGCTCACCAGGCGGTCCGGACGGGGGATTGGGCGATCCGGCTAGGCGGCGCGGGGTGGGGCGTTCGCCATTGCCCGCTGTCCTTCGTGGACGGTGCGGTGGTGTTGGCGGCAGAGCAGCACCAGGTTATCCAGCGACGTGCTGCCGCCGTCGGCCCAGTGGTGGACGTGATGAGCGTCTGTCCATTGTGGACCCCGATCGCAACCGGGGTAGGTACAACCGCGGTCACGGACGACCAGCGCCGTGCGGACGGCTGGCGGGATCAGCCGTGTCCGCCGGCCCACGTCGAGCGGTTGGCTCTCCGGACCGAGAACGACGCGGGTGAGGGAGGCATCACAGGCGAGCCGCCGGGCCGCGTCGGGACCCAGGACCGCGCCCCACATCGTCTCAGGGCCGACCAGTCGACCGGACCCGCTGAGGTGATCGCTAGCCGGGCCGGAGCGTCGCGCCGCACTGTCGCTCGGGCGGAGGGTCGCGATCCCGGCCGGAGCCTTGCCCGTGGCGTGGTGGAACGGCGGGACGTCGTTGCTCGCGGCAGCGACCGGCAAGCTGTGGATCGGGACCAGGACCGTGAGGTGGGGGCGCTCGCCTCCGAGCGCCGGGAGCTCACCGCGGCCAAGCTGGCGATGGCAGAGTTCGACCAGGGCGTCGGCGCGGCGCTGGCCGGCGCTGCGCTCGTCATCGGGACCCCATCGACCCGACAGCGTGGCGAGCGCGGTCAGCAACACCTCGCCGCCTTCGGCGTCCAACACGCCGCTCACGGCGACCATGCCTTCGAACGTCGACGCGACGTCGATTCGCCGGCGGTGGTGAGCCGACTCGTCGGCGGCGACAGTGGCCTCGGGAGTCAACGCGTAGCGAGCGTGCGTGATGCTGCGGCGCAGGCGAACCGGATCGAGCTGGCGGGCCGCGTCCAGCAGCGGCCCTTCGGTCTTCGCGGCCAGCTGGGGATCGACGGCCGCCAGCTCGTCGAGAGCGGTGGTCAGCAGGCGAGCGTGGTCGACGGAAATCTCGCCCGCCGCCAGCTCCTGCGCCACGGTGGCCCGCTCGGTCAACCGACGTGCCAGCGTCACCCGGGACCGGGCGGCCGCCGGAGAGAGCCGGCAGCTGGACCGCAGCCATGCCGCTGTGCCGCCGTCAATCGCGCCGCATCCGTCCAGGGTCGCGACCAGTCGGGACCAGGTCCCCTCCAACCCGTCGATCAGCCGGCGCAACTCGACGACCGCATCTTCCAGCGCGGCTGCGGGAAGCGTTGCCGGGTCGACCGCCGCGACCGCGACCGCGGCCGAGCGCAGCGCCGACACAGCTGACATTCTCCGCACCTCCGTCCGAACTGGTGTTCGAATCATACCACCCTTGCGACCGGTGTGTTACGCCCGAAAGGGGCACCGCGGTATCGGTGATCCGCATGGCATGACCGGACGCCGATCGACTGCCGGCAGTCGGAGTGCGCGACGTCGAGCGGCCGAACGGGGACGGGCGCCGGCGTCGCGGATCTGAGCGCCAAACTTGGGTGGGCTTGGCCGGGTCGGATGCTTTAGCGCGGCGCTGGGTACTCGGCGTCGCGACGGCTGGCCGGGGAGGTCTGAGCCGGTGGGTCTGGTCGCGGGCGCGGCTCCGCAGGGCCGGGCCGCCGGCCGACGACGAGCGGTTGGCCGGCGCCCCGACGGAACCACTCGTGGGACGAGACGAGCGGGCGCAAGGTGGGTCCGCTGAGACGGGGCGGGCTCAGCGCGCGTCGGCTGGGGCGAGCGGGGACGGGGCGGCTTGGCTGGGGCGAGCGGCGACGGGGGGTCCGGCCGGGGCGAGCGGGTGGGTGGTTCGGCCGTAGTGGCAGCGACGCGCGGTCCGGCCGGGGCTAGCGGGACGGGGTGGCTCAGCCGGGGCGAGCGGGTGGGTGGCTCGGCGGTGGTCGAGCAGCGACGGGCAGCTCGGGCGGGCGGAAAGGACACCTCGGCCGTGCCGAGCGGGAACGGATGGATCGGCCGGGGCGAGCGGGACGGGGCGGCTCGGCTGGGTCGAGCGGGGACGGGGCGGCTCGGCCGGGCCGAGCGGGGGACCGGCGGGCCGGGTCAGTGGGGATTGCGGAACTCGGCGCGCCAGCGGGGCAGGCCGTCCGGGCCCGGCGGCTGTTCGAGGCGGACCAGCTCGAAGTCGTCGCCGGCGAACGAGTCGACGTCGGCGCGGCTGAGCGGCCACGGGCCGATCTCCGTCTCGGTCCGCACGCCCTGCTGGGAGGAGATCACCAGCACCGTCCCGCCGGGGGCGGCCAGCGAGCGCACCGCGGCGATCACCCGCGGCCGGATGGAGCGCGGCAGCGACTGCACGGTCAGGCTCTCCACGACCAGGTCGAACCCGGCGAGCCAGCCCTCCGGCAGCGCGAGCAGGTCGGCCACCTCGTAGTCGACGGTGGAGGTCGGGTTGAGCGCGCGGGCGGCCTCGATCGCCGGGGCGGAGAAATCGAAGCCGACCACCGCGAAGCCGAGCCGGGCCAGGAACTCGGCGTCGCCGCCCAGACCGCAGCCGACCACCACGGCGCGTTTGCCGGCGCCGCCCGGCCCGCGCAGACCGCGGTCGGCGGCCCAGTCGGCCAGCAGCTGCTGCGGGGCGCCGCCGCGGTCCCACGGCAGCGGCTCGCCCCCGCCGCCGGCGGCCACGTAGAGGCCGTCGAAGAACTCCCGGCGCTCGGCCATGGTGGGATCGGTCATCCGGCGAGGTTAGCGAGCCGGTCGGCGACGGCCAGAAACTCGCGGCCGGCCGCCTCGGGCCCGGTCTCCAGGGTGAGCAGGCCGTTGGAGGTGCGCTCGATCGTGCCCCACTCCCAGATGGCGACCGGGTCGGTGCCGGTGCGGGCGGCGAGCCGGTGCGGGCGCTCCCACGGGTCGCCGGTGAGCAGCTCGGCCGGGTCCTCGCGCATGAGCACGCCGAGGTCGGCCTCGGGCTCGGCCAGCAGGCCGTCCGGGTCGACGAGCTTCCAGTCGACGCCCGCCTGGAGGGTGTTCCACTGGTGCACGTCGCCGTGCAGCAGCACCGCCCGCTCCGGGTCGTACGCGGCGGCCCGCTTGGCCGCGTCGGCCAGCGCGACCTGGATCGTTCGCTCGGGGCAGGGCCGGTCGAGCCGGTCCCAGGCCGACTCGACGTACGCCGCCAGCCTGGCCGCCTTCTCCGCCCCGGTCGGCAGCCCGCTGTCCGGGGCCGGCCGCCACAGCCGCATCGCGACCCGGCAGAGGATCTCGTGCCGCTGCTCGATCGGCAGGCCGATCCGGTACAGGGACGGGCCGAGCCGCTCCAGCAGCATCGCGCCGGACTCGTCGTCGTGCCGCAGCAGCCGGGCGCAGCCCTCGCCGTTCACCAGCCGGAGGACGGTGATCTCCTCGGCCGCGTGCCGGCCGTGACCGCGCTGCATCAGCAGCTTGAGCACCGCCGGAGTGCCGTCGGCCAGCGTGGCGGCGGCGACGAGCGCCTCGGTCGCGTCCGGGTAGACCGCGCCGATCGTGATCCGCCAGTCCCGTTCCAGCCGGGCTACGAGGTCCGGCAGCGCGGCCAGCCAGTCGTCCGCGCCGGCCGCGCGGGCGAACGACCGCACGGTCTCCGGCACCTCGACGCCCGCCACGGCTCCCATCCCACCGCGCCGGTCCAGTCGATTCTCACAGCAGGTCGGCGAGCAGCCGGGCCGCCCGGACGGCGCCGTCGCCGGAGACCGGCAGGTAGTCCACCTCGCGGCCGAGCTGGCCGACGATCGCGGCGGCGAGCCGGTCCGGATCGCTGGCGTCGGCGTAGTCGAGGCACTCTCCGGCGCCGTGCCGCTGCAGCCGGTGCCGGACGTGGAAGTTCTGCTCGAAGTGGTTGCGCAGTGGGACGTAGACGAACGGGCGGCGGTTGGCCGTCAGCTCCATGCAGGTGGTCAGCCCGCCCTGGACCAGCGCGACGTCGCAGGCCGCCAGGTGCTCGTGCAGGTCGGGCAGGTAGCCGCGGACGGTCAACCCGCGCCGGCGGGGCAGCGACGTCGGATCGATGCGCGGGCCGGTGACCACGACGAAGCGCAGGTCCGGGGCAAGGCGGCGGGCCAGCGGCACCGCGTCGGCGAGCCGGCGCAGCAGCGGCAGCCCGACCCCGGAGCCGCCGACGCTGACCAGGCAGACCCGCTCGTCCGGCCGGTAGCCGAGCCGGCGCCGCAGCGCCGCCCGGTCGGCCAGCTCCACCGGGTCGAAGCCGGTCACGTACCCGGCGAAGTCGAAGTTCTGCTCCGTCCACCCGCGGATCGACGGCAGCCCCGGCCCGAAGTCGTCCGGGATGATGTCCTCCGGGTCGCCGACGAACACCGACCGGTCCCGCAGCGCCCGCAGCCTGGCCCGCTGCTCGAGCATCTCGGCGTTGTAGTCGGCGGTCAGCGCCGCCTCCCGCTCTCCACCGGACGGCATCGGCAGCCAGCCGACGAAGTCGGTCAGCCAGGCGTACGCGGTCGACTTCAGCTCCGGGTTCTCGTGCAGGAAGTGGTCGACGTCCCAGGCCTCGTCGCCGATCACCAGGTCGTACCGGTCCTCGGCGACGACGTCGTGGAAGACCATGAAGTTCGCGACGAGGATCTCGTCCATCCGGCGGATGGCGCCGAACGCGTGCAGGTCGTGCTCGCCGCACTCCTCCTCGAAGTGGTGCGACTCGCTGGCCAGGTACGCCGAGGCCGGGTGGATGGTCTCCTTCCGGTCCTCCAACACCCTGGTCACCGGGTCCTGGGCCAGCCAGTCGACCTGCAGGTCGGGATGCAGCCGGCGCAGCTCGTCGGCGATCGCCAGGTCGCGGCGGGCGTGGCCGAGCCCGATCGGGGAGGACAGGTAGAGCGCGCGCTTCGGCCGCCGGGCGGCCGCCCTGACCCAGCTGCGGTGCGGCGAGCGCGGCACCACCCGCTCGACGAACGTCCGGATCTCCCGGTTGACCAGCACCGGGTCGCGGCCCGGCAGCCCGTGCCCGGCGCCGTCGACGAGCAGCAGCTCGGCGCCGGTCAGCTCGGCCAGCCGCTCGCTGATCGCGTGCGTGCGCACGTGGTCGTCGGTGCCGTGGATGGCCAGCACCGGGCAGCGGACCAGGGCGCACAGCGGCTCCACCGGGGTGCAGACCGCGCCGTCGCAGCCGAGCCGGCCGGCCGTCGTCGCGACCAGCACCTCCGGCTCGACGTCGAGCCCCCAGGCGGTCGCGTCCTCGATCTGCTTCGTCGAATGGGGCTCCGGGAACATCTCGGCCATGAAGAACCGGACGAAGTCCTCGTAGCCGCCGTCGAGCCAGTAGTGCTTGTTGTACTTCGCCCAGCCCTGGTACGTGTCGTACGGCACCGACCAGACGTAGTGGTCGCGTTCCGGCTGGGCGACCGGGAACCCGCAGGCGGCGCCGATCGCGACGATCCCGTGCACCCGGTCGGGGTGCCCGGCGGCGACCCGGATCGCCCAGGACGCGCCGCAGGACAGGCCGACGAGCACGGCCCGGTCGACGCCGGCGTCGTCGAGCACCGCGACCGTGTCGGCCGCGTACTGCTCGTCGGTGTAGGCGGCTGCCTCGCGCGGGCGGCCGGACCGGCCGCTGCCCCGGCCGTCGAAGGTGACCACCCGGTAGTGCCGGGCCAGGTAGGGCACCTGGGCCTTCCACATCCGCGAGTTGACGATCGACCAGGCCGGCATCAGCACCACCGTGGTGGGCCCGTCCCCGTAGCTCGCCCACGCGAGGGGGACGCCGTCCCGGACGGCGACCCCCTCCCGGTCGGGGAGCCGGGCAGGCCCGGACTCCAACGCGCTCATCGCGTCGCAACTCCCCGCGTCGTCACTTGCGCACCTCCAGGACGTTGTTGAACGGAGTCTGCGCCGCGATCCGGAACCGGGTGAAGCCCGCGCTGGTGATGACGTCCTTGATGCGGGCCGGGCCGGCCTGGGTGCCGAGCGCGAGCCCGACCTCCTGGGCCAGCGAGGACGGCGTGCACAGCAGGGTGGAGAAGCCGTAGTACGCGCGGCCGACCGGCGTGAGGTTCTGCTCGATCGCGTCGCCCGCGGCCGGCTCGACGATCATCCAGGTGCCGTCGTCGGCGAGGCTCTCGTACACGTGCCGGGCGGCACCGATCGGGTCGCCCATGTCGTGCAGCGCGTCGAAGGTGGTGACCAGGTCGTAGCCGGAGCCGGTGAACTGCTGGGCGCTCGCCACCTCGAACTCGATCCGCCCGCCGACGCCGGCCGTGCTCGCCCGCTCGCGCGCGGTGTCGATCGACCCGCGGTGGTAGTCCGAGCCGTGGAACCGCGAGGCCGGGAACGCCTGCGCCATCAGCACGGTCGACGCGCCGTGCCCGCAACCGATGTCCGCGACCGTGCCGCCGGCCTGCAGCTTGGCCACGACGCCGTCGAGCGCCGGCAGCCACTCGCCGATGAGGTGGCCGTTGTACATGGTGCGGAAGAACCGCTCGCAGCCGTCGTGCACGTCCCCGTTGTGGTCGTGCCAGCCGACCCCGTCGCCGGCCCGCGCCACGGCCATGATGCTGTCGGCGTCCCGGACAGTGCCGTACGCGATCTGGAAGAAGCCGGGCAGGTACGCCGGGCTCGACTCGTCGGTCAGCGCGACGACGAGCTCGGGCGGCAGCGTGTACTGCCCGGTGGTCGGGTCGTAGCTGACGTAGCCGCCCGCGGCCTGCGCGTTGAGCCACTCCCGGGCGTAGTGGCTGCCGGTGCCGGACCGCTCGGCCAGCTGGGCCGCGGTCAGCGGGCCCTCGGCGAGCAGCCGGTAGTAGCCGAGCTTGTCGCCCATCACGACCAGCGCGGTGTTGAGCGTCGCGCCGACCTCGTCGACGGCGCGGAAGACGAACGCCATCAGCTTGTCCGGGTCGAGGGCCGGCGGGGCTGTGGTGGTCATTGCTTTGCCTCCTCGGGCATCGGGTGTGCCCTCACGCTCGCCGGGGAGCGGATTCGATCGCATCCGGGTGCCCCCCTAGTCCAGACTGGACCCGTGCTCGTCGGGCGGGACGCCGAGCGGCAGGCCGTCGACGCCCTCGTGGCCGGCGCCCGGCTCGGTCACAGCGGGGTGCTCGTGCTCACCGGCGAGGCCGGGATCGGCAAGACGTCGCTGCTGGCGTACGCCGGGTCGGTGGCGACCGGTGCACGGCTGCTGCGGGCGACCGGCTCCGAGGCCGAGCGGGACGTGCCGTTCGGCGGGCTGGCCCAGCTGTTCCGGCCGACCGCGGCCGACCTGGACCGGCTGCCGGCGCCGCAGGCCCAGGCCCTCGGCGTCGCGCTGGCACTGCGCTCCGGCCCGGTCGCGGACCGGCTGGCGGTCGGCGCCGCGGTGCTCAGCCTGCTCGTCAGGTGGAGCGAGGACGGCCCGCTCGGGCTGCTCGTCGACGACGCCCACCTGCTCGACCGGCCGTCGGCGGAGGCGCTGGCGTTCGCCTGCCGCCGGCTGCTCGCCGACCCGGTGTTCGTGCTGGCCGCCGCCCGGCTCGGCGAGCCCGGCGCGCTGCTCGAGGCGGGCCTGCCGACCCTGACGCTGACCGGGCTCGACCTCGCCGGCACCGGCCAGCTGGCCCGCGCGCACGGCAGCCACGTCCCGGCCGCCGCGCTCACCCAGGTGCACCGGGCCACCGGCGGCAACCCGCTGGCGGTGATCGCGCTGATCGCCGAGCCGGACCGGCTGCGCGAGGTCACCCCGGGCGTGCCGGTGCCGGTGCCGGCCCGGATCGCGGCCTGGTTCGCCCGCCGCGCCGCCGGGCTCGACCCGGACACGCACCGGGTGCTGCTGGTCGCCGCGGCCGGCGACGGCGACCTTGCCGTGATGGCCCGGGCCTGCGCGGCCCTCGGCCTCGACGTCGGCGGCCTGGCCGCGGCCGAGCGGGCCGGGCTGGTGACGATCCGGTCCGGCCGGGTCGAGTTCGCCCACCCGCTGGCCCGGGCCTCGGTCTACGCGGCCGCCGATCCGGGCGACCGCCGCACCGTGCACCGCGCGCTGGCCACCTCGGTGCCGGAAGGGGACGTCGACCGCCGCGCCTGGCACCTGGCGCACGCCTCGTTCGGGCCGGACGACACCGCGGCGGCGGCGCTGGAGACCGCCGGCGACCGGGCGGCCAGCCGCGGCGCGCACGCGGTCGCGGCAACCGCGTACGAGCGGGCCGCGCAGCTGACCGCCGATACCGGCGACCGGGCCCGCCGGCTGCTCGCGGCCGGCGGCTCGGCCTGGCGCGGCGGGGAGGCGGCCTGGGCCCTGGCGCTGCTGGCCGGCGTGCCCGAGCTCGACCCGCCGGCGCGGGTGCGGGGCGAGACGCTCGGCCTGCGCGGGGACATCGAGGCCTCCTGCGGCTCGCCGGAGCGGGCGTACCAGCTGCAGGTCGAGGCAGCCATGCTGCTGGCCGACGACGACCCGTCCCGGGCGATGGTGCTGCTCACCGAGGCGGTGTGGGCAAGCGTGCTGTCCTCCGACGCCAAGGCCGCGCTCGACGCGTGCGGGCGGGCGCAGCAGTTGCTGGACCGGCCGCTGACCGACAGCGCCCGCGCGGTCGGCATGCTCGCCACCGGTATGGCCAACGTGTTCGCCGGGCGGCCCGGCGGGGAGCTGATCCGCTCCGGGGTGGAGCTGCTCACCGCCATCGACGACCCGGCCGGCGCCCCGATGCGCACGGAGTGGCTGATGCTCGGACCGCTGTTCCTGCGCGAGTCCGACACCGGCCGGACGCTGGTTCGGGCTGCGCTGGAGCAGGGCCGGGCCCGCTCGGCCGTCGGGACGCTGCCCGGGCTGCTGTTCACGATCGCCCGGGACGGCGCGACGACCGACCAGTGGAGCCTCGCCGCGGCCGACTACGGCGAGGGGATCGGGCTGGCCCGGGAGCTCGGCCAGACCACGATGCTGGCGCTGCTGCTGGCCGGGCTGTCCTGGCTGGAGGCGCGGCAGGGGCACGCGGACGCCTGCCGCGCGCACGCCGAGGAGGCGCTGGCGCTGTGCGCCAGCAACCCGGTCTCGATCGCCCGGGTCTGGGCCGAGTACTCGCAGGGCGAGCTGGCGCTGGTCTCCGGCGACGTGCCGGCCGCGGTCGAGCGGCTGTCCGGGCTGGTCGACCTGCTGGCCGAGCTGGACATCGGCGATCCGGACGTCTCGCCGGCGCCCGACCTGGTCGAGGCCTACCTGCGCAGCGGCCGGACCGAGGAGGCGGCCGAGCTGGCCGCCCGGTACGGGGCGGCCGCAGCGGCCAAGGCGCTGCCGTGGGCGCAGGCCAGGGCCGCCCGGCTGCGCGGGCTGCTGTGCGGCTGGGACGAGCTGGACGACCGGTTCGCGGAGGCGTTCGCGCTGCATGCGCGGACGCCGGACGTGTTCGAGTCGGCCCGGACCAAGCTGGTCTACGGCGCGCGGCTGCGGCGGGCCCGGCGCCGGTCGGATGCCCGCGGGCCGCTGCGCGAGGCGCTGGACTGCTTCGAGCGGCTCGGCGCCCGGCCGTGGGCGGACCTCGCCGCGGTCGAGCTGGAGGCGACCGGCGAGACCGTGGCCCGGCGCGGCGGCGACGAGCGGGCGGCGCTGACCCCGCGCGAGCTGCAGATCGCGCTGCTGCTGGCCGAGGGCCGGACCACGAGGGAGACCGCGGCGGCGCTGTTCCTCAGCCCCAAGACGGTCGAATACCACCTGCGGCACGTCTACACGAAGCTCGGCATCGCCTCCCGGACCGAGCTGGCCGCCGCCCTCGCCGGCACTGCCTGAGGGGTGTTCCCCCGCTGCCTGGCGCCGGCATCGCGTCCCGCACCGAGTCGACCGGCGCCTGCTGTCGGACCCGGCCGGTACGGTCGCGCGATGGCATGTCGGATCACCGAACTGGTGCTGGACTGCAGGGATCCCGAGCGGCTCGCGGGCTTCTGGTGCGAGGTGCTCGGCTGGAAGGTGCTCGACCGGGACGGCAACGAGGCCATCGAGATCGGACCGGAGGGCGGCGCCGGCGGTGCGCAGCCGGTGCTGGTGCTGAGCGCGAGCACCGACCCGAAGCGGGACAAGCTGCGCCTGCACCTCGACGTGAACGCGACCGACCGGGACCAGGCCGCGGAGCTGGAGCGGCTGCTCGCGCTCGGTGCCCGCCCGGCCGACGTGGGCCAGACCGGCGCGGAGTCCTGGCACGTGCTCGCCGATCCCGAGGGCAACGAGTTCTGCCTGCTGCGCCGGCGGGTGGCCCCGGTCGGCTAGGGGCGGCGGCCTCCAGCTACGGTGGGCGAATACGCCGGTACGGTGTGTACCCGGCGGGGCCGGCTCCAGCGGTAGGGCATACTGCTGCGATCCACGCGGGACCCGCGGGTCCCGCGTTCCTCCGCGCAGAAGGATGGTGCACATGCCTTCGGGCTCCCAGGACGACCGGACCCTCGCCCGACGGGTCAAGCACGGCGTCGCGACGACCGTGCGGAGCATGCCGAAGGGCTTCCGCGAGCGGGTCGCCAACCTGGTGCTGCCGCCGGACGAGCGGTCCGTGACCGGGCCGGTGGACGCGCCCGAGGTGATCCGCCGCGGCGCCGAGATCCCGTTCGAGGTGTGGGAGCAGCAGGGCTGGCACCTGACCCCGAACCACTTCTACTCGGTGATCCCGGACACCAGGGTGCTGCCCGACTCGCTGTGGACCACCGAGTCCGAGCTGCCCGGCATCGACATGCGGGACGAGGCCCAGCTGGCGTTCCTGACCGACGCGGTCGGCCGGTTCGGCACCGAGCTCAACGCGCTGCCCCGCCGCCAGGAGGACGCCGGCCCGGGGCAGTACTTCGTGGACAACGGCGCGTTCGAGTCGGTCGACGCCGAGGCGCTGCACTCGATGGTCCGGATGCACAAGCCGGGCCGCATCGTGGAGATCGGCTCCGGCTGGTCGACGCTCGTCTCGATGGCCGCGCTCGACCTCAACAAGGCCGAGGGGTCGCCGGGCACGCTGACCGCGATCGAGCCGTACCCGCATGCGTTCGTCAAGGACGCGATCACGGCGCACGCCGACGCGACGCTGGTCGACGAGCAGGTGCAGGGCGTGCCGATGGACACGTTCTCGTCGCTCGGCGAGAACGACATCCTGTTCATCGACTCGTCGCACGTGCTGAAGATCGGCAGCGACGTCCAGTACGAGTTCCTCGAGGTGCTGCCGCGGCTGCGGCCCGGCGTGCTGGTGCACGTGCACGACATCTTCCTGCCGGGTGAATACCCGAAGGACTGGGTGTACGGCGAGGAGCACCGGTTCTGGAACGAGCAATACCTGCTGCAGGCGTTCCTCACCGACAACGCGCACGTCGAGGTCGTCTGGGCGAGCAACTGGATGCACCGCCGGCACCCGGACGAGCTGGAGAAGGCGCTGGAGTCCTACGACCGGAACACCCGGTTCCCCGGCTCGTTCTGGTTCCGCCGGGTCTGAGAGC